>VFQT010001062.1_pt1 | contig 35650 bp, 27 predicted proteins | sample 3512381 | NCBI WGS metagenome assembly VFQT01 (sample SAMN10412376, study PRJNA504923) | tailings metagenome | isolation source: Relicate 2 Philex TSF3 active mining site | place: Philippines: Tuba, Benguet | collected 2017-08-29 | reverse complement strand
TCAGGCCTCTACCAGGTCCGCTACCGCTACTACCACACAGGTCTCGGACGATGGGCGAGCAGGGACCTTGTGGAATATGAATATATTACACAGAGTTATGATTATGTCCTGAATAACGCATTGAACCTGATAGATTCAATGGGACTTGCCCCAACCAGAGAAGGGGGAGATACCGATGGATGTTGTAGTGACGACGGAGATGATTATTCGTGTTGTGTCTGTATGTTGTATTGTGAAGGCGAAGCCGGATGTGAACGCGTTGATTATTGGATAATGACCAATCGACAGAATACAAACTGGCCAGATTTTAAAGGCGAAACCGACTTTTGCGGTCAAGCAATGTCTTCAGCATTCGGTTGCGGATTTAACAAATCAAAAGCGCCAAAATTTGACCAATGTTGCAAAAACGACGCTTCGGCTACGGCGAAAAGATTAAAACCAATCGTTAGTATATGCGATAATCCAGGAACAGACCCAACAGGAGGAGCTCAGTATTTCTGGACGAAGAACAAGACTCCTAAATGGATGAAAGAAGATGAGGTGCGCAAGGGAAATTGCAAGAAGGTTACCGTTCGTGGTTGCAGCCAAGACATATGGAAATGCAAGAATCGCCCCATCGCATGAAGATATGGCCAGTTTTGTCACTATGCTTTGCAGCGCTTTGTGTCGCTTCATGCGCATCTGCTGCTAAGCAAAAATCCAATAGTGATGTGTTTTCCTTCGAGAGACAAATTGAAATGAGTATGGAAAGTGAGGCGGATAGCCACCAGGTTGTTGCTGGCACCGATGCGGCAACTGGGGCGACATTTCGTTTTGCTTATTGCCTGTGGCAAACGCCGACGGCGGCTCGGGGATTGTTTTTGTTGTTGTCAAATGACGGGCGCATAAAAGATAAAATTGCCTGGCCGGGAGCTTTTAATGTTCAACCCTTGTGGAACGCTTCAGGAAAAGTATCGCATTTGGTTATATATGTTATCGAAGCCTACGGAACTGGCGAAATGAAAGCAAAATATTTTTTATTGTCTATAGTTAATGGGAAGTTACGAAAGACAGCGGAGATCAATGCGGACAACTGGTCAGACCACGAGCTGCGTTCATCTAAATCGGATTTGCTTATTGGTGCATTCACGATAGAATCACTACCTAGCATTACGGTTGTTCGTAAAAATGCTGTATTCTCATCTATTGAAGATTATAAATCGTCGACTCCAAGTTATGCATCCACAAATAGTGAATCGTGGAGATATTCGAATCGAGAACATCGATTCATTGCAGTGCCATGACCTTAACGTGTATTTGCCTTGGCCCCTGTGGTGGTTTCACCTGTCAAGGACGCTGCCGAGCTGCAACGCGCCACCTAGTCAGCCTTCACAGTCGGAGTCAATGTGGAGGTGAAGGAGACCAAACTTGAACTGGACTTGGCGGAGTTGGCCGTCGCACCGACCTTGTTCAAGAGTCGCTGAAGCTTTGACCGTCACCCCAAACCACAGCTGGCCTAAACACGTCCCGAACCCTGAAAGATGCTCAAGCGGCCTGAAACAACAACTTGGAGGAGGCGGGGACAGGTGATCTGTCTGTGTGGGCCCCGATGAATGGCCTGCCTCCCGAGACGCTTAATGACCTCGCACTTTATTCCGTCGATTTCCTGTCATGGTATGTGTCGCAAAAAGCAGGTGAACCCCACCTGCAGGGCGTCCCCACCAACGTGGGAGACAGCGGGTTTCAAACCTCTTGAAACCATCCCCTCGGTTTTACCATGGCTGGCTGCGCTAAACAAAAGAGGGTAGGGGGCCCAGTGAATCCACGCGGTTGACCGGTGGTGCCGAGTGGTTAGCCCGCCTGTAAGCATACTAAATACAGCTAGGCCCAGTAACACATCATACTTATGAGGCTGACTATCACATCAGACCAATACGACGACACACTTGCGCTCGGCGGAAGCCAGTTCAATACCGCGCTCCTAGACATAGCGCGCGAGGTTGTTCGGCGAGGCGGAGTTGTTGTCGTCCAGACGGAGTATGGCAACGCGTCACCAGACATCCGCCGGGTTTTTCGTACCGAACGAGATTTGGATAAGTGGGAGGAAGAGATTGCTCGTGTTACGGAGTTGGCTAGGCAGAATGGCTAGTTCAACAGAGTGCGGCAGTAAAAAGACTCTCCGACCCACTTTCGAGCGTAGCGGGAATTCGTGAGCACACCTTGCGCACCACAAGGCCGTCGCTGAGCTTGGCCTTCAGGCCACTACAAGGATGCCGTCCGAAGCGTACACAGAGTTCAATCGGAATTTGACCGATGTTCATCGGCTGGTCCTGCTCCACAGGCGAGAAAGTGGTACAGGAAGAGGAAGGCGCGGATTAGCTCACTTGACACGAGGAGGTCTCCTGCTCCTATGCGCCGCGTGGGAACGGTATGTAGAGACTGTCATTGCCGAAGGCGCGCAGATCACCGCTAACCGCCTTCCGAACATCAACGGATTGCCCGCAGCCGTTCAACAGGAGGTGACGAAACACGCAAACAACAATGCGAACGCATGGAATGTGGCTCACCTTTCAACACCGGTGTGGGTTAAGGTCTACGCCGACGCAATTAAAGTGCGCGTAGAAAAGCTTAACACGCCGAAGTACCACAAGTTGCGCCCCCTCTTTCAGGACTTCCTCGCCATTTCAGACATCGGCGCGGCATGGAGCACGGGTTTCGCACCAATAGACAACTTCGTTGTTCTGCGTGGAGAAGTGGCTCATCGCGGCGGCCAAAGTAGGTACATTCGATTCGGGCAACTCGTAGAACTAGGAGTTGTGATAAAACGCTACGTGAAAGAGACCGACAATTTCGTTTCAGACCGCCTTCGCACGCTCGTTAACCCACAGCGTCGCCCATGGAATCGCATTGCCTAAAGGCAGGGAGGCCCAAAACATTATGCCAGAGATGAGAGACAGATTTGAAAACGTGGTGGAGCCGGTCTATGCCAGTTTGCGGAAGAGCCGGATGCGGTGAGGCAGACCATCCTAGATGGTGTTCGTTGCCTTTAAGACGGGGGTGAAGGTCAATAATTTCAAACAACCACTGAAGTTCGCCGAAACGGCTGAGTATAACGTCCTGCCGTCCAGCCCCATTGGTTATCAAACGCCGTTCTGGTAGTGTGCTTGGCGCAGGGTTTTGCCCTGTCGTCGTCATGGTCAGCAAACGCTTTCCAAGGCGGTGCCAGTCGGGCGCGAACACCCGGTAAAGCTGGTCACCAACCAGCATAAGGGGACGGATTTCATCACCCGTCAGGTTCGTGTCTCGTAGAGCCGGATGCACGGAGACGTGCTCGTCCGGTTCGAGAGAGGCTTTTGGCAGTAATCCCGGGACCCGCAAGGGGTTCGGAGTAATCGCCAGATTCTATCTCATGGGCCGGAAACGGCCTGGTTCGCGGGCGACCGTGAAAGACCCCGCTACACCAGTGCCGCAAGGGTTCTGGAGAGTGGGGCCGTGATGACTCAAGAGGTGCGCGTGCGGGAAGAGCCCGACGCAAATCCTCCGGACGGGGTTCGGACCAAAGCCCAAGAGGCTATCGGGGTGAAAGTCCTTGTGATGGGTTCGTTCAACGTCTGCCGCTGCCGGGAGCCTGGAGGGTGGTGACACCCCCAGCCGGTCTGACAGGACCGGGTATCCGCCGAAAAAGCGGAACGCGAATAGCTCAACGGTGCAAAGCCCAGGAAGGGCGAAGCGGTAACGGAACCGAGAGACGGAGCCGAATCGGAAGGGAACCAAGGATGGTGGGTAGGGGGGCGCTTCTGCGTTCTGCCCCCCGAAATCGACCGGAGGCAACCCGACCCTGAAAAGGGGAGGGGAGTGCCGGTTGCAAACCACGGCGGGCTGGGAAGCCCGTGACGTGTCATCCGTTCCTCGCCCCAGAAGTGGGGCAGCCGACGTGACTCGGTTCGACAGCAGGTCATTGCTAAACGGGGAAGGAGTACAGCCACCGGGGTGATGCCCGGGTTCTGCCCAAGTCAGGGCAGGTGGACGCTGTAGTCTGGGAGAGTGCCTCAAGTAGGAGTGCTTGCCCCCATGCCAAGGGGGAGGGCCACAGGGACGCTGCAAGGCAGTGGCGTTCGTGTCGTCAGGCCGACCGGGTGGTGCCGAGGCCAGGAAGACGGACCGAAAGGGGTGACGAGAAAACTCGACTGGTATCCGCCGGGGGCGTGGGAGGACGGGAGTCCATTCCATGCCCCCGGGTTGGGAAGTCCAGCGAAGCGGGTGCCTCAGACTGTTCCGGGAGGAGCGGTGTGGGGTGTCAGTTGCATGAAGGCCGGGCACCGGACGTGTGGCCGGAGGTTGTGGAAGCGCCGGAGGCGCTACCTCTATTACTGCGAAGCAGCCATAGGGGAATGCAGCAACGAGGAGGAAAGACCCCCCGAGCAAGAGCGGGGTCGACCGAAGCGTTGCCGCAATCCGACCAGGTTTTGAGCGAAGGTGAGAGTTTTTGCCGGTCTGCGACCGGGAAAAGGATGTGTCGGAGAGTACCCCTGTGGGGCGTACGAACCGGCCAAAGGATTTCAGGGCTTTAGGAGGATTGCGCCTTTCCCAAGCAACCTCCACCCATGCTTCCACCATAACCCCGTGTGGAGGTTGTGCCGTGGTCAGATACCAACACGAATGTGTCACCCTGGCCGGGTTCATTCAGCAGCTCGCCGTGGCGTATGTGGCCAAGGGGTACTGGTTCTACGTGAGCGGGGTGATTCCTGAGAGGAAGGACCCCGCCCGGACGGACCGGAAGCTCATGACCCAGTACGGCATTGGCATCTCGAAGTGGGCCCGAGCCCGCAAGAAGAAGGCCGGACAGGCCAACCTCCATTACCTGAGGCACGAGCGTTTCTGGGTGGTGATCGCCACCCGGGGCGAGGGTGTGTTCTTCGAGGCCGAGGGGGACCGGGTGCGGGACATCCGGGAGAGCCCCCTGTGCTATTGCGGGTACTCGGTGAGTTACCGTCGGGGCAGGGGAGGGGGCCGTTGGCACGCCTCGGTCCGGATCGAGCGCCGCCAGTACCTGGAGTTGAAGGCGTACTTCGAGGAGATGGCTCCCCGGTGGACGGTCGAAAGGCTGACACGGGAGTTGGCGCAACTTCCCTTCGAGCGGTACGCGCCGGTGAGGAACCAGGTGTTCATGATTTGGAGGGCCATCAACCGGCGGCGGAAGGTCGCCGGGTTGGAGCCCGTGCCACGCGAGGTCCTGCCGTGGCGAAGACGGCCGGTGAGGCCGTTCGAGTCGGGACCGATGTCGTGATGAGGAGTGAAAATGGGAAAGGCAGCGAAGAAGGAGACGAGTCAGACGAATGTGGTGCTTCTGGAGGAGCGCAGTGACGTTGAGCCCATCGAGGGGGTCAGCGAGGAGACGGTGGAGGAATGGCAACGTGCTCAGGCGAGTCTGGGGAGTTCGTGGAAGGTCCTGATGTCCGACATCGGCCCCAAAAGGCGCCCCGTTGGGGTGTGCTCCAAGTCTTCAGCAGATTCGGGTCGTTCGGCCGACCTCCCCCCGTGGGAGGAAACGCCCGTCCAGAAACCGACCCCGAAAGAAACAGGTGCATTTCTGCAATCCGAGAGGGCTGAAGCCTTGGGAATCCGGGAGCTGCACCGACTGGTCCAGTCGTTGGACGATTGCTTCTTCATGCCTGAGCCGGATTACCGTCGGGTGGGGGTCCTCTGTCAGCGGGTCCTGTGCGCCGCGGCCCATGTGGTGGCCCGCGTGTACCCCAAGGAATTAAGCGGGGTCGATGTGAGCCAGCCGAGGGTGGCGGTTCACGTCCTGGACTCCTTCTTCGCCTCGCGCCTTGGGGAAAACCTGGACGAGCCCTCCCGCAAACTGATGCGGCACCTGGTGGTCCTGACCGATGAACTTCTGAATCTGGGGACCGCCGGTCGCTGTCAGGCGACCGTGTGCATGGAGTCCATCAGGTTCGTGGTTTCGTCCCTGCTGGTGCTCATGTGAGGTCGTGTAAGGAGCAAAACGACCTGTGGCCAAGCCAAAGAGTGACATTGGCTGGGGTCCAAGTTGGGCCATAATTCTGGTCCTCAAAAAAAGCGAAAGATTCTGCGTAAGGTTATGAAGGACTCAGGCGTTTCGCATCCCAGAGCCCGTGGTCTTCCCCCCAAAGGGGGGCTTTGGGTTGAACCTAACAAACATCACCCAATCTCGATGTTCCCATTGTTCTTCCGAGGCATCGCCCTTCTTGGCGGGATCTTCTCGAGTCCCGCCTTTTGTCTCCCCTTGGTTACCGGGGAGGCCTCTGGCAAAGCGGCTGGAATCCGGGGTTTCTGACATAGGGCACCGCGGCCTTCCTAAACGCACCCAGGATGGGAAAATAAGAAAAAGAAAGAAAAATAATTGCCCTCAGAAGAGCATTCTAGTACTCGGTTTTCATACCCGAGAAGAAACCAAGCCAGGGGCTGGTGTGAGGAATTCTGGATTCCGACCCTAGCAAACCTACCGACTGCTTCGCGCCCTCTCCCTTCCCGTTCTGCAATCAAACCTGCTTCCCCTCATGAAACGGATCTTTCCTCCCGGGACGTTCAACTGCCTCTTTTTCTCCTGTGCCATTGGGTTGTTTTTGCTCCCCCCGTGCCGTGCCCAAAGTGAGCATTATATCCGTGAACGTGGGCCACACCATCAGGTGGTTGAATCTGTGGTGTCATGGGTGGACGAACTGGGGAATACCCTGACCGAGACCAACTCCTACGTGCAGCTTGAGACCGGTTTGAACTATTGGAATGAGTCGGGGCAGTGGGAGGAAAGCCGTGCCGAGTTCGAGCTGATTCCAGGTGCAGCTATTGCCTGGAAGGGACAGCACAAGGTGAGTCTTGCGGCCAACCTTAACATGGCAGGCGCAGTACAGATGCGCCTGCCAGACGGAGGTCTGATGTCGAGTCATGTTTACGGGTTGGCGTACTTCGACATGAAATCCGGGCAGTCGGTCCTGGTGGCTGAAGTTAAGGATAGTCAGGGGCTCCTGGTGTCACCGAACGAGCTGGTCTATCCGGATGCGTTCAATGGGGTGAGAGCGGATGTTCGTTACACCTACACCCGAGCGGGCTTTGAGCAGGACATCATCCTTCGGGAAACCCCACCGGATCCAACGGCCTACGGTCTGAACCCGGAGACAACCCGTTTGGAGGTTTGGACTGAATTCGAACAGGCCCCTGAGCCAGTGCGGCGTCAGCGCCGAGGTGAAGGTCGGGCTGTTGAACATTCAGTGGATGAGGAATTGGATTTTGGCCTCGCCAAGATCGGAAGTGGCCGCACGTTTCGCCTAGGGCGGGAAAACGAGTCGCTAACGTTGGTGGTCAAGCACTGGATGGTGGATCCCGGTGGGCGACGCTTCTTGGTGGAGTCTGTTGATTTGTCAGCCGTTGCTGGCGGCCTGGATGAACTTCCTGGGTCAAAGGGTGGTGCATCGCTTGGGAGGCCGCAGAAGAATCGATTTGAGGTTGTCAACAAGCGGCCAGCAAAGGTGCGCCGTCCGGATGTCGAAAAACTTCAGGTGCGCCGGTTGGATCGTGGGCGTGAGTCTGATGTGGTTGCGAATCTGTCCCGTCCAGGATTGGTGCTCGATTACCTCACACTGAACACCTCACAGACCAACTACACGTTCGCGAGCGACGAAACCTATTACATCTCTGGTGCGGTGGTTCTGACAGGTAAGACCACGTTCGAAGGGGGGACGGTCTTGAAAATCGACTCGAGCACGACAGCCAAGCTCGAGGTCCAAGGGGCGCTGGATCTCGGTGGAACCGCCTACCGGCCCGTGGTGTTCACGGCGAAGGACGACAACACGGTGGGACAGCTGATCACGGGTTCGACGGGAGTTCCCACGAACAGCTACTATGGTTCGGCTGGCGGTACCTTGGTTTTGAACAATGGCACAAATGTCACGCTGACTCATGTGCGTCTGACTCATCAGCGCCGAGCATTGGAGTTCTCCGGGGGCACCGAGCATACCGTCCGGCACGGGCAGGTGGTGCGATGCCAGGAGGGGGTGGATCCGGTCAGCACGGTCCACCTCCATAACGTGCTGTTCCACAACGTCAACAGGGTACTCGCTGGGTCCACAGCCACGGTGGATGGCCAACATCTCACGGTGAATCAAGCAACCCAGTTCAACTACAACTCGGCGGCTGCCGTGACCCTGAGGAACTCCCTGCTGGTTCAGGTTGCGACTCCGGGGAGTTACACCAATCAAAATAGTTCGGTAGAGACCGCGAGCGCAGGCACTGGCTTGTTTCAGGTGGTCTCCGGGGGCAGCCACTATCTGGTGAGTGGTAGTTCTTACCGTAATTCGGGGACCACTAACATTGACTCCAAATTGGCGACGGAACTTAAGGTCATGACCACGGAGGCCCCGTTGGTTTTGACCGGTGCGGTCAATCTGGATACCACGCTATCACCGCGCGTCCAGCGCGACACCGATCAGCCGGATAAAGGCTACCATTATGTCCCGCTGGATTACGTTCTCAAGGCGGTCAACCTCACTGTCCCCCTACGACTGACCAACGGCGTAGCGGTGGCAGTGGCGGGCACCTATGGGGTGGATCTCCAAGACGGCAGTCAATTCATCGGCGAGGGGCGTGCCGATAATATGAACCGGTTGACTCGCTGGCATAATGTCCAAGAGCAGTGGACAGGCGAGGGCAACGGGGGGCCGATGACCAAGATCACCGCCAGCTACGGTACGCGGCCGGTGGTCTCCGTCCGGTTTACGGAACTTACAGCGCTCAGCAAATCGGGAACGACCCTCTTGGACACGGGCAACACGCAACCGTTCGCCTCGGTCACCGTCGAGTTCTGCCAATCGTGCAACGTGGGAATCCCAAACCTTTGGCCGATCGATAGTTCGAGCTCGGCTGTGGTTCTGCGAAACAACCTCTTCGAACGCGCTACAGTCAGCGTCAATCACTCTTACTATTCGTACAACACGCCCCTGACATTCTCCGCCTACAACAACCTGTTCTGGCGAGGGGCGCTTCAGGTTGCGTATGACAGCGGAACTTCCAATCCAACATGGGTCATCAAGGATAACTTGTTCGATGGCACGAGTCAGACACTGAGTGGAAACTCCACGGCCTCGGTCACGCGCTCGAATAATGGTTTTACCTCTGGAACGACCAATACCTACGTCGGTTCCGGAGACAAAACGGGCTTAAGTATAGATTATCAAACCAACGCAGTATGGGGTGTTCGGTACTACCCTGCTTCGGGAGGAGCACCGAGTTTGGCAACGCTCATCGACGCTGGCAGTCGGACTCGTGAAACGGCAGGTTTGTATCATTTCACGGTGAAGTCGGCCAACTCCACTAAGGAAGGTGCTGATACTCCATCCACGGTGGATTTAGGTTTTCATTACATCGGTCTCAATACATTTGGAGTTCCAAATGACGCCGACGGAGACGGTATACCGGACTACGTTGAGGACCGAAACGGTAATAATTACTTAGATACAGGCGAAAGCGATCCTGCCGTATCGAATGGAGTCGGTGTTGGAACTGCCGCTCTTGTGGTTTTTACACCACTGCAGTGATACAGAAAATCAATGGACTCTTAGTAAGATGAATAACCCCCAATCAAAAAAAACAATCATTCGCGGGGCTTAATAAAATTCTCCATTTAGTGACTCCGCTATTATTGGTTAGCAGCCTTTTCGCGGGAGGTGAAAAGTTGTCGGCTGGATGTCCACAATGCGAGATAGAGGCTCTAACAGGAACTGGGTCGGTAAGTAAGCTTGGTTTCTCCTGTGGTTCGGGTTGTGATACAAAATATTATCGCACTTCAAATGCTAATACTTTATCCAAGTGCGATTCAACCATATTTACACGTAATAGTTCGCCGCATGCGAACAAGGTGAATCGGAAAAAACTGACTGTCTCGACGGTTGGTGGCTCTAACTTCTCTTTTAACATCAAGGCGGACCCGGCTAACTGTGCATCTACGGTCACGCTTACTGGGACTGCCGACAGCACGGAGGTTATCTCGCAGCAACAGCGAACCTGGAATTACACCGATGTGAAATGGGAGAATTCATCCTGCCGGCAGGTGACGGTTACTGATAATGGGCAGTCTACCGTTACTGGGAATTGTAGTTTCCAGTGTCCAAACTCAAGTGACCCGGGTTACACGCAGATCAGCTCCACGACTACAACAGATACTTGTGGGGTAACGAGCACAACTACAATTTATAACTACCAGATACTTGATGCGGTTGGAAAACTGGAGTCTTGGGGAATCCTGAAGGAAACATCGTCCAGTGACCCTGGATATCAGGACGAGTATACGACGAAGGAGATTATTGACGAGGCGAGGCAGTGCGCCGAGACCTCCCTGAATACGAAATCGTTTGACGCCTGCGGGGGGTGTGGAGGAAGTGCTATTGCTAGCCTAAGTCTAAACAACTATTCCAGCACAGCTTCCTGCCTGCAGGCAAAGTGGAGGATAAAAATCACCGGTACAACATCTGATGATAAATTAAAGATTACCTTGAAGTGGGTCGAGACGATTAATGGAAAGTCATCTCCTTCTGAGGAAACGCGTTTCGCATCGGGGTCGGATCAGACGGAATGGTATTATCCAGGTAAAAGCGGTGAACCGCTGGAGTTCAAGGAATCAGAGGCCTGCAGTTACAGCTATAGCAAGGCTCTCGTTGGTGTGAGAATTGAGGTTGAGGACTAAAAAGGGGACTTTCAAACCAATCTATACCGCTGAAAATGAAGTGGCTCCTATTATTTTTCGCAGTCTGGACTCTCCACACAGCACATGCGGGCGAAATCCCAGGGTGGGGCGTGCCTTTGGCCGTTGGCGGCTGCGGTTCCTGCGGCACGGGTAACAGCACCGGTGAAATTGACGTGGGCACCCTGTTCAGGGCGGATCTTGGTCCCGGCGACATGCAATCGCATTTGGGGGCACTGGTGCTTCGCAGTACCGAGGGTTCTAACCTATTGGGTGATCCTGCTGGATTGCAGTTCGAGGGTGATATCACCTCGTCCGAATTGGAAGTGGTCTATGACAGCTCCGGTCGTTTTGCCCAGATCGTGACGCCTCGTGTGTTCATTAACATCAGCGTCAACACATCCTACAAATATACTTTCCGTATTATGAAGCTTGCAGCTAAAGGCTCTTTGAGCGGTGGCCGCTATGCTGTGAATTCGAGTTCTGCCTATCTGCTTCGTGAATTTACCATTGAAAACCCAGACACCAGCAGTGCCAACAATCGGGTCAAGGTCCGGGATACGGGGACCAGCGCGGAATGGCTGTTCGCCTATAGTAATGGCATATCGGGATGGACGCTGACCTTGCCGACTAGTATCGGTTCTGTGGACTTAATTTCGACCAACCACGCCCCCACAGCCTGGACGTTGATCAAACGTTACAAAGATGGCGCCGGGACAACTATTGCGCAGCGTAGTCAGGTATTTACCAACCTTTCCTGGGGCACAGTCATGCTGCAGGAGGTGGAAGGGGTCGGCAGCGATGTCCGTACCAATCGTTGGAGTTATTACACCAGTGGGCTGCCGTTTTCCCCGACGAGTTCCACCCCCCCCATCTACACAGAAGAACTGGCTGATGGTTCATGGCGGCTCGTGGAGAGCTATGACGCCAGCGGGCGGGTGACCTCCGAGCTACACGGGATTGATTCATTGCCCACAACTACCGCCAGCCTCGCCCGGCGGGTGACCTATTCCTACGCCGCACAGCACGCTGATGATACTTTGGATCGTGAGCCGGACAGTCCGAGGAAAATAGAGGAGTTTTGGAAGGGGACCTTGGTAGGCAGGACGTACCATGTGTACGCCCCTGCCTATCACAGGATGGTCACCTGCCCAAATCCACTCACCTCGATCACCGCACTGGCAAGCGAATCGGACAAATTGGAATCGGTGGTCGAGTATGATTATGACACCACCATCGTGCTGCGCCGTGTCAGCCAGGATGGTACCGTTTGGTTGCCAACCACCACAATCGATGTGGATGGCACCAAGACCACAGTGGCCGATTCCGGGCAGCATGACGGCAGCGGGTGGACGGTCGCCGAAGGCTTCCGAGTAGAAGATGTTTACTCGCCGACCGGCATCTTGAAGTCACATAAAAAATGGGCCATTCAGGGCAGCAGTGTCGGTCCATTGGTTGAAAGCACTGTTGCCAGCAATTTTGAGGATTTCGGTCGCCCCCAGCGTTTTGACTACTTGGACGGTCTCTACAAGACGGCCACCTATGCCTGCTGTGGGCTTGCGAGCCAGACCGACAAGGACGGCACGGTCACCTCGTTTGACTATGATGCGTTGGGGCGTCAGACCATCGTGGTCCGTTACAATGTGACCAGTTTCACAGTTCTGGATGCGGCTGATAGGGTGGTTGAGGAAGGGCGAATCGGGACTGATTCGTCAACCATCAGCCAAAAGGGCTATGGATACGACACCACCGGTTTTAAAACCAAGGAAACCAACTTCCTCTCGGCAACTCTCTACGGGGTCACCTCCTTTGCCCGAACCAAAGTCACCGGCAATTTCGACCAGGTTACGCAGACCAATCCCGACGGAGGAACCCGTGTTGACAGGTTTCTGGCGGACGGCAGAACGGAGCGAACGACCGGAACTGCGGTGTCCCTTGTGCGCTATGTGTACGGTGTCACCAGCACCAGTTATAACGGTTCCACCCGGTCGCTGCGTTCAACGCAACAGATCAAGCTGCTAGCCAACGGTACGGACACGGGTGAGACGGTAACCCAGTGCCAGGATGGAGCGGGACGGCCGGTGAAGGTGATCTGGCCCGGCTCGGTAGCTGCCTACACTTACTACAACGGCTACGGCCAGAAGGCCAAGGAGGTGGACGCCGATGGGGTCACTCAGTTGTTCCGCTACGATGGCCAGGGACAACTGGTCGTCACTGCGGTGGATCTGGATCAGGACAGCTACGTTGATAATTACGATGCAGGGCAGTCGGGTCCGGATCGCGTAACACAAACACTTGTGACTTACTTGGATACCGGCGCTGCTGGCAACGGTCGGGGCATGCCCATTCGACGCACGGAGACTAGGGTGTGGACCGCAGTCAATTCGGCGAGCACGGCCTTGGTTAGCACGGTGGATGAAGCCCTTTCCGGTCTGCAACGTTGGGCAGTGAGCTACAAGGATCAAAGCACCCCTGTGACCACAGTGACGCTGACGACTCCGGGAACCACACGGACGGTCAGGACCACCGCCCCCGATCTCTCCTACGTGGTACAGACTTTCACCGGCGGTCGTTTGACCAGCGTCAAGTCCTATACATCCGGAAGTTCCCAAGTGACTTCGGTGACCGTTGGCTACGACACGCACGGCCGGCAGAGCACCCAGACGGATGCACGCAACGGAACTACCACCCAGACCTACAACTGGGCGGACTTGATCGCATCGGTGACGACGCCGGCTCCCGGTAATGGTCATGCGGCTCAAACCACCATCAACACTTACAACGCGTCCCTGCAGGTGGAAACAGTCTCTCTGCCGGATGGCGGGATGGTGAACAATCAATATTTCCCTACCGGACTGCTCAAGAAAACCTGGGGCACCCGGACTTATCCGGTGGAATATACCTATGATGACCAGGGCCGGATGAAGACGATGGTGACGTGGCAGAACTTTGGCAGCAGCAGTGGGGCGGCCACCACCACTTGGAACTACCACAGCACCCGCGGATGGTTGGAAAGTAAGGTATATCACGGCCAGTCGGTGGGCACCGAATATACCTATTCCAACTCCGGACGGCTCAAAACGCGGAAATGGGCGCGCAATGGCACCGGGGGCAACCGCATCCTCACCACCTATCACTACGGCTTCGACGATACCGTGACCAACGACCAGCATGGCGACCTGGCGGCCGTGATCTACTCCAACGACGCCGAAACCCAGCCGCTGCGGTATAACTATGACCGGCGCGGACGACGCACGACCACCAAGCTCTACACGTCCGGAACCTCCTCCCCCACCATTCTCAACGACACCGCCTCAGCGGCCTCAACGACCACACACAACTTCAACGATGCGGGATTATTCACCGGGGAAGGTTACAGCGGTGGCACGTTGAGCGGACTGACGGTGACGGTGGGCTACGACGGCTATCTGCGGCGCAATTCGCTGGGAGCGAACACGTCCACGACCATCAGCCAAAGCTATGCCTACGACACAGCGGGTCGCCTGCAATCGGTCACCGATGGCAGCTATTCATCCACTTACGCCTACCATGCCAACTCGCGCCTCATCAGCACGATTACCTCCAAGCAGAGCACGACCACCCGGCTCACGGTCAGCCGCAATTACGACCGCTTGGAGCGGCTGATTGACACACAGGCTACCCCGGCTGGCAGCGGGCAGATGCCGGTTTCGTTCAGCTATGCCTATAACGATACGAACCAGCGCACCCGCGTGACGCTGAACGACGGCAGCTATTGGCTTTACCAATATGACTCCTTGGGGCAGGTAACGTCAGGACGACGCTACTGGCTGGACGGGACTCCCGTCGCCGGCCAGCAGTTTGAATACGGTTTCGATACCATCGGCAACCGCCTGTCTGCGAAGTTTGGCGGCGATGCCAACGGCCAGAACCTCCAGTCGGCCACCTACACTCCAAACCTGCTCAACCAGTATGTCAGCCGGACCGTTCCCGGTGTTGTTCAAGTGAATGGCCTTGCGGAGGGTGCCGCGACAGTGACCGTCAACAGCGCTGCGGCCTACGAACGGGGAGAGTATTTTTGGAAGGAGGTCAGCGTCAGCAACGGTTCCAATCCGGTCTGGCAGTCGCTTTCCATCCAGGCCGTCAACGGGGCCAGCAGCACCACCAGCACTGGTAACCTGTACGTGCCCAAGACGCCGGAACTGTATGACGATCCGGCCACCTCGACGGTCAACGAAGGCTACGATGCCGACGGCAACCAACTCCGTGACGGACGCTGGAACTACACTTGGGATGCCGAAAACCGTCTCATACGCATGGTTGCCGCCACGGCGGTCGGTCCGCAGCAGCGGCTGGATTTCGAGTATGACGGGAATAGCCGACGTGTCCGCAAAAAGGGTTGGAACAATACAAGTGGCACCGGTTCGCCTGCTACCGATCTTAAGTTCCTCTACGATGGTTGGAACCTCATGGCCGAACTAGATAGCAGCAGTACCATAATACGATCGTATCTTTGGGGATACGATATAAGCGAAACATTTCGTGGTGCGGGCGGGACCGGCGGGCTACTCGCGGTAAACACTGGTTCTGGAACTCTGCATTTCTCAGCCTGTGACGGTAACGGCAACGTGATACTTCTAGTCGATGGAGCGTCTGCTATTCCATCCGCGACCTACGAGTATGGCCCCTTTGGAGAACGTATCCGTGAGACTGGGGTAGTTGCAGTTCAAAATCCATTTGGGTTTTCCACCAAATATACTGAAAAAGAATCCGGTTTTCTCTATTACGGTTATCGCTATTTTTCACCATCCACTGGACGCTGGCTCTCGCGAGATCCAATTGAAGAGAATGGAGGTATCGCAATATATGCATTTGTTAACAATGATTCAATCGGGTCACTAGATGAGTTAGGATTGTTAAAACACTGCGATTCATTTCGTAGAACATGGGATTTTGAAAAACCTAAGATTCTTGATAGTCTGTCCGACTGGACGGGGTTTGATTTCCGACTGAGAAGCCAAGGACGGGTTGAAGGTAAATATTGTCACGTATGCTGCACCATGCGAGGAGAGGGGGCAGACATTGAGACCACAGGGCAGGCTCAACTAGCAATTGAAGGGGAAGTTGAAGCGAGCTTTTTCTTCCCAGGCCCGCTTAGACTCCTACGGGAATTTGCAAGAGTAACTGGGCGGGTGCAGGGAAGTGGTGCCATGGGCTTTCAGCTGAAATATGATTACTGCCAGAACAGATGGTCGGGGCACGGCATTAGAAAAGTGTCTCTCTCGGCTGGCGCTCGAATATCTTCGATCAAACCTCGCTGGCTCAAAAAGGCCCCGACGATATATGGGAATGCAGAGTTAATGGGTACATTTCAAAGCACATTTAAGTGCGATTTAAACAATGGTTGCTACTGGACACCTTGGAAGTATAAAGTGGATTTTGTTATGAGAGTTGGATTTCAAGCAGATGTGTCCCTATTTTTCGTTGTCCCAGTAATCGGAAATTCATACGAATATGTTCATACAATAAACCTTGCTGGCAGCGAATAAATCGAGCAACTCTTTATGTGGCATTAAAGCGTGGGTGAAATTTAAACGCAAGATGGTTACGGACATATATCTGACGTTTACTGCGCAGAGGAAGTTCTCGCTCTTGCTTTGTCACGAATCCGGAAGCACGGACGTGTTGACAGGGCAGTATTTAGACTATTTCCCAGACCGGTATAGCATTGCGTGCAAATATTGTGACGAGGAATTAAACGTGCTGGCCGAGCGTTCTCTGAACGAGCGAAAAGGCATTCGAAGATTTTTTGCACCCAAATACCTTGACGGAAAGGTCTCAGCGAAAAACCGAGAGGTCGCCACTTTTCAGTTGGTGCGGTTTGGTAAGGCACCTTTTTTAACTTTCTACAATCAATCGCCTAAATTCACTGTGGTGGTTGATAGAAAGTATCGATCTAATTTGGTATCACCATTAACTGTTGAAGGAATTCCCGGTGTCAGCGGTATCTTTAACGAAGCGCGATATGACTTTCCGGAAAAAAATCCATTGTGTCTTCCGAAAGAGTTTGTGAATTGTGGTAGAATGATAGGTCGCTATTTTAGGTGTGACGCGGAGGTTAAGTGTGATTTAAAATTGGTTGAACTGGCTGTTGCTGTCATATGCGGATTGATAATCATGCCTGAGTTTATGCATGATGAGGCATTATAAAGATATTTTGCAAATGTGCCGTGTTATTTACAGTGCGATTTTAAATTTTAGTGTGATTCTTCACGCTCAAGTCGGACGAGTGCGTGAAGCAAACTATTATGCTGCTCCGTCTGTTCAACAGCTTAATTGGCAGGCTTTAGAGGTTGAAGTATTAATTCACTTTGGAATTAACACATTTGTCGGACAAGAATGGGGCACAGGCCGCGAGAGTCAAAAGTTGTTCAACCCATCTGATGTGGACTGTGTCCAGTGGGTTGAAAGTGCGCGAGCAATTGGCGCAAAGGCTGCAATTCTAGTATGCAAGCATCATGATGGATTCTGCTTGTGGCCTAGTAAGTTCACCGAACATTCTGTCAAACATTCGCCATGGAAAGGTGGCAAGGGTGATGTGATCGGGGAACTATCCGCCGCCTGTCGGAGAGCAGGCATGGCCTTCGGAGTGTATTTGTCTCCAGCCGATCTTCATGAACCCACTTTTGGGCGAAACAGCCGGAAATACAACGATTTCTTCTGCAATCAGTTGCGAGAACTGCTGACTGGTTATGGGGACATCAGCCAGGTGTTTTTTGACGGAGCCAATCCGCCGGGTCGCCAGCAAGGATACGATTTTCCACGCTACTACCGGTTGATCCGCGAATTACAGCCTAATGCAGTGATCAGTATCCGGGGTCCCGATGTCCGCTGGGTCGGAAACGAAATAGGGAGAGCGCGCGAAAGCGAGTGGAGTGTCATACCCATTCCAAAGCGTCCATCAGATTATCATTGGCCGGATCTCACTGCTGAAGATTTGGGCAGTCAGGAGAAAATTGAGGGGGCTAAATACCTTCACTGGTATCCCGCCGTAGCCGACGTTTCCCTGCGTCAAGGCTGGTTTTGGCAGCCGAATACCGAGTCAACGATCAAATCAGTACCCGAATTGGTCCGAATTTATGAGGAATCGGTGGGCAGAAACGCCGGTCTACAGCTCAATATCGCCCCCGACCGTTCAGGACGCATTCCAGAGCCGGATGTAAAGCGGCTCCAGGAGTTTGGGGATACGCTGAAGGCTTTGTTTTCGACCAATCACCTGGCTTCAACCAATGCGGTCTGCAATCCGATGAATGTTTTGCCCGATAACAGCGGCTCGCAAACGGTCCAATTTAACGAACCAGTGTCGCTCCGTTACGTCGTTCTTCAGGAAGATATTACCCAAGGGCAAAGGGTGGAGAATTTTGAACTTACTGTGGTGGACACCAACGGACGTGAGCAGATGTTTTCGGCCACAACCATAGGATGGAAAAGGATTCTTCGGGTGAATGTTTCAAAAACGCATTCTCTCAAGGTTACCATCAACAAGAGCCGTGCCCGTCCGATTGTTACTGTCTCCGCCTACTGAACTTTTCGAGCCCAAAATTTGGTTCAAAAAACAGGTAGGCCATGTCGGGTAAGATGCCTGCCACGTGGATAGATTGTGTGATCCGGGTCGGTGAGATCTGCAATATCTGTCAGGATAGCGAGCGTCCAGTCGGCAACTTGATCGACCTCACTAACGGGATTTCCGGCTCCCTTGCCGGGGAATCTTTGGTATCTGTGGGGGCTTCAAAAACCGGGCACCTGGTTCTGGCTTCAAGTCACGCCAAATGCGTCCTGGAAAGTCCTTCCAGTAGGTGTTTTTCCATTTAGGGGTGGGTACTGTTCGCAATAGCGAGTCTAATGCGGATTCGGTTAACGGCGATGGAGACTTGTCCTTCATCGCCTTGTTTGACCACGCATCCCGGAAAATCCTTGGCACCAAATGCCGTATGGAATGCAGATTCTCGGCACTAGTGCCTATAGATGGCTCCAGTTCAATGCAGGTGGCACCAAAAATGTCAGTGCGACGAACAAGCTCACCAAGCCCTCCTCATATTTTTGAAGGGAGTATACCTCAGCTGAAATAGCCCAGTTCCCGTATAGAGACATGGTTGCCGTTGCCAATGATGACGTGGTCGAGAACCTCGATGCGGAGCACTTGGCCTGAGCGGACCAGTTCGCGGGTGATTCGGAGGTCTGCCTCAGACGGGTTGGGTTCACCCGAGGGATGATTGTGCATGATGATGATGGAATGTGCGGAGGCGATGACCGCTGCGCGGAAGGTTTCGCGGGGGTGGACGAGCACCTGGTCCATGAGGCCGGTGGAGATCAGGACGTGCCCCTTGATCTTGCGGCGGACGTTGAGGAGCAGAACCACAAAGCATTCCACCTCGGGGTTGAAGTATGGGTTCGAGCGGACGTGGGTGTTCCAGTAGCTGGCAGCTTGGGCAGGGCAGGTGCATTCCTTCAATTCGCTGGGGAGGGGGCATTCCCGCAGTGAGATGAGCCCCCATTCCTGAGGCTGCGTCTTGCTGCGGAACTTCTTGGCTCCCGTTCGGGAAGCCTCGTCGATGGCCTGCATCATCGGTGTGGCGTGAATCGTCTCGGTCATGTGTTTCTTGGGTTTTGAAGGAGCGGGAGTGCTCTCTTCGCAGGTCCGGGGAGAGCACGACCGCTCCGGCAAGAAACACGGGTCCGCCGTCCTGACGGACGGGGTCACGGAGCAAGGGCAGGTCCGAGTGACAGGGCCCGTCCTGGCGCGAGGCCTGCGCGGAGGGAACCCGGGAGGAGGGCAGAAGGCGGAGACCGAGAGACTCACGTCACCGATTGAATGGCAGTCGCCGGGGAAACGTGTGCGGGGCCTGATGCAGCAGGGCAGGGAAGGGGGTCTAACGCTGGGAGTGCCTCTTCCTGTTGGTGAAGCGAATGAAAGGTGGGTCCTCCAAAGGCTCCTCCCGGCGCGTATCTTGGATCGGACCACGGTGGTGCCCTCGGTGACGCGTCGAAGTAGAGAGGCGGTTCGATAAATGTAAGCATGTTTTCCTGAAAGTGGGTGAAGGGTTGTTTTGGGGCACAATCCTTCAAAAGCCGTGGAAACCTTCAGAGCCGTCCGCGAGTGAAGCCGGTGCGTTTTAGACACTCAGACTCACCGTTGGGGTGGGCTCGGAACCTTGGATGACCTGCTCAGCGAGACCCCAGAGGGCCTTGTTGAGCGTCACCTTCGAATCAATGCCCCGGAGGGCACGCACGGTACGGAGTCGACCATTCCGGTCTCGCCGTCCGTCGGAAGCTCCCCCGCGAATCAGGTGTTCCTGAACGCGGTTGAGAATGGTCCAGAGGTCGGAAGACGAATCTTCCGCCCGCCGGGCCTGAAGGAGGGAGCCGGGGTCAACCGGTGCATCCTCCTCGAAACGGACCGCCAAGGCGGCCCGAGCAAAGGCGAGCTGCTCGCCCCAGCTCATCGAACGCATCCGGAAGTCCTGGATGCGCCGACTGACCTGCGGCATGAACTCAATCACCCGCAAGCTGGCCCGGACGACCTCTACCGGGTCGAGGCCGGAATGCCGGAACCGCAACGCCTCGAATCCCGCCTCCGAAACCACCAGTCCGTTGGAACAGATCCGGCGGTGGATGCCTGCGTGGAGTTGGTAGGCGCAGCCCGCGTCGTGGGAGTTGAGGAGCACCAGCTCCACGTTCCACTCGTCGAGGGTCTGCATCTGCTCCACCTGGCGGAACCGGAGGAGGTGCTTCTGGAAGCCCAGACGCTCGACCTTGCGGGGGCGCTGCTCTTCCACGTGCACCGGAGCCCAGTTGGCCTCGCGTAACCCCTCCACGATGTCCGCGGTGGGGACGAAGGTGTATCTGGGGCTCAAACCCGGCGCGGCTCCCCGAGCAAAGATGCTCGGAGCGGCCAGTTGCAGGGTCTCGGTGCTCAAGGCGCTGGCCTTGAAGTTGATGGTGGTGCTCATGGTGGGACTCTCTCTGTTGCTGCCTGTGGCCTGCCACGGCTGCCGGGGAATTGCCCCCGGTTGGCCTGCGCTGATTATTTTCTCCTCCTCACCGGCGCTTTCGGCGGACCTGTGTTTCGGGAGGGGAGTTTCCGGGGCGGTGGAGGGTCGAAAAAGTGACCTCACCAAACCGCCCCTGTGAAAACCTGAAGTGGGAGCGCAGAGAGAGGGGTCTGCGCCATGAGCAACCCCAACAGCAGGATTCTACCCGGGTTCTGAAACGCTAAGCAAACGGGCCACCCTCAGGGTGACCAGGCTTCGGGAATCGCAGCGCGGAGAAGGGGGGCAGTTTCTGGGCTAAGTCCCCAGACAATCAGGGCGGAAGGGAAGGGGGCTGGCTGGCTGCCATCGCCAAAGCTGAGGCGGCCTTGCCCGCAATGGTGTTGTGCCACCATGAGGAGTAGGTCCAAGGCCTTCCGGAATTGACTCTGTGGAAGGGTTGCGAGGCGTTTGAGGTCGGCGGCCCAGCGCCTAGCAACGTCGGCCTCCGTGCTGGGAATGTATTCGGCGATGGAGTCGAGTTCTTGGAGAGGCCCAGCAAGGTCTGCCAGTGCCTCTCCCGCCGCTTCGAGTGCCTCTTCCCGAGAATTTGGCGTTGGTGAGGTCCGCATGACCTTTAGCCAAAACGCTTTGCAGTGCGCCTGCTTGGTCGGTTCGGTCGCGAGGCCCGCGCTTAGCCCGACTGGAAACTCAATATCCTCAGGCTCAATCGAGAAAGCGTCGTCGAACCCGATGTTGGCCTGTACCGTAATGCGGGGATTTCCAATCCGCGCTCGAAGCGTGACCCGGACTCCGAGGTACTCCTGTTCCGCACGGATCGACTCCACCGCGATTCGGTTTTGTAGAGCGGAAGTCGCAAAAGTTCATGGCAATACCAAGGGCCGAAGGTTAGCGGTCATCCGAGGACTTTCCTTCCTTCACAGAGGTTGATGAGTTCGGCTAGGGCGAGGACGTTGGGTCGTCTGCCAGCACCTTCACGGACGGTGTGGAGGATTCCGTTCCGGCGAAGGTTCCCGAGAAGGTTGGCGACCATGGGGGCGCTGGGCATCTGCTCTAGCTTGGTGACGTCGCTGGAGCGAAATATGGGCCGCTCGAAGATGAAATCGAGGAGTGGCACTGCGAACTGAGAATGGGTCAGGTCAATCACCTGGTTCTTCAGTCGCTCATAGAGGTCTTGGATAGCCCTTGCCTTTGTGGTGTTTGCTTCAGCCTGCACGGCTACGCCCTCCACAAAAAAAGCGCACCATCGTGTCCAGCTGCCGGGTTGTCCGAGCTCACGGAGCCTTGCAATGTATTCATCCTGTCGCGCTTCAAAAAACGCAGACAGGTAGAAGCAGGGGCGGCTGAGAATCTTTTTCTCGTAGAGGAAAAGCGGGATGACCATGCGTCCGAGACGGCCGTTGCCGTCAATAAAGGGGTGGAGAATCTCGAACTGCGCATGGAGTAGGGCGAGTTGGATCAGTGGGTCTGGGGCGTCAGCGTGCCAGTAGGCTTCCCAGCGGTTCAGGTGGTCCTGCAGGTCCAAGGGAGACGGCGGGACGAACGCGGCTTCCTCAATCGTGGTGCCCGGTTTCCCAATCCAATTCTGAACGGTCCGAAAGCGGCCGCGGCCCTTGTCGTGGCCCCGCACGCTGTCCATGAGGACGTCATGGAGTTTGAGAACCGTGTTGAGGCAAAAGGGTCGTTCCTTGAGAAGTTGCTCGGAAAAACGGAGCGCCTTCCGATAGTTCATAATTTCATGGATGTCCTCACGCCGCGACGATTCCGTCGGTGACTCGCCGGCCTCGAACTTCAAAACGTCTTCAAAATCCGCCTGTGTGCCCTCAATCCTGGAGGAGAACACCGCTTCTTGGGTTGTGATCGGCGAAAGGAGAACGTTTGGGTTGGGGATGCCGTAGAAGAGGCCTTCTAGGGTGGCGATGGCGCGGTTGGCTTTGCCGACCGATGGCATCAGCGCCAGCAAATCAAGGTTACTTGGTGGAAGTGTCTCCGGCTGAAATGGTTTCATCGCCGTTTGGTTGTGGTAAGCGCGGTTACTACAAGTGTTACTAGCGTTAAATAAACCGACGTTTATTTAACACAAGCCACTTTTGCCCAGTGGGGTTTACAAAACGGGTTTGTCGTTCAGTGCACCCCGTTCGGCGTGAGCCTACCGCCCGCAGCAAAGGCTGGAAGGGAAGGGGGCTGGCTGCCATCGCCAAAGCTGAGGCGGCCCTTGAGGAAGAAGATGGCGGCCTTGCCCGCAATGGTGTTGTGCCACCATGAGGAGTTGGTCCTAGGCGGAACCAAGGCGATGACAGTCGTGTCGCTAACGGGAGTTCTCAAGGATTGTCGCCTTGGCCAAAGCCATCAAGACGGCGGATTCCTTCGGGGTCCGAGTTTGGTCGAGGAGTAGGTCCAGGGCCTTCCGGAATTGACTCTGTGGAAGGGTTGCGAGGCGTTTGAGGTCGGCGGCCCAGCGCCTGGCAACATCGGTCTCCGTGCTGGGAATGTATTCGGCGATGGAGTCGAGTTCTTGGAGAGGCCCGGCAAGGTCTGCCAGCGCCTCTCCGGCGGATTCGAGTGCCTCTTCCCGCGAGTTGTCGTCGTCCGCCATGTCATAGGCGTCACAGGCGGCGTCGAGGGTGTCAGCGATCCCCGTCAGGTCGTCCAGCGTCTCCTGAAAGTCCGCAAGGTTATCCACAGTCGTCCCTTTCGCCGCGAGGGAATCCGCATAGTCCAGGACCTTGGCGAGCAGGGTCTGGAGCTCGGGAACTGTTTTGTCGCTGATGGGGGAGTTCCCCAAGCGAACGATGTCGCCAAGGATGGTTTGGGATGGGGTCGGCATACTCCTGCTCCTTATATCCGAGTTTTTCGCGGAGCGGTAGGGGCCGGATTCGGATTCCTGCCGGCGTGGGCCGTGTTTTCTGCTCCTGTTAAGGCCAACTCCACCACGCCACTGCGGACACTGGGTCTGGGGACCCTAAGGTCTCGTGGTGGTGAAACAGCCTGGGGCTGAGCTAGATAGGGAGTGTCGAGTTGCCGTCCGGATTGCGCTTGGGCCTCTTGATTTTGGCCCCTCAAAAAAATCAAAAGATTCCGCGTAAGGTTTTGAAGGACTCGGGCGTTTCGCATCCCAGAGCCCGCAGTCTTCCCCAAAGGGGAGCCTGTGGATTGAACCAAACAACACCACCAACCCTACAGATTCCGATGTTCCTGTTTTTCCTCCGAGGTCTCGCCCTTCTTGGCGGGCTCCTCCTGAGTCTAGTCCTTGGTCCTTGTTTGATTGCCGGAGAAGTTCCGGGCAAAGCGATTGAAATCCGAGGTTTCCGGGATGAGGTGCGCGTCGTGGGAGGTAGGTTGGCTTCGGCGGAACAGGTGTCGCGGTTGGAGGATTTGTCGACGAAGTACCGTTCGATGGCCCGGGCGGGGGCGAATCCCAGTCCGGGCATGCTCCGGCAACAGATGGCGGAGTTGGAGGTCTACCTGAAAGAGAATCCGGATTCCCCCTACAATCCCGACATCCGACGCCAACTGGGTCGTTTCTACCGTTCAAGTGGGCGGTACGCCCTTGCGTTGGAGCGGTGGAGGGAGGGGTTTGAGGCCTGCCACGGATTTACAGAAGGGTTTGGGAAAGAAGTGGCCGATGAGTGCGTGGCCGAACGGGCGAAGGTCTTGGCTTCTCTGGGACGAGTGGACGAGTTGGAGGAACTTAAGGAGCAGATGCGGGGTCGGAAGTTGGACGGAGGATTTCGGACGATGCAGTTCCGGGAGGCGATGGAGTCGTTGGCAATGATGAGGCGGCATCGTGAGATCTCGTTCCGCTGCGGTCCGTATGCGCTGTTCGAGGTGGGGCGGGTGCTTCGGGGCGAGAGTTTCTATTCGCTCCTAGGGTTGGACTCCCCGGTCGGCGGGTTCAGCGCTGCGGCACTCGTCCGGGAGGCTCAAGGGGTTGGGTTGGGATTGCGGGCGGCGTGGCGGGAGTCTGGCGTGGGGGTGGTGGTGCCCTCGGTGGTGCATTGGGGTGATGATCACTATGCGGCTTTGACGGCACTGGACGGGGATCGGGTTCAGGTCGTGGATCCCACGTTTTTGATGCGGACGTGGTTGGAGGTGGAGGAGGTGGCCCAGGAGGCCAGTGGGGTATTTCTGATCCCGGCAGGAAACCTGCCCGCGGGGTGGCGGTGGTTGACCGATGCCGAGGCTCGGACGGTGTTTGGAAAGGGGTTCCCAACCCTCAGCAACACGGGCAATGCCGGTGGCGGTGGCGGTGGCGGTGGCTGTACAGAGGATGAAGGGGACGGTGGGGAGTCCCCAACCTGCTGCATGTCCGGTGGGCCTGTCGGAGGGGGCCCTGGGACGTGGGGAACGGGACTCCCTGGGACGGGATTCGATGCGGGGACCACTACCCAACCCTGTCTGGGGTGTGATTCGAGTGCCGTGGGAATGCCGACGTGGTCCGTGGATGAGCCCTGGCTGAATCTGTGGATCCAGGATCGACCCTTCACCTACAAGCCCAAGTACGGCCCAGCTGTGCGGTTGGAGGTGATGTACAAGAGCCGGCAGGCGAGTTTTGTATCGGGTTACAGCCGCTTGGGACAAATGACCGATCCGATGTGGAAGTGCCCGTGGTTCTCCCGGATGGGACAGAGCCCCTGGGATACCTCTCAGGTGGTGTTGATGGGGACCGATGGACGAGAGCTGACCTATTGGATTTCGGACACACAGAACGGGAATGCCTATCCGATTGGAACCTCGGAGACCGAGGGGTGGCTGGGCAAACCCGTGCCGGTGAAGGTGGATATCCTGTATAGCAGCGGAACGGCGATCGGATACGAGGCCCTGCGTCCGACCGGATGGAGGGAACAGTACACCAATGCGGTGACCGAGGGTGGGGTCACCTTTGCACTAAGCGCTGTGATTTCTCCGAAGGGGGAGACGACCCGGTTTGTGATGACATGGACCGTGGTGACCAATGCCTACGGGGTGCCGGAAAACCGGTATCATCGGCTTCAGAAGGTGATCGCCGCCGATGGGGCAGAGACAACCCTGTACTATGACAACGGGAGCTATCCACAGACCGTGACGCGGGTGGTGGGTCCGAATGGGGAAACAACGACCTTCACCTACAACGACAATCAGGGGCAGGGCAATCTGGCGACAATCCAGGACGTGGCCGGGATCGTGTCGCGGATCGATTATGATACCACCGATCTCCCCTCGGCTTTGGTGACGCCCTACGGGACGACTTCGTTCAGCATCGAGGACAACACAGGCTACGATGGGCACACCTACACCAATCAGATTGACCGCTCCATTATCGTCACGGAACCGGGTTCGGCCCGGCAGATCTTTGCGCTGATCAATATCGACAACAATGGCAACGTCCCCAGTTCGCCACCGACGGTGCCCAGCGTCAGCAGCGGTGAGCCCGGATGGCTGGGAACCCTCGACACCACGCTGGCGAATCAACGGAACACCTTCTACTGGGGACGGGCGGCCAGCACCTACATCAACACAGCCTTGTCGAGTCTGAGTGCGACCCAATTTCGCTATGCCCGTATTCGGCATTGGAGCAGTTGGGGAGATGATGGCACGACTAGCGGATTTGTGGGGAACGTGCTCCAATGGGAGCGTCAGGGCAGCCCAGATGGGGTGAACACGGGTCCGGCAACGTGGTACGACTACGCAGGGAAGGTCTCAGGAAAGAACAACTTTGCAGGGACGAATCTGCTTCCGAGTGTGGTGGCGTGGGTGATGCCGGATGCCACCTCCGTGTATCGAGCGACGACCTGGAATCAGGTTCAGAATCCGACGCAGGTGATCGAACGGTGGCGCGAGAGTGGGAGCACCTTGTACCGGACGAACAGCTATTCCTACGACAGCAGTGGGGAGGATCTGCTGACTCACTACGGCCCAGGTGGGCTGTTCCAGGCGGGCTATGCCTATGACACGAACCATCGGATGATTCGGATGACCAATGCGGTCAATTCGGAGCTGACCCAGTACACCTACGACAGTCAGGGACGCCTGACTTCCCTGCTCAGCCCCTCGGGAAATCTGATGAGCAATGTGTTCAGTGCGGATGGGTTAACCCGGACGACCCGTTGGTGGGATGCGGGTGTGGCCTATCGGACCAATGTTCGGAGTCGGTCCCTGGGAGTCACCTACACCCGGGCAGGACTGAATAGCAACACGCTGACGAACCGGACCACCTGGGTGGTCGAGACCACACCCTACGGATTGAGCGTCACCAACATCTACGATGCCCTCGGGCGATTGTGGGAGCGACGTACTCCCGACCGGGCCGAATGGTTCCACTACGAGTTGTTTCCTTCCCAGAGCTATTCATCGAGCACTGGCGGGAAGCTGATCCTCGATCGGACGGCCATGGTGAATGTCATTGGTGGGACCAATTACAACAGCACGACCTACACCTACGATGGGTTGCGGCGGCTGGCCTATCGGGGAGATCCGAATGGGACGCTGACCGAGTTCCAGTACTGCGACTGTGGGGGGCTGAGTCAGGTGACACAGGGTTATGGACTAAGTTTGGCAGAAACAACGAGCTACAGTCGGGATCTGCTGGGACGGGTGTTGAAAGAGACTCGAGCCGATGGCTCGTCAGTAACCAATGTCTATGACGCCCTAGGGCGGTTGACCACGACCTCAGATGCCTTGGGGAGCCGATCACAGAGCCATGACAATCTGAGTCGGCGTAAGTCGACCTCCAGCAGTTTGGGTACGACAGGGTCCTGGATCTATGATGCGTTCGATCGAGTAATCTCCTCGACCGACAGGAACGGCGTGGTGACAACCAATCGGTATGATGCCGCTGGGCGGATGGTGTCTCGGGCATTGGTGGGTGGAGGCACCGAGTCGTGGGGTTATACCACCGCCGTGGAGGGGGCGACTTCCTACACCAATGCGATCAATCAGGTGACCCGATATGCCTACCATGCAGCCGGATGGAAGACCAATGAGGTGATTGTGGGCCTGATGACCAACCGGTTTCTGTACGATGGAGCGGGTAAAATGGTGGGACTGTGGGACGGGAATCAGTCGGTGGCGACGAGCGGGTCGGCGACCAACGGGACGCGGTGGATCTATGACGGGCAAGGGCGGCTTCGCCATAAGGTCTATGCGAATGCTGTGACCAATCTCACCTACAGCTACGACGCACTGGACCGGTTGACCAACCGGTGGAGTCAGGCGATGGGGAACACAGAATACCGATACGACGTGAGCGGGAATGTCACGGTGGTGAACTACCCGAGCGGGACGACGGATGTGACGCAGGCGTACGACGCCTTGAATCGGTTGACGAACCGGGTGGACGCGATTGGAACGACGGGATACTCCTACGTACAGGGTCGCCTTCGTTCGGAGGATGGTCCTTGGGCATCCGACACCGTATCCTGGAGCTACAATAGCGCTGGAAAACGAAGTCAAATGGTCATCCTCCAACCCACGGGGAATGCCTGGACTAATACTTATGGGTGGGATGCCTTGTATCGGCTCACCCAGGTGAGCAGTCCGGCGGGTAGTTTCAGCTATCTATTCGCTGGAGCCGGGGACCGAATCCGGAATCTCAGCCAGCCCGGTGGATTCTGGGTGACCAACACGTATGACAGTTTGGCCCGCCTGACGGACACTTCACTCCGGGATGCGGGGAATGGCCTGCTCAACCGGCACGGATATGTCCTGAATGCTGCCCATCAGCGGACGACCCTCTCCCGGACCAACTCGGCGGCGACGTTGTGGAATGGGTATGGGGTCTATACCTATGATCCGGCCGGAGAGATACGGACGGCCCGGGCCTATGACGGGAGTGGAACCACGGTGACGGCGGAGAACTTCGACTACGGGTATGACTCTGGGTGGAACATCCTGAAGCGGACCAACAATGCGGCAGTGACCAGTTATGCGATCAACGTTCTGAACCAGGTCAGCAACGACGGTGGATCGAGCTGGGTCCATGATGCCAATGGGAACCTGACATACCGACCCACTGGAGGGTCTAGCGACCTTTCCTACGCCTACGATGCGGAGAATCAGCTCCAAAGCGTCACGGCGACCAATGATTGGAAGATCGATTTCATCCATGATGGACATGGACGGCTGCGGATCCGGAAAGACTACACATGGTACAGCTCCGGGAACATCTGGTTGCTGGGATCGGAGACGCGCTACCTTTACGATGGGATGCTCCTCGTCCAGGAGCGGAGCAACGCGAACAATCCGCTGGTGACCTACACCCGTGGCGCCGACCTGAGTGGGAGCTTGGATGGTGCTGGAGGAATCGGAGGGTTGCTCTCCCGTGGAGCGCACGCCACGACTTCCCCGTATGGCGTATCGACCTCGGCTCACTACCATGCCGACGGAAACGGCAATGTCACGATGCTGGTGGGTAGCGGATCCCCGAGCGTGAAGGCCTATTACAAATACGACCCCTTCGGTCAGACCTTGGCTAGCGGCGGGTCGCTGGCCTCAGCCAACAGCATGCGCTTCAGCAGTAAGCCCGTTATGGGTAGCTCTGGGCTCTATTATTATGGATACCGGTTTTATGATCCCTCGAGCCAGAGATGGTTGAATAGGGACCCTTTAGGAGAAGAGGGTGGAATCAACCTGTATCGGTTCGTGAGGAATAATTCCGTAACCGGCATCGACCCTGACGGGAGAAATCCCGCGATAATTGGACGAGCAGTTCTCTGGTGCATTACTAATCCTCGGGCGTGCGCAGCAGCATTGACTGCGGCATCGGTAGCGGCCGGGTCCGCGATATGCGCAGTCAAGGATGCGGTCTTCAATAGCAACACGAACGGCGGTGACGATGACTCCGAGAGTGAAGAACCCGAATATAAATCCAAAAACCGTGACTCGCGACCGGATTTGATGGGAGGAGAGGACTCTGATCCATTCAAGGGATTGGGTCCCAAAAAGGGAACTGAGGAATACGAGAAGTTGAGGCGTCGGATTGAAAAAGGAAAGAGAGGAGAAGGTCGAGGTGGGCGGGACAATCCGGACGAACCGCGTGAATATTTATGAAATGGAATCACATTAAATCCAAGTTGGTTCAAAATATCAATGATGAGGTCAAGAATTTAATTGAAGGTGCCAGTATTCTGGCGTTTTCGGAAGATGAATTAATTAAAGCCGTCTGCTTCTTGCGCAATGAAAAGCGATTCGAAAACGCCATCGCACTCATTCAAAGACTGATGACTGAACGTACGAATATCTCTGATAATACAAAAAACAAACTAATGCACATACAGGCTGAGTGTTATTACGACAGTGGAGATTATAAACGCGCTATCGCGGTCTACGATCGCATTTTATTGAATGGAGAGGACGTTCACGCGTTTTCAAACAGGGGATTGGCCTACTGGGCAATGAGAGATACAGAACGAGCAATAGATAGCTACAAGCGTGCCGCAGCGCTCGGCCCTGTCGATCATATTGTTTTGCGAAGTATTGGAGAATTGCACAATCTACGTGAAGAATACAAGATTGCTTTGGAATACTTGAAGAGGGCTGCTTTAATTAAACCGGACGATTCTGCCATCTTTTGCGCGTTGGGAGTGTCTTACCACAATCTCGAAGATTGGGATCAGGCTTATACCGCTCTCGAAAGAGCAATCGAATTGGACCCAACAAACAGAATTGCTCAATTGGGCAAGAGAAAAATTGAACGTCACTTTCTCTCTTCCTCTAGTTAACCTTGTATGATTCTGGGTGGAACATCCTGAAGCGGACCAACAATGCGGCAGTGACCAGTTATGCGATCAACGTTCTGAACCAGGTCAGCAACGACGGTGGATCGAGCTGGGTCCATGATGCCAATGGGAACCTGACATACCGACCCACTGGAGGGTCTAGCGACCTTTCCTACGCCTACGATGCGGAGAATCAGCTCCAAAGCGTCACGGCGACCAATGATTGGAAGATCGATTTCATCCATGATGGACATGGACGGCTGCGGATCCGGAAAGACTACACATGGTACAGCTCCGGGAACATCTGGTTGCTGGGATCGGAGACGCGCTACCTTTACGATGGGATGCTCCTCGTCCAGGAGCGGAGCAACGCGAACAATCCGCTGGTGACCTACACCCGTGGCGCCGACCTGAGTGGGAGCTTGGATGGTGCTGGAGGAATCGGAGGGTTGCTCTCCCGTGGAGCGCACGCCACGACTTCCCCGTATGGCGTATCGACCTCGGCTCACTACCATGCCGACGGAAACGGCAATGTCACGATGCTGGTGGGTAGCGGATCCCCGAGCGTGAAGGCCTATTACAAATACGACCCCTTCGGTCAGACCTTGGCTAGCGGCGGGTCGCTGGCCTCAGCCAACAGCATGCGCTTCAGCAGTAAGCCCGTAATGGGTAGCTCTGGGCTCTATTACTATGGATACCGGTTCTATGATCCCTCGAGCCAGAGATGGTTGAATAGGGATCCGATTGGAGAGGCAGGATTTGAAGGCATGCGGCTAACGGCGGGTCGCTACCGAAATTTAGAATCGAATCGTCACCAATTCGCTTATAATACCTCTATAAACAAGGTTGACCTATTTGGACTAAATGTATACGCAGCATAGCATTTGGTGATAACCTACCCGTAGGCGATCGCATGAAATGCTTTAAAGACTGTGATGCAAACTGCGAAAACGACCCCGATCGACCACCGAGCCCAATTCCACCAATGAGGCCGACTTGCCCACCACCTGAAATACTACCACTGTTGAAAGTAATTTTCAAAAACATATGGGCTGTAGTAAAATCTAAATGAAAAAAACACAATATATATTGGCGCCTAGATAGTTGTTTTATATTTAGCATATTGAGTTGGCAAAGAACAATCTCAACGAGATTTCAGGGCTGCAGTTCGCAGTAGTTTTGTTTCATCTTTAAGCGCCATAGAGCTTCAAAGAAAAGGGGATTATTCGGAGGCAATCAAGCGTACAGGAAAACATTGTTACGCCTCAGCCCTTAAGCTTCTAGACCACCCATTGAATGAAAAAGAGCCAATCATCATCAGTCTATTTTTTGATCTTGCGTCTTACCGTTCTAACTATGCTCGGGAGCCGATTCATTGGACTCCTATAGAATTGCGATTGGAAAATGCGCTTGCTAAAAAGGGATATTTACTGAAGCTATGATCAGTAATTAGGCCTCCCAAATCCCGGGTAAAATAACGGATCCGGTTCGTCTCGATGCCTAAAATATTAGACTGTTGGGCATCGATTACAAAGGGGCCAAGAAATCAGATGGGATTTTTGCTCGAGATAATCATGTTTATGGAGACAGCTTCTTCACAATGTCTATAGGTCTATGCGAATGCCGTGATTTGTCTACCCCACAGTTATGACGCGTTAGACCATTTAACCAACCCGTGATTTCAGGAAATCGGCAACACGCAATTTCAGCGCTGCATACCGATGCATCAAACCAATGTTAATATGACGATGGCTAGCTGTGCAAAAACGAGAACCTACAAGTCAATCGATCCTGCTAGAAAATTCATTTAATTTAATAAGGACCTATGAAGATTAAATCTATCCTAGTCAAGAACTTTAAATCTATACGAGAGGCATATATAAACACATCCTCTTTCAATGTGTTTGTCGGCCAAAACAATCACGGGAAGACCAATCTGTTTCAAGCAATTGAATGGTTTTATACCGGAAAGACCGACGCAACCTCCGTTTGCCACATTAGTGCGTCTAACACCGATGTGGTATCCGTGGAAATTGAGTTCACTGGTGTAAAAGAAGGATTGGAGCGCATGACCAATCAAGATAATAAAACCAAGCTGCTTGGCATCATTGGTGATTCTGACATCATGCGCGTCCGCCGGGTATCAAATTTGGAAAAAGAGCGGAGCATATACCATAAATCTTCCGGGCAATGGAAAAAAGTCCCGACAGGAGCTGATAGCACCTTCAATAATTGTATTCCTCGATTTGAATTCATTGAGACGTCAAAAAATCTAAAAGAGGTTTCTGCTTACAAAAAGAATACACCTATTGAGCAGATGCTTGGAGCTGTGGTTGCTGAGAAAATATCGAAAGACCCCGCATATGATTTATTTCAAAAGGCTTTTGACAAATTTTTCCAAGGTGTAGATTCTGGCGTTCGCCGCACGCTCGATGAGTTAAGCGCTAAGGTTTGTAGCCATTTGTCATTGCAGTTTCCAGATTGCACGAAGGTGTTTTTCGAAATCGCGGCGCCCTCGGTTGACGAGTTTCTAAAGAACTACAACACCAAGGTTGATGATGGGGTTGATACGAATGCCGACCAAAAAGGTGATGGAATGCAGCGCGCCCTGATGCTCGCAATTATTAAAACGCACGCTGATCATCGACGTGAAGACGCCTTTGGGAGACAATTTATATTTTTCATTGACGAAGCTGAGCTTCACTTGCACCCGACTGCCCAACGCCAGCTAAAATCAGCATTGCTTGAGTTAACCGCATCGGTTGATCAGGTTTTTATTACAACCCATTCGCCTGTATTTATCGCGGAAGATCACTCGAAGCAATCAATTTTCCGAGTCGAGAAGACCAATCAAGAGACGTCAATCCATCCCATAGACGCGCAGGGTAAACATGACGTTGTATATAAGTTACTTGGGGGAAGCCCTAGCGATTTATTGCTGCCTGCAAACTTCCTATTGGTTGAAGGGGAAAGCGAGAAGGACCTCCTGGATGGAGTCACGCGGCGGTTTTACTTAGATAGACCTGCTATTCAAGTTGTTAGCGTGAAGGGAGACCATGACCGGATATATTCCAACATGGAGGCCTTAAACTTGGTTTTCAAACCTCTCTACGGGAATGCAGTTTATCGAAATAGGCTAATAGTCTTGTGCGATGCGCCTAGCCCAGAAAAGCAAGAGAGCTTCCGTAGATTCAAATCTCAAAATGATTCTCTGATTAAGCGTAAACAATTCTTTGTGCTGCCAGTTAACCAAATAGAATCATACTATCCTAGTGAGTGGAAAACTGATGAAAAACTCAAATCCCATCAAAAGCGGAACCTAGCAAAGAGGGTCGCGAATGATATTACACAGGCAGATTTCGAGTTGAAGATGCCTTTGGTTTTTGATGCATTGAATCGGTGCTGGGCTAATGCCCACAAAGTCGAATCCGAATAGGTTCGACGGTTATAGAGATGCAAAGTGCGACCTGGCTAAGGTCGGCAAAAATCCCGCCTTGCTGGAGCGGGTTACTAAAAAGAAGGAAAAGAACAGGTCCTCTGTGCGCGTTCCATGACTCCCAACGATGGTCAGAGTCCGGGTTCGGCGAGTTGAAGACGAATTGATCGTGATCAACGTAAACACGATCACGCACAGGGTTTAATACGACACTTTGAACGTGGGGGAGTCCGCAGGTCGACTCTGCCGTTTGTCGTAAAGGCGGGTCGTGGAGATGTCAGAATGACCCAGCCATTCCTGCACCTTCGCGATGTCGGCTCCGTTTTCGAGCGCGTTCGTTGCTGCGGTTGCTCTGAGCGAGTGCGGTCCGAAGGCATCGATGCTGATGCCGATCGCTTTCGCGTAGTGCATCACCACGTTCCGGTACACCGAATCGCTGGTCAGCGCCTTCTCCAACTTCCCATCAGGCCTGCGCATTGGCCGGAAGAGGGCACCCTTGGCATCCGTCCCATGCCCGGAGGCATCGAGGTAGTCCTGGACCAAGGCGAGGGCTTTCGGGTGCACCGGGGGGTAGCGGAGCTTTCCACGCTTGCCGTGCACCGTGAAGGTCATGATCCCACGGCGCTGCACAAAGTGTTCAACCTTCAAGGCGCACAATTCCGCCCGACGGAGGCCGTGGTAGAGGAGGACAGCGAGTATCGCCCGGTCTCGCTTGCCTTTGAGGGTCGTGGGGTCCGGAGCGTTGAGGAGCTGCCGAGCCTGCTCGTCAGAGATGGCGGGCGTTTTCCCTTCATTCGCCCCTTCGGTGGGCCTTTCGACACCGTGGACCGGGTTGATAACGATGGCGTTTTCCTTGCACAGGTAGTCGAACAGGTCGGACAAAGCGGAGAGCTTCCGGCGGATGGTTGCCGGAGCCATCGCCTTGTCCTCCAAAGACTTGCGCCAGGCAATGACGTGGGCTCGGGCGACGATGCGGAAGTCAGTGAAGTGCTCGATGCCAACAAACTTCATGAACTGCCCAACATCGTTCCGGTAGGCCCGGCGAGTGTGGGGGTTGGTGATGTTCGCAAACCACTCCGCCTCGGGAGGGATGTCGGCGAGGCGCTGGAACTCCGCCTGGGTGATGAGACGCTGTTCTGAAGGCAGAACAGGGGCCAGGAGGCGTGACTCATCGGGCGACTCTCCGGTGAGTTCCGGTGGGGGGCTGACGGCGACGCCTTGAGGTTTGTTTCGCCGGACAATGATAGGACCGTCTTTGGACATGGGGTCGGACATCCTCAGTGGCCAGAAGAGGAGAGTGTTGACCGATGGTCGGTGAAAACCCGCCTGAACATGAAGGATTTCCGTCATTTACTGTGCGGGAATCTGACCGGTCAGGTGGGACAAATACGGTCCTACGGGTCCCCTTCTCTGGCCTTGTTAGTCTGATAATCCATTTTATCGGACTGTATGGCAAGAGGTATTTCGAGCCGCTTGAGCATTACTTGGACGTCTGGTATACTTGGAATCATGGCAAGCACCATCACCACCGTAACCACGAAGATGCAGGTAACCATTCCTGAGGAGGTCCGCCGCATCTTCCCCGTTCAGGCGGGGTCTCGACTCTCTTGGTCGGTCGAAGGAGAAACGCTCGTGGCCCGACGCGTCCGGGGCGTGAGTGAATTGCGCGGCTGCCTGAAGTCGGATGTGGCATTCCCTGGCATCGAGGCCGAGAAGGCCGCGGTCGCCGCTAGCCGGGCCAGCCACTACGCCACCAAGCATCGCCGAGGATGAAACGCTACATCCTCGACACGAACCT
>VFQT010001060.1_pt1 | contig 35730 bp, 45 predicted proteins | sample 3512381 | NCBI WGS metagenome assembly VFQT01 (sample SAMN10412376, study PRJNA504923) | tailings metagenome | isolation source: Relicate 2 Philex TSF3 active mining site | place: Philippines: Tuba, Benguet | collected 2017-08-29 | reverse complement strand
GCACCCACTCCAGCCGGTAGCCGCCGTCCACGAACCGCCGGGCGTTGTCGGCGAAGGTGGCGGGCTGGCACGACACGTACACCAGGGTCCTCGGCGCCAGCTCCAGGATGCGCCGGCAGGCGCCCCCGCTCAGGCCTCCGCGCGGCGGGTCGACGATCGCCACATCGGGCGGGGGCAGCGTGCCGCGGTTCTCGCGCAGCACCACGCGCACGTCACCGGCGAGCGCCGTGTGGTTGGCGATGCCGTTGCGCTCGGCGTTGCCGCGGGAGTCCTCCACCGCCTCGGGCACCAGCTCGATGGCCACCACGTGCCTGCTCAGGCGGCCCAGCGCCACGCCGATGCTGCCCACGCCGCTGAAGAGGTCGTACAGCACCTCGCCGCCGGTCAGGCCCGCGGCCTCCGCCGCCCTGCGGTACAGGTGCCCGGTCATGCGCGAGTTGGTCTGGAAGAACGACCCCGCCGACAGGCGCAGGGTGACCGGTCGGCCGGGCTCCACCTCCACCATCTCCTCGAACCAGTCGCGGCCCCACACCACGCGGCTGGGCAGCCCGGCCGTCACCTCCGACATGCCGTCGTTCACCGCGTGGACGATGCCCACCAGGCCCGGCACCTGCGAGGGCAGGCTGCCCGCCAGCAGGTCCACCACCTCATCCGGGCCCGGGGCGGTCACGATGGTCACCAGCACCTGGCCGGTCAGCACCCCCTCGCGCACCACCACGTGTCGCAGGAAGCCCGTGTGCTCGCGCTGGTCGAAGCCCGTGAGCCCCTGCGCCACCGCCCACTGCCGCACGGCCTCGCGCGCCACGTTGCCGGTGGGCGTGGCCAGCATGCAGGGGTCGATGTCGATCACCTCATCCCACCGCCCGCGACGGTGGAAGCCCAGGTGCAGCTGCCCGTCGGGCCCGGGCGCGGCGGAGTACTCCATCTTGTTGCGGTAGCCGAAGCGCTCAAGCGCCGGGTCGGCCGGGCGCACCTCCACGCCGTCCAGCCCACCGATGCGCGACAGGTGCTCGGCCACCTGCCGCCGCTTGGCGTCCAGCACCACGTCGTAGTCCACGTGCTGGAGGCGGCAGCCACCGCAGTCGGGCACGAACGCACAGGGCGGGGTGATGCGCCCCGGCCCAGGGGCCACCACCTCCACGAGATCGGCCTCGCCGAAGCGCCTTCGCGCCTTGCGGATGCGCACGCGCGCGGTGTCGCCCGGCGCGGTGTCGGGGGTGAACACCACGAATCCATCCGCCCGCGCCACGCCCCGGCCGCCGAAGGCCAGGTCGTCCACGGTCAGTTCCAGCTCATCGCCGCGCTTGGGTCGCTCCACGGGCGGGGAGGTTAGGGCAGGCGACGGTGCACGAGCGCCGGAAGCCCCTCGCGCACCCGGCGCTGCTCGCCCAGGTCCAGGTCGGCGCAGGCGAACCCCTCGCCGTCCGGCACCTGCGCCAGCACCCGGCCCCAGGGGTCGACGATCATCGAGTGCCCGTACGCCCCCTCGCCGGTGGCGTGCTGACCGCACTGGCCCGCGGCCAGCACGAAGCACTGGTCCTCTATCGCCCGGGCGCGCAGCAGCACCTCCCAGTGCGCCTGGCCCGTGGGCACCGTGAAGTTGGCGGGCACCGCCAGCGCCGTGGCGCCCGACGCCACCAGCTGGCGGTACAGCTCGGGGAAGCGCAGGTCGTAGCACACGCTCAGGCCCACGCTCAGGCCGGCGAGAGGGGCGGTGGCCAGCGCCTCGCCGGGCTCCACGGTGGCCGACTCGCGGTACTCGCGCCCCTCCACCGTCACGTCGAACAGGTGCACCTTGCGGTAGAGGGCCACGTCACGGCCATCGGGCGCGATGGCCACGCTGGTGTTGAAGGCGCGCGACCCGTCACGGGTGGCCTCCAGGATGCTGCCGGCCACCAACGCGATGCCGAGCTCGCGCGCCCACGCGCGCGCGGCGGTGAGCGACGGACCATCCAGCCCCTCGGCGCCGTCGGCCGTGCGCCCGGCGGGCCCCCACCAGTTCCACTTCTCGGGCAGCACCACCACCTTGGCCCCCGACACCGCGGCGGCCTGCACCAGCTCGCCGGCCCGGGCGATGTTGCGCGGGGTGTCGTCATCGGCCAGCAGTTGCACCACCGCGGCACGGACGCTGTCACCTGCCACCAGCCACCCCCCGCGCTACCATTGCGCCCGTCGCCACGCGAACCGGAGGAACCATGGCGGACGTCGAGACCCTTACCCGCATCGAGGACGTTCTTGAGCGCATCCGACCCGCGCTGCACGCGGACGGCGGCGACGTGGAGCTGGTCGACTTCGACGACGAGGGGTTCGTCCACCTGCACATGCTGGGCGCCTGCGGTGGCTGCCCCATGAGCACCGCCACCCTCACCCTGGGCATCGAGGCGGAGCTCCGCCGCGAGCTGCCCGAGGTGGAGGGCGTCATCACCGTCTAGGGCAGCAGCGAGGGGCCGATGGCCCCCACTCCCTCGTCGCGGTGCACCTGCCTGGTGCAGAGGTCCTCGGCGAACGCCAGCCCGGCCTGCGTGGCGATGTCACGGGCCTCGTCGCTCACGCACCCCGGCTGCAGCCACAGCGCCGTGGCACCCACGGCCACGGCCTGGCGCGCCACCTCGGGCGCGGCCTCCGACTTGCGGAACACATCCACCATGTGGATGGGCTCGCTGATCTCCTCCAGCGAGTTCACGATGGGCATCCCCAGGATCTCGCCCTCGCCCGGGCGTACGGGGATCACCTTGTAGCCCTCCGCCATGAGGTACTCCATCACCCCGTAGGAGGGCTTGGAGGGGTCGGGCGATGCACCGATCATGGCGATGGTGCAGGTCTCCTTGAGGATCTCCGCAGGAGTGGAATCGGGCCCCATCTTCTCCCCCTTCTCGACCGCGGAAACGGCTTCATCGGGGTGCCCGGATTTGAACCGGGGACCTCTCCGTCCCGAACGGAGCGCGCTACCAAGCTGCGCCACACCCCGCGATGAAGCCGTGGGATCCTAGCCCATCACCATCATTTTTCGGCGGTCTTTGCGAAGGCCCGGGGTGCCGTCATCCGCGCCCCGGCGTACCGTTGCCCAAAGCAGATCGCACAGGGAGGATGAGATGGCGAATCACCTGACCCCGGACCAGATGGCCGAAGCGATCGGCATGCGCACGGAACGCCTGGTGCGCTACTGCCTGGAGCAGTCGATACCCATCTACAACGGGCGGGTGGACAAGACCCTGGTCATCACCAGCCTGCTCGAGACCGGGCACCGGTTCCCGGACGACACCGACGCGCAGGAGTTGCTGGCCGCGTGATGTTGCCGTGGCCCCGGCGCCACTCCGGGCGCCGGGGCCCTCGCTAGCCTGCTGCCCGTCGTGACGCGCCCGCCCCGCAGGCCCCGCCGGGCCCTCATTGCCCTCGTGGCCGCGGGGGCCCTCGCCCTGTCCGCCGGGACAGCAGCAGCCCAGCAGAACCCGGTGGCCAAGACGATCGACGCCTTCGCCAAGAAGAACCCCACCATGAGCGTGCTGGTGGAGCGCATGGGGCCTACGGGCCCTGCCACCATCGCCTCGTGGCGCCCGTCCACTGCCTTGGCCCCGGCGTCCACCATGAAGATCATCACCGCCGCATCGGCGCTGATGACCGTGGGCCCCGACTTCCGGTTCACCACCCGCGTGGAGGCCGCCCCCGATACCAAGGGGCCGGGGGGCACCATCAATGGCCCGGCCTACCTCATCGGCGCGGGTGATCCCATGCTCTCCACGCGGGCGTACTCGCGCGCCAACTTCAGCGGCCTTGGCACCCCCATCGACGACCTGGCGCGCGACATCCGCGAGAAGGGCACCACGCGCATCACGGGCGGCGTGGTGGTGGACGAGACCCTGTTCGACCGCCAGCGGATGGGCCCCCTGTGGAAGAGCAGCTACCGGCATGAGTGCCCGCCGCTCTCAGGCATCGCCACCAACCAGAACCGAGCCGACAACGGCGCCAACGTGTCGAGCCCGGCCATCGCGGCCGGCCAGCGCCTGGTGGCCGCGCTCCGGCGCCAGGGCGTGCAGGTGACCGGCCCCGTGCGCGCGGGCCGCGATGTTCCCGGCGGCGACATCCTGGGCCAGGTGCGGTCCAAGCCGATGTCACGGATCCTGGGCTACATGAACGCCACCAGCGACAACTTCACCGCCGAGATCCTCACCAAGGGCGTGGGCGCCTATGGCACGGGCACCGGATCCACCCCCGCGGGTACCCGCCGCGCCGAGGAGCTCATGCGCGAGCGCGGGGTGATCACGGCATCCGACGACTTCATCGACGGCTCCGGGCTGTCGCACAGCAACCGCGTGTCGGCGGCCACGCTGGTAGGGGTGCTCAAGGACGCGCAGGCCAACCCCCAGTGGGGCCGGGTGCTCATCGACTCCATGCCCCAGGGCGGCGAGGGCACGCTCATCCGCCGCCTCAAGGGCCCAGCCGTGCGCTACCGCGTCCACGCCAAGACGGGCTACATCAACGGCGTGGCATCGCTCGCCGGCACGGTCACCAGCAAGGCGGGCGTGCCCTACGCCTTCGCGTTCCTCATGAACACCAGCGACATCGGCGGCGCGCAGAAGGCCATGGACCGCGCCGTCACCCTGCTGGCCACCGGCAAGGCCGACTCCGCCGCCTGACCCCGGGGTTCGGGACCGTCCCTCAGGAGTCCCCACGGGAGGGCACCGGCTCGGTGCCCGCCAGCACCGCGGCGAACGTGGCCTCATCCACCACCGGCACCCCCGCCTTCTCGGCCTTCTCCACCTTGCTGCCGGGGTCGGCGCCCACCACCACGAAGGTGGTCTTCTTGGAGACGGAGTCGGTGCTCTTGCCGCCGGCGGCGATGATGGCGCGCTTTGCCTCGTCGCGGGTGAAGCCCTGGAGGGCGCCGGTGACCACCACGGTGCAGCCGGTGAGGGGGCCCTCGATGGGGCCGTCGGGCACGTCCATCTCCATGGTCAGGCCCGCGGCGCGGAGGCGGTCGAGCATGGCGCGGTTGTCATCGGATGAGAGGAACTCCGTGACGGCCTCGGCCACCACGGGGCCCACGCCGTCGGCGCGGGCCAGGTCGTCGGCCGACGCGCTGAGGAGGGCATCCAGGCGCGGGGCCACCAGTGCGATGGCGTCGGCGGTCACCTCGCCCACGTGGCGGATGCCGAGGGCGTTGATAACCCTGGGCCACGGGCGCTGCTTGCTGGCCTCGATGCCGTTGATGAGGTTGGCCGCGCTCTGGTCCTTGAAGCCCTCCAGCGGGATGAGTTGCTCCGCAGTGAGCTCGTAGAGATCGGCCACGTTGGCGATGAGCCCGACGTCGAACAGCTTCTGCACCGTCTTCTCGCCCAGGCCCTCGATGTCCATGCAGCCGCGCGATGCGAAGTGGATCACGCTCTCCACCAGCTGCGCGGGGCATGAGCGATTGGGGCAGCGCCAGATGACCTCGCCCTCGGGCCGCACCAAGGCGGTGCCGCAGGCTGGGCAGTCGGTGGGCATCTGGAAGGGGCGCTCGTCGCCGGTGCGCCGTTGGGTGAGGGCCGAGACCACCTGGGGGATCACGTCGCCGGCGCGCTGCACGATGACGGTGTCGCCGATGCGCAGGTCCTTGCGCGCGAGGTCGTCCTGGTTGTGCAGGGTGGCCCTCTCCACGGTGACCCCGCCCACGTGCACCGGGTCGAGCTCGGCCCACGGCACGATGGCTCCCGTGCGGCCGACGTTCACCTTGATGTCGCGGAGCAGGGTGGTGGCCGTGGTGGGCGCGAACTTGTAGGCGATGGCCCACCGCGGGGCGCGGGCAACGGCGCCAAGGCGCCGCTGCATCTCGAGCGAGTCCACCTTCACCACTGCGCCGTCGATGTCGTAGTCGATCTCCCCGCGGCGCTTCTCCCAGGCGTCGCAGGCCGCGGCGGCCTGCTCGATGCCGTCATACACCTGGATGAGCGGGTTCACCGGGAAGCCGGCCTCGCGCAGCCACGTGAGCACCTGGTGCTGGCTGTCCAGCTGCAGGCCGTCGGATGCGCCCACCGCGTAGAACCATGCGCTGAGGGGGCGCTCGGCGGTGAGCCGCGGGTCGAGCTGCCTCAGGCTGCCGGCCGCGGCGTTCCTGGGGTTGGCGAAGGTGGGCTGGCCCTCGGCGGCGCGGGCCTCGTTGAACTGCGCGAAGGCCTCGAGCGGCAGATACACCTCGCCGCGCACCTCCACCCGGGCAGGCGGCGTGCCGATGCCCGGGCGCATCACCAGCGGCACGGCCTTGATGGTGCGGATGTTGCTGGTGACGTCCTCCCCCACCTCGCCGTCCCCGCGCGTGGCGCCGGTGACCAGGTGGCCTTCCTCGTAGGTGAGCGACACCGCCAGCCCGTCGATCTTGGGCTCCACCACGTAGTGCACCTGCTGGCCGCCCATGCCCTCCTGGTCGAGCACCGTCTGGAGGCGGCGGTTCCACTCGTGCAGCTCGTCCTGCCCGCGGGCGTTGGCCAGGCTGAGCATGGGCTGCAGGTGCCGGTGCGACTCGAACTTCTCCGACGGCTGCGCGCCCACGCGCTGGGTGGGGGAATCGGGCGTGACCAGGTCGGGGTGCTCGGCCTCGATGGCCTCGAGCGCGCGCACCCACTCGTCGTACACGGCGTCGTCCACCGAGGGGTCGTCCAGCACGTAGTAGCGGTGCGATGCATCGCGGATGAGGTCGCGCAGCTCCTCGGCGCGCGCGGGCGCCCCGCCCGCTGCACCGCCTGCTCCCCGCTTCGCCGCCTTCGCCCGACCGGCACCCTGCCCCGCCGCGCCATTGCCAGCGCCCCTGCCCGCGCCAGTGCTCATGCAGCGCCCATCAAGTAGGCCTCGAGCGCCGGAACGGAGTTGACCACCACGTCGGCATCGGCGATGGCCTCGCGCGGGAAGAAGCCCCAGGTCACCCCCACCGTGGTGACGCCGGCATCGCGCCCGGAGGCGATATCGAAGGGCGCATCGCCCACGTAGCAGGCGTCATGCGGCGCAGCGCCCAGCAGCTCCAGCCCCTTCAGCACCGGGTCGGGCGCGGGCTTGTGCACCGGGGTGTCCTCCACGGCCACCAGCACGTCGATGTGCCGGGCCACCTCGGGCAGGGCGTCGAATGCCAGCTGCACCGTGGGGCCCGCCTTGGAGGTGACCACCCCCGTGCGGCAGCCCGCGGCCTTGAGCTGGGCGAGGAGGTGGTCCACGCCTGGGTACGGCGCGATGAGCTCCGCGGTGTGCGCGTGGTTCCACTCGCGCTGCGCCTGCAGCAGCTCGTCGGCCCGACCTGGGTCGAACGCGGCCATCTGCTCCACCAGGGGCCGGCCGACGTTGGCCAGCAGCTCATCGTCGGGCATGTCGCGCCCGAGCACCGTGGTGACTGCGTGCCGGTGCGACTGGCGGATGAGCTCGCGGGTGTCCACCACCGTGCCGTCCAGGTCGAACAGGACCGTGCCGAACCGCGGCACCTGCTCAGGACACCCCGGCCACCGACTGCAGCATCTCGTCCAGCCGCCAGCTCTCCATGCGGTCGATGCCGGGGAAGTCGGTGAGCTCGAAGTGCAGGGGGGTGACCGACAGGAAGTTGTCGTCGATGGCCGAGAGGTCCGTGCCGGGCTGCTTGTCGTGGCTCATGGGCTCGCCGTAGATGCGGAAGTGCCGCGAACTGCCCTGCGTGCCCTCCAGCACCAGGGAGTCGTCGTACACCCTCCGCCCCAGGCGGGTGACCTTGGCGCCCGCGAGGTCGGCCGGCCGCACGCCCGGGCCGTTGACGTTGAAGATCACGTGCCGCGGGAACTGCTCCTCGCATGCCAGCGGCACCAGCTTGGCGGCGAAGGCCACGGCGGCCGAGAAGTCGTAGTCGAGCCCCGGTCCGCTGCCGCCGCCCAGGGCGTCCTGGCTCACCGCGATGGCCGGGATGCCCAGCATCACGCCCTCCAGCGCCGCGGCCACCGTGCCCGAGTAGGTGACGTCGTCACCCAGGTTGAGCCCCAGGTTGGCGCCGCTCACCACCACGTCGGGGGGGTCGCCGATGAGCCCCAGCGCCCCCAGCCGCACGCAGTCCACCGGCGTGCCGCTGACGGCATAGGCCGGGAAGCCGTCGTCCATCACCGCGTCGTCCACCACCAGTGGATCGTGGATGGTGATTCCCCGCGCGATCGCGCTGCGGTTGGCGTCGGGCGCGATGACGAACACCTCGCCCAGGTGATCCACGGCCTGCCGCAGGGCCAGGATGCCCGGCGCGTGCACGCCGTCGTCGTTGGTGACCAGGATCCTCACAGAAACCCATGGTAGTGCGGGACGCGGGGTGTTCCCGAAGGGAAGACCCCGCGTCCCGCTTGGCACAGTGCGTACCACTTCCGTACATTTTCCGTACGTAGGCTTTGAGGAGTGGAGACCTTGGCACCCAAGAAGACCGAGCGCATCGAGATCCGGGTGACGCCCGAACAGCGGCAGGTGCTGGAGCAGGCGGCGTGGCTGGATGAGAGCACCCTCAGCGCGTTCATCCTGCGCGTGGCCATGGACCGCGCCGAGCAGATGACCGACGCCTTCCGGGGCACGACGGTGTCGCCCGCGAAGTTCGACGAACTGCTGGCATGGCTCGACGAGCCGCCTGTGGTGGACCCCAAGACAGTGGCGATGTTCCGCCGTCTCCGGGAATTCCGCGAAGGGAAGATCGACTTCCGGACATGACGGACTTCGTGCCCATCAGCCGCGCACTGGACCTGACGCGCCTGGACTGCGGGAACGCCTCCCTGGACGTGTGGTTGCGCAAGAGTGCACTGCACACCGAGGCCATGCGAACCGTGCGCACCTTCGTGTGGGCCATCGACGGCACGGCGGTGGCCTACTACGCCGTGGCCGCGCACTCCGTGCCACGCGACTCACTGCCGTCGTCACTGGGGCGTGGTTCGCCGTCGGTGATACCCGCCTACCTGCTGGCCAAGCTGGCGCTCGCCCGGCGCTTGCATGGCCAAGGGCTGGGCACAGCGGTGCTGGGCGACGCGGTAGAGCGATGCCTGATGGCCGGCATCAACGCAGGCGCGCGCCTGGTGGTGGTGGACGCCGCCGACGACGCCGCGGGGCGCTTCTACGAGTCACACGGTTTCAGCCGCACGCTGGTGCCGGGGCGGCTGGCGATGAAGATGAGCGATCTGGCGAGCGGCTACGAAGCCACGTCCGGGTAGCGCACTGCCACCAGGGTGAGGGGGTGGGCCGGGGCCGTGGGGCCCGCGGCCGAGCGGGGGGCGCCGTCGAGGAGGGCGGTGAACCAATCGACGTCGCGGTTGCCGCGGCCGACCTCGAGCATGGTGCCCACCAGCACGCGGACCATGTGGCGGAGGAAGGCGTCGGCCTCGATGCGCAGGATGAGCTCATCGCCCGCCTCTCCCCCCTCGCGCCACGCGCACTCGATGACGGTGCGATCGAAGAACACGTGCTGGGTGTCGGTGGGGGTGAACGCGGTGAAGCGGTGCTGGCCCACCGTGGCGGCGGCGCAGGCGTCCAGCGCCGCGCGGTCGAGCGGGGGGCCCGTGTGGCGCAGGGTGCGAGTGCGGCGGAGCGGCGACGGCGAACCGGTGAGGATGCGGTAGTCGTAGGCGCGACTCAGCGCATGGGCACGGGCGTCGAAGCCGTCGGGCGCGAGGGACGCGGCGCGCACCGCCACGTCATCGGACAGCAGGCCGTTGAGGGAGCGGCGGAGGCGATCCGGGTCGGCGGCCGCCGCGCGGTGCGGGGCGTCCGTGCCCGCGGGCACCTGCAGGCTCACCACCTGGGCGGTGGCGTGCACCCCGGCGTCGGTGCGGCCGGCCACGCGCACCTCGGGGCGTCGCCCCAGGACGACCTCGAGGGCGTCCCGGAGGACGCCCTCGATCGTTCTCTGGCCGGGCTGCTCGGCCCAGCCCGCGAAGCCCGCGCCGTCGTACTCGATGTCGAGCCGAAGCGCGGGCATGTTCGCGATGGACCTAGTTGAACGACCCGGCCGGCGTGAGGCCGAACGGGCTGGCGCGGAAGCCGTACGCCGCGTACAGCGCGTTGGCCGACTTGAGCACCTGCGCCGAGCCCCACTGGTTGGCCATGTTGAGCGTGGCGTAGGCGCTGCCCGGCTTGGTGACCACGCCCCACGTCCAGCCGTTGGTGGCGCCGATACGGCGCTCGGTGACCTTGACGCCGTTGCTCTGCTGCAGCTGCACGAACACGCTGGCCTTGCTGCTGCGCGGCGACTGGCGCTGGGCCTGGATGACCAGGCGGTACAGGCCGTTGCTGGTGCTGGCGAGGGTGGCCTTGGTGCTGGTGGGGGCGCACTGCGGGCCGCCCGGGAACAGGTCGCTGATCACGGCCGGCGGGATGCTGCCCACGTTGTCGCAGAAGTTGACGCCGCCGTCGATGACCGTCCACTGCGAGCCCGCGCCGGTGAGCACGGTCCACTGCTGGGGCACTATCCCGACGTAGCGCGCGGTGGGCTGGATCTGCGCCCGGGCGTACGCCGGGTTCACCGACGAGATGGCGATGTTCTGGACCAGGTACTCGGAGTAGGTATACCCCTGGGTCTGGGTGGTCCAGAAGTTGACGGCGTTGACGATGCCGTTGATCTGCGTCTGCGTGGCCGCCATGGCGGCGGTGGCCTGCGCGGCCGCGAACGACACGCCTCCCAGGGCGATGACGGCCCCGGCGGCGAGGATGGTGCGCATGCGGGTCATGGGGGGCCTCCTAGGCCGCGGTGTTGGCGGGTGACGACGCCGGCACCTCGCGCGAGAGCTCCAGCAGCACCATGGGTGCGGCGTCGCCCTGGCGGGGGCCCAGCTTGGTGACCCGGGTGTAGCCACCCGGGACGTCCTTGAACACCGGCGCGATGTCGTCGAACAGCCGGTAGGTGATGGGCTTGTTCCGGAGCAGCGAGATGGCCTGGCGGCGGGCGTGCAGGGTGCCCTGCTTGCCCAGCGTGATGGCCCGCTCGGCCGTCTGGCGCGCCAGCTTGGCCTTGGTCTCGGTGGTCTGGATGCGCCCGTGCTCCAGCAGCGCCACGGCCAGGTTGGCCGCCATGGCGTTGCGGTGCGCGCTATCGCGATTGAGCTTGGGTCCGCGCCTGCGGTGTCGCATGGTGTCTCCGGGTACCGGTTCTGGTCAGGTGTCAGTCGTCGCGGAGGCCCAGGCCGTGGCGGGCCAGGTTCTCCTTGACCTCTTCGACGCTCTTCTTGCCGAAGTTCGGGATGGCCGAGAGGTCGTCCTCGGACTTCGAGATGAGGTCGCCGATGGTCTCGACGCCCACGCGCTTGAGGCAGTTGTACGAGCGCACGCCCAGCTCGAGCTCCTCGATGAGGATGTTGGCCATCTCGCCGCCGGGCGGCGGGGCCTCGATCTCCTCCTCGGCCAGCAGGCGGATGTCCTTGGGGTCGGCGAAGATCGCCAGGCGCTCGATGAGGATGGCCGATGCCTGGGCCACCGCGGTGCGCGGGTCCACCGAGCCGTCGGTCTCCACCTCGAGGGTGAGCTTGTCGTAGTCGGTGCGCTGCCCCACGCGGGCGGCGCCCACCTCGTAGCGCACGCGGCGCACGGGCGAGAAGTTGGAGTCGACCGGGATGACCCCGATGGTGGACCCCGGGCCCTTGTTGCCCTCGGCCACCGTGTAGCCGCGGCCGCGGGCGATGGTGAGCACCATGTCCAGCGAGGCGCCGGCCTCCAGGTTGGCGATCTCCAGCTCGGGGTTGAGGATCTCGAGGTCGGACGGGCAGGCGATGTCGCCGGCGGTGGCCACGCCCGGGCCCTGGCGGCTGAGCTCCACCTCGATCTCGTCGGCCTCGCCCACCAGGCGGCACACCAGGCCGCGCAGGTTGAGGATGATGTCCGTGACGTCCTCGCGCACGCCCTTGACCGTGGTGAACTCGTGCTGCACGCCCTCGATCTTCACCGACGTCACGGCGGCGCCCTCGAGGGACGACAGCAGCACGCGGCGCAGGGAGTTGCCGAAGGTGTGGCCGAAGCCGCGGTCGAGCGGCTCCACCTCGATCATCCCGAGCGTGTCGGACTCGGGCTCGTAGGACATGCGCGGGGTCTGGATGTCGAGCACTTGGCTTGCTCCTCCCGGCCCTGTGGCCGGTTATGTGATGAACGCGGAACCGGGTCCGGCGGCCTCGGCCGGGGCCCCCGCGTCAGGGGCGCCCCGCCATCGCCCGTGCCGGGCCCGGCGTACTGCTTACTTCGAGTAGAGCTCCACGATGAGCTGCTCGCGCACCGGGGTGTCGATCTCGGTGCGGTCCGGTGCCTTGAGCACCTTGCCGCTCAGCGACTCGTGGTCGGCCTGCAGCCACGGGGCCACAGACGCGCCGATCTCGGTTGCGCCGCGCACGGTGTCCGTGGCGCCCGACTCCGGCTTGATGGTGATGATGTCGTCGGGACGGCACTGGTAGGACGGGATGTCCACGCGCTTGCCGTTGACGAGGATGTGGCCGTGGCGCACCAGCTGGCGGCCCTGGCGGCGCGACGCCGCGAAGCCCAGCCGGGTGACCACGTTGTCCAGCCGCAGCTCCAGGAGGCGCAGCAGGTTCTCGCCGGTGATGCCCGGCTGGCGGCTGGCCTTCTCGTAGTAGCGGCGGAACTGCTTCTCGAGCACGCCGTAGTACCGGCGGGCGCGCTGCTTCTCGCGGAGCTGGATGAGGTACTCCGACTGGCGGATGCGCCCGCGGCCGTTGTGGCCGGGCGGGTAGTTGCGGCGCTCGATGGCGCACTTCTCGGTGAGGCAGCGCGAGCCCTTGAGGAAGAGCTTCTCCCCCTCGCGGCGGCACTGCTTGCACTGCGGGTCACGGTCGCGTGCCACGCCGGCCTCCTAGACGCGCCGCCGCTTGCGCGGGCGGCAGCCATTGTGGGGAACGGGACTCACGTCGGTGACGGAGGTGACCTCGAGGCCGGCGGCCTGCAGCGAGCGGATGGCCGTCTCGCGGCCCGAGCCGGGGCCCTTCACGAACACGTCCACCTTCTGCAGGCCGTGCTCCATGCCCTTGCGGGCGGCGGCGTCGGCCGTGACCTGCGCGGCGAACGGCGTGCTCTTGCGGGAGCCCTTGAACCCGGCAGAGCCGGCGGTCTCCCAGGCGATCACGTTGCCCGCACGGTCGGTGAGCGTGACGATGGTGTTGTTGAACGAGGTCTTGATGTGCGCGTGCCCCGCGGCGATGTTCTTGCGGGCCTTACGGCGTGTGCGGCCTCGTGTGGCCTTCTGGCGTGCCATTAGCTCCTCTTGCTCCGGCTACTTCTTGCGCTGCTTGCCGACGGTGCGCTTGGGACCCTTGCGGGTGCGCGCATTGGTCTTGGTCCGCTGGCCATGGGCCGGGAGACCGCGCCGGTGACGCAGGCCGCGGTAGCAGCCGATGTCCATGAGGCGCTTGATGTTGTTGGCGCGCTCGCGCCGGAGGTCACCCTCCACGATGTAATCGCGCTCGATCACCTCGCGGAGCTGGCCCACCTCCTCCTCGGTCAGGTCGCGGACGTAGGTGTCCTTGCTGATCCCGACCTTGCCCAGGATCTCGTTGGCCGTGGTGCGGCCGATCCCGAACACATAGGTGAGGCCGATCTCCACCCGCTTCTCGCGGGGGATGTTGACTCCGGCGATTCGTGCCACTGACTACCCCTGGGTCTGCTTGTGACGCGGGTTTTCGCAGATGACGAGAACCTTGCCGTGCCGCTTGATGACACGGCACTTCTCGCACATCGGCTTGACGGACGGACGGACCTTCACGGATTGCTCCTCGATGGGTGACCCGGCAACGACGCTGCAATGCGCGTCGGGCGCAGGACAACGCTCGCGTTTGGCTTCACGCGCGGCCGCGCAAGATAGCACGTCATGTGCTCACCCGCGTGAGGATGCGGGGGCCCGATGCCGTGATGGCCACGGTGTGCTCGAAGTGCGCCGCCAGGCCCATGTCCTTGGTGGACACCACCCAGCCGTCGCCCCCCAGCACCACCTCGGGATCCTTCTCGGTGACCATGGGCTCGATGGCGATGACCACGCCCTCCTCCAGCCGCACGCCGGTGCCGGGCTGCCCGAAGTTGGGCACCTGCGGCTCCTCGTGCATGCTGCGGCCCACCCCGTGGCCCACCAGGGTGCGCACCACGTTGAACCCGGCGCGCTCCACCACGTCCTGCACCGCCGCGCCGATGTCGCCGGTGCGGTTGCCGGGGCGGGCCTGGCTTATCCCCGCGGCCAGCGACCGGCGCGTGGCGTCCATGAGGTCGGTGGCCACCTGGCTCACCTGGCCCACGGCGATGGTGCGGGCCGAGTCGCTCACCCAGCCGTCGAGGGTCACCCCGCAGTCGATGCTGATGATGTCGCCCTCGGCCAGCGCGTAGGGGCCGGGGATGGCGTGCACCACCTCCTCGTTGACCGACGGGCAGATGGAGCCGGGGAACCCGTGATAGCCCTTGAACGACGGCACGCCGTCGCGGCTGCGGATGAACTCCTCGGCCATCTGGTCGAGCTCGAGCGTGGTGACGCCCGGGGCCACGGCGGCCTCCAGCATGTCCAGGCACTCGGCCAGCACGGCGCCGCTGGCCGCCATGGCGTCCACCTCGGCCGGCGTCTTGGGGATGGGCCCCGCGGTGCTACGCGATCGCTTCGACAACCTGCGCCTGCACCTCATCCAGCGACAGGCCACCGTCCACGCGCCGCAGCACGCCGCGCGACTCGTAGTAGGCGATGAGCGGGGAGGTCTGCTGGTCGTACACGTCGAGGCGGTTGGCCACGGCCTCGGGGCGGTCGTCATCGCGCTGGTAGAGGTCGCACTCCGCCGCGCCGGCCGAACAGGGCTCGCCGCCGTAGGGGTTGCTCACCTCGTGGTAGCTCTTGCCGCAGGCCCGGCAGATCCACCGGCCGCCCAGGCGGCGCACCAGCTCGTCGCGGGGCACCTCGAACGAGATCACGGCATCCACGGGCGCGCCCACCTCGGCCAGCATGGCGTCCAGCGCCTCGGCCTGCGCGATGGTGCGCGGGAAGCCGTCCAGCATGAAGTCGTCGGTGCGGCCGGTGAGGGCCTCGCGGATCATCCCGATGACCACCTGGTCGGGCACCAGGTCGCCGGCGTCCATGTAGCCCTTGGCCTCCAGCCCCAGCGGCGTGCCCTGCTTCACGGCGGCGCGCAGCAGGTCGCCGGTGGAGAGGTGCAGCAGGCCGCGCTCCTTGAGCAGCTCTGCCTGGGTGCCCTTGCCGGCACCGGGAGGACCAAAGAGGACGAGGCGGGCTATTGGAGGAATCCTTCGTAGTTGCGCATCATCAGCTGGGCCTCCATCTGGCGCATGGTGTCGAGCGCCACGCCCACGACGATGAGGATTGACGTGCCGCCGAAGAGCCCGAAGAACACGTTGCTCTCCGGCAGGTACCGGAAGATGATGTTGGGGAACTCGGCCACCAGCGCCAGGTAGATGGCGCCGGGCAGCGTGAGGCGGCTGACCACGCGGTCCAGGTAGATGGCCGTGGGCCGGCCCGGGCGCACGCCGGGGATGAACCCGCCGTACTTCTTGAGGTTGTCGGCCTGGTCGGTGGGGTTGAACTGCACCGCGGTGTAGAAGTACGTGAAGAGGACGATGAGCAGGCCCTCGAACGCGATGAACCACCAGGAGCCCGGCGAGAGGAAGTCAGCCACGCCCTGCGCCCAGCTGTTGCCACCCGCGAGCTCGGCGATGGTGGGCGGCAGGATGGTGATGGACGCCGCGAAGATGACCGGGATCACTCCGGCCATGTTCACGCGGATGGGCATGTAGGTACTGCCGCCGGATGTCATGCGGCGCCCCACCTGCCGCTTGGCGTACTGGATGGGGATGCGGCGCACGCCCTCGTTCACGAACACGATGCCCACCACGATGGCCAGGGCGATGATGCCGATGATCACCGCGGTGACCGGCGGCAGGCCCAGCCACCCGCGGATGGCGTCGGGCAGCGCCGAGACGATGGACACGAAGATGAGCAGCGAGATTCCGTTGCCCACGCCGTGCTGCGTGATGAGCTCGCCGATCCACATGACCAGCGTGGTGCCGGCCGTGAGGGTGATGACGATGAGGAAGGTGCGCGACCAGCCCACGCCCGGCAGGGCGTCCTGCGCCCGGAAGTACAGGACATAGGCCAGCGACTGGAAGAACGCCAGCCCCACGGTGAGGTAGCGGGTGTACTGCGTGATCTTGGCGTAGCCCGACTCGCCCTCCTTCTGGAGGCGCTCGAGCGACGGGATGACCACGGTGAGCAGCTGCAGGATGATGCTCGCGGTGATGTACGGCATGATCCCCAGCGCGAACACGGCGAAGCGCGTGAGCGCGCCTCCCGCGAACAGGTTGAGGAAGTTGAGGATGTTGGTGGTGCCCTGGCTCTCCAGCGCGGCGGCCAGGCGGTCGGGCTCCACGCCCGGCACCGGCACGAACGAGCCGAAGCGGAACACCAGCAGCATCGCCGCCGTGAACCACAGCTTCTTTCGCAGCTCCGGGGACCGGAGCGAGTTGAGCATGGCCTGGAGCATCAGCGGCGCCCGGGCGTGGGCGTCCTACTCCTTGCCGGTGAGCTCGACGCGGCCGCCGGCCGCCTCGATCTTCGCCACGGCCGCAGCGGACGCCTGGTCCACGCGCACGGTGAGGGCGTGGGCGATGTCGCCCTGCGCCAGCAGCTTCACCGGGTAGTCGCGGTTGGCGTTGTTCTTCACCAGGCCGTGCTGGGCCAGCGACTCGGCGTCCACCACGTCACCGGCCGAGAACGCCTTGGCCAGCGCACCCACGTTGACCGGCACCGAGTGGGTGCGGAACGGCCCGATGGGCATGGACTTCTTGTGGTTGGGGCCGCGCAGCTTGCCCTTCTGCATGTGGATGGGGATGGTGCCGCCGCGGTAGCCGGGGCGCGGGCCGGGGCCCGAGCGCGCGCCGGCGCCCTTCATGCCGCGACCGCAGGTCTTGCCCTTGCCCGAGCCGGGGCCGCGGCCCACGCGCTTGCGACGGTGCTTGGCGCCGGGGTTGGGGCCCAGGCTCTCCAGGCGCACGTCGTCGGGGTCCACCTCGCCGGTGACCTTGGGCTCGTCAGCTGCCACTGGTGATCTCCTCCACCTCGACCAGGTTGGCCACCTTGCGCAGGGCCCCCTGGAGCTGGGGGGAGTCCTCGTGCACGGCGGTCTTGCCGATGCGGCCAAGGCCCAGCGCGCGCAGGGTGCCGCGGTGGCGCTGGGTGCTGCCGATCTCGGAACGCACCTGGGTGACCTTGAGCGTGCTCACGCCGTGACCTCCTCGGCGGCCTCGGCCACCACGTCCTCGGCGGGCTTGGTGCTGCCGCCGGAGGTGCCCAGCACCTCGGCCACGGTCTTGCCGCGCAGCGTGGCCACCTCTTCGGGGGTGCGCAGGCTCTTGAGGCCGTTCACCGTGGCGGTGACCAGGTTGACCGGGTTGGTGGTGCCCAGCGACTTGCTGAGGATGTCGCGCACGCCGGCCAGCTCCAGCACGGCGCGCACGCCGCCGCCGGCGATGACGCCGGTACCCGGCGCGGCCGGCTTGAGCAGCACGCGGCCGGCGCCGTGGTGACCGATGGTCTGGTGCGGGATGGTGGAGCCGTACCGCGGCACGCGGAACATGTTCTTCTTGGCGTCGTCCACGGCCTTCTGGATGGCCAGCGGAACCTCGTTGGCCTTGCCGTGTCCCACGCCCACCGCGTCGACCTCGTTGCCCACGACCACCAGGGCCGAGAACGAGAAGCGGCGGCCGCCCTTGACGACCTTGGCGACGCGGTTCACCTGGACCACGCGCTCGGAGAGCTCCACGCCCTCAGTCGAGACCTTTTCGCGCCTGCGCTCTGCCATGTCTCTCTTTCCCGGTCCTAGAACTCGAGCCCGCCCTCGCGGGCGCCGTCGGCCAGGGACTTGACCCGGCCGTGATAGAGGTAACCGCCGCGGTCGAAGACCACGCGGGTGACGCCGGCGGCCTTGCCGCGCTCGGCGATGAGCTTGCCCACCTCGGATGCGGCGTCGCCCTTGGGCATGCCCTTGAGGGTGGACTCATGCGAGCCGGCCGCCGCCACGGTGTGCCCGCGGTCGTCGTCGATGAGCTGCGCGTAGATGCGCATGTTGGAACGCGACACCGACAGGCGCGGGCGCTCGGCGGTGCCATGGACCTTGCCGCGGACGCGGCGGTGACGACGCGCGCGGGCGTCGCGAGTGCTGATCTTGCCCATCTCTCCTAGGCCCTCTTCCCGACCTTGCGGCGCACGGCCTCGCCCTCGTAGCGGATGCCCTTGCCCTTGTAGGGCTCGGGCGGCCGCACGCGGCGGATCTCCGATGCGATCTGGCCGACCTTCTGCTTGTCGATGCCCGAGACCACGATCTGCGTGGGCTCCGGCACCTCGAACGTGATGCCCTCCGGCGGCTCGAACGTGACCGGGTGCGAGAAGCCCACGGCCAGCTCGAGGTTCTTGCCCTTGAGCTGGGCACGGTATCCCACGCCCACCAGCTCGAGCTTGCGCTGGAAGCCGTCGGTGACGCCCGTGACCATGTTGGCCACCAGGGTGCGCGACAGCCCGTGCAGGGCGCGATGCGGGCCGCGGTCGGTGGGGCGCGTGACCACCAGCGCGCCGTCCTCCTGCGCGATGCGGATGGGCTCCACCACCGTGTGCGCCAGCTCGCCCTTGGGCCCCTTGACGGAGACCTTCTGGCCCGAGATGTCCACGGTGACCCCATCGGGCACCGTGATGGGCGCGCGTCCGATTCGGCTCACGGTCGCTCCTCCCCTACCAGACCGTGCACAGGACCTCGCCGCCCACACCGCGGCGGCGGGCCTCGTGGCCCGTGAGGAGACCCTGGGAGGTCGAGATGATGGCGACGCCCATGCCACCCAGAACCTTGGGCAGGGAGTCCTTGTCGGCGTACACGCGACGGCCGGGCTTGGACACGCGGTCGATGCCGGTGATCACCCGACGACGGTCGTCGTCGTACTTGAGCTTGATGGTGAGCGTGGAGCGGGTGCCATCGGTGGCGGTGTCGTACCCCACGATGTAGCCCTGCTCCTCGAGCACGCGCGCGATGTCGGCCTTGAGCCGGCTGCCCGGCATCTCCACGGTGTCGTGCAGCGCCATGTTGGCGTTGCGGATGCGCGTGAGCATGTCTGCGATGGGATCGGTCAGCATGGGGCTACCAGCTCGACTTCGTCATGCCGGGGATGTGGCCCGCGTGGGCCTCCTCGCGCAGGCAGATGCGGCACAGGCCGAACTTCCGGAACACGGCGCGCGAGCGACCGCACTTGTGGCAGCGCGTATACGCCTGCGTGCGGTACTTGGGCGGCCGCGAGGCCTTCACCTTGAGGGATGTCTTCGCCACGGTCTGGTGAACCTTCCTCTATCGCTTGCGTCCGCGGTGCTTGCGCATCTTCTTGCGGCGGCGGGCGGCGCGCTCCTCGGCGCTGTAGCCCTCCGCACGGAACGGCATGCCCAGGGCCGTCAGCAGCGCCCGGGCCTCCTCGTCGGTGGCTGCCGACGTGGTGATGGTGACGTTCAGGCCCCGGACAGCGCCCACCTTGTCGTAGTCGATCTCCGGGAAGATGGTCTGCTCGCGCAGGCCCAGGTTGTAGTTGCCGCGGCCGTCGAAGCCGTCGGGGTTGATGCCCCGGAAGTCACGGATGCGGGGCAGGGCCACCGTGTTGAGGCGGTCCAGGAACTCCCACATGCGCGCGCCGCGAAGCGTGACCTTGGCGCCGATGGGCATGCCCTCGCGCAGCTTGAACTGGGCGATGGACTTGCGGGCCTTGGTGATGGCCGGGCGCTGGCCGGCGATGAGCGCCAGCTCCTCCACGGCCTCGTCCAGCACCTTGCTGTTCTGCTTGGCGTCGCCCACGCCCATGTTGAGCGTGATCTTCTCGATGCGCGGGTGCTGCATGGGCGAGTCGTAGCCGAACTGCTCCTGCAGCTTGGGCCGGATCTCGTCCTCGTAGCGCGCCTTGAGGCGTGCGGGCGGAATGGCGGTGTCGGTGCTCAATCCAGGGCCTTCCCGGTACGGGCGGACACGCGGATGCGCTCCCCGTCCTTCTCCTCGATGCGGACCCGGCACGGCTTCTTGTCGGACGGATCCACGGGCATGACGTTCGAGAGGTGCATGGGGGCGGGCTTCTCGATGATCCCGCCCGGGTCGTCCGGCGGACGCGCCTTGGTGTGGCGCTTCATGATGTTGATGCCCTCCACCACCACGCGCTGCTCGTCCGGACGGACCTCCAGCACGGTGCCGGTGCGGCCCTTGTCCTTGCCGGCGATGCACATGACGGTGTCGCCCTTCTTCACGCGCGCAGGCACTACAGCACCTCCGGTGCGAGGGAGACGATCTTCATGAACTGCTTCTCGCGCAGCTCGCGGGCCACCGGCCCGAAGATGCGGGTGCCGCGCGGGTTCTGGGCGTTGTCGATGATGACCGCGGCGTTCTCGTCGAAGGCGATGAACGTGCCGTCGTCGCGCGGGTGCGCCTTCTTGGTGCGCACCACCACGGCCTTCACCACGTCGCCCTTCTTCACGGCGCCATTGGGGGTGGCCTGCTTCACCGTGGCCACGATGGTGTCGCCCACGTGGGCGTAGCGACGCCGGCTGCCACCCAGCACGCGGATGCACAGGATCTCGCGGGCACCGGTGTTGTCCGCCACGCGGAGTCGTGATTCGTTCTGGATCATCAGGTGCTCCTAGCGGGCCTTCTCGACGATCTCGACCAGGCGCCAGCGCTTCTGCTTGGACAGCGGGCGGGTCTCGATGACCCGCACCACGTCGCCCACGCCGGCCTGGTTCTGCTCGTCATGCGCGTGCAGCTTGGACGACGAGCGGACGGTCTTGCCGTAGATGGGGTGGCGGCGCGAGGTGTCCACGCGCACGGTGATGGTGCGGTCGCGGGAGTCGCTCACCACCACGCCCTGGCGCACCTTGCGTGCGGCCACGCTCTCCTGCGGTGTCTTGGCCTCAGCCACGTGCTGCCTCCTGCGCGGCGATCTCGCGCTCGCGCGCGATGGTAAGGATGCGGGCGATCTCCCGCTTGCGGATCTGGATCTCGCTCGTGCGCTCCAGCGCGCCCGTGGGCAGCTGGAACCGCAGGTTGAACAGCGCCTGGCGGGCGTCCTCGAGCTGGATGGCGAGCTGGTCGTCGGACAGCTCGCGCAGTTCAGTGGCCTTCTGGGTGGGCATTGCCTAGGCGTCCTCGCGGATGACGAACTTGCACTTGACGGGCAGCTTCATGGCGGCCAGGCGCATGGCCTCGCGCGCGGTCTCCTCGGGCACGCCCGACAGCTCGAACATGACCTTGCCCGGCTTCACCACGGCCACCCAGCCCTCGGGCGAGCCCTTGCCCGAGCCCATGCGGGTCTCGGCCGGCTTCTTGGTGACGGGAAGGTGCGGGAACAGGTTGATCCACACCTTGCCCTGGCGCTTGATGTAGCGGGTCATGGCCACACGGGCGCTCTCGATCTGGCGGTTGGTGACCCAGCCGTTCTCGAGCGACTTGAGGCCGTACTGGCCGAAGTGGACTTCCTGGTTCCCCTTGGCCTCGCCACGGCGACGGCCGCGGTGCGCCTTGCGGTACTTGGTGCGCTTGGGCATCAGCATGGCGTCACCTCGCTCCCTGGCCCTGCGGGCCACCCTGGCCGCCGCCCTGGCCGCCACGGCCCTGGCCACCGCGGCCACGACCGCCGCCGCCACCGCCCGGGCCACCGCGGCCATCACGGCGCGGGCGTCGGGCGGGCGGGGCCTCGAGCTCGCTGCTGCGGCCGCGGGCGTCCACGACGCCCTCGGGCAGCACCTCGCCCTTGTTGATCCACACCTTCACGCCGATGCGGCCGAAGGTGGTCTTGGCCTCGGCGAAGCCGTAGTCGATGTCGGCGCGCAGGGTGTGCAGCGGCACGCGGCCGTCGGAGTAGTGCTCCGAGCGCGACATCTCCGACCCGCCAAGGCGGCCGCCGCACTGGATCTTGGCGCCCTGGGCACCCGAGCGCATGGCCGAGGTGAGGGCGCGCTTCATGGCGCGGCGGAACGAGACACGGTTCTCCAGCTGCTCGGCGATGGACTGGGCCACCAGGGTGGCGTCCAGCTCCGGGCGCTTGATCTCGTTGATGTTGATCTGGATCTGCTTGCCGGTGAGCTGGTTGAGCTCGCGGCGCAGGGCGTCCACCTCGGACCCGCTCTTGCCGATGACGATGCCCGGGCGGGCGGTCATGATGTCCACGGTGAGCTTGGTGGCGTCCTTGCGGATCTGGATGTCCGACAGGCCGGCGTGGCTGAGCTTGCGGGTGATGTGGTCGCGCACGGCGCGGTCCTCATCCAGGTACGCGGCGTAGTCACGCTCGGTGTACCAGTTGCTCTTCCAGCCCTGGAGGATGCCGATGCGGAATCCGGTGGGGTTGACCTTCTGGCCCATCAGGCACGTCCCTCTGCGTCGGCGCCCGGGATGCCCAGGCCGATGGTGATGTGGCAGGTGCGCTTGTTGATGCGACTGGCGCGCCCCTGGGCCCGCGGGCGGAATCGCCGCATGGTGGGGCCCTCGTCGATGGTGGCGCGGGTGACGTACAGCTCGCGCACGTCCATGCCGGCGTTGTGGTCGGCGTTGGCCATGGCCGACTCCAGCACCTTGCGCACCGGCTCGGCGGCGGCGCGGGTGGAGAACGCCAGGATGGCCTGTGCCTCGGGCACGGACTTGTCGCGGATGAGGTCGGCGACCAGGCGGGCCTTGCGGGCGGACACGCGCACGAACTTGGCGGTGGCCTGCGGGCGCGCGGGCTTGCGGTTGCGCACCTTGTCGGAGCGCGCCGGAACCTGGGCGGTGGCCTCGGGGGCCTCCGGGGCCTCGGTGGCCTCCACCTCTGCCTCGGTGGCCTCTGCGGTGGTCTCGGTGCTCACGTCAGCGCCTCGAGGTCTGTCGGTCGTCGCCATGGCCCTTGTAGGTGCGCGTGGGGGCGAACTCGCCCAGCTTGTGGCCCACCATGCTCTCCGAGATGAACACGGGCACGTGCTTGCGACCGTCGTGGACGGCGATGGTGTGACCCACCATCTCGGGGAAGATCGTGGACGAGCGCGACCAGGTGCGAAGCATGCGCTTCTCGCTGGAGGCGTTCATCTCCTCGATCCTCTTCATCAGCTTGGGGTCGACGAACGGACCCTTCTTGAGGCTTCTGCTCATCGGCCTTCCGTGTGCTTGCCGCGCTTGCGACCGCGGACGATCAACTTCTGGCTCGCCTTCTTCGGGTCGCGCGTGCGGTGCCCGTTGGTCGGCTTGCCCCAGGGGGTCACCGGGTGGCGACCCGAGTTGCTCTTGCCCTCACCACCGCCGTGCGGGTGGTCCACCGGGTTCATGGCGGAACCGCGGACGGTGGGACGGACGCCACGCCAGCGACTGCGACCGGCCTTGCCGCCCACCTCGTTGGCGTGCGACGAGTTGCCGATCTGCCCCACGGTTGCGCGGCAGTTGATGTGCACCATGCGCATCTCCGAGCTGGGCAGGCGCAGGGTGGCGTAGTCGCCCTCCTTCGCCATGAGCTGGGCGCCGGTGCCGGCGGAGCGGCACATCTGGCCGCCACGGCCGATCTGCAGCTCGATGTTGTGCACGATCGTTCCCGTGGGGATGTCGCGCAGCGCCAGGGCGTTGCCCGGGCGGATGTCGGCGCCGGGACCGCTCATCACCGTGTCGCCCACCTCCAGGCGCTGCGGCGCCAGGATGTAGCGCTTCTCGCCGTCGGCGTAGTGCAGCAGCGCGATGCGGGCGGTGCGGTTGGGGTCGTACTCGATGGACGCCACGCGGGCGGGCACGCCGTCCTTGTTGCGCTTGAAGTCGATGACCCGGTAGCGGCGCTTGTGGCCGCCACCCTTGTGGCGGGTGGTGATGCGGCCGTTGTTGTTGCGCCCGCCCGTCTTATGGATGGGCTCGAGCAGCGACTTCTCGGGCGTGGCCTTGGTGACCTCGGCGAAGTCGGAGCTGGCCACGAACCGGCGACCCGGCGAGGTGGGCTTGTGCTTGCGGATACCCATCAGGCGCCCTCGAAGATGTCGATGGAGTCGCCGGGCACGAGCTCGACGATGGCCTTCTTCCAGCCCGGGCGCGTGCCCATGCTGCGCCCGCGCCGCTTGGGCTTGGGCTGCACCTTCACCACGCGCACGTCGGTGACGGTGACGTCGAAGAGCTCCTCGACCGCCTGGCGGATCTCCACCTTGTTGGCGTGGTCGAGCACCCGGAAGGTGTACTGGTTGTGCGCCTGCACCAGGAGGTAGCTCTTCTCCGAGACCACCGGGCTGACGATGGCGCGGCGGACGTCGCCGCGAAGGTCACTGGCAGTGCTCATGCGTCATCTCCCTCGGCCTCGGCGGCGGCGGGCGCGGCGGCGCCGTTCCAGCGCTCCCACACCTCGCGCTCCACCAGCACGGAGCGGCCGGCCATGATGTCGACGGTCTCGATGTCGCGGGCCTCCAGCACGCGCACGTCGCGCATGTTGCGGAAGCTCAGCGCCTCGGGCGACGACGATTCGGTCACCACCACCAGCAGCGGGCGCGCGGCCATCTGCTCGGGCGCGGTGGCCAGGTACTCGGCCGCGCGCTTGGTGGACGGGGCGTCCCAGCCGGTGGGCTCCATCACGGCGATGGTGCCGCGCTCCACGTGGGCCTTGAGGGCCGAGCGGAACGCCTGGCGGTGCGCCTTGCGGTTGATCTTGCCGCCGTAGGTGCGCGGGTGCGGGCCGAACACCACGCCACCGCCAACCCAGATGGGCGAGCGGTTGGAGCCGGCGCGGGCACGGCCGGTGCCCTTCTGGCGCCAGGGCTTCTTGCCGCCGCCGCTCACGTCGGTGCGGGTCTTGGTGCTGTGCGTGCCGGCGCGACGCCATGCCATCTCGGCCGTGACGGCCTCGTGGATGAGGTGCGGCTTGATGGCCTGGGCCTGGAGCTCGGCGCCCATGTCGGCGTCGCCGGAGGCCTTGCCGGTCTTGGTGAGGAGGTGCGCTGGCATCAGTCGGGCCTCACGAACACGATCGAACCCACGGCCCCGGGCACGGCGCCCTTGACCAGCAGGATGTTGCGCTCCGGGTCGCGGTCCACCACCTGCAGGCCGCGCTGGGTGACCTGGCGCGCGCCCATGTGGCCGCTCATGCGCTGGCCCTTGAACACGCGGGCGGGGTAGGCCGCGGCGCCGATGGAGCCGGGTCGGCGCACGTTGTGCGAGCCGTGGCTCTTGGGGCCGCTTGCGAAGTTGTGCCGCTTGATGGTGCCGGCGTAGCCCTTGCCCTTGGACGTGCCCGTGACCTTCACGTAGGAGCCGGGCACGAACGACGACACCGTGACCACCTGGCCCTCGGCGATCTCCTCGGCACCGGGGCCCAGGTCGTCCATCGAGAACTCGTGCAGGTGCCGCATGAGCGGGGAACCCGACTTCTGCAGGTGGCCCTGCTCGGGCTTGTTGATGTGCTTCGCCTTGGAGGCGCCGAAGCCCAGCTGCACGGCGGAGTAGCCGTCGCGCTCCTCGGTCTTCACCTGCACCACGGGGCAGGGGCCCGCCTCGATGACGGTCAGCGGCACGCGCTGGCCGTCCTCGGCGAAGATCTGGGTCATTCCGACCTTGCGTCCGATGATCGCCGCCATGGTCAGACCTTGATCTCGATGTCGACGCCGGCGGGAAGGTCCAGGCGCATGAGCGAGTCCACCGTCTTGGGGGTGGGCGAGAAGATGTCGATGAGGCGCTTGTGCGTGCGCACCTCGAAGTGCTCGCGCGAGTCCTTGTCCTTGAACGGACCCTTGATGACGCAGTAGCGATGGCACTCGGTGGGGAGCGGCACGGGCCCGGAGATGGTCGCGCCACTCCGCTGCGCCGTCTCCACGATGGACGCCGCGCTCTTGTCGATCAGCTCATGGTCGTAGGCCTTGAGCCTGATTCGGATCTTGTTCTGCGTGATCAAGGTTCGGTCTTCTCGTTCGTCTGGTGCTGCCCGGGGAAAACGAGGGCCCCGCCGCCCTCAGGGGGCGACGGGGCCCGTACTACGGGAACTGCTACTCGAGGATCTGCTCCACCACTCCGGCGCCCACGGTGCGGCCGCCCTCGCGGATGGCGAAGCGCAGGCCGTCCTCCATGGCGATCGGCACGATGAGCTCCACCTCGAGCACCGCGTTGTCGCCCGGCATGATCATCTCAGCGCCGTCGAGCAGCTGGATGACGCCGGTCACGTCGGTGGTGCGGAAGTAGAACTGCGGCCGGTAGCCGTTGACGAACGGCGTGTGGCGGCCGCCCTCCTCCTTGGAGAGCACGTACACCTGCGCCTTGAACTTGGTGTGCGGGGTGATGCTGCCGGGAGCGGCGAGCACCTGGCCGCGCTGGATGTCCTCGCGCTTGACGCCGCGGAGCAGGGCGCCGATGTTGTCACCGGCCTGCCCCTGGTCGAGCAGCTTGCGGAACATCTCGACGCCGGTGACCACGGTCTTCTCGATCTCCGGCTGCATGCCGACGACCTCGACCTCGTCATTGACGTTGATGATGCCGCGCTCCACGCGACCGGTGGCGACGGTGCCGCGACCGGTGATGGTGAAGACGTCCTCGACGGGCATCAGGAAGGGCTTGTCCACGTCGCGCTCGGGGAGCGGCACGTAGTCGTCCACCGCCTGCATGAGCTCCAGGATCTGCTCCTGGGCGGCGGCGTCGCCGTTGAGCGCGTTGAGCGCCGAGACCTTGACGACGGGAATGTCGTCGCCCGGGAACTCGTACTCGCTGAGCAGCTCACGGACCTCGAGCTCCACGAGCTCGAGCAGCTCCTCGTCGTCCACCATGTCGGCCTTGTTGAGGGCCACCACGATGTACGGCACGCCCACCTGGCGGGCGAGCAGGATGTGCTCACGGGTCTGGGGCATGGGGCCGTCAGCGGCCGACACCACCAGGATGGCGCCGTCCATCTGGGCGGCACCCGTGATCATGTTCTTGATGTAGTCAGCGTGACCCGGGCAGTCGACGTGGGCGTAGTGACGGCCCTCCGTCTCGTACTCCACGTGCGAGGTGGCGATGGTGATGCCGCGCTCGCGCTCCTCGGGGGCGTTGTCGATCTCATCGAAGCTGCGCACCTCGCCGCCGAACTTCTGGCCGAGCGTCTGGGTGATGGCAGCAGTGAGGGTCGTCTTGCCGTGGTCGACGTGACCGATGGTGCCCACGTTCACGTGGGGCTTCGAGCGGTCGAACTTCTCCTTCGCCATCCCATGCTCCTCATGCGCGTCCGAGCGGGCGTGCGACCATCGGGGTCGCCACCCGCTGAGTGCTTCCGAAAAGGCTTCCACATGCAACGCGCGGCCCTGAATGGCCGCGCGTGTGAAGGCCGTTGCTCTTTCGAGCCGGGGGAACATAGCACGCGGCGGGCGGCTCGCAAGCGCGACTTCGGTGATCCGTCGCGCATAGGATCGAACCCATGGATCCCGCCCGTCAGGCACTGCTGGAACTGGCCCGCGAGGCGCGGGGAACGGTGCGCGGCGATGCGGCCACGCGCGAGCTCTACGCGGTGGACGCCAGCCTGTACCGCCGGGTACCGGTGGGGGCGCTGCTGGCGGCGCATGCGGACGACCTGGCGCTGGCCGTGCACGCCTGCGCCAGCCACGACATCCCGCTCACCATGCGGGGAGCGGGCACCAGCCTGGCCGGGCAGGCCGTAGGGCGCGGGCTGGTGGTGGACTGCTCGCGGCTCCGCCACCTCGAGGTGGACCCGGGCTCCATGACCGCCCGCGTGGGGCCGGGGGTGGTGCTGGACGACCTCAACCGGGCGGCCGCGGCGCACGGGCTCATATTCGGCCCCGATGTGGCCACGGCCAGCCGGGCCACCCTGGGCGGGATGATCGGCAACAACTCCGCGGGGGCCCGGTCGATCGTGCACGGCATGACCGCCGACAACCTGGTGCGGCTGGACGTGGTGCTGGCCGACGGCACGCAGGCGTCGCTCGTGCGGGGCGGCCCGGCGCCGCCGGCGCTGGAGGCCGCGCGGGCGCTCGCGACCGACCGGGGTTTCCCCTCCCTCATGCGGCGGGTTTCCGGATACGCCCTGGATCGCCTGGCGGGGGCCCAGCCCGACTGGCCGGCCTTCCTGTCCGGCAGCGAGGGCACGCTGGCGGTGCTGCGCGAGGCGGAGGTGCGGCTGGTGCCGGTGCCCGGGGAGCGGGCGCTGGCGATCGTGCCCTTCCCCGACGTGGACGCGGCGCTCCAGGCCGTGCCCGGCCTCATCGCCACGGGGCCATCGGCCGTGGAGCTGATGGATGCATCGCTGGTGGACCCGGCCAACCGGCAGCCGGCCGAGCGCGCGCTGCTGGGGGTGCTGGGCCAGGCGCCCGCCATGCTGGTGGTGGAGTACTCGGGCGAGCGGGGCCAGGCCGTGGAGCGGGCGCGTGCGCTCACCGGCGCCACGGTGGTCACCGAGCCGCGCGACCAGGCCGCGGTGTGGACCATCCGGCGCACCGGCATCGCGCGGGCGCTGCGCACCGAGGGCGACCAGAAGCCCATCCCGTTCATCGAGGACCCCGCGGTGCCCCCGGAGCAGCTGGCCGCGTTCGCCCGCGAGGTGCGGCGCCTGCTCGCCCACGAGGGGCTGGGCGACGCGGTGTGGTACGGCCATGCCAGCGTGGGATGCCTGCACATCCGCCCCATGGTGGACCTGCGGGAGCAGGGCGCCGTTGCGCGGGTACGCCGCGTGGCCGAGGGCGTGGCCGACCTGGTGGCCGCCCACGGCGGCTCGCTGTCGGGCGAGCACGGCGACGGCAGGCTGCGCGGCGAGCTGCTCCCGCGCATGTACGGCGCCGACCTCATCGCGCGCTTCGAGCAGGTGAAGCAGGCCCTCGACCCGCAGGGCATCCTGAACCCGGGCATCATCGCCCGCCCCGAGCGGCTGGACGAGGGCCTGCGCATCCAGGCCTCCCCCCCGCTGCACCACATCAGCACGGCGGTGTCGTTCGACCACGCGGGCGGGCTGCAGCGCGCCGCCGAAGCCTGCAACGGCAACGGCCAGTGCCGTCGGTCGGACGCCGTGATGTGCCCGTCGTACCAGGCGCTGCACGACGAGCGGCACTCCACGCGCGGGCGCGCGGTGCTGCTGCGCGCCGCCATCGAGGGCCACCTCGACCTCGGCCTGGCCGACCCCGGCCTGGCCGAGGCCATGGACCTGTGCCTGTCGTGCCGGGCGTGCGCCACCGAGTGCCCGGCCGGCGTGGACATGTCGCGCCTCAAGGTGGAGGCACTGGTGCACCGTCATGCCGAGCGGCGACCACCGCCGTCGGTGCTGGCCGCCGCGCACGCGCACGACCTGATGCGCGCGGGGTCGGCGTCGCCGCGCCTCGCGCGGCGCATGGCGCGGGCGGCGGAGCGCCGCATGGGCCGCCCGGTGCCCATGCCCGTGCGCGAGTGGAGGGCACCTAAGGGGCAGGGGCAGGGGACGCCGCTGGGGCTGTTCGCCGACACCTGGACCAGGTTCCTGCATCCGCCCGTGGGCGACGCAGCGGTGCGGGTGCTCACCACCGCGGGCGGCGGGGTGCGCGTGCTGTCGGGCGGATGCTGCGGGCGGCCCGCGCTGTCGCAGGGCATGCCCGACCTGGCGCGCAGCCAGGGCGCCAAGGTGCTCGACGCCCTGGCCCCGTGGGCCATGGGTGGCCACCCCATCGTGGTGCTGGAGCCCTCGTGCCTGTCGATGCTGGCCTCTGACCTGCCGTGGCTGCTGCCCGACGACCCCCGGTCGCAGTGGGTGGCGGACGCCGTGGTGTCGTTCGAGCAGGCGGTGCTGGACCTGGGGCTGGAGGTGGCCGGCATGGCCGATGCGCCGCTGGTGCACCGCCACTGCCACGCCCGCGCCGACGGCGATACCGCGGCCGTGGCCGCGCTCGGCCCGGGCGCCCACGCCACCGACGCCGGCTGCTGCGGCATGGCCGGGGCGTTCGGCTACCAGCACCCCGAGGAGTCGCGCCTCATCGGCGAGGATCGCCTTGCCCCGCAGGTGCGCGCCTCAGCGGCCCCGGTGGTGGCCGCCGGGGTGAGTTGCCGCCAGCAGATACGCGACCTCACCGGACGTGAGGCCCATCACCCCGCCGTGCACCTGGACCGCCTGCTGCACGAGTAGGGCGGCGGGCCCTAGCCGGTCACCCTCGCGACCGGTGCCGTGGCCTGTGCCTTCTGCCCTCGTGCGGCCGCGCGCACGGAGAGGTTCCAGCGGCCGGTGCGCACCTTCTGGCCCTTGACGACCCCGCGCACGCGCACGCGGTTGTTGCCCGCCCTGGCGCCGGTCTTCCCGGCCGTGATGGTGTAGGCGTAGCGGGTGCCCTTGGCCTTCCCGCGCCCGTAGGTGAACACCAGCGTCACGTTGGCCGCCTTGGTGAGCCGGTAGCGGATCTGGGTGCCCTGGATGGCGGTGAAGGCCTGGCGGGTGAGGCTGAGGTCCGTGATCCGGAGCGGGGCGTCGGGCGCGGGTGCGGGACCCGGCGGGGTGGGGATCGGCTGGGGCTGCGGACCAGGCGGGGTGGGCGCCGGCGGCGTGGTCGGATCCGCGCTGGTGGTGACCGGGGCGGGCGGGGCGGGCTCCGGGGTGGTGGGCGTGGTGGGCGTGGTCGGCGTGGTGGGCGTCGGGGGCGGCGTCGGGTCGGATGCCGGGCGGAAGCCCGCGCCCACCGAGGTGCCCGGGGCAGCCACCGTGATGGTGCAGGTGGTGGCCGGCGGGGTGCCCGGGCCGCCGGGCTCGTTGCACGACTCCGCCGCACCGGTCCAGGTGTTGAGCGCCGACTGCGGACCGGGCTTCGCGGTGAGCGTCACCTTCGTGCCGTTGTCGAACACCGACGTGCAGGTGACCGGGCGTTCAGGGGGCGGCAGCACGCACTCGCGATCACCGGATGACGGGCGGGCGGACATGCTGATGGCGCCGGTGGCCGTGACGCCCGAGCCCTGCGGGGTAGAGCGCACCAGCCTGGTGGTGAGGGTGACGTCGTACGAGAGCGCGAGTGACATCACCCCGCCGGGCTGGTCATGCCACACGGATGTGCCCGGCGAGCCATCGATGGGACGGAGGTACAGGCCCCCGACATACTGGCGGTAGGTGCCCACCAGCAGGCGCTCTCCGTAGGGGGCAAGCTCCGATACGTTGAGCTCCTCGTTCACCAACGAGCAGCGGTCGGCAGCGGCGGGTGCGCACTTCTGGATGGAGGCCTCCGTGCCGGCGAACACGCTGCCGCCCAGGGAGGTGAACGCCCCGACGCCCGACCCGAAGGAATTGAGGCGCGCGCAACCCGATTCCCCGGACGCCGCGCACGACCACATCTGGCCCCCGACCACGGCGACGTACACCCGGTCGTACTCCGGCACGTAGGTCGTGGCCCACCCGCTGGCAGGCAGCGAACCGAGCGTGCGGCACCGACCGGTCGAGGTGCTGCAGGCGACGACCGAGTGGGGATCGTTGCGCCCGCCGCCCTCCAGGCCCACGATCTCGGACGGGCCCAGAAGGGCCAGGGAGCCGAGCGTGCGCGCGATGGGCAGGCGGTCGCAATCCGCGGTCGAGCGCGTGGTCTCCGGGTCGCACGACAGCAGACCGCGGTTGGGGGCATCCTTGTCGAAGTTGCCGACGATGAGCCGGCCGTCGCGGTACAGCAGGCTGCTGAACAGGTGGCTCATGTCGCGCAGGAGCACCGTGCAGGGCGTGCGACCATCGGCAGGGCACGACACGATCTGTGACTGCCGCACGCTGACGGTGACCGGGCAGGCACCGGGCTCTCCCTCGGCGCACTCCCGTGGCACCACCACGGCGCCGCCACCGCTGGAGTAGGCGCCGGCGTAGACGCGTCCATTGGCGTACTGCGCATCGAATGTCCTGGAGAAGTCCGCGCCCAGGTCGGCGATCTCACGGCATGGACCGTTGGGCAGCGCGCAGCGCACCAAGGTCGGGTTGCTGCTCACGGCGCCGGTCCCGCCCGTGGCGATGAACGCCGTGGTGGGCGGGGGAGCCGCGCCGGTGCCGGCCGCCGATCGCGACGGGGCAGGGTCATCGGATCCGCATCCCGCGGCGCCCACCGCGAGCGCGGCGACTGCGAGGACCAGGACGAGGACGCGTACCGGGGGGATCACGCGATGAGCCTATAGAAGGCACGCGCAAACCTGCATGAAACGACGAGGGGCCGCACGATGGCGGCCCCTCGGGAACATCTCGATGCGGCACGCGTCAGTCGCTCGCCGCGCCCACGCCACCGACGCCGGCTGGTGGGGCATGGCCGGGGCGCCCGCGGGTCAGGCCGGGCGGAAGCCCGCCGTAACCACGGTGCGCAGGGCCTTGAGCGTGATGGTGCAGGTGAGGGCCGGGGGCGAGCCGGGGCCCTCGGGCTCGTTGCACTGGCTCGCGGCACCCTGCCAGGTGTTGAGGGCCGACTGCGGGCCGGGCTTCGCGGTGAGCGTGACCGTGGCGCCCCGGTCGAAGGTGCTGGTGCAGGCGACCGGGAGCTCGGGGGGGCCGAGCACGCACTCGGCGTCGCCCGAGAGCGGCTGGGGCGAGACCGTGACCGTTCCCGTGGCCGTCACGCCCGAGCCCCGGGGCGTGTACCGGGTGACGGTGGTGGCGAGCGTGGCGGCCGCATCCGCCTGGTTGGTGTCGAGGCTCCAGATGCCACCGCCCGCGTTGGGCCGGAGGGTGGTCTGGCCACCGGACAGGGGTCGCAGGTAGATGCCGCCCTCACGCTTGGTGCCCTCGCCGTCGGGGCTGCGCCCGGTGCCCACCACCAGGGCGTCCCCGTAGGTCTCGAGCGCCTGGATGCCGAGGTCATCACTGCTCTTGGTGGTGCAGCGGTCCGGCGTGACCGGATCGCAGGCCATGATGCGCCTGGGCAGCGCGACGTAGAGGGTGTCCCCGATGCCCGCGAAGGCCATCGAGGCGGCACCGAGCCGGTTGAGCACCGTGCAGGGATCACGGCCCTCCAGCCGGCATGTCCACATGGGGTAGTAGCCATCGTCATCGGTCCCGAACTTGCTCGTGCCGAAGCCCAGGTACAGGCGCTCGAACCGGGGGATGTAGTCGATGACGATCGGCATCTTGGGAAGCGTGGCGAGGGTCCGGCACGATGCGTCGTCCACCTGGCACACGGCGACCGTCCTGCCGGCCGCCTGCCGGGGCTCATCGATGGTCCCGGCGACGACGCCGGGGCCGATCGCGACGAGCTTGGACATCGACTGGAACGGCCGCGCCGTGCAGTCGGCGATGGCCCGCGCGGTGGCGGGGTCGCACGAATACAGCGTCGGGTTGTCGCGACGGGTCACGAAGAGCATGTGCTCCGAGTCGAAGACGGGTCCCGACACCGCCTGGCCGCCGCGCAGCAAGGTGACGCACTGGTCGCGCACCGTGGAACTGCAGGACATCACCGCGTCATCGTCATTCCTGAAGAACACGCGGCCGGCCGCGTACTGGACGTCGACGGTGAAGCCGCCATCGTGGGAGGCAATCTGCGTGCACGGACCCGTGGCGAGGTCACAGCGCACGATCCCCGCCTTGGGACCGCTCGCAAGGAGGCCCCCGTTCGAGGTGCCCGCGAACACCTTGGTGGGCAGCGGCCCCGTGGACGACGCGGCGGCATTGCGGGTGGTGTCGTCGCCGGCCGATGACGCACCGCATCCCGCCAGCACGACCGCGAGGGCGAGTGCCACGGCGGCGACGAGGGACTTGGCGGGGGCCAGCGGGACCCTTGGGGGACGAGCATCCACGGGGTGAATCTAGCGGCCCCCGGCCTGTCTATGGCGTGCGCGATGGGGGGCGCGGCGAACCTTAAGGTGCGTGCGGCGTTCCTCAACGCACGGGGGCCGCTCCATGGCGGCCCCCGGCGAACTGCGTGATGGCGGCAGGACCTCAGCCGCTCGTCGCGCCCACCTTCGCCTTGATCTCCTCGGCGATCGAGTTGGGGACCTCGGCGTAGTGGTCGAACTGCATGGTGAAGGTGGCGCGGCCCTGGGTGGCCGAGCGCACGGAGGTGGCGTAGCCGAACATCTCCGACAGCGGCACCTGGGCCTGGATGGTGCCCGTGGTGCCCTTCTCCTCCATGCCGCCGATGCGACCGCGGCGACCGTTGAGGTCACCCACCACGGTGCCCATGAACTCGGTGGGGCACACCACCTCCACGGCCATGAGCGGCTCGAGCAGGCACGGGCTGGCGCGCTTGGCGGCCTCGCGCACGGCCATGGAGCCGGCGATCTTGAAGGCGCCCTCGTTGGAGTCGACGTCGTGGTAGGAGCCGTCGATGAGCTCCACCTTCACGTCCACCATGGGGTAGCCGGCTACCACGCCGCCCTCGAGGGCCTCCTTGATGCCCTCGTCCACGGCCGGGACGTACTCCTTGGGCACCGAGCCACCCACGGTCTTGTTCTCGAACTCGTAGCCCTTGCCGGGCTCGTTGGGCTCGACCGAGATGTACACGTGGCCGTACTGGCCGCGACCGCCGGACTGGCGGACGAACCGGCCCTCGATCTTCTCGACGCGCTTGCGGATGGTCTCGCGGTAGGCCACCTGCGGGGCGCCCACGTTGGCGTCCACGCTGAACTCGCGCATGAGGCGGTCGACGATGATCTCCAGGTGCAGCTCGCCCATGCCGGCGATGACCGTCTGGCCGGTCTCCTCGTCGGTGCGCACGCGGAACGTGGGGTCCTCGTCCTGCAGGCGCTGCAGCGCGGTGGAGAGCTTCTCCTGATCGGCCTTGGTCTTGGGCTCGATGGCCAGGCGGATGACCGGGTCGGGGAAGGTCATCTCCTCCAGGATCACCGGGTTGGCCGGGTCGCAGAGGGTGTCACCGGTGGTGGTGGTCTTCAGCCCCACGGCGGCCACGATGTCACCGGCCGATGCCGTGTCGGCCTCCTCGCGGTGGTTGGCGTGCATCATGAGCAGCCGGCCGATGCGCTCCTTGCGCTCGCCCTTGGTGGCGTTGATGATGCCGTCGCCCGCGTTGATGCTGCCGGAGTAGACGCGCAGGAAGGTGAGGCGGCCCACGTAGGGGTCGCTCATCACCTTGAACGCCAGCGCGGCGAACGGCGCCGCCGGGTCGGACGGGCGCTCCACCTCCTCGCCGCGATCGTCCACGCCCTCGGCGGGCGGCACGTCGAGCGGCGACGGCATGAAGTCCACGATGGCGTCCAGCAGCGGCTGCACGCCCTTGTTCTTGAACGACGAGCCGCAGAGCACGGGAGTCATGTCGATGGCCAGCACCGCGGTGCGGATGGCCTTCTTGATCATCTCCGGCGTGATGTCGTTGCCCTCGAGGTAGGCCTCGGCCAGCTCGTCGTCGCTGTCGGCCAGCGCCTCGATGAGCTGCTCGCGCGCCACCTCGGCGTCGGTGGCCAGGGCCTCGGGGATGGGGCCCACCTCCACCTCGGTGCCCAGGTCGTCCTTGTAGGTGGTGGCGTTCATCTCGACCAGGTCGATGATGCCCGCGAACTCCGACTCGGCCCCGATGGGGAGCTGGATGGGCACGGCCTTGGCGCCCAGGCGGTCGATCATGGTCTGCACGGCGGCGTCGAAGTCGGCGCCGATGCGGTCCATCTTGTTGACGTAGGCGATGCGCGGCACGCGGTAGCGGTCGGCCTGGCGCCACACGGTCTCGGACTGCGGCTCCACGCCGGCCACCGAGTCGAACACGGCCACGGCGCCGTCGAGCACGCGCAGCGAGCGCTCCACCTCGACCGTGAAGTCCACGTGGCCGGGGGTGTCGATGATGTTGATGCGGTGGTCGCGCCAGAAGCAGGTGGTGGCGGCGGAGGTGATGGTGATGCCGCGCTCCTGCTCCTGCTCCATCCAGTCCAT
>VFQT010001059.1_pt1 | contig 35755 bp, 29 predicted proteins | sample 3512381 | NCBI WGS metagenome assembly VFQT01 (sample SAMN10412376, study PRJNA504923) | tailings metagenome | isolation source: Relicate 2 Philex TSF3 active mining site | place: Philippines: Tuba, Benguet | collected 2017-08-29 | reverse complement strand
AATACCCGGGCGCCGATTACCCGGAATGGTGGGCGCCTTCAGGCCGGAATCAGCAAAAAGCCTCCTGAACATCTTCACGGACACTGACCTGACAGGCAAACCGATGACAGAAACGCGACCAGGGCGTCACCGCCATTTGCAGCTTTAGGAGCGCATTCAAGACCCACGGCGATGGAAGATGCATCATCGCGATGGGGACGCAGGCGTAGGCAATCAGGGAGGTTGTATGCTGCGGAAACTGGCGGGCGAACGACTGGGCAATCATTCCACCGAATGAGAAGCCAAGTTGATGCGCCTGCCGGACCTCGGCCGCAGCCATCACCTCGGCGAGCATTTCCGCAGCTTTCTTCAACCGCCGTGCTGGACGGACATGTGCCGACCCGCCATGGCCGGGCAAGTCCCAGAAGAGGAGGTTGTGGCGCTCGCCGAAGGGGGCGAGTACGGCGCAGAAATCCTCATGCCTTCCGAACGATCCATGAGTTACGGCAAGCCAGCTTCGATGCCTGCGCCCGCTTGTCCAGTAAGCCAGGCCGCCGGCTGTGTGACCTTGCGTGAGCGATAGCGTCATGAACTCAGACGCGCTGCGAGCGCGCGCCTGTCGACCTTGCCGTTGGGCAGGAAGGGCAGCGCGTCGAGCACATCCCACGATTTTGGGATCTTGTAGGCGGCGATGCGCTCGCGCAGAAACGCCTTGATCTGTGCCGGGTCGATCGAACGCCCAGGTCGTGGCAGCAGGAAGGCGTGACCGACCTCCTGGAATGTCGGGTGAGCGATGGCGACGACGACAGCCTGTGCGACATCCTCATGTTCACAGATCGCCAGTTCGACTTCCACCGGATAGACATTGTAGCCACCGGACTTGAACATCTCCTTCAGCCGGCCGGCGAAGACCATGTTGCCGTCGGGGCGCTCTACGCCCAGATCGCCTGTCCTGAGCCAGCCGTCGGACGTAAAGGCCTCCCGGGTCGCATCTGGCTTGTTCCAGTAGCCAGACATGACAGAGACGCCCTTCACCTGGATCTCACCTGTTTCGCCAACCGCCACACTCGCTCCCTCCGGTGTCGCGATGCGGATGGCGTTACCCCGGATCGGCCGGCCGATCGTCTCGGACATGACATCCAGAGAATCTCCCGGCGCATTGAACGTGATCATGCCGGTCGATTCGGTCTGTCCATAGACGCTGGACATGCGGGCGCCCGTCTTTTCGACCTCCCGCAACTGCGCGACCGTTGAGACGGCGCCGCCAAAGACAATAAGCTTGTAGAAATTCGCCGCTGCGAAATCGACCCCTGCCGCAATCATCATGGCCCAGGCTGTCGGGCTTCCGACGAGGTAGGTCGGGCGCTCGTTCCGATTGATTTCGGCAAGCCGGACAAGATCAACGCGCGGATGGAAAATGATGCGTCCGCCAGCCGCGAACACTGTAAAGCAGACATTGTTGAGACCGCCGACATGGTTGATCGGCGCGACGCAAACCGTCGACTCAAGCCCTTCAGGCGGCATCCAGGCGAGGTTCGACAAGGCGGTCTGGACGATCGCGCGATGCGAAAGAATAGCGCCTTTCGGCTTCCCTGTTGTGCCCGATGTGTAGACGATGACGGCGGCGTCTTCCGGGGCGAGGGCTGCGTGTGCACGCGCCAGCGTCTCGTCCTTGATGGACATTCCCGGCGCCAGCCGGTTATCTCCCGATGGCATGGATACCTCGCCCAGCGGGATCAGGACGACGCCTTCGGCCGCCATTTCCTTGAGCTCGGAGTAGTAGTTGCGACCGTCGAAAGACTCTGTCGCGAAGATGACGCAGGGTTGTGCGTCCGCGAGGATGTATTCGTATTCCTGCCGCCTGTAGGCGGGGTTCATGCCGTGCCAGATCGCGCCGACGGACGTTGTGGCCAGGAAGGTGACCCAGAAATCGATGCCTGGTGGTGAGAGCGTGGCCACACGGTCGCCGCGCGAAACGCCGAGGGCGAGCAGGAGCCTTGCGACCGCCTCCACACGCTCGAACAAATGTTCATTCGAAAGCCGGAGATCCTGCTCCACCACAGCTGTCGCCTCTGGCGCGGCAACCCGCCGCCCGACCACAAAGTCGTGGATTCGTTGAGGTAACGCCGCACTTTCCGACATGATCACCTCCAAGGCTCTACCAGTCCAGGCGAAAGCCCCTTGTCAAGAACTGAACAGATGTTTAGTTTCTGACCGAAAGCGATCGGTAAATCAAGCGCCGAAGCGACCAGGGAGGATGAAATGACCACTCGTAAGATGCTGCTGTGTGGCGTGAGCGCGATCAGCGTTTTCTCATCGCTTCCAGCCTTTGCCCAGGATGCGGGACCGCAAGAGGACGATCAGCGGCCGGATACGGTGGTTGTCACCGCGCAAAAGCGTGAGGAAGCCCTGATCGAGGTTCCTCTGGCCGTTCAGGCAATTTCCGAGGATCAGCTCGAGACCGCCGGGGTCAGGGACGTTGGCGCCCTCGTCAAGCTCATCCCCGGCGCATCGGTCGTTTCATCATCCTCTCGCGGGTTCGAGACGATCCAGATTCGCGGCATCAGCGCCGGGACGACCGGGGATGGTCTGACCGGCTATTATGTCGACGACATTGCCTTTGGCGTTCCAAACCTGCAGTTGTCGCCCCCCGCGCGCCTGCTCGATCTTGAGCGTGTGGAGATCATCAGGGGTCCGTCCGGCACGCTTTGGGGGCAGGGGTCGATGGGCGGCAACATTCGCCTCATCACTGCCGATCCGGACACCAGCGCGTTCGGGGGCAAACTGCTCGGAGAGTACTCCACCACAGAGGGCGGTGGAGACAATCATGCAATCGATGGCGTTCTCAATATTCCGGTTGTCCCCGATGTCTTCGCAGTGCGCATCAGCGGCGGCTACGACAAGCTCGGCGGCTATGCGGATGTGCTGCAGTCTGGCGAAGAGAATGCCAACGACTCGAAGGGGTCGAACGTCCGCATCAAGGCGCTCTATACGCCCGACGATCGTCTCGCGATCCGCGCCAGCTACTGGATGATCGACAACGAGCAGGGCTTCAACAACGCCCTCGTTGCAAACAATCCGGGCACGGGAGCGCCCCTGCCTGCACCTGCCATCAACGGGGGCGGGAGCGTGACGAACGGGCCTGTAGGCGGCTTCACGGACACGTCGCTCGATATCGCTTCACTGGCGATTACCTATGACTTCGATTTCGCGACGCTGACGAGCGCAACATCAACCTCCGAGCATGAGCTTGACTTCGAGGCGCCGCTTACCCTCGCGGGGTTCAATTACAACAATGACTCGACGTTCAAGACAGATACCTTCACTCAGGAATTCCGCCTGACATCCGCCGATGATGGCCCGCTCAAATGGCTCACTGGCGCCTACTATCGCGATGCCACGATCGACAGCGACATCAATTTCTACTTCGACGGCACGGACTTTGCCCTGGGCCTGATCCCGCTCATTGATCTTGTGGGCCCGCTCGAAACCACATCCTGGTCTGTCTACGGCGAGGCGTCACTTGAGCTTTTCGACGGAAAACTCGTCCCACTCGTCGGAGTTCGCTATTTCGAGGATGAGCGCACGGGCGGCCCATCGCTGAACCGGGCAACGAACATAACGACGCCGGCACAGACAGTTTCCTTCGACAGCGTGAGCCCGCGCTTCAACCTCAAATACCGGCCGGACGAAAACACCACGATCTTCCTGAACGTCGCTCACGGTTTCCGCAGCGGATCTGTCCAGACGGCTGACCAGGTCGCTGCTGCGGCAGTCCTTGGCGTACCGACCACAGTTGGCGTCGATCCGGACGAGCTCTGGACCTACGAACTCGGAGCGAAGCTCGCGATGCTTCAAGACGACCTGCTGCTCGAAGGATCGGTCTACCAGACAGACTGGCAAGACGTGCAGCTGCCCTTTGGCGCCCTTTCTTCGGTGGCGAATGTCGGCGATGCGACCATTCAGGGTATCGATATCGGCGCAGTCTGGCTCACGCCCGTCGATGGCCTCACGCTCCAGGCCAACGCGAACTTCCAGGAAACCGAATGGGACAGCGTGCGCGGCGCCATCACGGCTTCGCTGCCTTACGTCGCTGCCGGCCGGGAGCTCATCGATGTGCCCGATTCGACCTACTCCATTGGCGTCAACTACGAGCAGCCGGTCGAGCTTTTCGGCGAATCGACGCTGAAGTTTGGTGGCAACTATGCCTATCGCTCCGATACGCTCGCCAGCACGGGCGGAACGACGGACAGCCTTCGCAGCCTCTCGCTGACGGCGGATCTGATCACTGAAATGGGATGGACCGTCGGTGTCTTTGGTCACAACCTGACAGATGAGGATGGGGCGTCCCAGCTTACTGTCGGTGGCGGGTTTGTGAGGCCCTATCCGCGTCGTATCGGCGTGAAACTGGGCGTTGATTTCTAGGTCGGATGGTCCGCATGGCAGGACTCGTGGGCCGCTCGCCAGCGTTGCGGCCTACGAGTCTCTCGGGGCGGCGCCGAACCAGAAGAGCTGTCGAAGCGCCTTCTGGAAGCGCCCCCACATTTCCGGATCATAGGTCGATTTTCCCAGCATGTTGCGAATGTAGGGATCGAGCAGCAGCGGGCCGACAAGCATGAAGGCATAGAGCAGGGGGAGCCAGAGCCTGTCGGCATCTTCCGCAATCTTCCCGTCCGCATCGGATCGCGTGATCATTCGGGATACGGAGTCGTAGTATTCCCGGAAGAGGTTTTCTCCCCACTCGCTGTTCTCTGTGATCGCGCGACGCAGGTAGGCCGCGAAACTTGGCCATTCCGCTTCATACTCCCTGATCCAGGTACGATGGTAATCGGCGACGGATTCGAGATCATCGACCGCAAGGCGCCGCGATGCCCGCACGATCGCCTTGGAGGTTTCTGCGAGAAAGTGGGCATCGACCGCTGCGCGCAGGCCTTCCTTGGATTCGAAATGATGATTGATGAGGCCGACGGAGACGTCGGCTGCCTTGGCAATGTCACGCACTGTCACGCCGTCAAATCCGCGTTCGGCAAAAAGCTGCATTGCAACCAGCATCAAGCGGTCGCGCCCCTTGAGTGAGCTCCTGGATGATTTCTTTGCCGGCTTCGCCATCGTGTCCGCCATTACCAGATCCATCGATACAGCAGATTCTCGGCAAGCGCCTCCGCATTGGTTCGGCGGATTGCCACAGTGAAGCTGCGCAGATTGAGGTTGCCATGAAAACTGAACTGTTGTTCAGTCTTTCCTGCGTTACCCGGATCGGACTTTCTCGAGAGGATCGTCATGCGTGAGGTCGTGATCGTTTCAACCGCCCGCACGGGCATGCCCAAGTCGGTCCGGGGCAGCTTCAACAATACCCATCCGATTACCTTCACAGGGCGTGCCTTGAGGTCGGCAATTGATCGGGCAGGGATCGATGCAGCCGAAGTCGAGGACGTTGTGTTGGGCTCAGGGATGCCGGAGGGCGCGACAGGCTTCAACATCGCGCGCAACGCAGCGATCAAGGCTGGATGCCCCGTGACGACGGCTGGGGTGACCGTGAACCGGTACTGCTCCTCCGGTCTTCAGGCGATCGCTTTCGCGGCAAGCCGCATCAGTCAGGAGGGCGACACGGTCCTGGCGGCCGGCGGCGTCGAGTCAATTTCCATGGTGCAGTTGTCGGGACACATGAACGTCACAGGCGTGACGGAAGGCGACCTGCTTGCGCAGAAGCCTGCACTTTGGATGCCGATGATCGAAACCGCAGAAATTGTCGCAGAGCGCTATGGGATTTCGCGGGAGGCGCAGGATCTCTACGCGCTCCAGTCGCAGCAGCGGACCGCCGCAGCGCAGCGGGAAGGAAAGTTTGCAGACGAAATCGTCCCGATGAACGTGGTCTGGAAGCGTCAGAACAAGGAGACCGGCGGCGTCGATCTCGTCGATGTCACTGTTGATCGGGACGAGTGCAATCGACCGGAGACAACCTTCGAGTCGCTTGCTGCGCTAAAGCCCGTGTATCGCGGAGGCATGGTCGTCAAGGAAGGCAAGTACGTAACCGCCGGAAACGCTTCGCAGCAGTCTGACGGCGCGAGTGTGAGCATCCTCATGGAAGCGAAGGAAGCCGAGCGACGGGGTCTTGCGCCCCTGGGCATCTTTCGCGGCTTTGCAGTGGCTGGCTGCGAGCCCGATGAGATGGGAATTGGTCCCGTCTTCGCCGTCCCCAAGCTGCTGAAGCGAGCCGGTCTTTCTGTCGAGGATATCGGCGTGTGGGAGTTGAACGAGGCGTTCGCCAGCCAGTGCCTCTATTGTCGCGATCACCTCGGCATCGATCCTGAAAGTTACAACGTCAACGGCGGCGCCATTTCGATCGGGCATCCCTACGGAATGACCGGCGCAAGATCGACAGGGCATGCCCTGATCGAGGCGCGGCGGCGTGGACAGCGCTACGCTGTCGTGACGATGTGTGTCGGCGCGGGCATGGGAGCCGCCGGCCTTTTTGAGGTTGCATGATGGCCAGCTACGAACATCTCGAAGTCGTCGACGAGGCGGGCGTTGCGACTGTCCGGATCAATCGCGAGAGCAAGAGAAACACGCTCAACGCGGCAGTGATGACGGAACTGACGGATGTCGCGCGGGTCTTTCGCTCAAGTCCAAGAGTTCGCGCCGTCGTTCTTCGAGGTTCGGACACATTCTTCTCAGCCGGCGCGGACCTTGGCTCTGCGGACAAGCCGCGGTCACCATCCACTGCGGGCGGTGATGCCGGCCGTCCCTCACTGCTCGAGCTGCGAGAAGCTCTGCTTCTCGGTCCCGATATGTGCCGGGCCTGGGAGGAGATGGAGCCTGTGACACTGGTAGCGGTCGAGGGCTATTGCGTCGGCGGCGCGTGCGCCCTGGCGCTGGCCTGCGACTTTCGCATCGCAGGGCGCAGCGCGATGATGCGCCTGCCCGAGGTGCCCCTTGGCATCAACATGAGCTGGCACTCGATCCCGCGACTGACGACGATTGCCGGTCCAAGCCGCGCAAAGCGGTTCACGATGTTCGGTGATGCCACACCGGGGCCCGTGCTCGAGAAGTGGGGCATGGTCGACGAGCTCGTCGAAGACGGCGCCGCCTATGCAACGGCGCTGGAATGGGCGCAGCGCCTGAACGAGCTTCCGCCTCTGCCGATCCGCATGACCAAGGAATCGGTGAATGCGACTGCAAACGCGCTTCACCGAGCGACCACATTCATGGATCGCGACCAGTATCTTCTGACCTTCCTGTCAGAGGATTTCCAGGAAGGCGTCCGGGCGTTCTTCGAGAAGCGCAGGCCTGAATTCAAGGGCAAGTAGGATGGATATCAAGCTTCATTCCGCAGCGGAGATCCGGGCCAAGATCGGAACCGAGATTGGCGTCTCCGACTGGATGCTGATCGATCAGGACATGATCAATCGCTTCGCAGATCTGACCGACGATCACCAGTTCATACACGTCGATCCGGAGATGGCGGCGAAGACGCCGTTCGGCGGCACGATCGCCCACGGATTTCTCGTGTTGTCGATGCTCGCCAGCCTGGGAAAGGCGGCCAGCTTCGCGATGCAGGGCGTCTACATGGGCGTCAACTATGGTTTCGAGAAGATCCGCATCATGGCGCCCGTCCGCGCGGGGAAGCGAATAAGGGGGCGCTTCACCCTCAAGGACATGGTTGAACGCGCGCCCGGCCAGTGGATGGCGACGCTGGACTGCATCATCGAAATCGAAGGCGAGGCCAAGCCAGCTGTGAAAGCGGAATGGCTGTCGCTTCAGTTCGTCAACAGCTAGGGGAAGGTTACAATGCGAATCCGGTTTGACGGCCGTGTCGCGATCGTAACGGGAGCAGGTGCAGGACTCGGCCGTGCGCATGCGCGCGAGCTTGGGCGTCGGGGTGCTCGCGTTGTCGTCAATGACTTCGGCGGGGGGGTCGATGGAACCGGCGGCTCATCCGAGCCTGCCGAGCGCGTCGCCGCCGAGATTCGCGCCGAGGGCGGCGAGGCGATCGCACATGGGGCCGATGTGACGAAGCCGGACCAGGTCGCGCACATGGTGGCTTCGGCCTTGGAGACGTGGGGCAGGGTCGATGTGCTGATCAACAATGCCGGCATCCTGCGCGATGCCAGTTTCGCAAAGATGGAGCTGGCGGACTTCCAGAAGGTCGTCGATGTCCATCTTATGGGGGCTGTCGCCTGCACCAAGGCGGTATGGCCGTACATGCGCCAGGCAAACTATGGCCGCATCCTGATGACCACGTCGTCGTCGGGTCTCTACGGAAACTTCGGCCAGTCGAACTATGGCGCGGCCAAGATGGCCTTGATCGGCCTCATGAACGTGCTGCAGATCGAGGGGGACAAGAACGATATTCGGATCAACGCGCTCGGCCCCGGGGCCGCGACACGCATGACCGAAAGTCTGCTTCCGCCGCCAGCGGTCGCGCTGATGACCCCGGAGGCGGTGACGCCAGCTGCTGTCTACCTTGTCAGCGAGGATGCGCCGCGTCGCACGATCATCAACGCCACGGCCGGAGGCTTCTCGCGAACGATCATTCACGAGACCGAAGGCGTCTATCTTGGAGCCGACGAAAGGAGTGTCGAGGCGATAGCTGCAAGGTTTGCCGACATCAGCGACGAAGCAGGCCAGCAGGCCTATGCGAATGGCGGCCAGCAAGTCATGAAATTCATTGGCAAGGCTGCACAGGCTTCGGGAATCAGCCTGGCCCCCGGTTGAGCGTGACCCAAGCGTCCGGCCCATCGAACACGGTTGATCTGGGCACGCGGATCGCTTTTGGTTCGGGCGCAGCTGCCTATGGCGTGGTTGACAACGGATTCAACTACTTCCTGCTCTTCTTCTACAGTCAGGTGCTCGGCGCGCCTGCTGCGTTGGCCGGCACGGCCATCCTGGTCGCACTGCTGGTTGATGCGGTCGCAGATCCGCTGATCGGAACAGTCTCCGACCGCCTGAACTCCCGCTGGGGTCGACGACACCCATTCATGTACGCCTCCGCGATTCCGATCGCGCTTGGCTTCTGGCTTATCTGGAACCCGCCGCCTCTCGATGGCGCTGGCCTTGTCCTTTATCTCGGCATTGCAGCAACCGTGCTCCGGGTGTCCCTGGCGCTCTACGAGATTCCCAGCATGGCGCTCGTGTCGGACATGTCGCGCGGGTATGACGAGCGGACGGCGCTGCTGAGCTACCGCTTCCTGTTTCAATGGGGCGGTGGGCTGATTGTCGGGTTGGCAATGTACTGGCTGCTGCTTCGGCCAACTCCAGACGACGCTACAGGTTATTTCAACGTCGCCGGATATCACAGTTACGGTCTTCTGGGTTGCGTGATCATCCTGATAGCCGTGCTGGTTTCGAGCCTGGGAACACAGCACCTGGTTCCCCGGCTCGCGCGCGCGCCACCCAGGCAGGCGTCTGGCCTCCGCAGGTCCATCGCGGAACTCGTCGAAACTCTGTCGAGCCGGGCATTTCTCGCGATTTTTGCATCGACCGTAATTCTGGGTCTGGGGGCTGCGCTGGCGGCAGCGTTGGCCGTCTACTTCAACACCTACCTCTGGCAGCTCTCGCCATCGCAGGTCGCGCTGATCTTCCTTTCCGGCCTGGTTTCGGCGCCGCTTGCATTCGTGCTTGCGCGCGTCGCCGGGCGCGTCCTCGAAAAGAAACAGGCGGCCATCGCCATTGCGGCGCTCGCCTTCGTTATTGCGCCAATGCCGATGATCCTGCGGCTGCTCGGCATCTTTCCGCAGAACAGCGACCCGGTCTTCTTCCCCTTGTTTCTCGGGATCACGGCGTTCGACCTTGCTCTGGTGATCGCAGCGCAGATCCTCATTGCCTCCATGGTCGCGGACATACCGGACCAGAGCGAACTCAAGACGGGGCGAAGGTCCGAAGGCGTATTCTTCGCGGCACAGATGTTCGCTCGCAAGGCGGTTTCTGGGCTTGGCGTTATGCTGGCCGGCGTCGTCCTCGAAGTCGCTCGCTTTCCCAGGTCGGGCGAGGCGCCCGACCCGGCTGACGCCCTGGCGCTGGCCAGTCTCTACGTCCCGATCATGCTTGCTGTGTACATGCTCGGACTCATTGCGCTTGGATTCTACGACATAACGCGAGCCAGCCAGCAGACCGCTGCTGAGAAGCTAGCGATGAGGAGCGAGTAGCCATTGCTCCGGCTGCTGGTTCTACTCGCTCTGAATCGACGTCAGCGCCTTCTATCACCCGATGGGCGGTCAGTCGAACAGGGGGGCAGGGCGTGCGCAGCAGGCCCGCAGGCGACGGGTTGGTGTTTCCTGCCTGCCATTCGGTGCTCCCCTGGTTGGTCTCTCGGGTTCTAGCCAAAGCGCGCCGAGTGGGAACGCCCCAGACTGGTTTTGGTCCCCGCGGCAGGAGGTGTCGCGCTACGTGTTCTCTCGAATTGCCTCGCATAGGCATCGAATAGGAGGCGAGTTTTTGGCCCGAGCGACCGTGGAGAACCTCGCGGTTCTCGGAAGTAGCTCTTCAAGAATGGCAATTCATGCGTTCGGACACCTCATGCTCGAAGGACGCGGCTGATCCTGTGTCGCTTGAAAAGCTCTCGCGCCGGCCCTGATTTGCGGCCTAACATGCCCAATCCGGTCAATCCGGGTGCAACTCCCATTGGACGGACGGCGCTGCGCCGATTGTCCACCAGATACAGGCCCGGCGTTAGTGAACGACGCATTTCGAAAGCTGCCCCAGATCCATGCCCTGCTTGAATCGGAGCAGGCCTCGCCGCTCGTTGTTCGGTATGGACGCGGCGCCGTTGCGCACGCCTTGCGCGTCCGGCTGGACGAAATTCGTGAAGCTCTACGGTCCGGTTGTGAGACGACGCCAACAGATTTCCGGACCAACGACTTCTTTGCGACCGTCGAGGCAGCCATCACCTCAGGTCGCGCCAGCAGCCTCAGGCGCGTGATAAATGCCACGGGCATCATCATCCACACCAATATAGGTCGAGCGCTGCTGGCCCCTGAGGCGCTGGAGGCGATCCAGGAGGCGGGCAGGTCCTACTCCAATCTTGAACTTGACCTTGCAACTGGCGCGCGCAGTTCGCGGCATGTGCATGTTGAAGCGTTGTTGCGCGAGCTGACCGGGGCGGAGGCGGCTATTGTCGTGAACAATTGTGCAGCAGCGGTACTCGCCTGTCTCACTTGCATCGGTGCGGGACAGGAGGTCGTCGCCTCGCGCGGAGAACTGATCGAGATCGGCGGATCTTTCCGAATGCCGGACGTGATTGCCCAGAGCGGCGCCCGGCTCAGAGAAGTTGGCGCTACCAACAAGACCAGGATTTCAGACTACGAGGCTGCGATCGGGCCGGAGACCGCCGTTCTTCTCAAGAGTCACACCAGCAATTTCCGGATCGTTGGCTTCACCGAAAAGGCCTCTCGGCGCGAGCTTGCAGCGCTTGCTCACAGCAGGGGCGTGGTGATGGTGGAGGATCTGGGCAGCGGCGTGCTTGTCGATCTGTCCCGATTTGGCCTCGTCGATGAACCTGTTGTTCGTGACGTCCTTCAGGAGGGCGTCGATCTTGTGACGTTTTCAGGAGACAAGCTGCTTGGGGGGCCTCAGTGCGGCGTGATCGCCGGGCGCGCCACGCTTGTCGGCAAGCTCAGGTCACATCCAATTGTGCGGGCGATGCGGATCGACAAGCTGTCGCTTGCCGCGCTTGAGGCAACGCTCCGCCTCTACAAGGCGCCTAACAATCCGCTGGAAAGAGTACCGGTTCTTCGCGCCCTGGCGGAAAGCCTTGCGATCGTGAAGGCGAGGGCCGAAAGGTTGGCTCTGTCGATTGCATCTGTTCCGGGGCTCAGGGTCGAGGTCGTGGAGAGTACCGCCTATGCGGGCGGTGGAGCGCTGCCGCAGCAGGGTCTCCAGAGTTTTGCTGTAGCCTTGAAGACGCCATCGCTTTCAGCCGAGGCGATGGCGAGCCGTGCGCGAACGGGCGACCAGGCGATCCTGGGGCGCATTCACGATGACAGGTTTTGCCTCGATGTCCGGACAGTTCAGGACAGCGAGATCCCGGATATCGCGCGGGCGATTCAGCGGGCTCTGGCTCCATGAAATCCTGCGCCGTTGCCGTACTTGGTCACGTCGATCATGGCAAAACATCTCTGGTCCGAGCACTTACCGGGATAGAGACCGACCGACTGAAGGAGGAGAAGGAGCGCGGCATGTCGATCGCGCTCGGCTTTGCACATCGGGTCTATCCTTCCGGAAACATCGACTTCATAGATGTTCCAGGGCACGAAGATTTCATTCGCACGATGGTCGCAGGCGCTGCCGGCGCTGGTGCAGCGCTCCTGGTTGTGTCCGCAGTTGAGGGAATCGCGCGGCAGACAATCGAGCATCTGGAAATTGCAACTCTGCTCGGAATTACCACGGGCGTCGTAGCCGTCACCAAGGCTGATCTGCTGGCGCATTCCGAATGGCCAAATCGGGAGATGTCGATCAGGGCGGCCATCGCTGCGACCGGTCTCAAGGGTCAACCCATTGTCTTCTGCTCGTCGGCTACGGGGGAAGGGCTCGATGTGTTGGCTCGTCACCTCGATGATCTGTTGTGTCGTGCGCCTGAACCACCACGGCTTCCTGGCTTCTTCCTGCCTGTGGACCGGGTTTTCAGTTCGGCTGGAATGGGAACCGTTGTCACGGGCACGCTGCTCGGGGCCGGGCTTGAACGGGGTTCGCATGCGGTTGTTGCGCCGATGGGCAGATCGGTGATTGTCCGTAGTCTTCAGACCCACGGTGTCGACCAGGAATATGTCGAAGCCGGCAGTCGTACGGCGGTCAATCTCCGGAATGTGTCTCGTGACGACATCCGCCCAGGGGAGGTGCTCTGTGCGCCGGGGTGTTATTCCGCCTCCGCCCAGATCGATGTGCGCCTCACGGTGTCATCGACGGCTGGCCGGGCATTGAAGCATCTTGACGAAGTGCGCGTTCTGCACGGATCGCGGAGTGCAACCGCGACCGTCAGGCTTGTTCGGGGCAATTGCATCGAGCCTGGTGAAAGTGACTATGCCCAGCTCCGTTTTGCAGCGCCGGCGATCGCGTTCGTCGGTCAGCGCGCCATCCTGCGGCGTCTGTCTCCTGCTGAGACGATCGGTGGCGCCGTCGTCATCGATCCGGTAGCCTCGCCGGCTCGCAGGAATGATCATCATCGACTGACCATCCTTGCTGCGGCGTGGCGAGGCGATCCCCACGAGATTGCCGATGCCCTGCAAGGCCGGAGTGGAGGTGTTGTCCGCCTCGCAGACCTTGCGCGACTTGTCTCGCAGTCGACCGAGTACATGCTCGAGGTTCTCGGCGCTGCCTATCTTGATCTCGGCGCCGGGGAGATCGGGAGCCGGCCCGCACTTGCAGCGACGAGGGATGCCTATCTTGATCAGCTGGCATCGCTTCATCGTGGTGAGCCGCTACAGTCAGGATTTCCCGAGGCTCGTGTGCGCCAGGCGTTGGTGGGGCCATTCTCGCCGGCCCTGGTCGGACACGCTGAGCGGCTGCTCGTCCAGGAGGGCCGCGTGGTGCGCACAAGGGCCGGTGTCGCACTCGCCGGACATGATCCGCTGGCCGCGCTCTCGCATTCCCAACGCCTGCAGTTCGATGCGATTGAAGGGGCCCTTCGCCAAGGCGGTCTGAAGCCGCCGGACCTCGACGAACTGCATGCAGAAGCCGACACGGATCCCGACACACGTCACACCCTTGTTGAACTGCTGGTCGCCTCGGGCCGCGCGGTGTTGCTCGTGAATCATGCGCTCAAGCAGCTCCTGCTTTTTCATGTCGACGCGCTGGCTGAGGCCGGGCGTGACCTTCGCAGGGCTTTTCCGTTTCCGACGCAGTTCCGGACGGGAGAGGCGCGAGAGGCGCTCAAGACGACCCGCAAGTATATCGTCCCGGTCCTCGAGCATCTCGACGCGCAGGGCCTAACCGTACGCAATGGCGATCTTCGTCATCTGGCTCAGGATGAGAGTCCCGGATCGGTCGGTCGCGACGATGTTTGACTCAACTCGCCCTGACAGTAGGTTTGCACAGGTATGGAGGTGACCGGAGTCTGGTGGCTCCCCTGGTCTTCAAAACCAGTGACGCGTCGACAAGGCGTGTGGTGGGTTCGATTCCCATCCGCCTCCGCCACCCGTGAATAGCCGCGGTGAGCTGCGGTCTCACCATGGCTTTCAGCCGCCTTGCGGATAGGGCGCCCTTGAGAGCATCCTTCTGCCCAAGCGATCGGCGCCAGCGCTCGGGCGCGGCGTGAGATGAAGTGGTTCCGATGATCGGGCCGGAGGGTTTGAATGAGCGAGTTCAATCGCGGATTTTCCTTGCCCGATCTCGATGGTTTGCCTCGCCGGTTTCCGAGCGGTCGCCCAAGCCTCGTCTGTTTCGTCAAGGAAGACTGCAAGACCTGCAATCTGGTCATGCCGGTTCTCGAAGCTTTCCATCGTACCTTCGGGGCGAGGGCAGATGTGCTGCTGGTCGGACAGTCGGCGGCCGGGAATGCAACACTGAAGGAGCGTCATGCCCTGACCATGCCTGTCCTCGACGATAGCGACTGCAGGGTGTCGTTTGCATGGGATTTTGAAATTGTGCCCGCAGTGTTCTGGACAGATGGCGAGGGGAAAATCGGGACCCGGTTTGAAGGATTTGTCCGGAGCGAGTGGCAAGCACTCGAACAGCAGATCGGCGCACAACTTGATCCTGGTTTCAGCGGGCTGAACTGGCTGGACTACCCGGACTGGCGACCCGGTTGCGGTTCGAAACATCTTGACCCCGAAGTCAATGAACGCCTTCGCGCAACGGCCTCGGACAGCCCCATCCGCGCACGGCGCATCGAGATTGCAAGCGCGGATGACGATGCTGAATTCATGTTTGATCAGGGTTTCAGCGATGGCTTGCCACTAGTTCCACCGACGCCGGAAAGGGTGATGCGAATGCTGGCGGGGACACGACGTGGCGCGCAGGACATTGTCGCTGTCGTTCCGCCCAACATGGCGCCAGCCACCGTTGAAAAGATTGCAATCAACGCGGTCATGGCGGGATGCAGACCCGACTATCTTCCCGTTGTGATTGCTGCGGTCGAGGCGGTCTGCACGGATGAGTTCAACATCCATGGCGTGACGGCGACGACCATGGGAGCTTCACCCGTGATGGTCGTCAACGGCCCGATCCGGCATCGCATTGGCATGAACATGAAGCTGAGCGCGTTGGGCGTCGGTAATCGGGCGAACGCGACCATCGGCAGGGCGGTAAGGCTTGTCGTCCGCAATATTGGCGGAGCAAGACCCGGTGGCGTTGATCGTTCGACCATGAGCAGCCCCCTCAAGTTCACGATGTGCTTTGCGGAATGGGAGGAGGGGTCGCCCTGGTCGCCGCTCCATGTGGAGAGAGGCTTTCAGGTCGAGGATTCTGTCGTCACGGTATTTGCAATGACCAGTGGTCCCGTTCTGATCGTCGATCAGGAATCAAGGGGCGCCGACCAGATCGCTGGATCGCTGGGGCTCGGGCTGGAGGGCGCCATCTTGTCGAAAATCCATCGCATGCCCATGGATGCGCTGCTTGTGGTCTGTCCCGAACACATCCGCACCCTCACCAGCGAAGGTCAGTACTCCAAGGATCGCCTGCGCGCCCGGATCCAGCAGGTGACCTCGCGTCCCTTGAGGGAAATGGTCGCAAACGAAATTTCCGGTGCGGGCATTCCGCGCGCAATCGCGGACAAGATGACACCTGAACAACTGGAGGCCCCGGCGCCCAAATTTGCCAGCGAAGCCAACATCCACATCGTTGTGGCGGGGTCGGAAGCGGGCAAGTTCTCGGCCGCCTTCCATGGCTGGGTTACGGGACCAGCCGGCTCAATGTCCGTTTCGCGAAAGATCGAAACCAGCTAGAGCTGGTTCAACAGGAGGATGCCCATGACACTCATTATCCTCGATCCAACGGATGAACGCGTACCCGTGGAGCGTCACATATCCCGACGCAACGGGGCCATAACTGGTACGATTGGCCTTCTGGATATCAGCAAGCCGCGCGGCAATGTCTTGCTGGATGAGCTTGAGCGCCTGCTGCTGGAGCGATTGCCGGGGGTCAAGGTCAACCGCTACAGGAAGCCGACATTCGCCAAGCCATGTCCGGATGATCTTCGAGGGACGATCAAGTCCGAATGTTCCTTCCTGGTTGAAGCGCTTGCCGATTGAGGATCATGCACAACGTGCAGTATGCACGACACTGTGTGGTTCGAGATCCAGGGCGTTCCGGCCGTTTCCATCGCCTCCAGCGAGTTTCGCGAAGCCGCAGAGGCCCAGCGCGACGCGCTGGGGATGAAGGACGCACGCTATCTGCTGGTCGAACACCCGATCCAGGATGCGACAGACGATGAGATGCGCGCCAAGGCGCAGGCCGTGCTGCCGGCTGTCATCGAGGCCCTGACCAGCTAGGGGCGAACTGACTTGCAGCAGTCCGCCAGAAGGTCTGTCGAAGCTGGGGCGGCACATGCGTGGCATGACGGTCGCGAATGCGTCTGTGCTGCCCGCCTGCACAGACAGCGCAGTTGTGGCCAGGATGGCAGACGAATAAGCTCAGCGCCTGAGCCCAGGGGCCGCGGAGTGCGGAGACAGATGCACAGGGAACTCGACAGGCGCACGCTGCTGTTATCCGTGGCCTCGCTCGCTGCATGTCAGGGCGTCGAAACGCAAACGAAGATGGCAGGCAGCGCCTGCATCGACTTATCCAGGGGAACGGGGGAAGCGTCGGTGTTTGCGCAATTTGATGAGGAACTCGCAACAGTCCAGCACGCGCTCCTGTCTCATGAACCCGAGCAGGCGACGCTTCTTGGCTTTTCCGACAAGGATGCGGGCGATGGTTACCTCTCCCGATGGGGTGCGTATGGCGAGGCGGGCCGGCGCGAGCGCCGCGGTCGGCTTGAAGCGGTCGCCGGGGTCCTTCGCGGCTTTGATCCGGAACGGCTGGATCCGACCCGACGCATGACCCGGGACGTGCTCCTTGATCGGGCCAGCGGATGGCTCGACCTCGAAGAGGCCTGTGGCGTCGGCGGGCTCAGTCCCTGGGGCGTGATATGGGGCTATGAACTCTACCCCGTGAATCAGATATCGGGTTTCCACATCGGCGCCCCGAGCCTGCTCATCAACCAGCAACCCCTGGCCAGCCCGGAGGATGCGGAGGCCTACCTTTCGCGCCTCGCAGGCATGGCCGACGCTCTTGATGCAGTCGGCCTGGAAGCGCGTCTTGATGCCCAGCGCTTCCCGGTCCCCAGTCGTATCGTCGCGGGGGCTCTGGCGGTTGTTGACGATTTTGTTGCTCCCGCCGCACGGGCCCATCCGCTCGCTGCGAGTTTCGCGGCCCGGCTCGAAGCAGGTTCGATTGCGGGCGGCGACCGCTTTGCTGATCGTGCCGAACGCATTCTCCTTGAGGAGGTCTATCCGGCCTACCACCGTTTGAGGACTGTTCTTCTGGAGATCCAGAAAACGGGTCAGGAGGCGCTGGGGCTTGCCAGCCGCGCGCGCGGGGACGAGCTCTATCAGGCCTTCCTGCACATGCAGGCGGACACGGCGCTGACCGCAGCAGAGATTCATGCCATCGGCCGACAGGAGACGGAGCGGCTCGCCAGCCAGCTTGATTCTGCTCTGCGCGCCGTCGGGCTTGCAACTGGCCCGATCCAGGCGCGCCTTGCCGACCTTTCGACGCGACCTGGCCAGCTTTATGCCAATTCGGCTGAGGGTCGTGAGGCGCTCCTGGCGGATCTGCGCAAGATGGTTGCGCAGGTCAACGAGCGCATGCTGATCGCATTTGACGGGACGCCGCAGCGGCCAGCGGAGATCCGTCCGGTGCCTTCCTTCCTCGACAAGTATGCTTCCGGCGGGGGAGGGCAGCCGCCGGCCATGAATGGGCGCACGCCAGGCGTCTTCACGATCAATCTGCGCGAGATGGAGAACACGCCGCTCTGGGGACTGCCGGCCCTAGCATTCCATGAAGCGACGCCCGGCCACATCTATGAAGGCGAGGTTGCAATGGCGCGCGAGCTGCCTGCGCTTCGTGTTTTTCTTGCCCGCTCCAACGCCTTTGCCGAGGGGTGGGCGATGTACAGCGAGCAGCTGGCCTCCGAGCTTGGGCTTTATGCCCCCTATGTCGGCGGCGAGATCGGGAGGCTGAAGTCAGAACTGTTCCGCGCCAACCGGCTCGTCGTGGATACGGGTCTGCATGCTCTGGGCTGGAGCTTCGAGGAAGGCGTCCGTTTCATGGTCGAAAGCGGCGGGGCCACGGAGAGCGAAGCGCGACGGGAAGTCGTCCGCTATGCAGCCTGGCCTGGTCAGGCGGTTGGCTACAAGCTCGGAATGATCGAGATACTCAAGGCGCGCGATCGCGCGCGCGCTGCGCTCGGCGAGCGCTTTTCACTGAAGGGCTTCCATCGCACCCTTCTGGAAACAGGCGGGGTTCCTCTTCCTTTTCTCACACGCTCGGCGGATTGCTGGGCGGCGGCGGCCTGAACGTCTGCCTTAGCCCCACAAGGCGGCCGATGGAGGATGAAGCTGCCCGTCAGCATAGACCATGGCGTGCTCGCCCCAGTCCTCAGCCTGCAGAAGCGGGCCGTCCAGATCCACATAGGCGCACCGTTGTGCAAGAATATGGGCGGGCGCCATTGAAAGGGAGGAGCCGGCCATGCATCCCACCATGAGGCGGAAGCCCATGGCCTGCGCGGCGTCGGCGAGGTCAAGGGCTGCTGTCAGACCTCCCGTCTTGTCGAGCTTGATATTGATCACGCCAAAACGCCCAGCCGCCTTGGTGAGGTCGTTCTGGTCCCGGATGAGTTCGTCAGCACAGATCTCGACAGGGCATCGATATCCATCAAGACCCCCTTCCTGCCCAACGCCTATTGGCTGTTCCAGAAGGACGACGCCCAGATCCTTGAGTTGTGGGGCAAGCTGCTTCAGCTGATCGATCGACCAGGACTGGTTGGGATCAACGATGAACCGGCTCGCAGGCGCGCCGCGCCTGACCGCGCTGATCGCCTCGAGCGGGGCAGCGCCATCCACCTTGATCTTGATCAGCGTGTGCCCGGATGCCGCCCGCCCCGCCGCCTCATAAGCGGAGAGGCTGCGAATGCCGATCGTGATGGCCGTTTCGACGGGACGGACCTGCGCCAGGCCGGCAAGGCTTGCCGCGCTTCGACCTGTCTGCTTGGCTTCGAGATCCCAGAGTGCGCTGTCGAGTGCGCAGCGCGCACCACCTGCCGGCAAGAGCCCCTGGATGTCCTTGCGCGTCACTCCGGCCTCGATGGCCGGACGAACCCCTTCAAGCGCATCGATCATGCTTCCGGGGGTCTCACCTTCATAGGGTACGCCGCACGCTTCGCCGCGTCCCTGTCTTCCCTGCGCATCCTTCAGTTCGAGGATGATGGTTGGCTGGTCAAGCTGAACGCCGCGCGAGATTGCAAAGGGCGCGCGCATGGGCCAGCGGCGCTCATGGACGGTGAAGCTCAGCACGGCGCTAGACCTCCACGAGGCGATCAATCAGCTGGTCACAGCCGAAGCGAATGGGGTCTATCACGGGCATGCCCAGTTCCGCCTCGGTCGCTTCCATGAGGCGGCGCGCGGCAACCTCTGACAGACTCTCCGTATTGAGGCTGATCCCGACAAACCGGCTCGCCGGGTTGGTCAGCCGGGCCGCCTGAACATAGAGCGCCATCACCTCGGGCAGCGGTCCGATCTTGTAGTCGGGATACATGTTGACGTGGGTTCGCGAGGGGTCGTGACAGAGCACCATCACGTCGGGCTGCGATCCATGAATGAGGCCAAGCGTAACGCCTGCAAAGGCTGGGTGAATCAGTGCGCCCTGGCCTTCAATGATGTCCCAGTGATCCGGGGCCGCATCAGGAGACAGCGTCTCTGCCGCGCCCGAGATGAAATCAGCGACCACGGCGTCAATCGCAACGCCTGATCCGGAGATCATGATTCCGGTCTGACCCGTTGCCCGGAAGTCCGCATCGACCCCGCGTCGGCGCAGGTCGCGCGCAATTGCAAGCGCCGTGTACTTCTTGCCCAACGCGCAGTCTGTGCCGACCGTCAGAAGACGTTTGCCCGAGCGCTTGCGTCCGGTTCCGACAGAAAACAGCTGGTCGGTGTGGCGTACGTCGTGAAGCTTCCGTCCTAGCCGGGCCGCGCGCGAGCGGATGGCCTCGATGCTGGTGAGGCGGGTATGGAGTCCGCTGACAAGGTCGAGCCCGGCATCGAGCGCCTGCTCGAGCGTTGGAATCCATGTGTCCGGAATGCGCCCGCCGGCGGGCGCCACGCCAACAAGGAGCGACTTTGCTCCAAGTTCAGCCGCCCGGTGGGGAGGGGTCAGCGGAAGAGCCAGATCGACCGTGCAGCCCTCGAGGCGCCAGTAGCCGATGCAGGCCTCTCCCAGCCAGTCAACAACTCCAAATGCGGTCTTGGCGAATGCACGCGAGGTCACATCGCCAAGGAATACGAGGTAGGGCCTCTCGATCACGGTCTTGATCTCCAGTCTAGCAGGCGTGGGATTGCTCCTTCGCGGTCCAGCGGCGCAATGGGCCGCTGGATGTTGCGGTAGGGGAGCGAGGAAAAATCATGCGCGAGCGCGCCCGGCGTCTCAACGCGGAAGATCGCATCTGTCAGCTTTCGGAATGACGCCTCGAAATGGTTGGACGACTTGACGATGATCGCGCGCTGCGCGGCCAGATCAACGCCGAGCGTCGTGAACGCCTCGGCGGCGAAGCACTGTGTGCGATGCTCCGTGAGGATGAGGGTCAGATCGCCCGCAGCGAGTCTGACCGCACGACCTGCAGACCATGTTCCGCCACCGAAAGGCTGTTCAAGATTTGCCGTCATCCTCACCACATTCACGTGCAGGTCGAAGGGCGACCCGGACAGGGGCGAGGCCTTCCCGCCGATCCGCAGATGGAGATCGGCGCCTTCGCCCGCAGCCTCGCACACCTGCAATGCGATCGGATCCCAGATCAGTCCCGCCGCGACCGGACCCAGCCCCGCGGCGGCCGCCGCCCGTATGAGGTGAGTGGCATCGGAGGGCGCCCCGCCGCCCGGATTGTCTGCGGTCTCGGCAAGCACGACCACCCGGTCGTGTTCGCGCACCCGCGAAATCGCTTCCTCGGGGCTCAGCAGCTGCGGCTGAACCGATTGGCGGATGGCGACCAGTCGCTGACCCCAGCGTTCCGCCGCGCGCGCGGCCCGATCGCCATCGCGATCGCTCGTCACCCAGACCCGCGTCCCGGCGTCTTCAACATCACCCCACGGGAATCCATGTGCGACCGAGATGTCGAGCAGAGGTCCCGATGGGCCGATCTCGGCAAGGAGATCGTCGACATATCCGCGCATGGGCTGATGGTAGGTGTTGTAGACGCCAAGCATCCGGCAGTCGAAGGCGCGGGTGACTGGCCTGATCTCGCCACGCACGGTCCTCAGCGCATCATCGACCAGCCGATCTGCAGTCTCGAAGATATCGTCGTGCGGATACTCCTTGTAGGCATAAAGGAGATCGGTCGGCTCGATCATCGCCCGGGAGAGGTGCGCATGGGGATCGAGCAGTGCGGCGAGGGTGGGGTGTTCGCCGATCTGCGCACGCACCCGACGGAGGATATCCCCTTCGCAATCAGCATAACCGGCTGCCACGGTGGCGCCGTGGAGCCCGAGCAGCACCAGATCAACGGGCCCGGCGCGGACAAGGTCTGCGAGCAATTCATCACGCAGCGCCTCGTAGGTCTGTCGGGAGATGATGCCGCCTGGCTGTGCGCCTGCGCATATCCCTTCGATGAGTTCGATCTCGCCCAGACGTGCGAGCTCGCGTGCGCGGCGCAGCGGTGCTGCAATCAGCGGAGGCGGCGCATCTGCTGGAAGACGGCCAGAGGGAAAATAGCAGAGGTCCCGGAAGTTCGCGTGGTTCATGGGAGATGCAGAAAAGGTGTTCACCTCCGCACCCAGCGCTGCCGAAAAGACGCGAATGCGTGTCACGGCGTCTCACCGTGCGCCTGGTCGCCATCGAGTGATGCAAGAAATGGCCTGATCTGATCAATCGTCCAGTCAGCCTCGGTTACGGGGAACATGTGACCGAAGCCCGCCGGCGCCCGGACGAGCTGAGCCTTCCGGGTGAGGGCAAGGTGTTCGCCTTCCCAGGCCTCCTGCAGTCTTACCCAGTTCCGCCGGATCCTTTGCGAGTACTCGGGCGGGGCTGCAGCCATCCGGTCAGCGGGAGGCGATTGAACGAGCTTGAGAAGCGGCAGATCTTTGAGCGCGCCGGGCGTCCGGATATGCGCCACCGGGTGCGTGCAGGCATGATTGCCTGCCGACCATTCCGCGGCCAGCGTGCGCGGCATCGTCTCCTGTGCGGCGATGACGTCCCACGCCTCGCCGAAGACCTCCTGCCGGTCACGTGTCCATGGCCCCCACATCGGGTTGAAGCCGCGGACAAGCCCCAAGCCGAACACAGCCGACCACATGGAGAGGTCCTCGCGGTACTGGGGACCACACCCCATGCGCTCGGCCATTTCGACAAACCAGAGCGTGGGGGTGGGATCGAGAAGGATCACCGCACGCACCTCGGCAGGGTAGGCTTCGGCATAGTTCACCGCGTAAAGTCCGCCCATCGAATGACCTGCCAGAACGAAGGGGCCGCGTTCGCCCGCACCCGCCAGCGCGGCCTGCAGCTCCCGCAGGATATCGTCGGTGGTGCGCGGCAGCGGAGCATCGTCCGCCCAACCTGTGCCGGGCCGATCGATCAGGCATGAACGCCTCTCGGCCTTGATGCGCTCATGCAGCGGGCTCATCATGGCGCCCAGGCTGTAGCCCCCTGGCAGCCAGACGATTGTTCCACCTGCCGCTGGTCCCTCGCAGAGGACATAGGCGCGGTAGCCACCGACATCGACAAACTGGCCCGTTGCGGGTTTCTGCCCGTCCAGACTGAGTCGCGCAGCCTGCAGCGCGCTTGCGCCGGCAAGCAGGGCGACAGGCACAAGCGCGAGGATAGCGGCGCCTGCCCGGAGCCCCATGCGCAAACGCGGGCCGAAACGGCCTGCGATCAACCAGAGAGCCAGGACCCCGAGGGCAAGGAGTAGAATGATCGCCCAGGGCCCCCAGGCCGAGGCCAGAACAAAGCCGGTCATGCGGTTCTCTCCTCCGGGAAAAGGCGGCCCCGGAACCAGACATATCGCTGGCCCTCCGCGCCCAGACGGAAGCGCAGCTGCGTGGCAAGTCGACTGAAGGGAAGCGCGCACAGGTAGAGGTCCTGCTCCGCATCCGGCTGGGCCCGTATCCGGATCTGAGCCGCACCAGGCGGGGACAGGGGGCGGGCGATCAGGTCTTCGCCCTCGCTCGTGATGACGAGCCCCTGGTCGCCGATCGCGAAACGACCGCAGTGCGCCCGCTCCGGGGGACGGGCGCCCTTCTGGGGAAAGGCGTGAGCGAGAGCTCTGAGCGGGCGGGCCAGCTCATTCTCGAGCCCGGCAACGATGTCATGGAAGATGGCGCGCGCATCCCCGCCGTTCACGAAGAGACAGATGACAAGCTTTTGCGCAGGGGCGATCCGCAGGAAGCTCCACTGTCCTGCAACCGCCCCGTCATGTCCCCAGATCAGGGGAGACAGCGAGAAGATCTGCGACCCCAGGCCCCAGAATGGCGCGAATGTCGGCGTCGGCCCGGCGACATGCACCGCGTGCATCGCTGCAAGAGATGCTTCCGTCAGGATGGGCTCTCCACCGCGCAGCAGGGCTTCACCCATCGTCAGTACATCACCGGCCGTCGTCCAGGGCTGGGCCCCGGCGGGCGAGAGAGCCAGATGGGCGGGCGGGTTCTCCACGAGATGACACACGGCGCCTGCGTCATTGAAGACATGGGATTCAGAGCGCCCCTCGGTCGGGGCGTCCTTCAGGTGAACGCCCGTCCGCCGCATGTCCAGCGGATCAAGGATCTCGGAGCGGATGCGCCGCGCCCAGCTCGTGCCGGACAGGTGTTCTGACACGCGCGCGAGAATCGGAAAGCCGGCGTTGCAGTATGAGAAGGCTTCGCCGGGCGCTGTCACCTGAAGCAGACGGGCGCCGGCCGCGACATAGGCCGCAAGAGCGTCCTCCCCCTCGCTCGGCCCATCAAGGACATCACCGAAGAAGCCTCCGGTATGCGTGAGCAGGTGATGGGGAGTACAGGCCTGCTGAGCGGCCAGGTCAGCAAGGCGCAGCGCTGGCATGGTCGCCCTGATCGGTGCGTCGAGATCAAGACGGCCAGTTTCCGCATCGCGCAGGCAGAGGAGGCTGGTCAGCAGTTTCGCCATCGACCCCATGCGGAAGATGGTCTGGGTCGTCACCGCGGCCGGCGCTGCAAGCGAGGTTACGCCATAGGCCGCAAGGCTTCGCTCACCCGCCTCACTCACGCCAAGCACGGCGCCCGGCGCGCGCCCGGCGCGGCAAGCGGACTGCAGCAACTCTTCCCAGTCTGTGATCATGACGCGCGCCGCATGGAAAGAAGCGGCAGATCGATCGAGCGGGCCGGATCCATGCTGAAGCCGGCGATGTCCGCCCTGAGCGCCGTCGAGACATGTGTCTGCTGGAGGTAGACATAGGGAATATCTGCGTTGACGCGGGCAATGATGGCCCTGTGAAGCTCTGCGCGTCGTCTCGTGTCGAGCTCGCTGCGGGCTGCAGCCAGTAGAGCCGAGACCTCCTGGTTCGAGTAGCGGGCAGGGTTGTTGACCCCGGCCTTTGCGCCCTCAAACCAGAAGTCGAGTATCGCCGACGGGTCGGAATGGCTGCAGACCCAGCCCATCAGGACAAGATCATAAGCGCCGCGATCCATGCGATCGAGATAGGCGGCGGTCGACAGGCGCTCGAGGCGCACGTTCAGCTTGAGGGGGGCGAGCATTGCCTGGATGTACTGGGCGACAGTGTCCGTCTCCGGGGATACTCCCGGGTAGATCATCACCACATTCACGGGTTGAACGCGGCCAGCCTCCCGCGCCAGTGCCGCCGCCTTCGAAGGATCATATCTGAATGGCCAGTCACCGGGCCGGGCCCCCAGCATGTCCGGCGCGAGCGGCCCGTCAAAGCGGCTCGCACGGCCTTCGCGGATGTGCGTGACGATGGCTTGCGTGTCCATCGCGTGGGCTACGGCCTGACGAAGACGGGGGTCCTTGAAGACAGGTCGAGCAAGGTTGAAGGCAAGATTCTGGAAGGCGTAGGCGGGCTGACTGACGATGCGCACGCCACTGTCGCGAGCCAGAAGCTTCAGCGCCTGTGCTGGCATGAGAAGGGCGATATCGGTCTCGGCCCGCTCCAGTGCAAGCGCGCGGACCGTTGGATCCGCCATCACGGTGAAGATGATTCTGGAGAAGTAGGGCTCAACGCCGGTGTAGTAGGGATTGCGAACGAGAATGAACGCTCCCGAAGAGGATGCAGGCGCCAGCGTATAGGGACCTGAGCCTGCAGTTCGCGTTGCCAGCCATCCTGACCCAAGATCATCGCCGATGGCGTTGGCCGCCACGGATGGGTTGACGATCGATGCGGCCCGGTCCGCCAGAATGGAAAGCAGCCGGGGGGTCGGCTGGCGAAGCGTCAGGCGAACGCTCATGGCGCTGGGCGCTGCAACAGTGTCGACAAAAGAGACAAAGTCGCTGGCCGGACCGCGTCCGAGGCGTGCGAGCCGGTTCAATGAAAAGACAACGGCCGCCGCATCGACAGGTGCTCCATCCGAGAAACGTCGCCCCGGGGCGATCTCGAACGTCCAGACGCGACCTGTTGTGTCCGCATCCCAGCTCCGGGCCAGTTCCGGTTCTCCTGACGGACTGACGAGTTGCTGGTATGCGCCGAAGACGGGAGCAACCTGCTCGGGTGCGGCTGCTGCAGCCGGATCGAGCGGACCGGGAGGTGAGGACAGGGCGACGCGCAGCGTGCGGGAGGGCGGATCAGGCTGAGCACGGGCTGGGTTGGCCGACAGCACGCCCGCGGCGAGCGCTGCAAGGCCAGTGCGACGCGTAATGAGGGCCCTGTGTCCCGTCAGCCTCGCTCTCCCGCCCTGACGCCCGCCCTGCGAGCATTTCCAATAGGAAACATCGGAGCACAATGTCAATGAAATCGGGCCTCGAAATGTTTTCTATTGAGAAAATCCAGCGTGCGCGCATAGTTCGCCAACGCCCGTCCGGGAGCACAGACTGGGACCATCGAGCATGCCGTCTGCCGGTTTGTGTGACCTGATTTTCGAGAGCGGCCGTATCATTGACGGTCTGGGAGGCCCCGCGCAGCCGGGCGCTGTGTGCGTACGCGATGGCCGCATCGTCCATGTCGGTCCTGACGACGGGGGCTGGACGGCCTCTGACCGGATCGATCTCGGCGGCCGGTCACTGGCCCCGGGGTTCATCGACTGCCACACGCACGACGATCAGTACCTGTTCATCGACCCTGCAATGGCGCCAAAGGTCTCGCAGGGCGTCACAACTGTCGTCACAGGAAACTGCGGGGTCTCACTTGCGCCCCTGCTCACCGATGGCGCACCCCCGGCGCCGCTCACCGAGGTTGGTCGTCCGGGCGATTTCAGGTTTGCGACGTTCGGGGATTATCTCGACGCCCTGGACGCCTCTCCTCCTGCCGTGAACGCTGCCTGCCTTGTTGGACACACGACGCTTCGCGCTGCCGTCATGCCACGCGTCGATCGACCCGCCAGCGCGGCCGAGATCGCGCAGATGGAAGCCATGTGCGAGAGCGCCATGGAGGCTGGGGCCATCGGCGTTTCCTCGGGCCTGTTCTATCCTCCGGCGATGCCGGCCCCGGCTTCCGAGGTGACGGGGCTTGCCCGGATCGCTGCGCGTCATGGCGGCGTCTACACAGCCCATATTCGCAATGAGGCGGATGATGTTGCCGAGGGGCTTGAGGAGGCATTCCTGATCGCACGCGAGGCGGGCGCGCCCCTCGTGATCTCCCACCACAAGGTATCAGGCTCGGCAAACTTTGGCCGGTCGCGCGAGACCCTGCGCATGATTGGCCGCGCCGCAACCTCCCAGCGCATCGGGCTTGATGTCTATCCTTATGCTGCGAGCTCGACCATGCTCAATCGGGCTTCGTGGAGCGCATCGACACGGACGCTCGTCACCTGGAGCAAGCCGCATCCGGAGGCCGCGGGGCGCGAGCTGCGCGAGGTTGCGGCAGCCATGGGACTGAGCGAGGAGGAGGCTCTCGATGCGCTCTCGCCGGGCGGAGCGGTCTATTTCATGATGGATGAGGCGGACGTTCGACGCATCATCGCCAGCCCCAATGCCATGATCGGCTCGGATGGCGTGCCCATGAACACGCGGCCCCATCCGCGGTTATGGGGCGCCTTCACGCGCGTGCTTGGTCACTATGTGCGTGATGTTGGTCTCTTTCCGATCGAAGAGGCAGTAAGGCGCATGACGAGCCTGCCTGCACAGCAGTTCCGGCTGACAGATCGCGGAGTCATCGCCCCTGGCGCCGCCGCCGATCTCGTCATTCTTGATCCCGCAAAGGTCTCTGACCGCGCCACGTTCGAGGCCCCGGATCTGCCAAGCGAGGGGATCGACGCTGTCTACGTCGCAGGCGTCTGCATCTGGCGCGCGGGAGCGCCGACGGGGGCGCGTCCGGGACGGGTGCTCCGCCTTGCTGACGCGGAGGCCGGCAGGACGCGGATGAACCCGCCCTCTGTCCGACAGGGTAGCCAGCATCTTGCTTAGGTTCATCGCCCGGCGCTTTGCAGGTCTTGTCCTCACGCTGCTGGGAGCGAGCCTTGTCACCTTCTTCATTTCTCATGTCATACCGACCGATGTGGCCCGCCTCATCGCCGGCGATGGCGCGAGTGAGGAGATCGTCGCAGGGCTGAGAACCAAACTCGGTCTCGATCAGCCGATCTGGGTCCAGTACGGCCTCTATCTGCAGGATCTGGCGCAGGGCGATCTGGGCGTCTCCATCCGGTCTGGCCAGCCTGTCGCCGAAGAACTGCTCCGTGCAGCGCCCGCAACTCTTGAGCTTGCGCTGGCGGCCTTCGTCCTCATCGTTGCAGGCGGACTGGGTCTTGGCGCGCTCGCCGCACTCAGCCGAGGTCGCTTGCTCGACAAGGCGGTGCGAGCGTTCAGCATTCTCTCGATCTCCACCCCGACCTTTTGGAGCGCCCTCGTTCTGATTGCCGTCGTCTCGGTGGTGCTGCAATGGGCGCCGCTGGGAGGGCGCATCGATCCTGAGCTTGCCCCACCCGCGACGCGCACGGGCTTCCTTGTTCTCGATTCCATTCTCGACGGCCGCTGGGATGCGCTCGCAAGCGCCCTTCATCATCTCCTGCTTCCCGCCCTCACTCTGGCGCTTGCTGCCCTTGGCGGGGCTATCCGGCTTGTCCGCGCAACGCTCCTCGAGAGCCTGTCTCAGGACTACGTCCTGCGTGCGCGCGCCTCGGGACTTTCAACCTGGCGCGTGCTCTCCGGCTATGCCATGCCCAGCGCGCTTGTGCCCTTCGTGACGGTCCAGGCCATCGTGCTTGGCGACCTATTTGCAGGCGCCGTGGTGACCGAGATGATCTTCGGCTGGCCCGGTCTTGGCTCCTATACGCTCGGAGCGGTCGCGGGGCTCGATTTCCCGGCCATAATGGGTTTCACGCTCCTCGCATCGGCAGGGTATGCGTGCGCCAACCTTGTTGCCGATCTTCTGGTTGCAAGGATCGATCCGCGCTCGGCGGCAGCCTCATGAAGGGGCTGCAGAACCTGCGAGACTGGCCTGCAGGCGCCGCGATAGGGATCGGGCTTGTTGCGACGATCATGGTTCTTGGCTGCATCGGCGTCACGCTCGTGCAGCCCGATGTCATCGATCTGTCCATCCGCCTCCAGCCGCCTTCTCCCGCCCACTGGTTTGGAACAGATGAGCTCGGGCGCGATCTCTTTGCGCGAATTGCCGCCGGTGCTGCATATTCGGTCTGGTCGGCCCTGGCCGTGGTCGTCAGCACTGCATCCCTTGGCGGCCTCATCGGGGCAATCAGCGCCGCGGCGCCGCGATGGGTTGACGCCATCATCATGCGATCGATGGACATTCTGCTCTCGGTACCCGCGCTCGTTCTTGCCATGGCGCTTGCCGCAGCCCTGGGTCCGGGTCTCCTCAATGCAATGGTCGCACTCGTCATTGCACGACTGCCGGCCTTCGTTCGCCTCGCCCGCAATCAGTCGCTGTCGCTGCAGCGGCAGGGATATGTCGAATTCGCCCGGCTGAATAGCGCAGGTCTTGGCTACACCATCCGGCGGCACATCGCTCCCAACGTCGCCCCGCCCATCCTTGTGCAGGCCGCCAGCGACATCAGCGGTGTCATGCTTGCGGCCGCCGCACTTGGGTTCATTGGACTGGGCGCGCAACCCCCGATGCCGGAATGGGGTGCGCTGGCTGCCTCCGGCCGTCTCTATTTCCTCGACGCCTGGTGGTATGCGGTGTTCCCGGCCGCTGCGATGCTCGCCGCGACGGCTGGCTTCGTACTGCTCGGCGATGCTGCGCGCGATCACTTCGATCCGCGCCGCCCTCACAATGCCGGGGCGCGCCCATGACCGGCGGGTTGCAGATCGAGGGCCTGACGGTGCGCATTCCCGGAGGCGCAAGACCCCTGGTCGACAACCTCAGCCTTGCCATCAGTCCTGGCGAGATGTTCGGGCTTGTCGGAGAATCCGGCAGCGGCAAGTCCATGACCGCCAGAAGCCTGCTGGATCTTGCGCCCGCCGAGGCAGCAATTGATCTCCGGCGGCTGATCGTGGGCGACCTCGAGATTGGCGGCGCCGACGCTGCACAGCGCCGCGCACTGCGCGGGCGACGCCTCGCCCTCATCTTTCAGGATCCATTGACGGCGCTTTGTCCAACCCGCCGGATTGGTGACCAGGTCTGTGATGTCTTGCGGCTTCATGGCTGGCGCGATGCGCGCCTGCGCCGGGCTGAGGCGGCGCGGCTGATGGCGGAGTTCGAGCTGGCGGACCCCGAGCGGATACTGCGCATGTATCCGGGCGAACTTTCAGGAGGCATGAGGCAGCGGGCTCTGATCGCCATGGCTTTCATCGGGACGCCCTCGGTGGTGATAGCGGACGAGATAACCAGCGCAATCGACGCCAGCCTCCGCCTGAAGATACTCGCCCTCCTCAAGGCGCGCGCCGAGGCGACCGGCGCAGCCGTGCTCTTTATCTCCCATGACCTCAATCTCGTCCGTCACGTCTGCGCCCGGGTGGCGGTCATGCGGGAGGGGCGCATCATCGAGACCGGGGCTACCCTCGAGGTCCTGAAAAGACCTCGTTCCGCCTACACGCAACTCCTGATTGCTTCCGCGCCCGAGCTCCATCCGCCCCGCCAGCCTCTGCTTCAATCGGTGGGGCAGGGATCATGAGTCTTCTGTCTGCGCGTGGCGTCACGCTCCGTTACCAGAAGGGCAAGGGTGGCCGGCCTGCGCTCCTGGACGTGAACATCGAGATTTTTCCAGGCGAGTGCCTCGGGATCATCGGCGAGTCAGGAAGCGGCAAGTCCTCGCTTGCGCGCGTTCTGACCGGCCTCCAGCGGCCCGACGCGGGCGAGATAAGCTTCGATGGCGAACCGATCTTCGCCGGTCCCCGGTTCAACCGACGCTCAGCGCACTTTGCAAGGTCGGTGCAGTTCGTCGGGCAGGATTCCTCTGGCGCACTCAATCCGAGAATGCGCAACTGGGAGTCGGCGACGGAAGCTGTCCGCCTTCTGGATGGAGCTGCAGATCCAGATGTGCGCCGCGCACAGGCAAGAGCGCTGTTCGCGCGCGTTGGCCTGAACGAGGAACTCCTGGAGCGGCTTCCTCACGCCCTTTCGGGCGGTCAGCGGCAACGCCTCGCTCTTTGCCGGGCCCTGGCGGTATCGCCGCAGCTCATCATCCTCGATGAACCGACTTCGGCGCTCGACCTGTCGGTTCAGGCTGGAATTCTCGATGAGTTGCTGGCGCTCAACCTCTCCGGCGTTGCACTCGCGGTCATCTCGCACGATCTTGGGGTCATCCGCCATCTCTCGACCCGCATCGTTGTCATGCAGAATGGCGTGATTGTGGAAGAGGGCCCAACGGAGGGGATAGTCGCCTCGCCCAAACACCCCTACACCCGCGAGCTTATCGAAGCTGGCCTCGCCGGCGCGCCGGCTTCACGCGAGGCGACAGGAGCAGGATCATGAGCGCCCGGAAGATGGCAACTCAACGGCGCAAGGCGCCCGCAGAGACGGCTGCGCGATCCGGCGCAAGCACGCTGGGAACCGGGATACGCCGCCTGCGTACAACCGCGGGATGGAGCCTCAGCGAACTTGGCAAGCGGTCAGGAATTGCGGTCTCGACGCTCTCGAAGGTCGAGAACGGCCTCCTGACCCTCAACTATGACCGGCTTCAGCAGATCGCTTCGGCGCTGGATCTCTCCCTGTCCGAGTTCCTCTCCGCAATAAATGCGCCCCAGCCTCGCTCGGCCCCAACCGCTCGCCTCAGCTGGGCTAGGCGCGGATCGGGCGCTGAAGTCTCAACGCCGAACTACGACTACAACTATCTCTGCGACAACCTCAGGCTGAAGGCCATGGTGCCGATCCTGTCGCGGTGCAAGGCCAGAACGATGGGCGAGTTTGGTCCGCTCCTGCGGCACGAGGGCGAAGAGTTCATTTTTGTGGTGCGCGGGCAGGTGGCTGTTCACACGGAGATCTATGGCGCCGAAGTTCTGAATACCGGCGAAGGCGTCTATCTCGATAGCCGCATGGGGCACGCCTATCTGCAGGCAGGTGAGGAAGAGGCCTGGATCCTCTCCGTCAACAGCGTCTGATAACTGCGCCTCGCCTAAAGACGCGGCAATTCCAGTACGCGCCAACCGAGCAGGATCACGCATGCTGCGAGGAGGGCGAGCGCCACGCTGAAGGCGTGCGCCAGTCCCACCCTGAGGCGCAGGGTCCTGCTCGGCATGACCTTGAGCCCGCGCATCAATGACCAGGCAAGAAGCGCGCAACAGAGCCCCATTCCAAGACTTGCGCTTGCGAGCAGGATGAAGCGGAGCCTTGAGCCGGCCTGCATCTCCTCGATGAAGGCGCCAAGGCCTCCCGTGAGTGACAGCGTCCCGAGTGCGGCTGCTGCGCAGGCAGCCCCGGCGATAGCTGCCAGCCGGCCGCGACGGAGGGGCCAGAAGACCGCCAGCACGCCTGTGAGCGAAAACCAGGTCGCGATGTTGAACGCGGTGTTCTGAACGCCCGGATCGTCCCAGCCAGAGACGCGTCTTGAATAACTTGTTCTCTGGAGGAGCCGTCCGTCGTCAAACGCGATTGTTTCGCCGAGCCGACCAGGCGGGGCATCAAGGCGGAAGATATTGTCTCCGATCGGCCGGAACGGTCCGCGGGCGCCGATCCAGATGGCCTGATCCGCAACCGTGACGGTCCGCACACCCTCCAGCCCGAACAGCAGCTCCGCGGTGACGTGTGGACGGCGCTCGTCCCAGTAGCGGCCTGCCAGTCCCTCAAGACCTGAGGCAGGCGTCCACATGGTCGGCGGGACCGGACCTGCTGCTGCTGCAAGGAAGCTGTCGTGAATCTCGCCATAGTCGAAAGCTGGCGCGCCGCCGGCCCATGCGACAAACATCCCGGTATCGCGTTCGGGGATCAGGATGATCCATGCTCCGATGCCTTTGAGCCCGCCAGCGTGTTCGAGGACCGCCGTCTCGCCCCAGCTTGTCAGCATCCAGTAGATTCCAATGCCGTCGAGAGCAGGATGATTGCGCGCAAGCGGGGAGGCGAGCATGGCAAGGTGCTCGGATGACAGCACATCGCTGCGATGGCCGAGCATGGCCAGAAGATAATGCCCCATATCCTCGCCTGTGGTTTCGACCGACCCTGTCGGGGCAAAGAATGGCGCATTGTGAACCGGCTTGACGCGCGTCGAGCCCTGATAGGCGTGGACGAGATCGGGCGAACCGGCCGCGGCATAGGAAAGCTCAGTCCTGGTCATTCCAAGCGGCTTGAACAAACGTTCCGCCATGAGCTCCCGGAGTGACTTTCCAGTGATGTCCTCGAGTGCAACGCCGACAATCGCCGGATCAATGTTGGCATAGACGCTCTTGTCTCCCGGATCCCGAACGAGAGCCGGCATCGCACGCGAGATGTAGGCCGGGTCAGCGGGGATCGCGACGCCATCATGGGCAAAGTATCCAAAGCCGCGCTCTTCGAACCCGGCGCTGTGACTTGCGAGTTGGGCCAGTGTGGGTTTGCGGCCGTTTCGCTCGGGCAGCTCTACGCGGCTGATGTAGGTCTGGGCTGGATCGCTCAGCGAGGCGATAAGGCCTTCCTCGGTCAGCTGGGCAAGCAGGGCGCCGGTGAATGTCTTGCTGACCGAAGCGATCTGAAATCGATCGCGCCCGGGGTCCACGGGACGTCCGCCTGGTCCATCGGCGAGGCCATATCCTTCGGATAGAACGACCTTGCCTCCCTGAACGATGGTCACGACGGCGGCCGACGCCCGCCCATCGGCAACGCCTTTCGCGATCAGGCCATCTGCCCAGGTCTTCGCCCAGCCGTCGGAGGAGGGTTGTGGGAGCGCAGAGGGGCTGAGGCTGAGTGCAACACAGATAGCGATCAGGCGCGCAAGGAGACGGCCCACGCGTCCCTCATGGCGCTGCGCTGCGTTGAGTCCGATCACGGTGCGCGCTCCGCCTCGCCGTCCTGATCGATTGGCAGCCAGATGCGACTTCCTGATGCTCCGCCGACGCGTACCTCGATCCTTGCGCGCCGGGCGTTGTGGAGCGTTTCTTCTGCAATCGGCCCGCCGGTGTTGAAGTTTCGCGGATCGTGCGCCGACCGGGGTGTATCGACGACGAGCCGGAGGCGTTCGCCTGCAGCGATCCTCCGGCTGATGAAGGGAAGCTGATCGAAGCTGTAGGGAAGAAATGTGCGCGGCGGGACCGCCCTGGGCTCTCGCAGACCTTCCCGATAGCGGGCGCGCATGCGATCGCGTCCCAGATAAACCGAGCTGCCATCCGGCTGAATTGCGTAGAGCCGGACCCGCAGATCGGCGTCGGGTGTATCAATCGCCACCGACAGATCGACCCGCGGCTGGCCGCTGAGGATGATCGGGGATTCGAACGCCTTGCTTTCAAACACAAGGCCATCCCCTTCGATCCGGGCGATGTCCGCCTGGTCGATGACCCACGGTCCGGAGAACCAGCCGCCAGGCCCGATCTTCGAAAAGTCCGCGGGATCGGAAATGAAGGCGAGGGAGGCGGCTTTGGCAGGCGCCGCCGGAGCGAGCCTGCCTGAGTCAGCAAGAGACGTGGCGGGCCGGCCGGCGGGGTCGAGCCAGAGGGTGCGGCCCGAGACTGGAACGTCTTCGAGCCGGTCTCGATACCGCCAGCCCTGCCCGCCAAGCGGGTAATAGGCAATGTTCCCCTTCAGGAAAGAAGGCTTGGGATCTCCTCGCAGTGTCCAGCCGAACCAGGCAAGATCGAGCGCGTGCATGTCGATGACGCCGGCAGGATCAATCTGCAGACCGCCCACCTGCGGCGTTGGAAAGCGTGTGCCGCCATGGTCGAACGGTCCGATCACCACGAAATGGTTCCGCCTGGCTGCGTCCGGTGCGGCCCGCGCATGCCACCGATAGTATTCGAGTGAGGACGATTGGGCGCTATCCCAGTAGCCGGTAATGGTCAGGATCGGGATATCGATTGCCGCCATCTCGGCGTCTGTCGGCCACATGCTCGTCCAGTAGGAATCGATGGTGGGATGCTTGAGCCACTCCTGGAATACCGGAGATGGAAAGCCGATCAGCCCGTCGAGGTCCTTGAGCGGGCGTCCGGTCCGGTACATCTGCTCATAGGTTTGAGCCTGAAAGGCGAGGTCGCCGAAGAAACCCGTCTTTGCGCTGCGCCCTGAGACATACCCCGCCCACGTCGCCGCATAAGGAGACATCATGTTGCGGCTCATTGGGAAATCAAACCCGGGAAGCCCCGAAGCCGCCGGCTGGATCGCCTTGAGATGGGGCGGCCGCTGAGAGGCTGCAGCCCACTGCAGGAAGCCGCCATAGGACGATCCCCAGAGACCTACTGCTCCTGTCGAGAAGGGTTGGGCTGCAGCCCACTCGACGGCGTCGTACATGTCCGCGGCTTCATTGACCCACGGTGTGAAATGACCGCCGGAATCGCCGCGGCCGCGAACATCGAGGAGGATGAAGACGAAGCCGCTGCGCGCAAACTGCATCGCCTTGTTGTGGCCGCTGGTGCGGCCATAGGGCGTGGGGGCGATGACGACCGGCCATGTCTTGCCCGAAGCGTCTGGCAGGTAAACCGAGCCGATGAGGTCGACGCCATCGCGCATCCGGATCGGTGTGTTGTCCAGGAGGCGGGGTCCTTGCGCGAAGGCATGGGGCGCGCATCCGAGCGCCGCGAGCAACAGGACCATCCATAGACGCAAGGCCGCAAAGACCCTGATCGGGTCCTCTTGCATCCCCTCCGCCGTAAGGGGTCGGAAAGAGGCTGGCCCTTGCAGAGACATGTTCAAACCCGTTTCAGCCTGGCGTTTCTTCTCAGAACAACTGTTTCCGATTGGAAACCAATTATGGCGCGCACGCAACGGTGTCCGCCTTTGCCCGAGCGGTGGTCTGAGATCCTGGCAAAGTCGGATGTGAAAACCGGCGTGAAACTGTGCCACGTCTCGGGCAGCTTCTGCCGGGGGAATTCCGGCGCAAAAGTGGACCGGTCCGTCAGTTTTTCTTCGTGATCGTCGCGAGGGGGACGATCCTCAACTGAAGTTCGATCGCCGCGATAACGTCCTTGGTCAGAG
>VFQT010001058.1_pt1 | contig 35770 bp, 33 predicted proteins | sample 3512381 | NCBI WGS metagenome assembly VFQT01 (sample SAMN10412376, study PRJNA504923) | tailings metagenome | isolation source: Relicate 2 Philex TSF3 active mining site | place: Philippines: Tuba, Benguet | collected 2017-08-29 | reverse complement strand
ACGTCATGCAACGCAATCCCAACCCGAACAACCTGCCGGTTGAACTGAACCGCACTAGCCTGTACCTAGGCCTGCTGTTTGTGTTCACCTGCGGGATTCTGTTCTCCAGCTACTTCTTCAACTGATCGGGAGGATCTGAGATGAGCGGCAAGAAATCCGGTCTTCCTGATGGAAGAATTCCTGACCGTCTGCCTGACGGTCGCCCGGCCGTGGCCTGGCGCTCCCGCTGGACCGAAGGCACCCTGCCCCTGTGGCTGGTGGCCACTGCAGGTGGCATGGCCGTGATCTTCGTGGTGGGCCTGTTCTTCTACGGCTCCTACACCGGCGTCGGTTCCGCCTGATCGGCTATCCCAAGCGGATGGCTCATTTTGATGTATAAGGGGGCTGGGCCCCCTTTTTGCAGGTCCTGCCAAGCCTCCCCCTCAGCCCACCAAAGGCTGATAGATATCGCGATACCAGCGAGCGAAGGCTTCAACTCCCTGCTGAATCCTGGTGGAGGGTTGGAATCCAACCCAGGCCTCAAGCGCTGAGGTGTCTGCGGCGGTCGCCCTCACATCGCCAGGCTGCATCGGCTGGAGATCCTGAATCGCCTTGCGACCAAGGGCCTGCTCCAACACACCAATGAAATGGAGCAGCTCGGTGGGCTGCGCGTTCCCGATATTGAACAAACGATGAGGCACAGCCGCCGTGGCGGGGTTGGGCTGGAGCGGATCAAACCTGGGATCAGCGGTGGCGGGCTGATCCATGCAGCGGATCACGCCCTCCACGATGTCGTCGATGTAGGTGAAGTCGCGCTGCATCTGGCCATGGTTGAACACCCGGATCGGCTCTCCGGCCAGGATTGCCCTGGCAAAAAGCATCGGCGCCATATCGGGCCGCCCCCAGGGTCCATACACCGTGAAAAAGCGCAGCCCGGTGGCCGGCAACCCATAGAGGTGGCTGTAGGTGTGAGCCATCAGCTCATTGGCCTTCTTGGTGGCCGCATAGAGACTCACCGGATGGTTCACCGAGTGCTGTTCTGAGAAGGGCATGGCGCGGTTGCCGCCATACACCGAGCTGCTGGAGGCATACACCAGATGCTCCACGCCGTGATGTCGGCAACCCTCGAGGATGTGCCCGAAACCCACCAGATTGCTCTGGATGTAGGCCGCCGGGTTTTCGAGGGAATAACGCACACCGGCCTGGGCAGCGAGGTGTACCACCAATCGCGGACGTTCTGCCGCAAACAACGACAACAATGCCTCCCCGTCATCGACATTGAGGACATGGAACCGCCAGAGATCCCCGCCGTGGGCCTTGGCCTCAACCTCAATCCGCTCAAGCCTGGCCCTCTTCAGAGCAGGGTTGTAATAGGCGTTGAGATTGTCGACACCGATCAGGCGCTCGCCGCGCTCAAGCAACCGAAGAACCAACGCCGCGCCGATAAAGCCGGCGGCTCCGGTTACCAGAATCGGACGATGGGTTGTCATGGGCTGCAGAGGCGACGCTGGAAATCGGCAATGGTGGGCTCCAGACCCTGTTCCAGCGCCACCAGCGGCTGCCAACCGAGCTCGGCCACAGCCAAATCGATCATCGGTTGGCGCTGCAGTGGATCATCTGCCGGAAGCGGTTTCTCGATCAACGGCAGCTCAGGATCGATCTTGCCGCGCACCAGCTCAGCCAGCTGGCGGATCGTGAACTCACCGGGGTTGCCGATGTTCATCGGACCACAATGGGTGCCGTTCATCAAGCGGATCATCCCCTCAATCAGATCATCCACGTAGCAAAAGCTGCGGGTTTGGCTGCCATCGCCGTAGAGCGTCAGCGGTTGGCCCTTGAGCGCCTGCACGATGAAGTTGCTCACCACCCGGCCGTCGTCGGGCAACATCCGCGGCCCGTAGGTGTTGAAGATCCGCATCACACGGATCTCGGTGCCATGCATGCGCTGGTAGTCGAAGCACAGCGTTTCGGCGATGCGCTTGCCCTCGTCGTAGCAGCTGCGCAACCCGATCGTGTTGACGCAGCCCCGGTAGCTCTCCGGCTGGGGGTGCACCTCCGGATCGCCATACACCTCGCTGGTGCTGGCCAGCAACAGCCTTGCTCCCACACGCCGCGCCAGGCCGAGCATGTTGTAGGTGCCCAGGAAGCTGGTTTTCGCCGTTTTGATCGGATTGAACTGGTAATGCACCGGTGACGCCGGGCAGGCCAGGTGCCAGATCCGATCCACCTCCAGCTTGATCGGCTCGGTCACATCGTGGCGGATCAGCTCAAAGCGGGGATGTCCGATCCAGGGCTCGATGTTGGCCTTGCGGCCCGTGAAGTAGTTGTCGAGGCAGATCACCTCTTCGCCAGCTTGCATCAACCGGTCCACCAGGTGGGATCCAAGGAAACCGGCCCCGCCGGTCACCAGGTTGCGGGTGATCGAAGCGGGCATGTTCAGCCCTCGCCCACGGTCCACACCTGGAGGCCGGCGGCGCGAGCAGCTACAGCATCCGCCTTGGAACGAGCATCAAACAACCAGGCCGGTCGGCGCATCACCGCGGCCAGCGCCGGCCAGTCGAGCTGGGCAAACTGCTGCCACTCCGTGAGCAACAGCAGCGCATCGGCTCCGCTCGCTGCCTGAAGGGCATCTGGCACCTGCTGCCAGCTGCCCTCACCATCAGCGGCAGCCTGGCCGAGATCGAGGGTGATCTGGCGCTCACTCACCTTGGGATCCAGGATCTGCAGCACAGCCCCTTCCTCCAAGAGCGTGCGGCAGATGCGGATCGCCGGCGATTCCCGCGTGTCGTTGGTGTCGGCCTTGAAGGCAAAGCCCAGCACGCCGATGCGCTTGCCGCTCACGGTGCCAAACAGGCGGTTGACCACCAGCCGGGCAATGCGCTGCTGTTGCCAGGTGTTGAGCTCCACCACGCTCTGCCAGTAGGCCGCCACCTCCTCAAGGCCGTAGTGACGGCAGAGATACACCAAGTTGAGGATGTCTTTCTGAAAGCAGCTGCCACCGAAGCCAGGGCCGGCCTGCAGAAACTTGGGACCGATGCGGCTATCGGCGCCGATCGCTCGCGCCACCTCACGCACATCGGCGCCGGTGGACTCACAAAAGGCAGCAATGCTGTTAATCGAGCTGATCCGCTGCGCCAGAAAGGCGTTGGCGGTGAGTTTGGAGAGCTCACTGCTCCAAAGGTTGGTGCGCAAGATGCGCTCAGCCGGCACCCAGTGGTTGTAGATGGCCGCAAGCGCCTCGATGGCGGCCGGATCCTCACCGCCGATCAGCACTCGATCCGGATCCTCCAGATCGCCGATGGCGGTGCCTTCCGCCAGAAACTCTGGGTTGGAGAGCACCGAAAAGGTGGTCGCCCCATCACCCTGGGCAGCACTGAGAATGGCTTTCACCGCCTCAGCGGTGCGCACCGGCAAGGTGCTCTTCTCCACCACGATCGTGTGACCGCGGGCCGCACGGGCCACCGTGCGAGCACTGGCCTCCACCCACTTGAGATCGCTCGCCTGACCAGCGCCAAGCCCCCGGGTTTTGGTGGGGGTGTTGACCGAGAGAAACACCATGTCGGCTTCAGCGATGGCCGTCTCCACCGCCGTGCTGAAGAAGAGATTGCGGCCGCGGCAGCGGCCCACCACGGCATCAAGACCCGGCTCGTACACCGGCAGCCGGCTCAGGTCGGCATCGTTCCAGGCCGCAATGCGCTCGGCATTGAGATCCACCACCGTGACGCGGATCTGCGGACAACGATCGGCAATCACTGCCATCGTGGGACCGCCCACATAACCAGCACCGATACAGCAGATCGTGCGGATCTGAGGGGAGTGGGCGCTCACGCAGGCGGTTGATGGATTAGGCAGCAACCTAAGCGAACTGCTCGAAAAGCTCAGCCTGGCTGAGGCGCTGCTCCGGCTGGAGGCCGGCAGTCTCCGCTCGTAGAGGCTTCAGCAGCACCTGCCCCTGCTCCGCCTCACTCTCCCCGAGCACCAGGGCCCAGGTGGCACCACTGCGATCGGCACGTTTGAACTGCTTGGCGAAGGCGGCGCCGCTTTGATCGAGCTCCACCCGATGGCCCCGGCGCCGCAGCTGCACAGCCAGCTGCAAGGCCTGGTCTTCGGCCTGCTCACCGCGGCTAACCACGTAGATCTCCGGGCCCGCGGGCTGAGAGGCGGCCTCCTCCCTGGCCTGGGCCAACAACCACACGAGCCGCTCCATCCCGAGCGCCCAACCGATCGCCGGGGTGGGAGGTCCACCCAGCTGCTCCACCAGGCCATCGTAGCGACCGCCTCCACACACCGTGGCCTGGGCCCCCAGCTGGCTGGAGGTGATCTCAAAGGCGGTGTGGCTGTAGTAGTCGAGGCCGCGCACGAGGCGCGGATTGAGCTGGAAGGGAATGCTCAGCTGAGCGAGCCCGGCCTGCACCTGCTCAAAGCGCTCCTGGCTCTCCACCGTGAGGGCATCGCTGAGGGTGGGAGCACCGACCAGCAAGGCCTGGGTGCCCGGGTGCTTGCTATCGAGGATGCGCAGGGGGTTGCGCTGCAGCCGGTCCTGAGAATCGGCATCGAGCTGATCGCGATGCTGTGCGAGATAGGCCACCAGGATGTTGCGGTACTGGAGCCGCTCGCCGGCACCGCCAAGGGAGTTGAGCTCGAGGGTCAGACCGGTGACACCCAGATCCGTGAGCAGATCCCAGGCCATGGCAATGGCCTCCACGTCGGAACGGGCGCCCGCAAAACCCAGGCACTCCAGACCGATCTGATGGAATTGACGCAGGCGGCCCGCCTGGGGCCGCTCATAACGAAACATCGGACCGCCATACCAGAGGCGCTGCGCTCCCTGACTGAGCAAGCCGTGTTGAATCGCCGCCCGCACCACCGAAGCCGTGCCTTCCGGCCGCAGGGTGCAACTGCGATCACCCCGATCCAAAAACGTATACATCTCCTTGCCCACCACATCGGTGGCTTCACCGATGCCGCGGGCGAACAGCTCCGTGGGCTCCAGCAGAGGCGTGCGGACTTCAGCAACAGCGGCTCGGCGGAAATGCTCCCGGGCGGTGGCCTCCACCTCTTGCCACAGCGGCGTGTGAAGTGGCAGCAGATCGGCCATTCCCCGCAGGCTCTGCAGCTTCTCCAACGGCTCACTCTCTCTGCAGATAGTGTGCGTGATCGGCTGATCGACCAGTCAACGGCTCGGGAGCTCCCTAAGGTGCGGGCCTCCGCGAGGCATGTCGTTGGCCCAGCTGTTGATCACCGGCGGCGCCGGCTTCATCGGCAGCCACACCTGCCTGGTGCTACTGCAGGCCGGCCATCAACTGGTGGTGCTCGACAACTTCTCCAACAGCTGCCAGGAGGCTCTGCACCGGGTGGCGGAGTTGGCAGGCCTGGCCGAGGGCAGCGCACAGCTGCGGATCGTGGAAGGCGACATCCGCAACCACAGCGATCTGGAACGGGCCTTTGATGCGGCGCCCGCCCAGCAGCCAATCGAGGCGGTGATCCACTTCGCCGGCCTCAAGGCTGTTGGGGAATCAGTGCAGGATCCACTGCGCTACTGGGATGTGAATCTCTCGGGCAGCCGGCTGCTGCTGGAGCGGATGCAGGCACGGGGATGCCGCACGCTCGTGTTCAGCAGCAGCGCCACCCTCTACGGCTACCCCGAGCAGGTGCCGATCCCTGAAACGGCACCGGTGCGCCCGATCAACCCCTACGGCCACAGCAAAGCCGCCGTGGAACAACTGCTGGCTGACCTCGCAGCCAGTGAAGCGGGCTGGCGGATTGCCAGCTTGCGCTACTTCAACCCCGTGGGCGCCCATCCCAGCGGCCGGATCGGCGAAGACCCCAACGGTATCCCCAACAACCTGTTCCCATTCATCAGCCAGGTGGCCGTGGGGCGCCGCGCCGAACTGCAGGTGTTCGGCAGCGACTGGCCCACAGCGGATGGCACCGGCGTGCGCGACTACATCCATGTGATGGATCTGGCGGAAGGCCACGGAGCTGCCCTGGCAACGTTGCTCAGAGAACCCCCGCAGCTGCTCACCCTCAATCTGGGCAGTGGCACAGGGCATTCGGTGCTGGAGGTGATTGAAGCTTTCGCGGCAGCCAGCGGGCGGACGGTGCCCTACGCCCTGGTGGCACGCCGACCGGGAGATGCCGCTATCACCGTGGCGGACCCCAGCAAGGCCAGGCAGCGATTGAACTGGCAGACGCAGCGGAGCCTTGAAGACATGTGCCGCGATGGTTGGGCCTGGCAGAGCGCGAACCCGCAGGGTTACGGCAGCTGTTGATCGAGTTGTTCAGCGCGCAACTGCCGAAGGCGATGCCCGAGAGCCGGGCCTGGGCAAAGCCCTTCACGCCGCATTAACTCACCTGCACTGATCGGCGAACGCACGTGGCGCCAGCGAAGCAGCCAACGCAAAAGCGGACGGCGTGGCTGCAGACCCATCACGATGGCAAGGGCCACAGCATCCGTGCCATGCCCAGCCGCCTCGAGCCAATCACACCACCGCGATGCCGGCCAGTCGGCCGTGACCTCAGGCTGAGGACAGGCATGCCGTAGCTCCAGCCAGCGCTGCAAGCAGCGCTGATCGCGATGGGGCAGCTGCAGGCGTGCCGCCAGCGCCAGCGGTTGATCCGCCGCCGCCATCAAGACGAGCAGCGGCGGCACCCCGAGCCGTTGCCCCCAGTGGAGCGAGCGCCAGGGAATGGCCCGTTGCAGAGCCGGATCGAGCAGCACTAGCCCTCCCCAACGCTGCAGAGCAGCCAGGCCTTCCTGCCAGGGCTCACGCTCCAGCAACAGCTGCAGCTCCATGCGTAGGCGTGTAGAGAGGGCTGGAGGCGCCGCAGCTGGATCATCGCCATGCCGCCAGGGCCACGGCCAGGTCTGCAACACTCTCTGGGTCTGAGCCTGGGTCTCCGGCGCCAGGCTGAACTGGAGCCGAGCGGCGTAGCGTGCAGCCCTCAGCAAACGAGTTGGATCGTCGCTGAGGCTGTGCTCGTGCAGCAACCGCAACTGACGCCGCTCTAAGTCGTGCTGACCGCCATGGGGATCCAGCATCTGAGCTGACACCAAATCGAGGGCAATGGCATTCACGCTGAAGTCGCGGCGCGCCAGATCGTCGAGCAATGAACCGGCCACAACCGTGGGATTACTCCCGGGTTCGGTATAGGTTTCGCGGCGCGCCGCAGCCACATCGAGCAACCAGGAGCACTCAGGCCCCTGGGGCAAGTCGATTTCAAGCTCCACGGTGCCGAAGGTCCCATGCTCACGGGTACGGCAGCGGGTCCCTGGGGGCAAATCGGATCTGAGGGCGTCCACCCACACGCTGGCGGAACCCTCCACCACCAGATCAAGGTCCGGCAGACCACGCCAGGGATCTCGATGACGATGGTGCAACAACAGATCGCGTACGGCCCCACCCACCAAGGCACAGGGATGTTGCGATGCCGCTGACAGCAACGCAGCGTGCAAGGCCCGAGGCAGATCGAGGAACTCAATCACAAGCAGTCACAGCCTCAGCAGTCCGGGCTGTAGCTCAAAAGGGAGAACTCATCCGCAAAGATCCTGTTGAGCTTTGCAGCCACATCCGGCGTGATCCAGGCCGCACGAGTTGCATCCTTGGGGCGCGCCGCGCCTTTCTCGCGTGGCAGCCAGCCATCCCAAGGCAGCTCCAGCTTGGCTGCAATCTGCTCCAGGTCGCCGGCAAGCGACTCAAAGCGGCCAACCCGATCAACGGAAACTTTTCCATCGATGGCATAGATCGGCAGATTCGAAATCTTGTGACCATGCAGGTTGTTGGCACGAAGAAACTCTTCATCTCCAGCAAACAATGCATCAACAAAGCGAGCAAAGCCAGGAGGCCGCGCGGCAGAACGAGTGCACCAGCAATACAAGGAAATCATGCGATCATACGGATGCCGATCAAAACTAAATTTGTAATAACTATTCCATACCCCTTCCCCCACTAGACGCTTCACAGCCGCAGCCTCCATGTGCTGATCCTCAAGACCGTGAACACGGCGCATCATGCGGCGATATGGATAAACAAATGGATGACGGATGTCAGCGGGACGAAACCAACGCCAGCAACTGGCAAAGCGGGGCGGACGATAACCCGAACGCAAAGAAGGCCCCGTATAACCCAGCGCAAGATCATCCGGGCCAAGAAAACGCACCAACGAAGCACCGATGCTGGTGCCCGCAGTTTTGCGAGTTTTTAAAAAGATAAACCGATGGGCGTGAGATATAATCATGGGTCAATTTTTGAAGAAAACATATCATGTCAATGGCTCGATCGGAGCCAGACGAGGATCCAAGATTTTTGGGCCCATCCCTTCAAATTTGACGGCGATCGAGATCTTGTCCCCGCTGCCAAAGAGATGGGTCACATGCCCCTCTCCAAACGAGCTATGGATGAGCCGATCGCCCACAGCCCAGTCCCTGGAGCGGCGGCGAACGGCATTGGCTGCCGCCGATGCAGGATCGCCAATCTGAGGACGGTCTACACGGGTCAGACGCTCCAAGCGCTGCTCGCGGCGAATCGCAGCACCGCCGCTGCGGGGCAAATCACCCTGTACCAACGCGTCGGGCAGCTCGGAGAGGAACACGCTAGGCACAGCAGGCTCTCGCATCCCACCCCACAAGCGCCGTTCGCTGGCGTGAGATAGGAACAGTCGTTCCTTCGCCCGGGTGATGCCCACGTAGCAGAGCCGTCGCTCCTCCTCCAGCGAGGCGGGGTCGTCGAGAGAGCGATAACTGGGGAACAATCCCTGCTCCATCCCCACCAAGAAAACCACAGGGAACTCCAGGCCCTTGCTGGCGTGGAGGGTCATCAAGGTGACGCGATCCTGCTCAGTGTCCTTGGAATCGGCATCGCTCGCCAGAGCTGCAGAAGCCAGAAAATCCTCGAGTGACCCTTCATCGTTTTCCTCCTGATACTGGAGTGCTGCATTCACCAGTTCATTGAGGTTGCGGCGCCGGTCCTCGGCTTCATCGGTGCCCGTGGTGATCAACTCAGCCAGATAGCCGCTCTGCTCCATCACCTTCTGCACCAGCTCCGAAGGAGGTGCATCCTGCGCCGCACGCTGCAGGCTGTTGATCAATTCAGAAAACTGCAGCAGACCCTTGGCGGATCGTCCGCCAAGACTGCGCACAGCCTCGGCATCGCAGACCACATCCCAGAGGGGGATACCCAACTGATTGGCAGCATCGGTGAGACGTTCAATTGTGGTCTTGCCGATCCCGCGCTTCGGAACATTCAGAACACGCAGCAGACTCACCGTATCGGCCGGGTTGACCAGCAGCTTCAGATAAGCCAGCACATCCTTGATTTCCCGCCGGTCGTAGAAGCGCAGCCCTCCCACCACGATGTAGGGAATGCCCCAGCGCACCAGCGATTCCTCCATCGCCCGGCTCTGAGCATTGGTGCGGTAAAGCACCGCCATGTCGCCCCAGGACAACTCGGGGTGGGCAGCATCAAGCATGCGCATGCGATGCACAACGGCCTCGGCCTCAGCGATCTCGTCGTCGCAGCGGGTGAGCGTGATCGGTTCGCCCTCGCCGCGGGTGGGGCGCAGCACCTTGTCGATCCGCTCGCTGTTGTTGGCAATCAGGGCATTGGCCGCCTCCAGGATCGTGGCGGTGGAGCGGTAGTTCTCCTCCAGCTTCACCATCGTGCGGGTGGCATCGTCGGGCGCGCCATCACCAAAGTCGTCCTGGAAGCCCATCAGGATCGTGAAGTCGGCGGCACGGAAGCTGTAAATGCTCTGATCGGCATCGCCCACCACAAACACCGAGCGGCCGCTCCAGTCGTCAAAGGCCTCAGGATCACGGCCGTTGGTCACGAGCAACTTGATCAGCTCATATTGCGTGCGGTTGGTGTCCTGATACTCATCCACCAGCACATGGCAGAAACGGCGATGCCAGTAGTTGCGGACCTGCTCGTTCTGGCGCAGCAGCTGCACCGGCAGCAACAGCAGATCGTCGAAGTCGAGGGCGTTGTTGGCGGCAAGCGCGCGGCGATAGCGCCGATACGTCTCCGCCATCAACTTGCCGCGCTGGCCGCCTGCATCGGCCTCCAGCTGCTCGGGCATCCAGCCCTGGTTTTTGGCGTTGCTGATCGCCCAGCGCACTTTCTTGGGCTCAAAGCGCTTGGGATCGAGGCCCAGCTCCTGGGTCACAATCTCCTTCACGAGGCTCTGGGTGTCGCCCTCGTCGTAGATCGAGAACTGGCGGGTCCAACTGAGGCCTTCAGGATCGCGGAACTTGTCGATGTCAAAGCGAAGCAGTCGCGCAAACAGAGCGTGGAAGGTGCCGATCCAGAGGTCCTTGATCACCTCGCGGTAGATGCGTGAGCGCAGCTGACGCTGCTCGAGGGCCGGCAACGTGCTCCAAGGCTGGCCGAATTGGCTCTGGGCCAGCTTCTGAGCCAGCAAAAGCTCCAACCGCTCCTTCATCTCGCGGGCAGCCTTGTTGGTGAAGGTGACGGCCAGCAGCTCAGCCGGATCAACACCGTGCTGACCGATCAGATGAGCGATGCGGTGGGTGAGGGCGCGCGTTTTACCGCTGCCAGCACCCGCCACCACCAGCAGGGGACCCTGGTGGTGATCCACCGCCTTGCGCTGGGCATCGTTGAGGCCGGCAAGGAAACTCATCGAACGGTTGCTGGCTGTCTGGTGCGGATGGAAGTGGTGCAGCTCGGGTGATGCATCAGCGCTGTGAAACCTGCCGGGCCAATACAAGCCGCAGCCATTCTCGAGCGGCAGCCAAACGGAGTTGCAGCAACAGCTGCATCATCGCCAGCCGCGTGGGCCAAGGCAGGGGCATCGTGAGCGTGAGGCGCCATTCACGCAAAAGCGGCTTGCTGTGCAGCACCAAGGCCAGCAGCTGCCGGTGCGGCTGCCCCCCGGCCGCATCCACGCGTCCGCCGATCAGGCGCCGGGCCTTCTGGTAAAGCTCTGCTTCGGATCGGGCCGGATGGGTCACAAGACACTGAGGGCCATAGGTCACGGGGATGCCGGCCGCCCGAGCCCGTAAACAGAACTCGCGATCCGCCCCCGATTTGCGCTGGGCATCAAAGGGGCCAAGCCTCTCCAGCAACGGGCGTTGCACCCAGAGGTTGGCCGTTATCCCGAAGCCCCCCTGGCGCACGTAGTGGTCTTGGCGCATGCCAAAGGCGATTTCGAGCCGGTCCGCCAGAGATGGCTGCTCCGGCCGGGAGGGCACCATGCGAATGGCTCCGGCCAGAAGACCCTGGCTCTGGCTGGCAGCCTGCAATCCCTGCTCCAACCAGTCGTCGGCCGGCAAGCAATCGGCATCGGTGAAGGCCACCCAAGGCGCACTCAGTTCGGGCAGCACCACATTGCGGGCGGCATAGGAGCCAGGCTCCAAACAACGACGAAGGCTTAGGCGAAAGGGCTGGGGCGCGAGCTGAAGCGGTGGATCGGAATTGTTGTCCACCACCCAAACAGCGAAGCAATCGGCAGTGAGCGTTTGGTGCGCAAGGGCTTGCAAACAATGGCGGAGGCGTTCGGCGTCGTTGAACACCGGGATCACCACATCCACCAGAAGCCTGGCGTCCATCAGTCCTGGCGCAACAGCTGACGCAACTGGTGGTCGTAGGCGTCGAGCATGGTGTCGAGGCTATGGCGTGAACGGGCCGTCGCCACCGCCGCCTGAGCAAGACGGTTCCGCAAGGCGGAGTCAGCCAGCAATCTGCTCATCGCCGTGGCGAGGGCCATCGCATCGTTGACCGGCACCAGCCAGCCGTTCACACCACTTTCGATCAGCTCCGCTGGCCCGGTGGGGCAGTTGGCGGCCAGCACACACAACCCAGAGGCCATGGCCTCGAGCAGGGCATTGGGCAAGCCTTCTCGGCGGGAGGCCAGCACAAACAGGTCGGCCCGATGCAGCCAAGGCCTTGGATCCGGCTGGTCACCAACAAGCTCGATGTTGTCGTTGAGGTGCTGGGCCTCAACCCAGGCAGCGATCGCCGCCGCGTCAGGGCCCGATCCCACAATCCGCAATTTCAGCTCGGCTGAAGTACTGGCCAGAACCTGCTGAAAAGCCTGTAGCAGAACGTCCAATCCCTTGCGATCCCATTCCAGGGTGGTGACAGTCACGATGTCCAAGCAGGGACCGGGACTGCGGGGCACCGGCTTGAACCAAACGGTGTCGACCCCGTTGCAGATGGCCGTAGCCCAGCCCGGCGCACTCGGATCACGCCGCTGCAGATGCTGGAAGCTCTGGGCCGAGACCGTGATCAGCCGCCTTGGCCAGCCCAGCCCGCAACGCCAGAGCAGGCAGCGGATGCGGGCCAGTCTGCTGGGCCCCAGAAGGGGAACGTCGGGAATCCCCGCTGAATACACGGCAACAAAGGGGCGATTCAGCAGCCATGCCGCGGCTCCGGCCACCCGATGGGAGAGCAAGGCCCTGCTGAGCACCAGGTCGCAGTTGAGGCGACGCAGGCTGCCCAGCAGAGACGGCAGACGTCGCAGAGAGGCACCTTTCGCCGCACGCCGCCAGGGGGGCAGCAGGTTGAGCACCTGCACCCCTGCTGCCTGAAGCTGGTCGTAAAGGCTGGCCTCACCCCATCCCTGCACCACCACCACGGTGACGCGCCAGCCACGGCGTTGCAGGCCGCTGGCCAGATTGATGGCCTGCTTCTCGGTGCCCCGAGGCTTGAGATAAGGAAGAACGACCGCCAGATGCGGACGTCTGGGCTCAGTTCCGGACTCCGTCATCGCCAACGCTTCAACAGGAACCGCAGCCGCTGCGGCAGGGCACACAGGCGAGGCCATAACCAGCGCCGCAACAGGCCTGGGCGAGGCACGGCCCCCAGAGGCGATGCGCAAGAGAGCTCGTAGCCAAGCATGGGCATGAGATCAGCCAGCCGATGCTCAATCGTCAACACCTGCCAGGCCGCAAGCTGCCGGCGCCAGGCGTCCAGCCGGGCGGCATTCGGCGCATGACCCACCCACTGATGCTGCTGGCGGGTGAAGGCAGGCAGGAAATAGGCGGCGCTGGCGGCTGATGCACCGCTTGGAGGCGGCTCGAGACCGCAGAACTGTCGAAGGGCCGTAAGAGTCTCAACCGGTTGCGTAACCAGCTGCTCGTAGGACACCCGCTGAACGCGGCCCGGAAGCGCCTGCTCAGCCGCCAGCCCCCAACTCAGATGCCGCGCCCAGTAGTCGGCAGCCTGCTGGGCATCCAGAGGACCCCAGTCGAGCGACAGAAGAGAGGCCGCCACAGCACGCGGATCGCGCACGAGATGCACGAACCGTGCCGTGGGGAAGAGCTCAGACAACCGGAGGGCGTCATGGAGGTTGTGTGGCGTGTGATCCACCCAGGCTTGGGTCAGAGGCCTGGAATGGGATCTGCCGTAGGCCGCCACGAGCCGCAACAACAACCGGGCGTAGTCCTCTCGACCGAGGGGATCGGGCAGCTCGGAGAGATCGAGCGACGTTCTCCAGTGGCGGAATCGGGCGCGGGCCGTCCAGTCGCGTTGGAGCAGGGCGTGGGACAGGCCCTGTTGCCAATTCACGGCATGGTCACGCAGCAGCAGCTGCTTGAAATGCGATTCGGGTGTGACGACACAGCCCTGGCCCTCTCCAAGGAGGGAAGCCAACAAGGTGGTGCCGCTGCGGGGGCAACCACCAATCAGCACAACGGTGGGGTCGCCTTCAGCCACGGGGAGGATCGATGGCGACAACATCCACGCTCATCACAAGCATCAAACCGACCAACCAAAACAGCGGAACCGAACCCAAGTGACCGGAGAAAAGGGCAAAAAAGCAGCCTTGGAGCCAGAGCAAGGCGAACACGAGGCGCGGCGTGGAGTTGCGCAGCTCAGCCACAGCAGGCTTGGCGCAAGTCCAGAGGAACAAGCAGAAGGGGATGGCGAGAGTTGCGCCGCCGATCATCAACGCCTCCACAGGCAAATTGTGGGGATACCAGTGGTGACGACTCGTCGGCAAGGTTGACAGCACAAGTTGGGACCGAAAACCGCTGCCAAGAAGGGGTTGCTGCCAAAACAGTCGCAAAGCCTCAGCGGAAATCGTGAGGCGTTCAGAACTGCTGGCTTCTTGGCCTGACTGCAACAACCGCTGGCCAAGCTGGCTGAACTGCAGCATGAGTGCTGCACCGAGGGCAGCGAGCGTGATCCAGAGCAGTGTCTGCTGAAGCCGCAGGCGGTGCATCCATTTCAGGATGAGCACAACAACCAAGGGGATCAACGCAATCAAGGCACTGCGCGTGGAACTCGCAAAGACCCCTGCCAAACCGATCAGGACCGCGAACAGGGCATTGAGATGCCAGAGGCGACTGTTGGACTGATACCAGCGACCGGAGTGACAAAGCAAAAGGCTGGCCCCGATCAGCAGCAGGGAAGCCGAGGAATGCCCTGCAGGGATGGGGTTGAGATCAGCGAAACCAAAGCGCTGACCACCCCAGGCACCCCGGTCGGGCCAAAGCCAATACACCGCGAGGCCAAAGGCGATGGCAAGGTTGCCAGCCGCTGCCACCCAATCAAACAAACGCAAGCTGAAGCGCTTGGGAAGCAACCAGGGCAATAACAGGGCCGGCACCAGGGTGGACGCCGCACACTCTCGAACCAAGCGCGGAGCAGAGCGGACCAGCGGAACATCCAGCCACCACTGATCAATCCCAAGCCTGAGCAGGTAGATCAGCCAGAACGCGCCGAATGCTGCGATAACTGGCAAGGCGCCAGGCAAACGCCAACAGGACAGACCATGAGATGTATGACGCCATCCGGCCAACAGAGCCAAGCCCAGGGCCAAGAGATTAATGAACAGATAGGGCTGAAAGTCATGACCGGTAAGTGATTCCAGCGCTGCCAGAGGAACACGGGCGAACAGAAAGGCGGCCAGCCAAAGGCCGAAGCCGATAATGGCCATCTCGTCCTTGACCGGAAACCGCAATCGAGAGGCGACCCGAGACAATGACGACACAATCGATGGCGGAATCTGTTTCAAAGTCAGGCTCTGATCACAGGACAAATCTTGAAGATAGTTTATCAGTGAGATGTTGCAACATCCACTGCGTTCGCTCACGGTAGCTGTAGGCACGTGCAAGCCGATCGGCGTGTTCAGGATTCAGCCCACTCTGTCCCTCAAGGATGGAGGCAATAGCAGCAGTGAACTGGGCCGGGGTTGAAGCCTGCAGAAAGACGTCGCCAAAGTCTTCAAGCGCAGGCAAAGGCGTTGCCACTACAGGAGCACCAGCCGCGAGATATTCAAAGAACTTCATCGGAAACATTGCCCGGGTATAAGCATTAATGGGAGCAGGAATAAGAGCCACATCAAAGGCAGCGATGTAGGCCGGTAAATCGGCATAACTGCGCGGCCCGAGAAGATGAAGATTGGCCAAGCCTTCCAGCAAAGCGGGATCAGTGAGCGGATCTCCTTCGCCCACCGACCCGATCAGCACAAAGGACCACTGAGGATTCGTCTCAGCCAGCTCACGCAACAGTGGAAAGTCAACCTTGTAAGAACTGATCGCACCCACGAAGCCAATCCGGGGAGACGGACACCATCCCAGCAGATCGGCAGGAGCCGACCCATCAGGCGAGCCTCTCCGGGCGAAATGCGCATAGTCAACAACATTGGGATAATAGTAAGTATTCGCAGGATTCAAGACCGCCCTTGACGACAACAACTCCTTCGACGTGACGAACACGAGATCAGCCGCCTCGCAGAGCTGCTGCTCACTAGCCCAGATACCGGCAGCATCCATACCCGGCTGAGCCGCAATGTCATCCACGCAGTGATAGACAACCAACCTGTAATCCTGAAGGCGCAACAACGTGCTGGTGATGGGGTTGTATGTCCAAAGAACGGCTTTTCGGAAACCGAGAATCAGCAACCAAAATGCAAGACCAACACGCAACACGATTCGGTTCAGGGCCTTCAACCAGCTATGCCTGGCGGCTGGGACAAGCAACGGTGACCAAACCCATACCCCAGCAGCTGCCCTGCGCGGTGGCCGAAAGGCTCGCAGCAGACGCTGGAACAACCGTTTGAAATCCTTAGCGGTAGCCGTCGGACGACGCAGCCCTAGGGAATCGACATAGAAAACACGGCAACCCAAACGGGCGAGCTGAAGGGCGGTGTGCTGCTTATTCGTCCAGAACGGGTTTGCCCAATCTGCCGTGGAGAGCAACACCACATCTCCACGAAAGACAGTCTGTTGAGGCGCATGGGTTAGTGATGAGGCGGTCAACCCGGTGGCCTCCGAACCCATCGATCAGTGCTCCTGCTTTTCAAGGCGCACCAAATTGCGGAACCCCTCAGAGCACGCAAGCAAAGAATCATAGGTGCCAGAAGCAACGATTCTCCCCTCGCTGAATTCATAAATTCGGTCGCAGCGTTGAACCGTACTGAGGCGATGGGCAATCACAACGGTGGTACATCGCCTGCCAATGATCTCCAGGGCTTGAATCACATCGGATTCGGTTTGATTATCAAGAGCACTGGTGGCCTCATCAAGAACCAAGAACTGGGAGCGGCGGTAGAACGCACGCGCCAGGGCAATCCGTTGACGCTGGCCACCGGAAAGATTGATACCGTTCTCACCGATCTGGGTATAGACACCATAGGGAAGATCGGCAACAGTTTCTGCCATCTGGGCCGCCTCCAGCGACTCCCAGACCAGGTCAACATCGATCTGATCCGCGGGCTGACCAAAAGCAACATTGTGGAGAACATTGTCGTTCAACAGTTGAATATTTTGTGGCACATGTGAGCAGCAGGAGTGCCACGCAGCACGGTCACGTTCATCGACCACGACCCCATCAAGCTCCAGAGCGCCCTGCTGGGGCGAGAGCAGCGACAGCAACAGATAGGCAGCCGTGCTCTTTCCACTGCCCGTGGCACCAACGAAGGCAATCCTGGAACCGACACCAATGGAGAGGTTCAGATCACGCAACACCCAACGCTCAGAGCGTGGATAGCGATAGGAGACATTACGCAGACCAATGGTGCGCTTCGGAAGAACCCCAGCCGGACTCAGGCCATGGTTGCCGGCAAGACAATCATCTCTCTCTGGCAAATCCAGCAGACTGAGGATCTTTGAGATCTCCGGAAGTCCGCCCCGCAGCCTGGCAATGGCCGAGAACAGATCCTGCATTGGTTGGGTGAGGCGCAGCGCAGCAATAGCCAAAGTGGCGAGGAATGGAAGAATCTCCAAAACCTGCTGCTTGTCACCAGACATCAACCTGGGAACGGCACCCAACAGGAAGATGGCCGTTATTCCTAAAGGCTCGATCAGCAAACGTGGCAAGGATGGGAACAAAATCGAAATCGTGTCTGCCCGCTTGAACTGCGCTGTGGCCGCGCTAAAACCAGACGAAAAGTAATCAGCAGCTCCAACAAGCTTAATATCTTTGATAGAGCGAAATGTTTCGAAAAATAGCTGAGTAAAACGCTGGCGAGAAAGCAGCTTTTGCCTGGATGCACGCCGCAGTGGTGGCGTGATCACAACCGACATCAGCACATAGCTGATGACCATCACCAACAGCAGACCCAGGGCAGTTGATCGACCAATATAAATAATCCCGCCCGTCAGGATCACAATGGATGTAACGCTACCGATCGCCCTGAGAGAAGGAGTGACAATCTCCTTGAGCAAGCTCTGAAGACTGCCGAGCACGTCTGACGACAGCTTCGTGTGACTTGTATCAATATGATAACTATAAGGCTGGCTCAGAAGGCGTCGGAAGATCGAGTTTGAAAGATCGAGCCAAACGCCACTGCCAATGCGCTCCTGCAGCCAGGCCAGCAGCATTTTGGCCAGTGAACGCAACCAAATCAAACCTACAAATAAGCCAATCAGCCAAAGGGCCTGATCAACATGATTGCCGCCGAAAACTTTCAGACCAGGAACAACATTGTTAAGCCGTCCACCGACCAAAGCGCCCGTGAGCCGACCGACGACAGCAACGGAAGCAAAATCGAGAAGACCAGGGATCAGCGACAGGGGCAGCAACCATGCCAAAGCTCGCCATCGGCGAGGCGGCAGATCACTCAACAGACGAACAAACTGCGTGAAAGTTTTGCTGCTCGGCAAAACTGATGCCAAACGGATCGCGCCAGATCTACTGGATCAAATCTATTGCAGTTACTCGCTGACCAGCCATGGTATTCAGCCAGACAATCAACCGATTGACCTCCGCCAGGCAGCCAGTCGCCGCCGAAGGCCCTCGCTTTTCTGCTGCCAGCGCAATCGCCAGGCTGGCAAGGATCGCAGCGGTGTCGCCGCGGCATAGCCATGCCGCCAGGACTCGCTGATGGAATCAAGAGCCTGGGCCCAATGGTGCAGCAGTACCTGCTCGCTGCAACCATTCAGGAGAGTATCCAACCGATCCTGAGGTGGGAGCCAATCGGACGGGGAAGCCACAGCAGCAACAATGCGCTCCACATCGGCCTCGAGGCAGCCACAACCGATCTGGTGACCGATGCGGCCGGGCTCCAGCAGATCAGCCAGAGCATGGTTGAAACTGCTGAACACCACACAACCACAAGCGAGGGCCTCGATCGGCGGCAGACCAAAGCCCTCGCTCACGCCGCGGCCCCTCCAGTAATCCGCTGAGTCGTAGAGGTAAACCGTGGCGCTGTTGAACAGATCGACCAGATCGTCGACCCATCCGCCCTGCACCCTTACCGTGAGACCGCGAGCTTGCAGTGCAGGAACCAGCTGCTTGAGCACGTAGTCACTGCTCTTGCGTTGCTGAACCAGCACATCGAGCGGTCGTGGGGCCGGTTGAGCGGAACACGATCCAGGTCGTGCGCCCCGTTGCAGCCATTGCGGCTCCAACGCATTGGGAACGAACCAAAGCGGATTGCGCGGCGCCCGATCACCCCAATAGCCCAGGGTGTTGCGGCTCACCGCCAGCACCGGAATCCCTGGAGGCAAGCTGAACCCGTAACCACTGCTGTGGGCGTGATACGCCGCAGCACGCCCCTTCAGCCGCCGAAGCAACTTCGGCACATCGAAGCCCCAGCTCACAATCCACAGCGGTGACTCCGGCCCAGCGGCAACTGAGCCATGCAGAGGCTCTGCCCGCAACAGATCGTCGAGGAATGGATGCTCGGCCTCGCGCTGCCGGTAGGTAACGATCTCCACCGGGGCGAGTTCAGCCACCAGCCGTGCCGTCTGCAGCTCAACCAGCAGTCCCCCACAACGGAATCTTCCGGTGGTACCCGGCACAAGGAAGCGAACGGTGCGCAAGGAGGAAGCTGCTGCTGAGCTTCCGTAACTCTGGCTCAGGCCGCCACCGCCTCGGTGCTGCCAGAGCGCTGGCGACGGGTGAGGAAGCCAAACAGCACCTTGCCGATGGCGGCCACCAGATTGCCTTCCAGCTCCTTGAACATGTTCATGTTCAGGTGGAAGGCTTCATTGGCCTCTTCCACGATGCGATCGGCCATGGGCTGATCAATCGGCAGGGTGTCCATGGCGGCGCGGTAGCTGCCCTTGAAGGCTTTTTCGTCGTCGATAGCTGGGAACTCATAAAAGTGGAGGCCATCGCTCTCCCCTAGGTTCATCGCCTTCTGGGCGATGTTTTTGAGGATCTGACCACCGGAGAGGTCACCCAGATAGCGGGTGTAGTGGTGCCCCACCAACAGCTCGGGGGACTCCTGGGCCACCTGATGGATCCGGGCCACGTAGGCGGCTGCAGACGGTGAGGGCTGAATCTGGTTTCTCCAGTCGGCCCCGAAGTAAAAGGCGAGATCCTGCTCGAGGGCCTCGCGGCGGTTCAGCTGGGGGAACGCGATCGGTGCCAGCACCGGGTGGTCCTTGAGCCGGGTGATCTCCTCTTCCATCGCGCCGTACACGAAGTAGAGATCAGCCACCAGCCTGCGGTAGCTGGCCTTGTCAACCACGCCCTTGAGGAAGCAGCTCACGAAGCCGGTGTTCTCGGCCATGGTGTGGGACTTCTTGGTCCCTTCACGCAATTGGGCAGCAAGGGCGACGGGCATAACGGCGGTCCGCGTTGAGCTCACGGGCAGATGGCCAAAAGTAATGGGGCTCTCCACGGCAGCGGCGGCAAGGTTGCGAAGGGTTACGCAGCTGGGCTGGCCAGCGACACCGGGCTTCGAGCTGCCCCCCTGAAGACGACCTCGAAGCAGGCCTCCCAATAGGCGCGCACCAGCTCTCCAAAGGCGGATATCCATGGATATCCGCCTTTGGAGAGTGCGGCAAAGCGATCACCCCATCCGTTCAACCCACAGCAAGCCCCCCGATCCCTCAGGCTGCGTAAGCCGAAGCACCGGGGCTGAACAGCTCAAACAGCTCCCGCACAAACTCCCGCAGAGCCTCAACCACAGCTGGCTGGGGCAGATGCGTGCCCGTGGGCTGCCAGTCGCCCACGCTCGCCAGGCGCCAGCGCTCCGATTCATAGGTGAGGCCGCGAATCGTGACCCCCAGCAGCCGCGGCCGAGCCGATGCGCCGGCGGGTGGCTGCTCGAGCCGCAGCTGCACCAAAAAGGAGCGGCACTGGCTGCGGGGGCTCCAGCCCGGGAGATGAAAGGAGAGGTCGAGGCTCTCTTGCTCGGCGTGGGCACGGGTCTGGGGGTCGTCGCGCCAGGGGGTGAGGTTGGCGCGGGCATCGGGGAAGTGCTGGCGAAACAACACGGCAATGGAAGCCACGCGCTGCGCCAGTTCCACGGATCGGACCTGGTCGGACGCATTCATGCCGTTGCCCCTGCAGCAGAACCGCGAATCCCCAAAACCTAGGCTCGATCCACTGTTCACGCCGCCCTCGGTCAGCAAGCACCCATGGCCACTTACGAGAAGCTCACCGCCCCAGCCCAGGGCACAGCCATCCGCTTCGAGAACGGCCAGCCGGTGGTGCCCAACGACCCGATCATTCCCTTCATCCGCGGCGATGGCACCGGCGTGGACATCTGGCCGGCCACCCAGAAGGTGCTGGACGCCGCAGTGGCCAAGGCCTACGGCGGTGAACGCCGCATCGAGTGGTTCAAGGTGTACGCCGGCGATGAAGCCTGCGACCTCTACGGCACGTATCAATACCTGCCCGAGGACACCCTCGAGGCGATCCGCACCTACGGCGTGGCGATCAAGGGCCCGCTCACCACACCAATTGGTGGTGGCATCCGCTCCCTCAACGTGGCGCTGCGACAGATCTTTGATCTGTATTGCTGCGTGCGTCCCTGCCGCTACTACGAGGGCACCCCCAGCCCCCACAAGCGCCCCCAAGACCTCGACGTGATCGTGTACCGCGAGAACACCGAGGACATCTATATGGGGATCGAGTGGGAAGCCAACGATCCGGTGTGCCTCGAGCTGATCAAGCACCTCAATGAAGTGGTGATCCCGGCCAACGGCAAGCTCGGCAAGCGCCAGATCCCGGCTGGCTCAGGCATCGGCATCAAGCCGGTGAGCAAGCACGGCAGCCAGCGCCACATCCGCAAGGCGATCCAGCACGCCCTGCGCCTGGAGGGCGACAAGCGCCACGTGACCCTGGTGCACAAGGGCAACATCATGAAGTTCACGGAAGGCTCCTTCCGCGACTGGGGCTACGAGCTGGCCACCAGCGAATTCCGCGCTGACTGCGTGACCGAGCGCGAGAGCTGGATCCTCGATAACGCCGACAGCAACCCCGGCCTGAGCATCGAAGCCAACGCCCGCATGGTGGATCCCGGCTACGACGCCCTCACCCCAGAGAAGAAGGAGGCGATCTGCGCCGAAGTGAAGGGGGTGCTCGATGCCATCGGCGCTAGCCACGGCGACGGCCAGTGGAAGCAGATGGTGATGGTCGACGACCGCATCGCCGACAGCATCTTCCAGCAGATCCAGACCCGCCCAGCCGACTACTCGATCCTCGCCACCCTCAACCTCAACGGCGACTACATCTCCGATGCAGCTGCCGCTGTGGTGGGCGGTCTGGGCATGGCTCCCGGCGCCAACATCGGCGACAACGCCGCCATCTTCGAAGCCACCCACGGCACCGCGCCGAAGCACGCCGGCCTGGATCGGATCAACCCCGGCTCGGTGATCCTCAGCGGCGTGATGATGCTCGAATACATGGGCTGGCAGGAAGCCGCCGACCTGATCACCGCAGGCCTCAGCGCCGCCATCGCCAACAAGGAGGTCACCTACGACCTGGCTCGCCTGATGGAACCCCGGGTGGAGCCGGTGAGCTGCAGCGGTTTCGCTGAGGCCGTGATCAAACACTTCGGGAGCTGATCAGGCGACACTGACCGCCATGAGCACCGCCGCAGCCGCCGCCAACGCCACAGACCCCTGCGTGCATTGCGGCTTCTGCCTGCCCACGTGTGCCAGCTACCGGGTGCTGGGAACGGAGATGGATTCACCCCGGGGGCGGATCCATGCGCTCAAGGCAATCGAAGCTGGCGAGCTGGAGCTTGATGCCACCACCGCCAGCCATTTCGACAGCTGCCTGGGTTGCTTCGCCTGTGTGACCGCCTGCCCCTCGGGCGTGCGCTACGACGAACTGATCGAGGCCACGCGCCCGAAGCTCAATGCCCCTGAGCTGCGCAGCCCGGCCCAACGGGCGTTTCGCAAGCTGTTGTTCGCGATACTGCCCTATCCACAACGGCTGCGGGCAGCGCTCACGCCCCTGCGCGCTTACGCGGGAACGCCACTGCAACGCCTGGCCCGATGGAGTGGGTTCACCCGACTGTTGGGGCCACAGCTCGAGGCGATGGAGCAGCTGCTGCCGCCGCTGCAACCAGAGGCCTTCCGCGATGGTCTGCCGCTGGTGGTCCCAGCCCAAGGGGAGCGCCGCGCCCGCGTGGGGCTGGTGCTGGGCTGCGTGCAACGGCTGTTTGATCCGGATGTGAACACCGCCACCCTCGAGGTGCTCACAGCCAACGGCGTGGAGGTGGTGATTCCGCCGAGCCAGGGGTGCTGCGGCGCCGTGACCCATCACCAGGGCGAACTGAAGCACACCCGCGAGCTGGCCAACGCCCTGATCGAGAGCTTCCGTGCCGTGGTGGGTCCCGGCAAAGCCGCAGGCCCCGAACCGTTGGATGCCGTGCTGGTCGCTGCCTCCGGCTGCGGCCACACCCTCAAGCACTACGACCGGCTGCTGGAGAGCGAGCAGGGCAGGGCCTTTGCGTCCCAAGTGCGGGACGTTCATCAGTTTCTTGCGGAGCTGGGGCTGAGCGATGCCTTCCAGGCCCGGCTGCAGCCACTGACCCACAGCAATGGGCAACCCGCCAGCGACGACAACCCAGTGGTTGTGGCATATCACGATGCCTGCCACATGCTGCACGGCCAGGGAATCAGCGCCGAACCGCGCCAACTCCTGCGCGCCATTCCGCACCTGCAGCTGCGGGAGGCCACCGAAGCTGGCGTGTGCTGCGGGAGCGCTGGCATTTACAACCTGGTGCAGCCGGAGGAAGCCGCGGCCCTGGGCGAGATCAAGGCCGCCGATCTGCAAGGCACCGGCGCTGACGTCGTGGCTAGCGCCAACATCGGCTGCACGATGCAGCTGCGCCGGCATCTGGGCCTCCCCATCCGACACCCAATGCAGATGCTGAAGCAGAGCTCTGGCATCGGGCGGTCGAGCTGACGATGCCATCACGATCCGAGATTCCCAAGACCATCTGGATGCTCTGGCTTCAAGGCCTAGAGAACGCACCCTGGCTTGTTCAACAATGCATCAGTTCGTGGCAACAACAGAACCCGAACTGGACGGTTCAGATTCTTAGCCGCGACAACCTGCACCAGTTTCAGCCGCCCGGCATCACACAAGCGTGCTGGCAGAGGTTGTCACTTCAAAAACAAGCCAATCTTGGCCGCCTCCAGCTCCTACTCAACCATGGTGGCGTATGGGCCGATGCAACAACTCTCTGCCGAAAGCCACTAGACGCATGGATCCACAATCAATGCGACCAGGGATTCTTTGCCTTTGCCAATCCTGGTCCTGATCGGCCACTTTCGAACTGGTTTCTAGCCTCAAGACCAGGACATCCACTAACTGAGGCCTGGCTGGACAAACAACTTAGCTATTTCGAGTCACAACCCCAGGCAAAGCATCGGTCCCTACTGCAAAGAGGCACCTTTAGGATGCTTGAAAAAGTCTGCCGAATCAGCAAGCCACTGAGCCAATTGTGGTTTTACCCTGGCATCGGGTGGCTCACCGGTGGGCAAGAGCCCTACTTTATTGCCCACTACTGCTTCACACGCTGTGTTCAGGAGAACAAGAATCTGAATGCAATCTGGACAAAAGTTCCCAAGATCAACGCAGAAAAAGCACATTTAGCCAAACGCTTACACGCTCGGGATCAGACGGGACTGAACACCACTCGAAACTTAGCCGAGCTAATGGAATGCGATGCGCCGGTCTACAAGTTGTGCTGGAAAAGCATCCAAACTCATGAAGGCGACAACGGCCTAATCAGCCAGCTCCTTGCCACCACTCCATGAGCACGCCCTCGTCACGGGCTGATCGACCAAAGGGGCTCCTGTCGGTGCTGGGGCTGACCTTCGGCCTGGCGGGCTCAGTGGGGGGCACGATCGGCGCCGGGATCCTGCGCACGCCAGGGTTGGTGGCCTCAGCGCTGCCGTCACCAACCCTGGCGCTATCGGCCTGGCTGCTGGGAGGGATCTATGCCCTGCTGGGAGCGATCTGCGTTGCCGAACTGGCGGCGAGCCTGCCCCGGGCGGGAGGTTGGTATGTGTATGCCGAGCAGGCCTTCGGGCGGCGGGCTGGATGGCTGGTGGGCTTCACCGACTGGATGGCCCACTGCATCGGCCTGGCCTGGGTGGTCACCACGGTGGGTGAGCTACTGGCCGACCTGGTTCCTGCCGCGGCGGCCGCAACGTGGCAAGGACAAAATTGGCATGCACGGGTGATCGGTCTCGCCGTTCTGGCCGTGTTCAGCAGCATTCAGTGGCTGGGGGTGCGGGCCGGTGGCGCCAGCCAGGAGCTACTCAGCCTGGTGAAGGCTGTGGCCTTTCTCGGCCTGGCTGCGGCCAGCTTGCTACTGCCTGCAGCTGTTCCCAATGCTGAGCCATTGCAGACGACAGCGCTGTGGACCGAGAGATCGGGCCTGCTGATCGGAACCGTGCTGGCGCTGCAGGCCGTGATCACCACCTTCGATGGCTGGGCTTCACCGGTGTATTTCGCCGAAGAATTCAGCGACCCGGCCCGTGATCTACCCCGTTCCCTGATCGGCGGCGTGCTGGCGGTGCTGGCGCTCTACCTACTGATCAATGCCGGCTTGCTGCATGTGCTGCCGTTGCCCACGCTCAGCCAGGCGAGCCTCCCGGCCGCCGATGCGGCCGGGAGGCTGATGGGCCCGCGCGGAGCCCAAGTGATTACAGCCGTGGCGCTGGTGTCGCTGCTGGGGCTGATCAACACCGTGGTGATGGCTGCACCACGGATCCTCTATGGCCTGAGCCGCGATCGACTGATGCCGGAGCTGCTCACCACAGTGAACGACGGCGGCACGCCGGTGGCCGCGCTGCTGCTCACCAGCGGCTGCGCCGCAGCTCTGGTGCTGGCCGGATCCTTTGATCACCTGCTGGGGATGGGGGCCTTTCTGTATGTGGGCTTACCTCTGAGCGGCATCGCCGCTCAGATTCAGTTGCGGCGCCGGCAGCCCGATCTGCCGCGACCTTTTCTCAGCTGGGGTTATCCGCTCACCCCCTGGCTCGTGGGGGCCGGATCGCTGGCCTTTCTGATCGGCGCTCTGCTGAGCGACACAACTGACAGCCTGCTGGCGCTAGCCCTCGTGGCCCTGGGTGGTGGCGCCGGCGAGTGGTGGCGCCGAGCTCAAGCTCCGGCGGACGCCTGAACCATCAACTGCCAGGCCTGTCGCAGGGTTTCGGCGTCGCCAAGATTGCCCGGGAAGGTCACAACCGGCAGGTGAGGCGCCAGGGACGTCGCCGGGGTCAGCACCACCGACAACCCCGGCAGGAGCTGCCCCTGGAGCTCCACGCCATCGCACTGCAGGCCGTCGGCCAGGAGCGTGTGCGTGGTGACGCCTCCCTTGCTGATGATCAGCCCCAACTGCGGGGCCAACGCCGCCGCCAAACGCGCCATCAAAGCCGCCAGCTCCAGGCCGAACCGGCGCCGCTCCCGGGCGGAACCGCACTGAAGCTCGCCGCGGCTGCTGAACAGCACGGGCGTGCGCTGTTGCCGCAACACGTCGCTGAGCTGCTCCTGCCAGCTGCGCTCGAGGGAGTGAAGCAGCTCCGCTGCGGCAGCTCCTTCCAGCACCCGCGCAAGCTTGGCTACCGGTAGCTCCACCCCCTGGCAGGCGGGCTCCGACAAAAGCACCTCTAGCTGATGATCGGCCAAAGGCACGTGGGAGCCCACCAGCACCAGCGCCGGCAGCGCAGTGCCGTTGCGATCGCAGCGGCGCAGGGCCGCAAGGCCCGTGGGATCAAGGGGCTGGGGTGGCAGGGACACGAGACCGTTGATCAAGCTGGCGGCGCTCTGAGCCAGCAGTCGCCGATCCGTGGCCGACCAGATGGCACGGCCCAGGGCCTGCAGCTGCCGGGGATGGTTGGCGTCCACGGCTATCAGAACACTGCCGCTGAGACCAGCCAAACGTCGGTTCAAAGCAGCCTGCCCGGGGCCTTCAGGATCAGCGGCGGCGGCATCCAACTCCGCCAGGCCGATCTGCTGCACGGCGGCAGCGGCGATGGCACCACCGGTTTTCTGTTCCACCCAACTGGGCAGATGGCTGGTGCTGAAGCCAAACAACCGATCACGGGCGAAGGCGCTCTGGTGCACGGGCACCCCATCCAACAGGTGCACACCGTCCACGGTGGTACGGCCTCCGGGCAAAAAAGCGGGGGCCAGCAAAGTGGCATCAAAGGGTCCGAGCTCCTGCTGGATCACCTCCACCTCCAGCGGGAAATGGCCCCGCAGGGTGGAATCGCCGCGGCTCACGATCAGCCAGCGATCCAGCTCGCCCGCCGCCTCCAGCTCCTCCAGCACCACCCGTAGCCCCCGGCAGATCTGCCGCACCCGCTCCCGGGCCAGTTCGGGCTCGACCGCCCGGGTGTTGGCCAGCACGAACAGCAGCGGCGAGGGGTGGCGCAAGCCCCGCCGCAGGCTGTCTGCATCCCAGCGCAGCAGCAGCGGCGCACTGTGCACCGTCTGCGACCCGGTGGGATCGTCATCGAGAACGATGACCTTGCGCCGCTCTGCCATGGCACCATCGTGCCGTGATCTGTCCTGAGCCCAGCGCGCTGCAGGAGCTGGTGCGGGAGTTGCATCAGCAGGCCCGCCCATGGCTGCCCGCCGGCAGCGGCAGCCGCCTCAGCTGGGGACCGCCCGTTCAGCCAGGTGTTGGGGAGAGCGAGGCGCTGGTGATCAGCACCAGCCGGCTGAACCGCGTGGTTGAGCACTGCGCGGGTGATTTCACCGTGACGGTGGAAGCGGGCCTGCCGCTGCAGCAGTTGCAGACCGAATTGGCGGAAGCGCGGCAGTGGCTGGCGATCGACTGGCCCTGGGGCAGCGGCCCGCTCGGCGAAGCCAGCGGCACGGTGGGGGGATTGGTGGCCCGCGGCCTGTCCGGGGGGCTGCGGCAGCGCTATCTGGGCATCCGTGATCAGCTGATCGGTGTGAGCCTGATCCGCGCCGATGGCACCCCAGCCAAGGCCGGCGGCCAGGTGGTGAAAAACGTGGCCGGCTACGACCTGATGCGGCTGCTGGCCGGCAGCTGGGGCAGCCTCGGCCTGATCACAAGCCTCACCCTGCGCACCTATCCGCTGCCGCCGCAGCGGGCCGGCCTGTGGATCCGGGGTTCGGTGGCAGCGCTCGAACGCATGCGCCAGGTGTGTCTGGCGGCAGCGCTGCTGCCGCAACGGCTCGACTGGCGGCTGCAGCCTGAGGAAGAGAGCGGCCGGGCCGCCCTGCTGCTGGCGCTGGTGAGTGTGAGTCGTGCGGCGGTCGATGCACAGCTTCAAGAGCACCAGCAGCGGGCGGCGGAGCTGGGGCTGAACGTTGACCTTGTGAGTGGCGACGCCCTGCAAGCGCTAGAAGCGGAGGCCCGCGGAGCTTCCAGCCACAACCGCCTGGCCAGCGAGCAGCGCTGGCTGTTGCAACTGGGGGTGCTGCCGGCCCACATGCAACAGCTGCTTGGCGATGGGGACTGCCAGGGGCTGCAGGGAACCCTGGCCGCCGGGGCCGGCCTGGGGTTGGCCTGGGCAGCCGCCGAGGCGCTGCCGGCCCACAGGGTGGAGCGGCTGCGGCGCCGCTGCCTGGAGCTGGGTGGCGATCTCATGGTGCTGGCACAACCCCAGCCCCACGCCCTGCCCGCCTGGGGCGATGCACCAGCGCGCGCTGTGATCGAAGCGATCAAACGGGAATTCGACCCGCTGCAGCAGCTGGCCCGGGGCCGACTGCCGGGGGTGGCGCCGCCCTGAGTTGCGCTCACTCCAGGAGCCGGTAGCGGCAGCGAAGCCACTGGCGCTCACCGGGGAGCAGCTGCTGGCTGAGGGCACCGCGCACAGCATTCCAGGGTTCCAGGCAAACCATCGGCCTGGGGGGGTCGCTCCACACCACGGCATGGCAGAACGGTGGCTCGAGCTGGAGCTCCAGCTGGGCCAGCCGCAACGGCTGCGCCGCTGGCTCGGGCAGATCCACCCGCAGATCCACCCCCTCCGGCAGACGCCGCAGCTGGTCAGCGGTGGGCTCCAGGCGGCTGCTGAGGTGGTTGAAGCACTGGTCTGGCAAGCCCTGTAAAACCACCTGCTCCAGATCCGACACCTGGAAATAGGGATGCAGACCCAGGGCATAGGGCATGGGGCCATCGCCGCCGCGCTGCTCAACGCAGGCCGCAATCGCCAGGGCACGGGGCTCCAACCGCACCTCAAGGCTCAACTGAAACCCAAAGGGATAGGAGGCGCGGGTGCGGGCTGAATCGCTCAGCGTCAAGCGAATCCCCTGGCCATCCTCCAGTTCATCAATCTGCCAGGGCAGATCGCGGGCGAAGCCGTGCTGCGCCATCGGGAACACACCCTGGGGCAGGCTGAGCTGGTTGCCCGGCAGATTGCCGCACACCGGGAAGAGCACCGGGATGCCACCGCGCACACTCTTGCCTGGATCCGCAAAGCGCTCGGCATCGAAGTAGAGCTGCTCCCGGCCGCCGCAGCACCAGCTGCTGATCAGGCCGCCCCGTTCCGGCACAACCCGTAGCTGGTCGCCGCTCTCGGGATGGCGGAATTCCAGATGCGGATAGGGATCGCCGTAGACGTGCAGAGCCATGCGAAGCAGCCGACTTCCCATAGCCTGCGCCGATGGCGCGCAATGGCAACCTCGAGGCGGTGTTAGCTGGAGCACTGGCGCTGCATCGCCACGCCGCGCTGCTGCCGCACGCCGAGCTGATGGAGGCCTGCCAACCATTGCTGGAGCGGCTGAAGCAGCCCGACCCTCAGACCGCCGGCTGGGCACGCACCCCCTGGGGCTGGACCCTGCCCCGCAGTTGCGTGGGCACCACGGTGGAGCACTACCGGGCGAGCCTGGACAGCCGGCCGAAGGAAGCCTGCCGGGCTGTGGATCAGCTGTTGCTGCCCGCCCTCGGCAGCTGGCTCCATAGCCTGTTCGAGCGCCCGCTGCAACAGCTGCAAAGCGCCGATGGGCTTCCCTTGCCGTGCTGGGCCCTGCGGCTGATGGACCCGGGCTGTGGCATCGATCCCCACTGCGAACAGGTGTGGAACAGCCACAACCTGATCGAGACCGGCCGTCTCAACGCCCGAGACAACAACCTGAACCCGCTGGCGCTGGAGCCGGCGTTTCAACTCAGCTTCCTCTACATCCTCCAGGCTCCCAGCGGCGGCGGGGAACTGGAGCTGTTCCAGCATCGCGGCGGCAGGCCACCGGTGGCGGCGCAGCCCTTGCAATGCGTGGCCCTGGTGCCGCCCCGGGCAGGGGAGGCACTGCTGTTCAACGCCGGTGAGCATTGGCACCGGATTCGGCCCTGCCAGGGCCCGCAGCCACGGCTGGTGCTGGGGGGATTTCTGCGGCTGGATCGCAGCCGGCGCCAGCTGCTGGCCTACGTGTGAGGACACCGCTGTGATCCCTCCGCTCGGGCACCTAGGCCTGTTCGAATACAGGCTGAGCGAGGCCCACGAACCGATCCGGATCCCGGATCTGTCGATGCCGATGCCGGATCCAAAGGCAGTGGCCAAGCAGCCGGCCTGGGAGCAGCTGCAACCCCTGCTGGCGCTCGTGAACAACTGCCTGCGGCAGTGGCCCGATCTACTGGCAAACCCCTGGCTGGAGTTCGATCAGCCCGGTGAGGGCTGGCCCGGATTGTTTCTGCGCCTGCAGCGCCCCGCCGCCCAGGGGGAACTGAAGCGGCTGGCTGCAGCCCTGGGCACGCTGCTGGATGCACCACCCCTGGAGCCCCTGGCAACGCTGCCACTACCCGCCGGCGTGCAGATCTCCCATCTGGGGCTGTTTCCGCCGAGGCTGGGCCAGCGGCACCCCAGCTGGCGCTGCAACCTGGTGGGTCCGGCAGCGGCGCAGTGGGGCTGGCTGCAGCAGCAGCTGCCCGCCGCCGTTGCCCTGCTCCAGCGGGCGGAGCTGGAGCCGCTGTTGTTGGCCCAGCCCGGGCAGCTGGCCTGGTCGGCCTGCTTCGACTGGCGCCGCACACCCCAACCACGGCTGGGGCTGGAGCTGTATCCAACGGAGCGGCTGCAGCGCGGCAGCAACGAAGCCGACCCCGCTGCGCTGGCCCTACTACAGCTGCTGACGCCCTGGTGCCCCCACGGCAGCCTGGAGCGCACGCGGCAGTGGCATCGCCGCCGGTTGGGGGAGCGCTTCCAGCCCGGGTTCAGCCACCTGAAGCTGGTGGCGAATCCCAACGATGGAGCCGGCGGCGGCGCTGCAGTGCAGCTCAAGCTCTACCTTCTGGCCCATGCACCTGTCTGAGGCCCAGCTGCAACGCGATGGCTTCTGCCATCTGCCTGGGGCCCTCAGTCCGCAGGCGATCAACCAGCTGCTGGCGCAGCGAGAGGCCATGCAGGCCTACATGCAGCGCAAACAGGCGCAAACCGAAACCCTGTGGTTTCTGCACCGGGAAATCCCGGCCCTCCACGAGATCTTCACCCATCCCACCCTGCTGGCTCGGCTGGCTCGGCATGTGGTCTGCCGCAGCAGCCAGATCCAGCTGCTGGGCACCACGCTCTACTGCAAAACCCCCGGCTGCAACGGCACGGCCTGGCACCAGGACGGCCGGTTCATCCCCAGCGACAGCTTGCAGGCCTTCACCCTCTGGGTGCCGCTGCATCCGATCGACGGCGACAACGCCCCGCTCGTGTTCTTCGCCGGCACCCAGCGCTTCTGCCTGATCGAACAACCGCTCGCGAGCGACCGCTGGCCAGATGGCGTCGACCCCCACACCACAGCCGTTGTCGCGGCACCGCTGACCCTGGGGGATGCAACCCTGCACCAGCTCTGGACCCTGCATGGCTCCCTGGCCATGGCGGCCCCCAGCGAGCGGCAGGCGCTGATCGTGAACTACCTCACGGCACCGCTGGTGCTCAACCCCATCGCCAGGGCCGGCGGCGGCGCCATGGCACCGCTGATCAACCAGGTGCGGCAATGGAATCTCGACACCCTGCAGCGCAATGCCGACTGACCTGCAGCTGGAGCTGGAGCAGTGCGGCCATGGGCGCTGCGATGGGCTATGGCCAGCCGAGCGGCTCGTCGCTGTGCGTCAGGAAGCGGAGGAGCTCTGGCAACAGCAGCTGAGCAGCAGCGGCAACGCGGCCCAACTGCAGCGCTCCGGTGCGGATCCCCACGGCTGCGAGTGGCGACTGAGCCCAAAGCACCCTGCTATCTGGACGCTGCTCACCAGCGGTGCACTACCCCAGCTCGTGGCGAAGGCCACGGGCTGGCAGGCCCTGCGCCCGCTGCACTTCGGCGTGCTGCGCAAGCAACCCGGCGCTGCCATGACCAGCTGGCATCGCGACAAGGACGTGATCCCCAGCGATGCACCGATCCTCACCTGCTGGATCCCATTCACGCCGGTGCAGGAGGGCAGCGGCCTTTATTACGCGGAAGGCACGGCCCGGCTGGAGCCCCAGCAGGGCTGCCTCAACAACGAGAACGAACTGAAGCCACTGCTCCTGCGGAGCGGCATGCCGATGACGAGCACCAGCGCTTTCCAGCCGGGTGATGTGGATCTGCACAACGGTGTGGTGTGGCATTGCGGCCTGCCCAACCGGATGGCGGAGCCCCGGCTGGCCCTGGCGGCCTGCTTCATTCCAGACGGGGCCCGGCTCAATCCCGATCCCATCGGCTTCAATCCAGCTCGAGGCGCCACACTGCGCCGCCGCATCCGCGAGCTCTACTTCCCGCAGCTGGCGCCTGGGGATCCACTGCAGGGGGAGGCTCACCCCCTGATCCGGCCCAGCTGAAGACAGCAGCGCCGCACCGCCTCCAGGCAGGGGCCATCGGTCTGGAAACAACCGCTCAGGGGTGGCAGCTCAGGCCATGGCGGCAGCCGCGTCAAGCCGGGTGGGCTGGCGTTGGCGTGATGGCAGGCCGGCAGCCGCTCGGTGAGCTGATAAGGCTGCTGCTGCTCCTGCACCAGGGTTTGAAAGGCCAGCCAGACGGGTAGCCAGTAGGCACTCAACTGCTGCGGGCTGCTGGGATCGGCAGGCATCAAGGCCGCGAGGGCCGGATCCCTGCGCACCACGAAGCCGCGATGCAAGCCCAACCAGCGGCGGCGGAAGGGGTCGGCAGCAAAGCGAAGGCTCCACGCCACGATGCTCACCAACCAGGGGCCGGGGGAGCGGCAGAGCCAGCGGGGCTGGATCCTCAACCCTGGAGCACCGGAGGCGGAGAGATCCCAGAGCACGGCATAAAGGGAGGTGGTGACGTCCCAGGCGCCCTCCAGCCCACGGGCCCGCTGAAGCACCCACGCCTGCCGGCGCTCTGGGAAATCAGGGCGATGGGCCAGGGCCCCCAAGTGCAGGAGCTCCTCCACCTGCCACTCGTGAAGCGCCGGCTCCGCTTCGCTCTGCAGCCAGAGGCTGAGACTGGTACTGCCGGTTTTCGGCAGGCAGAGCACGGGCCGGTAGAGCAACGCCCCGGGCGGCTCGGTCATCGCGCCGGCAGGGTGGCGAACCACTCCACCATGGCCCGGTTCACCTGATCCGGCACCTCATCGTGGGGGCAGTGGCCGGCCTGCAACACCACCTCCGTGGTGTTGGCTGGAGCGTGGCGCTGAAAGGCACCGCGGCGGCCGGCCGCATTGATCCAGGGGTCGCGGATGCCCCAGAGCAGCAGCAGTGGTGCCTGCAGCTGGGCGAACAGCTCATCGAGGGGTTGGCCGCGGGGGATGTCGAACACGGTGCGAAACACCCCGAAGGCGCCGGGATCGCGGCTGGGCCGCAGGATCGACTCCACCAGCTCGTCGTCCACGTTGGTGTTGTCGATATAAACCTGCTTGAGGGTGCGGCGCACGTTGGCGGGGCGACGCATGTTCTCGAACAGCAGCCGCTGCAGGATCGGGCTCTTGAGCAGGGCGCTGCCGATGGTGCGGCGGGCGATGGCTCCCCATCCCTTCGGTTCACCCTGCTCATCGGAGAAGGGACCGGCCGCATTCAGCAGCACCACGCCGGCACATTGATCGCCCAGGGCCGCACCCGCCGCCAGGGCCGCATAGCCGCCGAGGGAGTTGCCCACGAGCACCGTGGGCCGGCCGATGCGCTCGCGCACGTAGGCCACCAGCTGATCGCGCCACAGCGCACCGCCATAGCGAGGGCCCTCGGGCTTGGCACTGCGCCCGAAACCGAGCAGGTCGAGCGCGTGCACCTCGTAATGCTGCGCGAGCACAGGGATGTTGAAGCGCCAGTGGTCGGTGGAGGCACCAAAGCCGTGCACCAACAGGATCGCCGGGCCCTTCGCCGCACTGTCGGGCGCACGGCTGAGGCTGTGGATCGGATGGCCCTCAAAGGTCCACGCCGCGGCAACGGTCACCGGCAACACCAGGCTGGGTGGTGGATGCTAGGGAGAACACACCTGCCCTCTGCCCTCGTGCCCGACTGGATTCCCGAGAGCTGGGCACTGCTGCTGCCGGGCAGCGCGCTGTGGGCCCTGGCCCTCTATCTGCCCCTGAGCGCTCCGCTTTCGCGCCTCGAGGAAGCCCTCGCCGCAGGACCTCTCGATGAAGGCAGCCAACTGGTAGCCCTGGTGGTGAGCAGCCTGCTGCTGGCCCTGGGCGCCGGCGTGGTGATCAATCTGGTGCTGGGCTGGGCGTTGGGCCCGGGCTGGGGCACGAGCCTTGGTCTTGTGGCCGCGCTCTACGGCCTGTTCTGGGGCCTGGCTGCGGCGAGCCGCAACAAGTAGGGCACCGCTGCGCCCCAATGCCTGTCGCTCAGGCCCTCATCCCAAACCAGCGACCGCTTTTCACCACAAACCAGAAGCAATCCAGAATTCTGTACAGACTGCACGGAATCCTGGGCGCTTGGACGTGGGAACCCCAGGGGCCAGCAACGCAGCACGTGAGCACCCGCTGAGACGCAGCCGCAGCCGAACCTCAGCCTCAGCCTCAGCCACGCCAGTCGAGCCACGGCAGGCCTGGAATGATCGCGGGAGTGGCGGCGCGGTAGCTGGCGTAATCGGGGTGCAGCCTCAGCAGCATCCGCTCCTCGCGCCGGGCCTTACCCCCGAGCACGGCACAGAGCCCCAACAGCAGCGCCAGGTGCAACAGGCTGCCCAAGGCCAACACCACCCCCAGCGAACAGAGCAGCACCGCCTGATACAGCGGATGGCGGCAACGGGCGTAGGCGCCGCTTGTCACCAGCTCCGCTCCGGGTTTGGGATCAGGCAGAGGCGTGAGGCTGGGCCCCAACCGCCAAAAAGCCTGGGCCGCCAACAGCAGCCCCACCACAAACAACACGGCCCCAGCCAGGGCCACCGGCAGCGGCCAGGCGTAGCCCCAGCTGCCCGGAGCCGGCCAGGGCGGCAGCAGGTGCGCCGCAATCAGCAGCAGCTGAACCAGCAGCCACCACTCACCGTGGCGGTTATCCAGCCAGCCGGCCCAGCTGAACTGCCAACCCTCAAGTGGGGATTTCGGCGAGGGGGTCGAGGTCGGGTCCATCGCTCTTGCCAGCCAGCACCAGTCTGAGCAGCACCGGAGCCAGGAAGGTGGTGCCAATCACCATCAGCAGAATCGCTGCCTCCAGGGCCGGACTGAGCAGCTTGGCCTGGGTGCCGAGGCCCAGGAAGATCAGGCCCACCTCGCCGCGGGGCATCATCCCCAGGCCCACCACCAGGCGCTTGGTGGGCTGGTTGGAGAGGAAACACCAACCCGCCGCCACCTTGCCGGCGATCGCCACCACCAGCAGGAAAGCCGCCACCACCAGGCCGGGGCGGTTGGCCGGATCGAGCGGGTTGAGCACCGAAAGATCCATGCCGGTGCCGATCAGCACAAAGAAGATCGTGGCGAACAGGGCCACCACCGGCTTCACGGCGGCCTCAATCGCGTGGCTGTGGTTCGACTTGCTCAGGATCAAACCGGCGGCAAAGGCCCCCAGCGCCGCCTCCAGGCCGATGGCCGTGGCGGCGAAGCAGCAGAGGGTGAGCACCACAAACGAGGCCACAGCCACATCGCCGGGGGCCTTGAGCCGATCGATCACCCAATCGAAGCCAGGGGCGGCGCTGCGGCTGAGGCCGATGGCCGCCACCACAAACACCACGGCCGCGGCCACCAGCTTGAGGATCGGGCCGATCTCCAGGCTGCCGCCACCGGCAATGCTCACCACCACCGCCAGGATCACGATGCCGAGGATGTCGTCGAGCACGGCGGCGCCGATCACGATCTGGCCCTC
>VFQT010001056.1_pt1 | contig 35789 bp, 44 predicted proteins | sample 3512381 | NCBI WGS metagenome assembly VFQT01 (sample SAMN10412376, study PRJNA504923) | tailings metagenome | isolation source: Relicate 2 Philex TSF3 active mining site | place: Philippines: Tuba, Benguet | collected 2017-08-29 | reverse complement strand
CCTTCGTGACCATTTCTAAAATAGAAATTGGGCCACTCAGAAGGGGGCAGATCAATTGTGGCAGCCAGAAGATGACGGTTGCGGCGATGCAGATGGCGGACATGAATGTATGTGCGCATCGGTCGTAACGGGTGTGGATGCGGCGCCAGTCTTTGAGTTTGCCGAACATGTTCTCGACCTTGTGACGCTGGCGGTAGAGTGCTGCATCGTGCGGGATGCGTACCTTTCGGTTCGCCTTTGATGGGATGCAGGGGGTTATGCCTTGCTGTTCCAGGGCAGCGCGGAACCAGTCAGCATCGTAGCCCCGATCGGCCAGCAACGCCTTGGCCGTGGGGAAGGCATCAATCATCAGCGCAGCACCCTTGTAGTCGCTCATCTGCCCTTCGCTGAGAAGCATGATCAACGGTCGGCCCTTGCCGTCGCAGACAGCGTGAAGCTTGGAGTTCAGCCCGCCTTTGGTGCGCCCGATACGTCTGGGAAGAGCCCCTTTTTTAAGAGGCTTGCCGCCGTCCGGTGTGCTTTGAGGTGAGTGGCGTCGATCATCAGCTGGTCCGGCTTCCCGCCTTTGGCCGCCAGCTCGGCGAAGATCTGGTTGAACACGCCCAGACGGCTCCAGCGGATGAACCGGTTGTAGATCGTCTTGTGCGGGCCGTAGCCGGCAGGCGCATCACGCCAGCGCAGTCCGTTCCTGATCACGAAGATGATGCCGCTTATGATCCGCCGATCATCGACCCGCGGAATGCCGTGCGACAATGGACAATATGGCTCGATCCGACGCATCTGCGCCTCGTTCAACAACCACAACTCGGACAACAGCAGCGCCTCCTCAGCGCCGACATTGAATCAACCCATCGCACCCAGCGCAAGCGATTTAATGGGTCCTCAGCCTAATAAATCTAAAAAATTCATTTTAATGAAATAAAAACGCAATCCAGGGGGATTTTTACCTTCTTCTATTTCGGAACAACTCAATCTATTTTAGTATCAAACAATCTGCGTAGCCAAAAATATTTCGGATAAACGACTTCTCAGCAACGTAATCAAGCCTTTTAAGCGATTTTTTTTCAAGCTCTGCATTTCCCCTGACGAGAAGAAAGTTGCAGTTTTCTGACAAAATCTTTTCCTCAATTATTTTGATATGCTCAATTACGAGCTCCCGGTTGTTGCTTCGCGATAAACAGATCCAATATGCTCCCTGATCTCCAGCTGTGATCGTCATGGGCTCATGCCCTAGCCCATCATTTGACCAACCCGCATCTGGGGTGTTTGGGATCCACTTACCGACGTGATTGAAAATACGCCCGGGCACCGCACCTGAAGTCATCGTTGTTACCGCATGTTGATCTGGGTCTGTAGTCTCAACGGCATTAGCAGCGCTACGAGTCCCGCCAAGTGCGAAAACGCCATAACTCGCGCTTGCTGCCTTCTGGCTAAACGAAAAGCTCTCGCCAGGTGCGAGTTCAACAAGATCAACGCGACATACCGGATACAGGATCGACTTGTGTCGCATCAGAAGATCTCCGGATTGGTGATGATTTCCGAATAAAAGGGCGTCCCATCCGGCATCACTCCTTCACGAATAATCCGGTCTTCTGTGACCTCTTCGCGCGTTATGATCGGCTTTTCAGGCGCTGGGGCAGTCGTAGGTTCATCCATAAATCATCCCTTTATGACAATGTTGTAGACCCCGCCGTTCGTGGGGAACGGATTGGCGTCCAATGAATTTCCAAAATAGAAGGTCGTGACGTTGTTGGTGGCGTCATAGGTCGGCAGGGTAAGCGGCCCGAGACTGGCGCCATTCACCGTCACACTCGTGATAAAATTAGCAGCCCGGTTGCCGGACACCACTACCGTGTTGTTCCAATAACAATAGAGCCCCTCAATTGTGGCGCCATTGAATGTGGTGTTCGCCATCGAGCCGGCAACCAGACCGTTGCCCGCACCCGCCGAGCTATAGCCGTAAAGCGTATTTGCGATTTTGGAGGTGTCGGTGACCTGGCCGGCCGTCAGCGTTGTTGTGAGCGTCGGGATTGCGACCTTGCCGTAGAGGTTCGACATTGCAATCGCACCCGTCGACACCCCTGCAAGAGCTCGAACAGCCGTGCTTCCAAGCGAGATGCTCGCTGTCGACGCATTGCCGAGTTCCGTATTTGCTTGCGAGAGATTGATGGCACCCGACGAAGGCAGGCTGCCTGTTCGATACGTGAGCACAATCAGACCCGGGCGGCCGGCACCCCCTGCCCAGCCACCGCCTGCTCCACTGTAATTCCCGCCGCCACCGCCACCGCCGTAGAGTCCTCCTGAGTAGCCGGTGATGGTATAGTTGGTGCCGCCCAGACCACCGCCGCCGCTTCCCGCACCTGCGGTCACGCCAGCGGCCAGAACCGTAAGTCCGGTGCCCGTGATTGCGTTGGTGGTGGCTTGCCACTGGGCTCCGGCATTGCCGGCGGTATTTCCTGCCGTCGCGCCCCCGCGCGCCGAAGAGCCTGCACCGCCGTCTCCGCCATAAGCGTCAGATTGCCCATCACCGCCAGCAAGGCCGGCGCCCGAGAGACCGGCAGCTCCTCCCCCGCCCCCACCGCTGTCGTAATTGGTGCTATTCCAGGCAGCACCGCCCGCACCACCAAGATAAGTAAGCGTGCCAACCTGCGTCGTTGCCTGACCACCGCCTCGGGCAAGAACGCCTTGTGCGGCAGATGTTGGTGCCGAGCCCGTATTGCTGACCCAAGTGTTCCCGCCATTAGTCGTCGACGTTGTCGAACTTCCAGCACCCCCGGTGCCGATACTAATCGTGAGAGACTGGCCCGGTGACCCAAAATTGACGAGCTTGGCATAGCCGCCGCCAGTACCACCCGAACCGCCGGCCGATGCATTGCGGAAGGAGCCCCCACCTCCACCCCCGATACATTCGATCGAGTTGTTCGCGGAGTTCCAGTCGGACGGGAGCGTGATCTGCGTACCGGCCGTAATGATGATGACTTTGATGGGCATGGCTTACGCTCTCTTCAGCTCATCAATTTCGGATTTGAGCTCTTTGACCGCTTCGATCAGCAGAGCAGTCAGGCGCTCGTAGCGGACCGCTTTATGGCCCTGAGCGTTCTCGCCCACGATTTCGGGCAAGATTGCCTCGACTTCTTGAGCGATGACACCGACGTCCGCCCGGCGGACGAAGTAGCCGTCCTCACCCCCTTGATGGTCGATATAGGCTTGGCACCAATCATAGCGGACACCGCGGACCTGACAGACAAGGTCGAGCGCACCCGCGATAGGCCGGACATTTTCTTTTAGCCGGGCATCTGATGCGTAATAGGCAGTGACGTTATTGGTCGCACGTATTTCGCCTGCGACGGCCGAGGCAGCTGTTCCAACGCCCAGCGAGTTGATCTGATAGTTATTGGAGGTGTTCAGGCTGTTTGCGGTGGTTGCCGTTGTCGCCGTCCCGGAAATGGAGATCCCCCAGGTACCGCTCGCGTTTGCACCTGACGTACTCGGCGCACCCACGCTGTTGTAACTGATGGTAACGGCTGAGCTTCCATTAAAGGTCGAGCCAGAAGCCGCACCCGCGCCGCCGTTGTTGAAGGTTAGTGCATTGGCAATAGCCGATCCGATCTGGATAACAGTACCGCCCGCATTCTTCGTATAAAGCTTGGCATCAGCGAGATTAACCGCAAGCTCGCCCGGCTGGAGGGATGCCGCAGATGGGACTGCGGACGCCGTTGAGGAGCGTTTGAGGAGGAAGATGTTGGCCATAAGGCAGACCTTAAAATGTCAGGTAAGTGGACGGACGCTCTGAAAAGGGACGATCAGAACGTGCCACCGTCAAAGGTAATCCCATCGATGCTGCCGCCAGTGATCGCCACGCTACTGGCAGCTTGGGTCGACATGTTGCCAAGGCCGGAGATGTCGGTGTTGGGGATTGTGGCTGATGCCGTAAATGCAGACGTGCCGTTGCCCTTGAGGTAGCCTGTCAACGTGGACGCACCCGAGCCGCCCTTCGCCACCCCCAACGTGCCCCCGATGTTACCAAGCGTCAGATTTGCTTCATTGACATCGACAGTCGGGTTGCCAGCGACCCCGTCGCCATTGGTGACGGCAATTTTAGTTGAGCCAGCCGTCAGCGTCCGCCCAGAAACTGCTCCGGATGCCGTGCGGGCAATGATGCCATTGGTAGCAAGGTTGTGCAGCGCCAGTGCTTGCCCTGTCAGTCCGACATTGTCTGCAGCGACAGAAATCCCGGTACCAGCGCCCACATCAATGGTGTTCCCGGTCTTCGTGAGACCATTGCCGGCAACCACCTGACCCGCACCGTTGAACTGAACAAAAGCGATCGCTGTCGTTCCCAGCGTACCGCCTGCATCCACCGTACAGAGATAACCAACGTCAGCGTTCACGGTACCCTGCTCGACAAACAGGTACGCAGAGACATGCTCATCCCATGTCGAGAGATCGAGCGCGCGGGTCCATGCACCGGCTGCCACGACATAGACACCGTTAGCGGACGTCGTGGTCTGGTCCTTCACCAAAACACGGTCGCCCGCCACCAGTGCCACGCCGTCGATGGTCATGGTGCCAGATATCGAAGCAATGTTCGCGGTAGACGCTGCCTTGACCGAAGCCTTGGGATCCAGCCCTTGTACGGTGAGATCGACGTAGTTCTTGGTGGCAGCATCCTGCGCCGCGGTCGGATCTGCCAGACCCGTGATGCGCTGGTTGTTGAGACCCAGGGCAGCCGTCGGAGCCGCCAATTGATCAAGCCGGTTCGCCCGGACCCGGGCGTCGGCATAATAGAGGTTGGTGCCTTCCGAGACGTCCGACGTGGAGAGTGTAATCGCCCCGGTGCGGCCAGCAACGGACGTGACCGGGAACGTGATCGCGACATTGCTGGCCGCCGTCACCCGCCCCTTGGCATCAACCGTCACCTGACCAACCTGCGTCGCAGAGCCATAGGTTCCGGCGGTCGCGCCACTGTTAGTAAGGGTTAGCGCAATGGCCGCATTGGCAGAGCCGTCAAAACTCGCAGAACCCGTGCCATCACCCGTTATTGAGAAAGTCCGCGCGGCCGCAAGCTTGGTCGCGGTTCCCGAATTGCCATCGATCGAGCCAGAGATCGTGGCAGAGAAGGTCTTGGCGCCAGCAACAGTCTGATCGCCAGACAAACCCACAAATGCCCCGGGCCCGCCGATGGCAATAACAGAAGTGGCGCTACCGCCAGCACCGCCCGTGCCGGCGCCATAGTAGAGGGTGTTGTCCTGTTCGTTGAATGCAAGCTCGGCATTGGCAAGCGAGGTGGGAGCACCGGCTGCACCGCCGGCGGCCCGGCGCTTGATACGCAGGGTATTGGACATCAGAAATTACCTCCGTCGACCAGTCTGGTCGCTTTCTCGTTGATCCATGTATTGGTGGGGGATGAGTAAGTGAGGACGTCCCCGCCCTCGGGCGCGGCAAGATCAACATCGGTGAGATCGGTCAGCGCGCTCAGCGGCCCGGGCGGGCCAGTAGGGCCCTGAGGTCCGGTGAACCCTCGTGGGCCAGAGATCCCTGCGCTTGAGACATCGAGGGTGATGCTCGTGCCGTCGCTCTCGACGAGGATGGTCTGGACCGTCTCAACGATTTGAAGCGCGACCGTCATTCGACATCAAACGTAAGGGTCGGAAGAACCTCACGCTCCCCTCTGTCGTTCTCAAAACCCAGTGTGAGCCAAACCTTGCCAGCGCCGGGAGCCAATGGAGCGGTCTGCTCGTCGCTCCACAGCACTTCGATTTGCCCGCCCGAAGCTGGGGTCAGGATTGAAAGTGCGGGCGGCGCAATGTTCGGGCTCTGATCGATGACCATGAGCGTGAGCCCGGAAAGATCACGAGCTAGCCCCGCGCTCTGGTCGGCAAAAAAGGTGGCGCGCACGCGCTTAGTGCCGCCCCGGCGAATGGTCAGCCTGGTCATCGATGCACCTGATCGGAAAAGAGGGTGGCGGGAGCCGAAGCCCCCGCCACTGAGCATCAGCCGATGCGGGCTGTCGCCGTCTTGCGGAACAGAACGCCGCCGATACCGGTCAGCGCTAGCACCACGGTCAGGACGTCAGTCTGATCGAGCCCGGCGGGCAGAACGCCGAGCGTACCGGCAATGCCCCAGACGCTGCCGATAAAGCCGGTCCAGATAGCCTTCGAGGTCCACCAAGGTTTGAGATCTTCCATATCACTTCTCCAATAAAAAACCCGCCAAAAGGCGGGCGGGGTGATCCATCTGCCATGCGCAATGGATGAGTGGGTCAGGCTTCGTTGCTGGAGAGCGCACCGGTTGCAGCGAGTTCGACCGGCTTCGCGGTCGGGGGCGCCGCCTTATAAACAGGCCGGCGAACCGCGATGCAGCGATCCTTGGCAATGCGGGTGATGGTCACGCCATCGGACTGGTTTCCGCCCAGCACATGAAAGGCACCATAGTCTTCGCCGATGTAGAGCCCGACATGGCCGGAGACCTCACCGCGTCGAAAGACCAGCACATCACCAAGCTGCGGCTTTGCGCTGCCGTCCTTGCCGAAGTTCACCCAGCTCCTCGCCCAGAGCGGCTGGCTCGGCAGCGCCTTGCCTGCTCGTTTGGCGACAATGGCCGTGAACAGTCCGCACCAAGGGACCTCATCATGGTTGTAGATCTTGGCCAGCCCCAGCTCCTTGGCCCAGCCGAGGATCACGGGATTGTCGGCAGAGCCCTGCGCCTCGACCGTGCCGTAAAGCTTGCGGGCTTCGGCCACCATCTTGGGCAGAGGTTGCAGGTCATCGAGCCAGCGATAAGCCGGCGGTAACGAGTTCATGGATATTCTCCTTTGGAGGATTAGCGGCCAGAAAAGCCCTTGATGGCCGCAAAGATTACCGCGAGCGCGGTGACCAGCGTTGAAAGCCATTTGACGAAGCGAACCACACCCGTGGCGGTGTTCCATGCGTCGAGCAGGTCCTTGAGCTCCTTGCGGACGGCTTTCAGTTCTTCTTGCACCGCTTCCAGATCGGCCCGGATCAAGGCCATCTCAACAACCGGGTCCTGATCAGCCATCAATCACCTCCCTGATCTAGCTGGCCTTCGAGCCGAGCGCGCAGGTCGCAAAGTTGCTGATGCAGCTCCGCTATGGCCTGAAAAGACAGGGCCACGAGCTTAGGATAATCAACGGCAAGATGGCCGTCCGGGCGCTCATGGGCGGCCAGAGGAAAGGCGCGCTGGACATCCTGAGCGATGACGCCGAAGTCAGCCTTTCGAACAAAAAACCCGTCTTCGCCACCTCGTGCGGTGATAATATTATCGCGCCAATCAAATAGTTTACCACCAATCTCTGACACCTTTTGTAAAGCATCAGATATCGGACGAATATTCTCCTTGAGGCGCGCGTCTGAGGCAAAATAGGCAGTGACATCCCCGGTTGCACGGATTTCGCCCGCAGTGCCCGAGGCAGCTGTCCCCACGCCTAATGATGAAAGCTGGTAACTGCCCGACGTGTTAAGCGCGTTAGCCGTTCCGGCAACCATTGCAGTCGTCGCGGTGCTGGCGCTTGCCGCACTTCCAGTGATGGAGATCGCCCAGGTTCCCGATGCCCCGCTCCCGCCTCTGGAGGGCACATCGAGATTGGTCCGAGCATCGGCACCCGTTGCAGCACCCGTTCCCCCAGCTGTGATGGCGACCGTCCCTGTCAGCTTCGACGCCGCCAACGACGTTAGCCAGCTGGGATCAGCATAGCTGTTAGTCGAAAGAAGGGCCGCGCTTGATTGGGAGGGCGCGCTCAGGCCAATTGTCCACGCGGCATAAGTGCCGCTTCCTCCCGTTGCCGTGACGTTAACAACAAGCGCTCCTGTGCCACTGGCATAGGACGTCACTTGTCCATGCATCCAGTTAACGGCGCTCGCACTGTTGGTTATGGTCACCCACTGACCAATCACCAGCGCCTTACCAGTCTGGATGGTCAGTGATTTTGAGCCTGTGCCAACCGCGAGGCTCGTTGTGCTCGTGGCATTGGTGCCGGGAGAATTAACGGCCGTTGTGGCGCTCGCTGCTGCGTTCGCTGCATAGCCATTTACTTCGGTCGCCAGAGCATTGGCTTCCGTTGCAAAGGTCGGGAGCGCCAAAAGAAAGGCATCCGCTCGCGTATTAAAGTTCGTCGCATCCGAACGGGTCGGCGGCGAGGGCAAGGCAGTAATGGGCATAAGGGACCCCTCAAATGGGCTGAGGTCATTGGCCTCAGGTGAGGCCTTCAATGGTCAAGCTGCAGTAGCTGATCGTTGGGTAGGCAAGGTCGATCGAGAACTCTTTGTAAAAGCCGTAGACGGTGAGACTGTCGAAGCTGTCAGATCCGATCCAGAGAACGGGCGTTGCTCTGACAGCTGCAAGAATGGTCTGCACATCGTCGACGCCCGATGTTTGCATGACAACGCGAGCGGTCATCCTTTTGGCATAAGCCCGCTCCACAACCGAGGTCACCCCAAACTGGTCGGTTTCTTTACGCGAATAGTCGATGATCCCGAGCCCAACGCCATGTTCGGTCTCGCCTATGTCAAACTGGCGCCCGACCAGAAGCGTGCCGCATGAGACAATATCTGCTGGATTATCTCGGTTGATGGTGACCGTGATGACACCCGCCTCATAGACCGGCACGTCAAGAAAGAGCAGGTTCGACTTCCGGCCTAACGGCTCGAAAAACCATGAGAACCAGTTATCGATCGCCGTCCCGCCGATGTTGAAGCTTTGGGTCTTGCTGTAAATCTGTGTGCCTGAGACGCTGAGCGAAACCGTTGCACTTTCGGCATCGGTGTCAATGAGAGCGATGCCATCTGCGGCACCTAGTGCCATGGTAACCTGAAGCGACCCCGTCCTTGTGGTCTTGGTGCCGACCCTTGCATCGAACATGGCCCAGCGGTTGGTGGGACCAAGATCGAGCCATTTGGTTGGATCGCTAGCTGGATTTACGCCGGTGGAGGCCGCCAGTGCCTCATATTTACGATGCGTTGAGGCAAGGATGACCCGGGCCCCTGTCGCATAGGCCGTGCCCGAACTCCATGCCGCATAGTCATTCTCGGCCACATTGCTGGAGCTCAACATCGCGTCTGTCAGCGCTGTTGGTCGGATGAGCTTCACGCAGCCGTCCTAACAGCCAGCGCGTCGCCATCCGGCGTCACGCGTTCAAGAATACGGGCTGCCTTACTCGTGCCCGCCGCAATAGTGGCCGATGCGATGCGATGCTCCTCGCGCAGGTCTGAGATCTCCTGCCGGAGCGATGCCAGCCCCTCATTCAGCCGAGCCGAGCCATCATTGGCAGCAGCCGTTGCAGAAGCCATTTGCGAGCTGGCGAACTGCTCCCACCATGTTGGTGTCGTGGAATCCGCGACGACAGCAGCGGGAACCGGGCTTTCACTAGAAAGCATCGCGGCCGCATTGATAGTCGCGACTGTCTCTTCAAGGCTTGCCGCTGTTTGGCCCTGAATACGGGCCAACTCCTGTGCTGAGGTCGCGGCATCGGCCGCGGCCGTCAGCAGAGCTTGACTGAGACCCGGCAATGACTTGGCCGCCTCTTGGTCGCCGGCGCGTGCCGCAAGTGTTGCTGCGTTGAATTCTGAGAGCGCCTGCGCGTAGCTTTTTGCACCACCTCCAAGGCTGCCGCGAATACGCGCAACTTCAGAAAGCAGGCTGTCCGTGATCTGGCTCCAGGCCGCCTTCAGTTTTTCCGCAGCGGCGGCCGCTTCTTCGGCTGCTTTTTGTTGGTCCTGCAGCGCCCAGATTTGCTCCTGAAGGGCGCGATTACTCTCGTCCAACTTTGCAAGATCAAGTGCGCGAAGTGCGGCCGTGTCGCCCTGAAGCTCCAGCAACTGCCGCTCAAGCGATCGGCGCTCTTCAAGGATCGCTTCTGCTTTCGCTGCGTCCTGCGTTGCCTCGATGAGATCGGCAAAGGCGGGAGCAAGCTGGATAAGAGCCACATAGGCGGCTCTACCCGCTTCCGTTGTCAGATCCTGCGCCTCGACGAGCGCCCGGAAGCCCGCGATGCTGTCGGGCATTGCAAATCCAAGGCTGTTGAGGATTTGCGTCAACTGCGCCGTTTGGGCAGCGATCTGTTCTTCTTCTGAATAAAAGCGAGCAAAATAGTCGGCTGTCGCGGACGCCATATCGCTTGCCGACCCGAACAGATCGAACAGGTTTATCTTTGCCGAAAGCGATAAGCCTTCAACTGATGTCCCGAGCAGGCTTAGCGCGGAGGTGACCGCCTCTATGCTGGAGGCCACACGAACCAGCGTTTCGAAATAGCCTTCACCCACCTTCTGGAACTGTTCAAGGCCGGGCACGGCGTATTTGGCAAGGCTATCAGCCGCAGCCCCGAAGATTGCGGTCAACTTCTCTTGGATCTGGTCGCCGGTCAGGCCTTTGAGATCAATCTTTCCGACATTGATCACAAAGCTCTTCAGCCGCGCCTGCACCTCGTCGAGCGACAGCCCGAGCGGGCCAGCCGCCGCCGAAATCGCCTCATAGAACCCCCGGAAGATGAGGCCAAACTGCTGCTCCAGCTCCGCGCTCGCGGCAGAATACTGCGTCGAATAGCTTGAGCCGACGCTGATCCCGAAGAACTTCTTCGTCTTCTTGATGTCAGAGTAATAGCTCGCGTCAAAGCCGCCAGAGAGGATCGAGCCAAGCGACTGCGCGCCGCCATAAATGCCCTGGCCGACAATGCTGGTCTTGGTGCCAAAGAGCGCATTGACGATGCTGCCAAGCACCTTGCCGAGACCACCGAGCAGCTTGGCGCCAAGGAACCCGATCGCCGCACCAATGGGCCCGGCGATGGCCATGCCAATGCCCGTGCCAATCAGTGAGCCGGTCTTGGAGCCCACAAAGTTCGAGATGCTGGTCAGGACCGAGTTGGTCGCGCCCAGCAGGCCCGTCAGCTTCGTGCCGGTCTGGATGCCGGCCGCCGATGCTTCGATCCCGCCTGTGCGGATGATGAGGTTGGTGAGCCCGCCAATGTTGGCCTCGATATTCTTCAATGCAGCCAGCATGGCCGCGGAATATCGCATGGTGAGCGTGTCGACCTCGCGCAGATGATCGATGGCGTTTGCGATGCTCTCGGACTTGGCGCTGGCGTCGCCGAACACCGTGCCGGTCCCTTCATTGGCCGCCGGCAGCTTCTGCGAACCACCAAATGCGCCGCCGATGGCAATACCCAGCGAGGCGATGACACCGGCCGTGATGGCGCCTGCGGCAATGTTGAGCGGGAAAGGCAGCGAGCGGATGGCATTCACCACCGCTTCGACCGCCTTGATACCAGTCGTGATGATCGAGTTGCCCTGTTCGACACCGGCACGCGCCGTATCGGACGCGGCCATAGCCGTATCGCTGGTGACCTTGGCCGCAGTTTGAGCGCCGATGAGCCCGATTTTCGCCGTTGCATTCTTGATGGCGATGGCCAGCTCGAAGGCGCGGAACACCTTCTCGGCGGCGAGCATCGCCGTGTAGCCATCGGAGCCCTGCTTGAAGAACCCCTTCGCGGCGGACGCGAGGTTGCCATAGTGGTTGATCTCGGCCGAAGCTTGGGCCGTGCGCGCGTCGGCATATTGGAACGAGGTCTTGCCGTATTCGCGCTCCATATCGGCGACCCGCTTGGCGGCGGCCACCTGCTCGGAGGCAAAGCGCGTAATCTCGACCGTGATGCCGCCGATCGCGCCGCCAACCGCGCCAAAAGCATTGGCCATGCCGCGCGCAGCCTGTTCGGTTGCCGAGACCATGTCCTCGAGGCTCTTGAGGTAGTCCTCCTGTCCCTTCTGCGCGAAATCCGTCTCGATGAGCGCGGTCTTGGCGGCCCGATATCGCTCCCAGGCGGCCGTCCCGCGCTCAAGCACAATCTGCTCTTTTTCAGCTTCGAGATTGGCGAGCGCCTGCGCCTTGGTCGTTTTGTCCAGCATCGCAACCTGCAATTCGAGCGGGGCAACGGTATTGCGGATGAACTCCTTCTCGGCCTGCGCCTTGCTTGCCTGCTCCCAGGCTTCGCCAGCCTGAAGGATCGCAAGACGTGCCTCGTCGGTCGGGGCCTTGAGGGCCGCCATCGCGACTTCCATGCGCTTGATCTCAATCGGGGTCTTCCCGATCTTGGCCGTCTCGATCTCGAGATTGCGGGCGAAATCCTGCGCTGCCTTGAGCGCCTTTTCGGCCTCGGTCATTTTGGGCCCCTTAGCGGTCTTGTCTGTCCTGTCGCTGCGGATTTCCTCGGCCTTCGCAGCAAGCCGGGCTTTGGCAGCCGCAATGCTGTTCTCGCGCCACTTGGCTGAGAAGCTGTCCATCATCGAGATGGCATCGCCAAAGGCGCTGCTGAACTCTCCTTTGATCTGGCTCGCCATACGGGCGGTCGAGCCCGCAAAACTGTTTTCCATGCGCGGCAGAGCAACGCTCTCGATCCGCGAGATCGAGGAAAGCCCGACCCGGTCGAGTAGTGGGTTTACCCGATCGACCAGCCAGTTGATCGCGGCAATCGCCTTGTTCGCCATAAACTCAACGCCGCTGATCGTGAGATTGGCAGCGCCAACAGCCGCCTCGCTGATCACACCTGGCAACGACGACCAGATAATCTTGATCGCATTGAACCCACCGACCCAGCCGGCATAGATGAAAGCGATGGCGTATTTACCGACCGTCATCACGGCATCGAAGGCGGTCACCGCCCAGTCCTTGAGGGTAGAGAACACCGAACCGAGATTGAGGCCGTCGGAAACGGTTTTCCAGAGACCCTTCATCGTATCGCCGACGGTGATCCCAACGGGTCCGAGCTTCTCCATCTCCTTCTTCGTGAGACCGAGGCTCTGGGCATATTTGTCGAGCTCACCCGACTGCTTGACGCTCGACTGGAACATCTTGAACGCGCCGAAAGCGAGGGCTGCTGCTGCGGCTGCGGCTAGGAGATAGGGGTTCATAAGCGCTGCTGCGGCCGAACTTGCCGCTAGCCCCAGCAGCGCCCGGGCCATGCCGCCGATCCCGACACCGGCCTGCATTCCGATCTGACCGATCTGGGTGCCCTGCTGCATGAACACGGTGAGCGGCTTCTGCCCGGAGAACAGGCCAACCACCATGTCATTCAGCTGATAGACGAGGTTCTGGACGTGGTGGCTGGCAAGCTTGGCGGAGCCACCCATGCGCGCAACGCCACCGCCGCCCACCGCGTTCAGCGCTTTGTCAGCGCGAGAAGCGGAGTCCGCAACATCGCCCATCGCGCCTGCAACCGATCGCTTCATGTCGGCCATCTCCTTTTGGAGACGCGCGACATTGGTGATCATCTCAATTTCGAGGGTCCCCGCCTTCAAGGCTATTCTCCCTTCGACAGCATCATCGCCCGGAACGCGTTGGTGACCTTCCGGGAAACTTCATCACGATTGAGACTGGAGGTGGCAGTCCAGGGTGGCGGGCAGTCAGGCTCGCGGGCCCGGACGGTCTCGGCAACGAACTCGACCGACAGTCGGCGTAGCAACCTGGCGACCCACGGCGGGAGGTCATGCCCCATGCAGTGCTGCCAATACTCGATGGAGCCCCATGAAATGGGAACTGCACCCATCGCGCCGGGATCGGTGGGGCCAACCTCCATCAGCCAGTCGATCACCCATGGGGTACGGATCGGTGGAAAGTCGGGGGCGAGATCGTCGATCATCATCCGCTTTAGCCGGGTCAGCGGCTCAGCATCCGTGTCGGGCTTGGTGTGCTTGGTTGACCGAGGCCTGGGTGCCGTGCCGAGCCACGCCAATTGCCGAACGTAAAGGCTCAGCTCAGACCTGAGCTCTTCGTAAAATTTGCCCAGTCATTGATGTGGGCTGCAACCTGAGTGGCGATGAAGCCGATCGAGGGATCGGCATAGGCCTTGCGGAACAGCTCCTGGCCTTCAAGGCCGTCAGCGGGCGGATAGGTGAAGCCGTTAAAACTCACCGTGCAGGCGGCGAGGAAATCGGCCTGTTCAGCAAGCTTTTCCTCGGCAGATTGGTCCATTTTTCCGCGCTTCTTGATCTTGTCCATCAGCTGGTTCTGCTGACGGGCTTGGGCGCGCTGGTAGACCTTCGAGCCCGGACCATAGACCGTGATCGAGAGGCGCTTGCCCTTGTCATCAAAGAGCGGGGCATCGTCGCCGCCGACCAGTTCAAGGGTCGATGTGTCGGTCGCGGCAAGCGTGGTGATGTCGAACATGAGGTATCTCCGTCAGTATGTCAGGGGTTAAGGAGCGAGAACTTCGACGATGCCCACACCAGCGGAATTGGTTGTGAGTTCGAGCGCCACTGTGGCGGTCGTGATCTGATCAACCGAGCCCACGTTGACCTTGAAGCTCATCACCTGCGCCTGGAAATAGTATTTGTCGCCGTTCTGGGTGGTGACGCAGAAACTGTGATCGGCATCGGAGGTCGAGGCGGACTTAAGCAGGATCTGGCCGGCATCATCTGTGTCGAGGCCCATCTGGATCTGCATCGTACCTTGGTTGAAGCTGCCCTTCTTTTTGACGACCCCGCGGCTGCCCACAGGGTTGAAGATCACGAGATTGAACTCGCGGCCATACTCGCCAAGGTCAGACACTTCGCCAACCACGGTCATGGCAAGCGCGTTATAGCCCGTGGCGTCGAAGGTCGCAGGGGTAGAGGCCGACACCTTCAACGTGGTGCCGGCGGAAGTCCGAACGGTCATAAATCAAATCCTTATGAAGGTGAGGCAAGCCGCGCCTCGTTGAATGAGACGAGGAAGTCCTGCGTCTGCATGTGGATGCCGGTCTCTTCATCGAAGAGGTCAGGTCCGGCAGCGCCTGTGTGAACGGTGACCTCGCTGATTTCCGGGATCACTGGCATTTGATCGGCCGCAGCTCGGCGCACGGCTGCAAGAATGACTTTCGTTTCGGGGTAAGTCGCCGCAAGGGCGGTCACCTGAATGCGCTCCCGGGCCCGCTTTCTAATGCCTGGCGCCGGGATATTGCGGTCCACTCTGCTGATGCTCAGAAGTGAAATCGCCGGAAGAGTTGTTGACTGGGGTAGTGTGCCCGCCGTGATACGCGCGTCAGGCACATGCGATGTTAACGCCCCATTCCCCACCAGGAGCGCGCGCACCGCAATTACCCCGTTCATTCTTCGTCGACCTCAAGAGCGGGCGCACGAAGATCGCCGATCTGGACGCGATGCGCGATGTAGGCACCCATTGCATTGACGGCTTCTTCCGCCTTTTGATCGAGCGCCGGGCGAAGGAACGGTTTAGCGGCATGGCCCGGGTGCATAACCACGGGCCCGACGAAGTTTTCGCCAATCTTCAGGCTCCCCCGCTTCAACATCTTGTTCATCGTGCCGATCGATACTGGTCGAGGGCCGTGCCGGGTCTCACGGACGGGCATGTCCGCGTTCGACACAGAGATTAAATGCGGAGCCACGCCATATTCGACAAAAACGCCTAGATAAGAGCCTTTACCCCTCAGCTTGATATAAGATGAGAGCTTGGCGCCTTCTGCCCGCGTTCCAATTCCAATTGTGCGCTTCAGTTGACCAGTGCGGACCGGGACATTGGCCTTTGCCTGTTGCTGGATGACCTTGGCACCTGCGCGCAAGCCCCCACGGATCACATTGCGTTCGAGATTTTTGGGCAGTTCGTCGAGCAGACGCAGCAGCTCGCGGCCACCCTTGAGCCTGATCGTCATGGGGTGTTTCCTTCACTGGTGAGTTCTTCGACCATGATCTCCATGCCCTCCCGGCGACCAAGTATGGCCGGGCCGGCAATGATCTGGTGAACGCGATTATTAATGACGACGCGCATATCGGCGGCCAGACCCGCCAAATATCTGAGACGCACCCGCGCCGGGCGGCGCCCGATCTGGATATAGTCAGCGTGGCGCTCTGCCCTTGAAGGCAAGAGATCCCTTACTTCGGCCCAGACGCAGGCGAACTCGACCCAATTGGCCTGCTCAGTGCCATATTGCGGATCATGACCGACCTGTTTGCGCTCAACCCGTATCCGAGTGTCGAGCTTTGACGCTAGATCCAGCGACATTTCAGTTGCCCAACCAAAGCATCAAAGGCGAGGCAGGCCGAGCCTTCGCGGTTTTCAAACATGGCGGCTGTTTTGACGAGGATGGCGGCCCGAGCGATCTGAAGATCAGGGTCCGTATCGCCGAAGCCGGCCGACAATCTGATCTTTATGAGACCATCATCCGCCAATTCTGGCCATGTTTTGCCCGATGCCGGCCGAATACGGGATAATCCGTGCCGACGTCGCACGACATAATTGGCCTCAGGCAGCACGATGTTTGTCCCGTCGGAAGCCGTGTATCTGACCTCAACTACCGATACCGGACGAACCGGGACAAGGATCTCCTCTGGCCAACTCTCGAGCTGAAGCTCAAGCGTCTGCTGACATAGCTTAAGCCCGGTTTGCGCCTCTAGCTCGGCTTGAGCGGCATAAAGCTTTGCGCCAAGTAAAAGGTCCTCGTCATGTACATCAATGCGCAGCTGCTGGCGCGCCTCCTCAAGCGTCACAGCCCGATCCTGCGGTGGCTCGAGCGTGACGATCTCAGGCATTAGCCACCCTTGGTGCGCGTGTTGGCGCCAGCTTTGTTGGAAATCGACGCACGGCCGGCGGTTTCTGTGGTTTCAGACGCCTCAAGTGCTGTGACCGAAACGGACACTGGTCGTGCTTTTTCGGCAGTTCTGATCACCTCGGTTTGGTGACTTCCCAGCGCTTCAATCGCCAATCCCCTCTCAATAAGCAGCTGCCCATCATGAGAGTTTATCTCAAACTCCTCACCCGAAGTCAGATTTCCCGGCCCCAAGGCACTCACATGTAGAGTATCCAACGCAATTAGTCGCATGGTGCTTCTCCGAAAAAGGGAGCAGCCGATTTAGGCTACCCCCTGCAGATTTCATGCTGCGGTTGCAGCGGTCGCGGCAGTCGCGAAATCACCCTTCACGAAAGCTTCGGGCCGATAGACAGCGAGTGCAAGACGCTCTTCAGCAAGGATGGTCACAAGGTTTTTCCGGAAGTTCTGGTCATCCTCGGTCGAGACCTCGACCACAGCGTCCATCCTGTCGAATACCTGCGCACCAAGCTGGAATGCGCCTGTAAGGAACTTACCGGCGCCAATCGCCTGAGTGGCAACAACCGGAAGCCCCCAGAGCGTTGGGGAGAGTGTGCCCTGCGGATTGCCAATTACATAGGCTCCCGTCGTATCCTTAAGGAGCTCAATCCCAGCCCAGTCAGCTGGGTGCAGAACTGCCCCGGTCGGAAGCAGTTCTGAGAGCGTCGACTGCAGCATCGAAAGCCTTAAAATGTCGACGCGAGTGACGGGCGATGGCAGCGTCAGTGGCGCGGTGAAAGCCGTAGCCTGAGTATAAACACCATTAAGATCGGTACCAGTTCCGCTACCGTTTAGCAGCTGGTTCTCCTCTACCAGAGCGAGCCCATAAGTCAGACGTCCGTCAATGTAAGACTGCAGCATCGGCACATCGTCGAGAATCTGGCGAGTGGCCAAAACCCAGTGGGCAATGGTTGTGACATTGCTGCTGACAATGTCAAATTTGATATCGCTCTGCGGCTTTATCGCACCCGAGAGCTCCGAGACGGTTGCAGCTGAGTTCGTGAACCCAGTCTCTTTGACATACTGAATGGAATTGCTGGCAGTGCGACCTGGCGTTAAAAGGTCCCTTATCGTCATGCGGCGTTGGCGGGGCGCAACAATCCCGGGCTGCCGGTCAGGGATGATAAGATCACCAGCAGATCCATTTGCATCATTGGTCAGTGCCGAAACGATCGCTTTGACCTCGACACTGGCCCGCCCTCGCGCAGTGTTATTGCCCAGCAGTGCCTTAAGAGACGCATTTTGTACGACCATCTCGCCAATCGTGCGCGGACTAGCTTGCGATTCCTCGACGGCCCTTCGCGCCATCTTTTGCTCAACTTCATCCAACCGGGCTTTGGCCTCATTGAGCGCGATTAGCGCTTCATCTGCCAATTGCTTGGTTGCGTTCGAGAGATCCTCTCCACGCTGCGCTCGGCCAATTGCATCCTCAGCAAGAGCTTTTACCTGATCATGGCGGCTTTCGAAGGCTGCCCTGATTTCATCGTGACGCGCTTCAAGATGTGCGCTGATTGCCGATTGCGTGTCCTTTAAGGCGCCAAGCAGGCCAGCATCTCGTGCATCGAGACTCGAACAGATTTCTCCCTGGCGCTCTTCAATTGCTGCCCGGATGTCAGCATCGCGGGCATCAAGGTTCGACTTCATTTCATTAAGGCGGGCATCGACCACGCCTTTCACTTCGCCGGCAAGCTGCTCGGCGGTCTTCTGATCGCTCATGATAGTTGTCCTGTGTGGGAGTGGGTTCAGGCGCGAAACTGCGCCAGCAAAGCCGACAGGAAGTCGGAAGGGGTGCTGCCAGACTCACTCCGGAACAGCGGCGCCAGGCCCTTGCCCGCGATTGCGGTGGCCTGGCTTTTCGAGAATCCTGCCTCACGCAGGAAATTCTCAAATTCGGGAAGCGTCGGGAGCCGGCCGTCCTCAACGATGGACTTCACGCTGGTAATCACCGCGCGCTCATTCATCGGGATGGTGACAAGGCTCACCTCGTATAGGGCAAGTTCGAGGAGCTGACGGGTCTTGCCCACCAGCTGGTCGCGGATCGTGCGATAGCCGATCGACAGACCGCCGATCGCGCCGTCACGCACCAGTGCGTGGGCTTCCTGGCCGATCTGGGAAGAGAGCGAGAGCTGGCCTTTGACCACCAGGCCCTCGCGGCTTTCGGCAAAGTCGGTCCACACCCCAGCCGGGCGGGTCTGGTCGTGGTACATCAGCATCGGAACCGACTTGCGCCCCTTCAGGGACCGGGCGAGCGCACCAGGCACGATGACATCGCCGCCTGCATCAACATTGCCGTAACCAGCCGCGAGGCCCTCGATCTGCCCGTCTTCGGTGACGGCTTTGGTATCGAGGACGAAATCGAGATGGTTCATGGGGTGGCTCCGGGATCGGCAGGCGGCAGCGCAGGCGCTGCGCCAGTGCCGGCTTGCGTGATGGGTACGTTCTGCATCTGCATTCGAGGAACATCGCCGCCTTCAACGGGCGGCAGGTTTTCAAAGGCGCGGACCTCGTTGATGGTCATGACGCCATTAGAGAGCATCTGCTGGTAGAAGGACGCCCGTGCACCGCTGTCGCCGCGCAGCAGGCCTTCAAGGTTGAATTCAATGACAAGCCCGGCCTGACGATCAGCGGGCAACAGGAGCTGCTTGGCCAGTGCCTGCTCGATGCGCTTCAAACGCCGACGCAACGTGAACTTCTGGAACCCCAGCGTCTGCTGTTCGAGGCCCGTGCCCCAGCTGGTTGTTTTCTCAGTGTGTCCGACCATGAATGGCGGCACGCCAAAAAAGCGGCAAACTTCCTCGACCGAAAAGGCTCGGCTCTGCAGCATCTGCGCGTCTTCCGGGCTGATCGAGAGCTGGACCCAGTCCATGCCCCGATCGAGCAGCATCGGCCGCCCGGCATTGATTGCCCCGGCAAACTTCTCCTGCAGCAGTTCCTCGGCCATTTTACGTTGGTCGAGGGTCAGGGTGTCGGCGGTCTTCAAGAGACCCGAGGGACGCACGCCGTTTCGGAAGGTGTCGCCCGAGGCCCGTTCGATCGCCTGTGCGAGGCCGAAGGTCTGGCGGCCGAAGCTCAAGGTCGAGAGACCGCCCAGCGGGTTGCCGCCAAAGCCCCGGATGTGGAGCATGTTATCCTGGCCGACCACCGACCGGACGCCGTTATCGGACCACTCGTATTCGAGGCTACCGTCACGAAGACGGCGCACCGTCATAAGTTCCGGCGCGATGGGAACGCTGAGCGCCACCACCCGGCCATTGCTCCCCCGCATGATCTCGGCGTAAGCATTGCCGTTCAGTTCAATGCAGGCGCAGATGAACTCCCAGAAATCGACCGCGGTTTGGTCGGCATTCGGGCTGTCATGCAGGATCCGGTAAAGAGGATGGTCGGTCGCGACCGTTCGCGCACCACCCCGGGTACGGTAGACCATGAGCGGCAGCGAGGCGATAGTACCGGCGAGCAGATTGACGCAGGCCCATGCTGAGGCGAGCCCCAGCACTGAAGTCGTCGAGACCACTTCGCCCGTCGTCGTGGTGCGACCGCCTACCGCCTGCACCAGCCGCGGATCGGTAAGGCTGATAGAGCGCGCGATGTATCCGAGCGCCTTTTGAAAGAGGTTCATGCCGTCAGGCTCTTCAACCAGTCGTCAATGGAGCCGCTGGTGTCGCCCGCCATCGCCGCCCCCACTGCCATGCACAGCGCGACGGCTGCGTCGATCTTGTTGATAGCCCGCTGCTTCGAGAGCCACTTGTTGTCCCAACGGTCGGTCTCGGTGACCGCCGACATCATTGCGGAAATCAAGACTGGATTGCGCTTCAGGCGGATCCGGCCTTCAAGGATCAGTTCTTCCAGATGCCGAAGGGAGCCCGGCATCCATAGGCCTTCGGTCATCTCGCCCGCCGGCTTGGCCCGTTTGGTCCCGCCTTGCGGGTGCTCAACAAAGGTCAGGTCGAGGCCGAGTTCGGCGACTTCCTCTTCGAACCGGCGAAAGGCGTATCGGTCGTATGCGACCGCCTCGACCCGGTAGTCCGAAGCCATCTCGGCCAGAGCCTGTGCCACATGGCGAAAGCTGATGTTCTCGCCTTGCGGCGCATTCAGAAATCCATCGGCGACCCAGAGGTCGTAGGGCTGCTTGTCCCGAAGAACCCGCGCGCTAAGCGTATCGCCTGGCGTCCAGACTTCGACCCAGGCATCAAAACAGGGCTTCCCGTCCTTCTCGCCGTTCCTCTGGACTACCGCGAGTGCGGTCAGGTCCCGGTTCTGGCTGAGGTCTAGCCCGAGCCAGACCGGCTGGCCGGCCTTCGGTTCGAACTCTGCCAGGAGCGGCTCAAGCGTCGCCCGCGCCATCCAGGCGGTTTCCGCATCGGTCCACACGCAGAAGTGAAGCCGGAGAATTCCGTTCAGCTGTCCTGGGATCGCCTTGGCCTGGGCTACAACCTCGGTCAGGTACTGCTCGGTGATGGTCACACCCAAGAGCGGGTTGGCCTTAATCCAGCAACTGGGGTCGGTCAGCGGGTCATCGCCATCATCGAGTGCGCAGACGTAGCTGAATGTCGTATCGTCGATGACCTGACCAAGAAAGGTCGGGTCGGTCACCGCATCGGGGTTGCCAGCCGCCACCCGGACGGCGTGTTCATGTTCCTCCCAGGCAACCGAGTTACGGTCCGAGCCCGAATTGGTGATCATGAACAGCAGCGGATCGCGGCGGAACTTGAAGCCGCGCTCCAGCATCTCAATAATCGAGCGGTCCGGTAGCTCGTGAACCTCGTCCGCCAGTACGAAGTAAGGCCGCGGGCCCGAGCCGGTCTTGCCGGTGTCCCGCGAGACCGGACGGAAGAAGCTGCCACTCGCCAAGTGCGCGATGTTGAACTCGCGCCCCGGACCGCCGGAGAAGTTGAGCCTTCGGTCCAAGGCCGGTGATTGCCGGACCATGCGCACCGCGTCGCGGAACAGGATGTTGGCCTGTTCCTTCTTGGCCGCAGCTGCATAGATCTGGGCGCCAGCCTCCTTGCAGGCGGTCATACCGTAGATGCCGATACCGCCAGCAACCGGCGACTTCCCGTTGCCTTTGCCCTGCTCGATGTAAGCGCGGCGAAACCGGCGCCGACCATCCTTGCGCTTCCAGCCGAACAGCGAGCCGATGATGAAGGCCTGGCTCGGCTGGAGCTCGAAGGGCTGCCCCTCGAACTGGCCTTCAGAAAGCTTCAGCACCTCCTCGAAAAAGGCAAAGGCGTGATCGGCCGCATCGTGGTCAAACCAGATGCCGTCCTTGCGCTTCAGGTCGGCGATGTGCCGTTCGCAGGCATTCCGAACATGTGGCCCGGCAACAATCTCGCCCGACACCACGGCCTTGGCATAGGCCAGCGTGCGGTCAGGCGAAGAACCGGTCGGCGGGGTCGCCTCCTTCTTCCGGCGGTTCGGCGGAGATCCTGCTCCTGGCACTAGGCGTCATCCCGAATTCTGCGGCGTAACGCATCATGTCCGCCGCAGCCTTGTTGGCGGTGCCCACCAACGGGTTCTGGATCGCGTTGCCGTTCGATGTCTTGATCATGAGGCCGCCGGTCAGCTGGTCCTTTTCCGCCATCTTGGCGATTGCGCGTTCAGCCTGGACCCAGCGGCCATAGGCCATTGCGTAGGCAGCAAGTGCAGCCCGGTCGATCTCGCAGAGGATCCCGAGGTTGAAGAGCTCGGTTGCGACCCGTTCCCATTCCACGACCGCGTCGGCGGAAAGGTGGGCGGGCGGCGCCGGGATGGCAGCCCTCGTTTTGGCCTCTTTTCGGTTCAGTGCCCGCTTGCCTGGATTACCGGTGACCAGCTTGAGATGGGTCGGCTTGGGTTTCGTTCCGGGTTTCATCGTTCATATCCTGTATCGCCCCGGCCGAAATCTGCGCAAATGTGCGACCTTCTCCTTCGAGCTGGGCTTCAAGACCAGTAAAGTCCTGCCATCGCTTGACCGCGACATCGACATAGGCCGGGTTGAGCTCGATCGCATGGATCGAGCGGCCGGTCATTTCGCCGGCAATAATGGTGGTGCCTGAGCCCGAGAATGGCTCGTAAACGGCCTGACCCGGGCTGGAGTTATTCTCGATTGGGATCCTCATACACTCGACTGGTTTTTGAGTTCCGTGCCCAGTCTCATTCTTTTGGGGCTTGCTGATATCCCAGACCGTGTTCTGTTTGCGGTCGCCTGCCCAGTGACCATTGGCTCCCTTCTTTACTGCGTACCAACATGGCTCATGGCGCCAGTGGTAGTTGCCTCGAGATAGGGGGGCGTGGCTCTTGGCCCAGATAATTTGGCTGCGGAGCTGGAAGTCGCAGGCCGTCAGGCTATCGCCGACAACGCCCGCGCAAAGCCCGGCGTGCCAGACATAGGCGACATCGCCCGGGAATAGAGCCCATGCTTCGCGCCAATCCGCCTTGTCGTCGTTCAAGACTTTGCCTTTGGCAGTGCCTGAGGCAGCTACGCCGGCCTGCTCACGCCAGGCTGGATCGTAATCCACGCCATAGGGCGGATCGGTTACCATAAGGTGGGGCGATACGCCGTTCAGCGCTTTTGCGACGGTCTCAGCATCGGTACTATCGCCGCATACGAGCCGGTGCTTACCAAGCAGCCAAACATCGCCGGGCTTTGCGACCGGATCGACAGGCACTTCGGGGATTTCGTCCGGATCGGTATTGCCATCAGTCTTTTCCGCCAGCAGCTTCGAAAGCTCATCATCGGAAAACCCGGTCAGCAACAGATCGAAGCCGAAGCCCTGCAGATCGCCTAGTTCCACCGCGAGCATTTCGAGGTCCCAACCGGCGTTCAGCGCCAGCTTATTGTCGGCAATGACGTAGGCCCGTTTCTTTGCCTCCGGCCAGCCGCGGGCAACGATTACGTCCACTTCCGTCTGACCGAGTTTGCGCGCGGCCATAAGTCTGCCGTGGCCGCAAATTACCCCGCCATCCTCATCGATCAGGATGGGCGTGGTCCAGCCAAACTCACGTATAGAAGCTGCAATCTGGGCGACCTGTTCATCCGAGTGCGTGCGGGAGTTGCGCGCGTAGGGCGTGAGCTTTTCTATCGGCCAGCGCTCACTGCGCTGGGCCGGCCAGTCTTGGGTCATAAGATCTCTTGGAATGGCGTCTTGCGACGCGTTTCAGGCAAAAAAAGAGCCGCCTTTTTAGGGGCGGCTCGTTGTCAGTTTTAAATAGGAGAGGATGCCTGAAAGGCACCCTCGAATTGGTCGTCCCCCGCCCTGTTTGCAACTGTTCGTCCAACAATCGCAGTTGCAGCATATGCAACCATCTGCTGCAGACGACGCAATTACTGACAAGGTTGGTTTAATCAGTTTCGATGCTATGGCAGCCCGCGGTGGGGCCTGTAGCTCAATGGTTAGAGCAGGCCGCTCATAACGGCTTGGTTGCGGGTTCGAGTCCTGCCGGGCCCACCAGCTATTCTTTTACTGACGCGCATCCGAGGCACAGCGCTGCTTCAGGCCGGGCCTCCAACCGCTTGGTTGCAATCGCCTCACCGCATTTGATGCATTGGCCGTAAGTACCCTTATCAATCCGCTGGAGCGCCCGCTCAACTGAGTTAATCTCTTGGGTTACTAGGCGGCTCTGCGCTTCGAGAGACGCGTCATCTTCCGTCTCAACGGCACGCTCACCAGAATCGGGATCAAGCGGCTGAGCCAGATCTGCGCTTAGATGGCTTTGCCGAGCTTTAAGTTCGGACAGCTGCTGCTCGAGTATTGCCCGCATGTCGGCGATGTATGTCAACGATGCACTCCTTCTAGAGTGCAATCCTTATACCCCAAAGGTCGGCCGGCGCCATTGACCTTGATCAACCATGTCAAGGACTTTTGACCCCCGGTCGCTAACTCGCGGTTGCGTGAATTTTGGGCCAAGCGCGGTGTCCCCCGCCGAGGGCCCAGACTTTCGAGCCGCCCCCCGGCCTGGTCAGCCGATCGGCCACCCATCCGGGCCCACGGGAACCGTCCTGCATTTGCCGAATTGTTCGGCAGTTCTCCTGGTATGGCAGTCGGCACAGAGGCAGCGAATGTTGCTGTCCTCGTCCGATCCGCCATGGGCCAGCGGCACAATATGGTCAGGTACGGTCGCCTCGCGGATAAACCCGGCGGAAGCACAATCGCGACAGAGAGGCTCAGCCTTTAATCGGCGAAGGCGCTGGGCAACCCCGGCTCGACCTCGCAGACGCACGACCTGTGTATTATAGTTGACAACCGGAGATTGATTGTGCATTAAAGTTGACATGATCGAAGTCCGCCAAACGGAAGAATTCGCCCATTGGCTGGCATCGCTTCGAGACGATTTGGCCGCGAAACGGATCAAACAACGTATCGCTAGAGTTCAGATCGGGCTGTTCGGCGACGTCAAACCTGTTGGTGAAGGTCTTAGCGAACTTCGGATCGACCATGGCCCGGGCTACCGCGTCTATTTTGCACGGCGAGGAGACATCTTGGTCATCCTGCTGTGCGGAGGGGGCAAAGGTAGTCAAACCCGCGACATTGCCCGCGCCAAGGCACTGGCTGAACAATTGGAGGACTGAAAATGGCTCTGAAAACTCTACCGTTCGATGCTGCTGATGCCCTCGACACCCCCGAGGCTCAAGCTGAACTATTAGCTGAAGCTCTTGCTAGCGGAGACGCCAAGGTCGTGACCGCCGCGCTCGGCATGATCGCCCGCGCTAAAGGCATGAGCCAGATGTCGCGCGATGCTGGTATCAGCCGAGAAGCGCTTTATCGCGCGACAGGACCTGATGGAAATCCAACCCTTTCAACCCTGATGGCTCTTGTGCGCTCCGCCGGCTTGAAATTATCGGCCGCTGTTTGACGCAGCTCGATTGCAATTTCCAAACGAAACTGACTGGGCTTAGCCCAGAGCAGCCGCCAGATTTAACCGCTTAGGCGCATCAACTGCGCTTGAGATCGCGATAAAAGTTCTCGTGCGATCCTAGAGCTTCTAAATAGACCAGTTCGACGCCGTCATCTCGAGTGTAACCGAGCAATCAGAGCTGGCCATTGATCCGGAATTTATGAACCCACAGCTCAGAAAGATCTACTTTTTTGCGCTCTCCAATGTCCGGGTCTTCGGCGATTTCGAAAATAGCCCGGTCAACATCTTCAACTAGATTGTTATGCAGTTTCTTATAGGCGCGAGCAAACCGACGGGTTTGCTGTATCTCCCAGCTCACGCAGTCGCCATCGACCGCGGGACGAAGGGTGTCGCGTCTTCACGAGACTCTGCCATGCTCATCATGCTTTCGGCTATGAAAGAGGCAGGAAGGTCTGGGTTATCGAGAGCCGCGCGGCCCACTTTAGCCCAGAATTCAAGCTGACCATGGACCGAACGATGCTCAGCCTTGGCCGCTCTGCGAGCAGCCGCAACCAATGTTTGCTCTATCCGAACTGACTGGGAAGCCATTTTTCTAAAATCCAATTGATGAGTTGCCACATTTGTAGTCACCGCGGCGGCAACATTCAATTCCGATTTTTAGGACTAACCATCTTTGTGCGTCTCAGGCCGGACAAAGCGAAATTAATCTAAGTTAATTTCTTCTAACGCAGCGGCGATCCTGATCGCCACAGTCTCTTCCGCACTTTGCCGGATTGAGGGATCGGTCGACGTCAGATCCATGCGAATACTATCCGGGAGCTTGCGCACCACGGCTTCAAGAGTTTCACGGATTTCGTCGTTCGTCACAGGCCGCCATGTGTCCGGAAAACGCTCAAATAGCAAGTTTTGGCATAAGGCTTAAACGAACAACGCCCGGGCCAATGGGCTCCGGGCGCAGTACTGAATTCTCTATTTCGGAAGCAGGAATACAGCCGTCAATCGCGCCCGTCAATAGATTTAATCGTTTTTTCTCAATGCTTTAACTGCGATCTTTCTCCTTCTTTTGCGTTTCCCTACGACGCGCGTTTTCTGGTCGTATCCGAAACAACTGAACAAGCGCATCAAGCCCAAGCGCCAATCGACTGACGTCGTTTGCCGACCAGGCAGTTGCCTCAACATCGTCACCGATGACCGCCTGGACTAGGAGACTCGGTTTGCGACCAACCCCGTCACACTCCATATCCGCACCCCTCAAGGCGAGGAGTGCTGCCGCGACTTGGCGGCGAACCTTTGACACCAGTTCATCATCATGGACGGGCCCCTGCCCGCCGAAGATCCCTTCGTTGACGAGGAGAGCCGTGACCGAGCGCGGGTGCCGCGGTGGATAGCCCATCACCGCACGGTGACGCGCTATGAGCTCGGCAAATAGCTCGCCCGCTGCAAACTGCGCCGGTGATACCTTGCCCGCAAAGGCGAGCCGGCCCAGCGGCGTCCCAAGCCGCTCGTCCTTTGCCTGACGCGCAGAGACCCCATAGTGGCGCTGCCGTGCTTCAAGCACCGTTGCCATGACATCACGCTGGCTTTCCCGAGCATTGGGCTGGACCAACTTACCGGAAGGGTGCCGCCGGCCGGCTTTGCGTTTACGTCCGCGGGCCATGGCCACCTCCCCTTCCAGCGCCTCCATAGAGCCGCTCGCCAAGTTTCAGGATCAGGGCCCGTTCCTCGCGGGACAGCCGAACATCGCTGGCCGAGACCGCGAAGATGCCGCGCTGACACCAACCGTCCCGCTTCAGCTGCTCAGCGTCCCGTTGCCGGGCGCTGTCGTAGACACGCGATGTCATGATGGTTGTTGTGCGGAGGTTCATGCCCGCACCTCCTTCAAAAGCGCGGCATAGCCAATGACATCAACCGCACTGTCCGGGTGCGCCGGGTCGTATTTGAGGCGCACCAACTTCAGATCGATCATGCAAAGAACGACCTGGGCGGCCGTGACCTCGATCCCAAGCGTGATTGACCACCGCCCTGCTATGGCTGCGAACTGCTCACGCGGATCGCCATATTGATCGCGGCGTTCCTCGAGGATTTTGGCCGTCCGGCCGAGGATAGACCAGCTGCTCACAACAGGCCTCCCTTGGTGTCGAGGGCCCACAGAAGGATCGCAATGGCATCGGCCTCGTTATCGTCCGCGGGATTGAAACCCTTGGCTCGCACGGCATCGACCATGGCCGCCTTGTCGGCATTGCCTTTGCCCGTTGCAAACCGCTTGATCGTGCCAACCGGAACGCCCTGATAGGCGACCAGATACTCTTCGCACCATGCGGTCAGGACACCCAGAAGGCCGCCGTAGACATGGGCTGCATCGGTCCCGGCGTGCCGCCGTACTTCCTCGAAATAGACGGCCTCAAAGGGACCCGCTTCGACGTCCAGCTGCTCGAGCCAGCGACGGAAGCGCAAGAAGCGCATCCCGCCTCCGTCATAGCGTGTGTGTTTCAGCGAAACCGTGCCGCTGGTGACGCCGGCCGTATTGTGGAGTGCCCAGCCAGCACTCGTTCCAAGATCGAGTGCGAGAAGAGACCCTGTCGTTATCGTGACCGGCTTTTGCGCCGGACTTGCATTAATCATGTTTGCGGTCAGACTGTTATATCCCATGATGATTCTTATCTCCCGAATTGTCGTGGTGGGGGCGGCGGCGAATTGTTGCTCAGGGGGCCAATCTGCCGCCGCCCACTGAAGTGGTTGGTTTTTCAGGACATCGGCGCCTCCATCAGAACGGCACCTCAAAAAGCTCGTCGTTGAGCTCCTCGAGCGTGGTGCGGCTGGGGCGCACGCTTTCGACCACCGCTCCGGGGAAAGCTGACTTGGCAGCAGCCAGGATCGGGTGGGCGCGGATCACATTTGCGATTTCATCGAGGGACCAGATTTGCGCCTGGCGACCTCCAAGAACGACCCGGCCGGTGTCTCGAATATCGCGCACCAGAATGACCAAGCCGCCGGGTGTCTCAAACTCCCATTGGTCGACCGGCATCGGCTCACCCTGTGCCTCGCACGCCAACCGGTCGAGCATGTCGTAGGCCCGCAGCATGGCCTCGCCGTGTTGGCGGACCAACGGCAGCTCGAACACCCAGACCGCCGCGTTGAAGAGCTTATGCTGAGCGTGGAAGCGTTCAGCCCACTCGATGGGCACCAGCATCGGTAGACGCCCGATGCCCCAGCGCTGGTCGAGTTCACGACCGCGCTGGTCGACACGATGAATGATGACCTGCATCTGCTCGATCACAGCATGACGGGTCGGTGGCGCGCCTTTCATGCGCCCCTCCTTTCTGGGTTTAATTTGAGGCTGACGACGCGCCTGACGCGCAGTCGGAAGCCCTTAGGGGGTATGGGGGAGTTATAAGTGCAGGCTTCCGCAGCCTTCCGCGCGTGCTTCCGCAGGCTTCCGCAAGTGCTTCCGCAAACGAGAAATGTGGCTTCCGCAGCCTTCCGCAAGCGACTCATTGCCCGCTCTCCAGATACTTTAAGACGCGTAATCCGGAGGCGCGGTTTTGGGTTTTCCCACCTTCGGTGGTCATATAGCCGCGCTGCTGCCATAGGCTGACGCAAGTGAGGGCCTCACGAGCGGACACGCCGTAGGTGCTGGTGATCATATCGATGATGTAACGGCCCCGACGCTTCGCCTGAGGGAAGGCCGACCAAGGCGTTCCCGCATTCCATTGTTCGTCTACCGATTTGAAAATCTCGTAGGCCTGATGCCAGTTCAGGCCCTTTTGCTGGATTGGGACCGCCACCGGTCCCACGACCGGAACAAGCGTTGTCTGCTCCTTGCCAAAGCCGGCGGTGATATCGACGACCTCCATGGTAAAATGGACGTCATCGATCTCCTCACCGTCCTTCTGCTTCTCAACAGAAAGGACGGTGTGATCTTCCTCCTTGGCAACACGTATCGCAGTATCGCAGCCACCCAGCAGGACGGTTGAGCCACGCATCCCGCGCTCGGCGTCCTTGCCCGAGTGGTGAATACCAATAACGACGCCGCCACAGTGGTTCTGGATCTCCGCACAGGCATCGACGAACAGCGACATCGCCTCCTGGCTGTTCTCGTCCTGCCCGGGGATGGCGCGCGAGACCGTGTCTATAACGACGACACCGATCTCGAAATCGACCTCCTGGCGCATCTGATCGATCGTGCGCTTGAGCTTTTCGACATTTGCAGGGTCGAGCATGTGGACCGCGACCGGCAGCAGCTTGAACGGCGCGTCAACACCCGTCAGCCCATGCTTCTTGCGCCAACCCTTGATGCGCTGGCCGATGCCGAACCGGCCTTCACCGGCGATATAAAGGACGCCCACCTTGGTGACCGCGCGGCCGTGCCAGTCGAGACCGTAGGCCACCCGAAGGCTGCCATCGACGGCGATGAATGTCTTATGTTCACCCGGCCGGCCGTAGAGCAGGACCAGCCCATGCTCGGGGATCAGCCCTTCAATCCGCCACTTGGGCGCTGGCATATTGACCATCTCTTCAAGGCTGAGCGTCTCGAATACATCGGGGGCCGCGCTTGCAGCAAAGAGTGCGGCCACCGCCTCATGGCCAGCCAACTGGGCCATGTCGTTAAAATCGGTGCCGAGATGGCCTTCAGGAAAAACCGGAAAAACAGCTTCGCACTTTAAGATGCGGGCAGCACGGCCGGCAGCTTCGCGGCCGACATTGGGCTGCTTGTGGCGATCGTCATCGCCGGCCACGACCCATCGCGTCTTTGGGAAAGCCGCAGCCATGCGCTCAGCGACCTTGGTGAGGTTGCCGGCATTAAAGGTAACCACGACCGTTCGGCCGGTGGCCTCATGGAGGGATGCGCCCGTTGCGAACCCCTCGCACAGGATGACGGCGCCACTGGCGGCCGGGATCGGCGCACCAATGACGAACGCCGACCCAGCAACCGGGAGCTCGGCCTCAAACATCTTGTTGCCGACCGGGTCGATGGTCTGGACTGAAGTCAGCTCCCCTGCCCCGTCAAACAGCGGAATAAGGATGTGCGCGCGATCGAGCCGGCTGCCGCAGGGCTTGATGCCCTTGGCGGTGAGATAAGGGTGGGATGAATAGGTGGGATCAGCCGCCTGCCAGCGCAGCTGCATTTGCTCGGCGGCAAGCTTGCGGCGTTGGGCGAGTTCTGTCTCATAGCGCAGTTGGCGCGCCTTGAGCTCGGCCACACGGGTTTCCGACATGATCGGAAAGTGTCCGCCGGTTAGCCGCTCGGCAGCAGCTCGGATATCAAGGCCTTCTTGGGCCTCCAGAAAATCGAAGATATCGCCATGCGCGCCGCAACCAAAACAATGGAAGCGCTGCTCGTCGGGATAGACCGCAAAGGACGGCGTGCGCTCCATATGAAAGGGACACAGGCCGACCAGCGTCGAGCCGCGGCGCTTGAGCGTCAGATGCCGACGCACCTCATCGGCCAGAGGATACTGGTCCTTGATCGCATCGATATCGATACTGCCGGTTTCAATACGACGCGCCATGGCGGCGTGGACCACTTTCTGAAGATATGAGGGGGATGAGGGTGGGACCGGACCGCCGAAGCGGCCCGGTTCAGGTCGTCAAAATAGAGGCGCGCCGGGAGCAGCCGCCGGGGCTGCGGCAGGCGGAGCCACATGATTTGCAGCAGACGCTGCCGCCGGGGCTGCGATCGGCTCTGACGTCGGCTTCGGAGCCACACCAGCATCGACCTGGGCGAGTGCCTCCGGCCGATCGGTCCAGCCAACGATCTCGAGGGTCGGCTGATAATTGGTGCCGTGCTTGTTGGTGACCGGCAGCACGCCGGAACAGCGCACAACGGGAAGCTTGCCTGTCGCGCTCTCAGGAGCGGCCATCCAAGCATCGAACAGGTTGTTCATCGCTTCGAAGACAATATGCGCCGTCGACGAAAACTCCCGGACCCCAAGCAGGTTCTTTTCTGAGAACAGATCAACTTGAAACCCGCGCTTGAAGTCAGCGCCAGGATTAGGCGCCGCCTCCGAAAGGGACGGATCCAGCACCTTTTCAGGGGCCGCGCCCGAACTGAACTTGAACCAGCCCGTTTGAATGTTGGGCATGTCGAAGACCGCCGTCATATCGGTCACTTCGAACTGCGGCTCATCCTTGCCGTCTTTCTTCGTGTACCAGCGACCTGCTTTAGCGTTGTACGAGACGAACACCTTGAAATCCCCGTCTGAGGACGGGACAGTCATAAAACCCATTTTCCTGTTTCCTTGTTCCTTGAGATGATGCCGCCATCAGGCCTGCGGCGCGGCCTCAGGGGCCAGGCCCCAGATTTCTTCAGCAGCCAGCCGGGCGCCGGGGTCGTTCCAGTAAAAGCTGTCGAGGTTCGGAAAGAGCGCGGCAGTCAGCGCCGCGCCATCGTCCGAGAGGCTCAAGAAGCGCTCGATTGACCGCGCAATATTGACCACACGCGCCAGATGGAGGTGCGGCTCCTCGAGCCGGTAGACCCCGATCTTTTGCGGCGTGACATAGGCAAAGCGGATCTCGTTATTGCCGTGTGCTGCGTGGTAGATTGCACCTTGGCGCGCATGAGGATCGGAGATCTTCGAGGACAAACGCCCTTGGGTCTTAAGATCAATGATGATCCCGTGCTCAGGAAACCAGAAGTCGAGCCAGCCGATAAATGGCACCGGGACACCGGGGAGTTCAACCTCGATGCGGTGCTGGCGCGTTTCTTCAGCTGAGCCGGGAATGCCGTACTGACGCAGCTCCTTAAGAGCGATGGCGACGGCAGGGGCAATCGCTGCCCTTTCCTTCTCAACCGCCGGATCCGTTGAAAGCGCCGTCAGCGTATTGAAGCGCGCGATCGCCGCTTCCTGACAGGCTTCGACGGGAAGGTTCGGATCAAACAGGCCCATCTCGACACCCGCCTCGATCGCCGTGCCACGATGTGCAGCGGCCCCAACCCGGGTTTTGCGACCCATGAGCTTTTGCATCGCCCACATGGCGGGCTCCGCCACAAAGAGGTTAATTGAGGAGGCCGAGAGGTGGTCGAGGCCGTGGCGTTCAAATGCATTACTCACAGGCCGCCACCCGTAATCGTCTGGATGCCTTCAGCCTCAAGCCGTTCAATCTCTTCGATCCGATAAAGAACCCGGCCGCCAATCTTTAAAAAGGCAGGACCGCGCCCGGACCAGCGCCAGCGTTCCAGGGTGCGCGGGGACAAGTGCCAGCGCTTGGCAAGTTGGGGTTGAGCAAGAAACGGGGTTTGCACTTAGCTTCTCCATCTGCGTCGTTGATGGACAAGGAGTGCCGCATCCAAGCGCAGCTGGCGTGACCCTGAGGGTGGGATGAAATAGGAAAATAGGGTGGGATAAAATGCCCTTTTGAGTGGGATGAGGGTGGGATGGGGGTGGGATGTCGTAGTCCCGCAGGGGGATCAGGGTGGGACGGGCTGAACACAAAAAAGCCGCCGAACTTGTGATTCGGCGGCGGGTTAGCTTGTCTTTTTAAGTGACTTAGGTGGGTGGGATGGCGAGGCGGAAGGCACCCCGGTTGTCCGAGAGGATTAGTTCACGCCAGTGAGGCTGGGATTTGAACGCGTCCACAAGGCGGTAGCAGCCAGAACTTGCCTGCTCGAGGAGATCGGAACCCTTGCACCAAGGTGTGGGCGTGAAGCTCGCCTCATGAAGCTGGCGGACAATAAGCGCCTGAATACGGCCGAACCGAAAGCGGCGGCCACGAAACTCGACATGGACATAGCCAGCGTCATGACTGAACTGCGATGGCGCCAGCACCTTGTCCGGCCGCCCATTGCTCAGCTCGAGCCGGCGACGTTCTTCAGCCCGGATGAGAAGATCGGCCTCATAGACGATGACCGGATCACTTGGCTCGCGGACCTCGAAATAGATACCCTGCGCCATGTGAAAGCTTGATATCTCGCAAGCGCCGTCCCGGAAGATCAGATAGGCATCCTTATCCTTAAGATCGACGAGGCCCGTGTATCGCGTGCGCTCCTGCGGCACTTGAAACCAGCCAACGCCTTCCTCCAGCTCCCAGACACCGCGCTCAAGATGGGTGCGACAGATGCGGGCGGACAAACGCATCAATCCGGTCTCGGCCAGATAGACGACATCATGCCGGGGCATCTCCCAGACGGCCACGACTTCTCCGAGCGTATAATAGTCCTTCGCGACCAGCCGCACCCCGACCCCCGAGTCATTGAATACGTTCATCTTATGTTCTTTTTATTTGACCCGTGCAATATATTCCTACATTGTCCACAATATCCACAGGGGAAAACGACAAATGCAGACGACCATCGCTGAACGCCTTCGGGCCCGAGCTAGGCAGCTGGGGCTTAATCCACCCCAGATTGCAGCGCAGGCCGGCGTAAACCGTTCGTTCGTCTATGACATTTTGCGGGGGCGTTCTGAGAACCCGAACCTTGAGAAGCTGGACCGGCTGGCGGAGGTTCTAAAGGTCGGTAGGGATTGGCTGAGGGACGGCATTGGTGAGGTCGAGGGCGATGAGCCCACCATGCTGCATCCTGACGGTATATATGTGGCAGTCCCCTACGCGACCGTGAAGCCCGCAATGGGCGGTGGCACAACGGTTGAGATCGAGCCTGACCACGGGAAACCCTATCACTTCCAGAAGAGCTGGATCACGAACGGCCTACGAGCGGATCCTGCCAAGCTTCGCATTATGCACGTGGTCGGCGACAGCATGGAGCCAACGCTCAAGGATGGAGACATCGTTCTGGTCGACATGGACCGCGCCGCCCCTACCCCGCCTGGCGTGTTTGTGCTGCACGACGGGATTGGGCTCGTCGCTAAGCGGCTGGAGCACATCCCGAACAGCGATCCGCCGATCGTGAAGGTGATTTCCGACAATAAGACGTATTCGGTTTACGAGCGGACAGCGGATGAGGTTAACATTGTTGGCAGGGTTCGGTGGTTTGCGCGGGAGATTTGAGGCTTAACCGTCGATCTGACTTCCTGCATTTGCGCAAGGAAATTAAATTTCACGTTCATCCACGATTGGACGACTTTCGCGTGTTCCACGATAACGAATTTTGGGGTCTGACGGGTCAGCTGCAATGACAACATAGTCAGGATGCACCTCCACTAGGGTTCCCACGAACGGGAAGCCATCGAAACTTCCACCGACCCGGTAACTAACCAAGTCTCCGACTTTGAAGGTCTTTTCATCAAAGTTGAATTCGAACGGGCATGCTTCGCCCGCTTGCCCCATTTGCTGCATTTTCACTCCACTTCCAAGCAATGGCACCCCATGCGCCAACCGACCCATTCCGATTAAGAACTTTTCGATTTTAAACCCTGACCCGGCCGGGCGCAACAGCTTTAGAATTACGCGCCAAAACGAACCAGCCAGATCCCTCTTGCTTCCACAGTGCTTACAGCGGCCCAAAAATGCGAAAAGCTCCCCGAAGGGAGCTTCTTGAGAAGTCTGGAAAACCGCAGATTTCCGAGGGTTTTGTTGGTTGCGGGAGTAGGATTTGAACCTACGACCTTCAGGTTATGAGCCTGACGAGCTACCGGGCTGCTCCATCCCGCGCCAACGATGCTGTCCGGCTGATTATGGCCGAACGGCCAAAGGTAGAAATTGTGAATGGGTTTCCTCAGAGCGCCAGCTGCAAAGCCTGGCAACGTCCTACTCTTCCAACGCTTAAGCGGTAGTACCATCGGCGCTGACTGGTTTCACGGCCGAGTTCGGGATGGGATCGGGTGGGGCACAGTCGCTATGGTCACCAAGCTATGGAGCTGGCGCTTAGAGGTTTAAAATCGATACACCTTAATATGTGGCTGAGTAATCCTCCACATGGTGGCGCCTTTCAGCGCTGCCATTGATGGTGGGACTCTCAATGCGTAATCAGAGCAATTAGGACCGGTTAGCTCCACGCATTACTGCGCTTCCACACCCGGCCTATCAACGTGGTGGTCTTCCACGGCTCGATGATATCTTATCTTGAGGGAGGCTTCCCGCTTAGATGCTTTCAGCGGTTATCCCGTCCATGCATAGCTACCCTGCTGCGCGGCTGGCGCCACGACAGGTACACCAGAGGCATGTTCACCCCGGTCCTCTCGTACTAGGGGCAACTCCTCTCAAGTATCGACGCCCACGGCAGATAGGGACCAAACTGTCTCGCGACGTTCTGAACCCAGCTCACGTACCACTTTAATTGGCGAACAGCCAAACCCTTGGGACCTGCTCCAGCCCCAGGATGTGATGAGCCGACATCGAGGTGCCAAACACTGCCGTCGATATGGACTCTTGGGCAGTATCAGCCTGTTATCCCCGGCGTACCTTTTATCCGTTGAGCGATGGCCCTTCCACGAGGGACCACCGGATCACTATGACCGACTTTCGTCTCTGCTCGACT
>VFQT010001055.1_pt1 | contig 35793 bp, 60 predicted proteins | sample 3512381 | NCBI WGS metagenome assembly VFQT01 (sample SAMN10412376, study PRJNA504923) | tailings metagenome | isolation source: Relicate 2 Philex TSF3 active mining site | place: Philippines: Tuba, Benguet | collected 2017-08-29 | reverse complement strand
TTCGACGGCGAGGACGAGGAGACTGAGGACTTCGACGCTGAGCCGACTGACGAGGAACTGGCTGAGATTGAGCAGGAGAACGACGATGAGGCTGAGGCTCTCGCTCTTCTCGCGGAAATCGAGGCTCTTGCTGGCTAATCCAGCATTCTAGGGGAGCGTGAGGGTGGAGGCACCAAAAAGCCCTGCTGCTCACGCTCCCCGATGGAACGAAAGAAATTCAACGATTTATGGCCCCTGCTGTTCTAACGGACGGTGGGGGCTTTCTGCTTATAAGTGAGAGCCTAACGAGGTTCTTCATCATTCATCGAAATAAATTGATGACCGATGTTGACTTTCTGAAAGAAGCGACTACTTATTTCATGAGGGAAATTTCATGGAAGATGTAGACGAGAAGAAACAAAGAAGGTTAGAGTCTCAAAAGAGATACAGAGAGAAAAATCGTGAACTGCTGAACGAGAAGAATCGTCAATACAGAGCAGAAAATAAAGAAAAAGTTGAAGAAGGTCGTAAACGCTGGATAGAGGCTAATCCCGAAAAGGAAGCCAAACGCCAGCAGGAACGAGGAGTTAGATACAGACAAAGAAATCCAGAAAAAGTGAAGATTTCTCAAAAGTTGTGGTATGATGCGAATAAGGATAAGAAAAGAGGGAATACTCTAAAAAGAAAATACAACTTGACCCTTGACGATTACGAAAAGATGTTGCAAGAGCAAAATGGTTCTTGTGCTATCTGTTTTGTCAAGGCAGAAGAAGAAATAAATAAAATTCTTGTTGTAGATCATAATCACTTGACAGGTGAGGTAAGAGCACTTCTATGTAATAAATGCAATACCGCTATCGGACTTTTACGCGAAGATTTAGAGATAATGCAGAGGGCATCTGAATACTTGAAAAAGTTTTCTAAACCCTTGACTCCCGAACCTTCGTAAAGTAGATTGAAAGGGCTGGCGGTCGAAAGGCTCCAGCAACGAAAAAGAGTTCTAAAGAAAATCGCTCCTCTGCCTTGACGGGTCTAAAGGAGCGGTTAAGTAGAAAGGGCTGGCGGGAATGGTTCTCTCCAGCAACGCAACATCCTTCAAAGGATTCATCATCATGGCTATCGATTTCGCTACTTTCACCTCCATCGCTCCTCACGTTCTCAAGGTTCGCAAGCCCATCCTCATTCGCGGTCGTCACGGCATCGGCAAGAGCGAGGTCGTCTATCAGATTGCCGCTGGGCTGGGCCTGCCTGTGGTCGAAAGGCGATGCAGCCAAATGACGGAAGGTGACCTGCTCGGCCTTCCCGCTGCGAACGTCGTTGAGATTGGCGGCAAGCGTGCAACGACTTGGGACGCTCCCGATTGGCTTCTGACCGCTTGCGCTAAGCCCTGTCTCGTCTTTCTTGACGAGGTTGACCGTGGTACTCTTGAGGTTCGACAGGGCATCTTTGAACTGACCGACTCCCGCAAGATTGCTGGCGTTACGCTCCATCCCGACACCGTTATCGTCGGTGCTGTCAACGGTGGCGAGCATGGCGCACAGTATCAGGTGGGCGAGATGGATCCCGCCGAACTTGACCGCTGGACTGTCTTTGACCTCGCTCCTACCGTTGAGGATTGGCTTTCTTGGGCTAAGACGAACGTGGACGGCTTTATTTGGGACTTCATCAATCAGAATCGTTCGCATCTTGAACACAGCGGCGACTTTGAGCCGAACAAGAAGTACCCTTCCCGCCGTTCTTGGAAGCGGCTTAATGACTGTCTCGTCGCGTCGGGCGTTCTTGACATTCCCGATTGGCGTGGCGTTAAGCAGGTTGGGCTTCTCTACAACCTCGCTTGCGGATTCGTGGGGTTTGAGGCTGCTTCTTCCCTTCAGAAGTTCATGAAGGACTACGAGCGGCAGGTCACGGTTGAGGACATTCTTGACGCTGGAAAGGTTGAGCGAACCAAGGATTTCACCGTCGTTGACCATGCTGCCCTCGTTGAGAAGATTATGGCGTCGGGTCGCATGAATGACGTTCTTGACGGTAAGACCCTCGCTAACGTCGCTTCTTACTGGGTCACGCTGCCCTCTGAGATTGCGATGAAGATGTTCACCGCGATGGGCAAGGCTTGCGTCAAGAACAGCGTCGGGCTGCACGCTATCGAAGTCAACGGTAAGAAGTGCGGTGTTGTGCTCGCGACGATGCTTGGTGCCAAGAAGTAGTCGGTAAGCCGCTCGTAAAGAGCGCAAGGGCCGCTGGATGAAAGTCCAGCGGCTTTTTTGCTTTTATCTTCATCGCTCTGCTTGACAGAATTTATTTTGTGGTTAGCCCTTGCCCTTCTAGAAAAGGTCATTAGCCGCTCAGCCCTCAAAGCGTCCAGCCCCGTCCTAGCAGGCTCCCGAACGGGGGCAGAGGACGCCCCTAAAGACCCTCAGCAACCGCTCTAGGAAGCCCTAGGATCGATTCTGAGGGAGGGGGGTAGGGTGAGGGTAGGGTAAGGGGGCAGGACGCCTCAGAAGCCTTCCCAGTTGTGGGATAGGTTTTGAAGAAGGTGCAAGGTCTTTGGGAAGAAAAAGATAAAATAAAGTCCTTGACAAAATTTATGATGTAAGGGGACGTTTTTTGACTTGACGACTATTTATTCTTAGAGGGTAAAACAAAATGAGCGGTCAAGTTAAAAAAGAAGAAACTCCATTACAAAGAGCAAAAAGATTAGAAAGAAAGCGTCAATACAGAGAAAGAAATAAAGAAAAACTTAAAGAATACAATAATCGTTATTATTTAGAAAAGACTATTGACAAGCGTAAAATCTTGAAAGAACAAGAATTATCAGACGAGCAAAATAGTCAAGAGCAAGAAAGAAAAGAAAAAGAAAAATTATTGCTTGACAAATACGATTGGTACTCAGTCAAGGTATTTCATAAAAGAATTTTGAGAGAATACGGAATAGGTATTGACGATTACAAAAAGATGCAATTTGAGCAAAAAGGAAGATGCTGGATTTGTCAAGTGGAAGAGAAAGAATTAGCAAAATCTTTGCATATCGATCACGATCATAAAACTGGTGAAGTAAGAGGTTTGCTCTGCGATAAGTGCAATAGAGGATTAGGGTTTTTCAACGATGAACCTGTGCTTTTAGAGCGTGCAATCGATTACTTGAAAAAGTCAAGAACTAAAAGAAAGAAAAATCTTCAATTTTCACTTGACTCCTCAGACGCTCTATAAGCCTTCCTAGGTTCGGGGGGCTACCTTACCCCTACCCCCTTCCTCAGAATCGATTGTAGGGCTTCCTAGGGGCCTTAGAAGCGATCCTAAACGGGGGGCTGAGGGTAAGGCTGGAAGCGGGGCTAGCGGGCCTGTTCCGAATCGACGTTAGTTATGCATAAGTAACGCAAGAACGGAACATTGAAGGAAGTCAAGCGGTAAACGTAAAATAAAGTTTGTCAAGGGGAATGGTGAAGATTTTGCAGAAAGATTCTCCTTGCCTTCTTAGAGGGACGAGATAAAGGATTGAACGAACGAGAAACAAGAACTTCAACGAGCCTAAAAAATCCCCTTGACGGTCTAAAGCCTCTAGGGTAGATTTAGAAGGTGGAGGAAAGACTATGAACGCTCGCCGCTGCTCTGTCTGCTCTGAAACGGGCCATAACGCTCGTACTTGTGGTAAGGAGAAGAAGCCCGTCAAGGCTAAGTCTGCTCCTTACGTTCCTCCTCCCGTCAAGCCTATTACGGTAGGCTGCATCGTGGCTTTCTCTCCTCGCTATAATGTCGTTTATAACGGTATTATTACGAATGTCGTGAGCGAGCGTGATGTGGATGCATACGTTGAGGTCGAATGGCTTAACGCTGAGGCTCCGACGTTCAATACGCTGAATTTCGTCAACTATTCCCATTCTTGGCGAATCGTGTCTTGACCCTTGACGGTCTAGGGACGATGGGTTATACTCTTTGGGCTGGAGGAAATCGTGTCTTACTATCGTCGCTACGGAAGGGCTACCTATCCCCCTAATCCTACTCCTGTTTCGGGGAATGATGCTATTCCCTCTATTGAGGCGAATAAGGAGCGGGTCAACAAGGTTCAAAATACTGAAGGTTGGCAGGGACTTATGACCCCTGCTGATGTCTCCTTTGTTCAGTCTATTACGGGCTGGCTTGAAGGTGGACGTAATTTGTCCGTTCCTCAAGATTCATGGCTCCAGCGTATCGAAAAGAAGTGCGTTCCTATCGACACTTCTTGGTACGACCTTGCAGATGGGAACTTGCAGAAGAAGCGTGAGTATGCTATGAAGCATTACGCTGAAACGGGCTACTATACTCCGCAGATTGCTCGTATGCTCGCCGATGCAGCCTATATGCCCGAAAAGAGCGTATGGGAGCGCATGTGGGGCAATAAATACATTAATGCTGGCTTCAAGCGGTGGACTGACGGTAGCCGCTTTAGCGTAGGCGAGGTAGTTATCAATAAGTATTACCCCGATTACTACGGCAATACTGGACTTATCCATAACGTCACCTTCAAGGGGGGCGCATGGAATTACGAGTATATGCCCATGAACGCTAAGGAAGGGTACGACAAGATTATCTCTATTGACGAGAAGAACCTTCTTCCTGCAAGTAAGCGTAATCTCACGGCTCTTGAAAAGGCGCAGGCCAAGAAGGCTTCTGCGAATTTCTGAGCAAATTCAAGGGGTTGTCGAGGGCTAAAAGAAAGTCCTTGACGGCCCCTTTCGTCGTGTTAAGGGTAGAGTGTGGGCGGGAAGAATGGTCTGACCGCTCGCAAAGAAACTTTCATCCAGCCCTTGACGTATAGGGTGCGGAGGTTAAGTAGAAAGCATGGAAACCGAAACCACTAACGAAGTCTACGATATCAACATGGAGACTTATCTCCTTCTCCGCGACGAGCCTTTTTTCGGGGCTATTTCGCGATGCATCAACAAGACCTCCAGCACGGCTATTCCTACCGCTGGCGTCAAGATCAATAAGGAGACTCAGCAGTTTGAGATGATTTACAATCCCAAGTTTTTCCTTGGGCTTACGCAGGCTGAGCGTGCTGCTGTGCTTATGCACGAGTTTTGGCACGTTACCAATGAGCACGTTACGGGCCGTCTGCCTGCTGAGGGAATGACGAAGATGTGGAACATCGCGACTGACCTTGCGATTAACTCCCATCTTCCGAACATTCCGAAAATGGCATGTGTACCTAGGTCTGGCCCTTTTGCTAAGTATCCCAAGGGTCTTGCCGCTGAGCAGTATTTTGAAATGCTTAAGGAAGATGAGCAATTCAACAAGCCTCAGCAGGATGGTGACGGCGAGGGTGGCGAAGGTGACGGTTCTCCCGACTCTTTCGATGACCACAGCGGTTGGAGCGAGAATAGCGGCGACATTGACAACACTACGAACGAGATTGCAAAGGAGGCTCTTAAGGAGGCCATGAAGAAGGCCGCTGAGGAGGCTAACCGTAGCAATAATTGGGGTAGCGTTCCTGCCGATGTTCGCAAGCAAATCATGGAGCGGCTAAACCCCTCTGTTGATTGGCGAAAGATGCTGCGATACTTCATCAAGACGAGCAAGCGTTGCGACAAGTCCAGCACCGTTCGACGCATCAACAAGCGTTTTCCTCGCATCCATGCTGGCAAGAAGGTCAATCGTATTGCCAACATCGCTATTGCAATCGATCAGAGCGGCAGCGTTTCTGATGAAATGCTCGCGATGTTCTTTACGGAACTGAACGAACTTGCCAATCTCGCGACGTTCACGGTCATTCCCTTTGATACTCGCGTTGACGATGCTCTCGTCTACGTTTGGAAGAAGGGCAAGAAGCATGTTTGGGAGCGTTGTATGGCGGGAGGCACATGTTTTTCGGCTCCTACAAAGTATGTGAATGAGCGTGATTTTGATGGAGTCGCTATTCTGACCGATATGCAGGCTCCCAAGCCTATTCCCTGCAAAGTTCAGAGGATTTGGTTTACCGACAAGGCTAATGCAGCATCACCATATTTTAAGTCTGATGAAATCGTCGTTCCTGTCGGTAAGTAATTTGTAGTTGATGGGCATTTTCTTCTTACACTCTACTATTTATTAGTAAAGGAGTTAGAAGAAAATGCCCATCAACAATACAGATACTCACAAATACTGTCACAAATGCTGTTCTCTAAAAGAAAAAACCGAATACCATAAAAATCGTGCTCGTCACGATGGTATTGAAGTTTATTGTAAAAAATGTAGACTCTTGCTAAGAAAAGCAAAACTTCATAATAGTGAAGAAGCAAGAAATAAGGCCAAAGAACACTCAAAAAAGTGGAGAAAAGAAAATCCACAAAAAGCATTAGAAGTTGCAAAAAGATACAGAGAAAATCATAAAGATAAACTTTCTGATATGAGAAAATCAGAAAAGTGGAAAGAGTATCAGAAATTACTTCAAAGAGAACGCAGAAAAAACCCTGTTCATCGTATACGAAATAATGTAAGTAGACAAATTATTCATGCATTAAAAAGAAGTCATGGCTCCAAACGTGGCGAAAGTGTATTAAATAAATTAGGCTATACTCTTGAGCAACTAAAAGAACATTTAGAATCTCAATTTAATGAAAAAATGAATTGGGATAATTACGGTTCATACTGGCACATTGACCACATTTACCCTCAATCTCTTTTGCCTTACGAGTCGTTAGAGGATGATAATTTCAAAAAGTGCTGGGAACTAAATAATCTTAGACCTTTAGAGGCTATCGAAAACATAAAAAAATCCAACAAACTAACCTCTTGACAGCCCCTTAAGAGGTGAATAAGCAAGTAGTGGAGGCAAGAAGCATGTACGATTCTGATGTAATCCCCTACCAACCCACCGCTGAGGATGAAGAAGCATACGCTGATTGGCTTGAATACCTCGCGATGGAGGCACAAAATGCAAATGCGCGAGAATAGGTATAATGTTGGCGATGTTGTGCGATACAAGCATCACTCTATTGGAATTGTAGAAAACATAGATGATAGGCAAGGCGAATTACGCTTTCCTTACGTCTATGTTAGGTTCCTTGAAATCGATAAAGTTAAAATGGTTGGAGTCTTTGACCTAACTATAATCTCTAAGGGTGTATCATGATAAGTGTTGGTGATGTTGTCCGATACGAAGATACAGACGATTGGGATACTATACGCGACGAGGAAGATAGAGAAATTGGAATAGTCATAAACATTGAAGATGATGTAATAACAATTCAATGGATAAATTCTTCTACTGCTAAAAATGCAGAAGAGTTTGAACTGTCTTGGATTTCTCAGCATCTTACAATTCTATCCAAAGGGTGATACATGATTATCCTCAAGGTTGGTGACCTCGTAAAGTCAGATAAGTCTTTTGGATACGTTGAGAATGTAGATAATTATTATTATCATGTTTGCTTTCTCTCCAATGGAGTTACCTTCAAATACGATAAGGGAAACGCTCATTACTTTATCAACATTGTAAACCAGTAGGAGCAAATTATGCTTGATGATGTTTATTACATTGAAGATTTGAAGGTTGGCGACATTGTTATTTACTCTGAAGATAACCACATGGGCTTTGTCTACGAAATTGATACGAATTTGGACGATAATGACGAGGAGTATCTTTATGCTACCGTCCGTTGGTTTGATGGTTTTGCCGATACTACCTATGATAATTCAGAATTTGCAGATAGTTGTTTGAGGATAATTAGGTCATGATACAGGTTGGAGACATTATTGAATTTGACTCAACACATCATCATGGAGTTGTCAAGCATTATGGTTATGTAGAAAGCATCTGCGATAAGACAGACAAGGCTCGCATCGCTTGGTTTAATTCAGACGATAGCGAATACTGTGGCAAGTTTATTTCAACATGGTCATACGGACTTATGTGGAGGAAAGTACGATGAATGGTTCGCGCCAGTTTTTTTCTCGCAACTCTCGTCAAAATTCCACTAATCCACTATCAATTAGGGTAGGAGACATAATACGCTATCAAAATAATGAAAGTGATACAATGTGGATAGGTGTAGTAATTGAAACCAACTATTACAATTATCGACACATGGCAAATGTCCAATGGTTCAACGATGGTCTTTATGGCACCGTTGACCTACGACAATGTTCATGTGTTGCGAGGGCATGATAATGTTCCAAATTGGTGATATGGTCAAGTTAGATGAAGTAGGAATAAACTCAATCACTATTTACGGTATTGTGATTATGTCCAGCAATCATACAATTGGAGTTAAATGGTTTAATCATCCTTCCCAAATTCCAAATGATGATGGAGAGCGTTATTATACTCCCTCAATTGCTAACGATTGTTTTCAGAGAGTATCATAATGTTCCAAATTGGCGATATGGTTCAAGACAATTCAGAGTATGCAAATGAAGGTATTGGTATTGTCGTAAAGTTGTGGCGTAACAGTAGCGACGAAATTATTGACATTATGTGGATTGAATATGACCAATCCCCACAGTCTCTTTATCTAAATTGGGCAAAGTCTAATCTAGTAATTATTTCAAGGAATAATCCATGAATTCTCTTGACGTTGGAGATTTGGTAATACAAGTATCTTATTTGGGCGATGAACAAGAAATCACAAATCAAGATGACATTGGTGTAATAATCAAATGTGAAAAGGGCAGAGAGCCATATGAGTATTATTCTGTTCAATGGTTCTCCGATGGTATTATTGCCGTTTATTGCAGGGATGATTTATTGAAGGTGAGAAATGACTACTCCTTTGGACATAGGTGATATGGTCGAGGTAATAAAGACCTCAGATACATTCAATAGTGGATTGGGGATTTATGTTATTGTCAAGAAGCAAGATAGTTTTTATCTTGGAGAGAAACTACTCCATGATAATGACAGGAGAAGGAATTGGATTTTCCCCTCGCAAGAAGGAACACATTGGGTTAGACTATCGTAGAGGTTGTCAATAATGTATAATAATCTTGACGTTGGAGATTTGGTTTCTCTTTCAATCAATTCAGACATTATTGGAATTGTGACAAACATAAAGCGAGAAGAGTATCACATATGGATTAAATGGTTGCACAGAGAACAACAACCAATTATCTATTCCTTGAGAAGTGATCATGAGGTTACATTCAATCTTGTTTCAAAGGCAATATGAATGAAAACCAAATTTGAAGTAGGAGATATGTTTGTCGAAGAGTCAAGTAGTAAAAAAGTAATCCTATTCTATGGCATTATTCTCCAAGTGTATGTAGACTATTATGTGTATCAAATGTTAGGACAAGACCCTACAGAATACCACATGAAGGCTGCTATAGCGCATAAACGATGGAAGAAGGTATCATGAATAATCAATTCAACATTGGAGACATATTAACCAATAGGAAGCGAGAAGAGAATAACATCATATTCCATTATGTTATTGTTGGGTTTGATGATACATACACATGGGTCAAGAGATTGGATAGTCCCGATAACCATAAGCCAGTACGTTATCCAACCGTAAATATGAGTTGGTTCTTTAACATTGTGTCGAGAGCAGAATGAAATTCAATGTTGGAGATATTGTTGAATGGACTTTTAATGACGGACTTTCCTTTGTTGGTTTTATTGCTTCCATTAACAAGGAAGAGTTTGCAGTAACATGGTTTGGCAATAACGGTCAGACCACCTATGGTATTAATGTTCTCAAACATATCAAGAGAGTATCACAATGAAATTCAACATTGGAGATATCGTGCGTCAAGAGCCAACAGGTCTATCAATTGATAATGACCCGATGTATTGGCTTATTGTTGGTATTAGCGTAGACGTAGATATGGTATCGTGTAGACCAGCAACAAACTATAAACTATCCCTTCTCAATAATACAATGGGAGAGGGAGGATTAGAAGGTGACATTATAATAACCTATGGTACTACATTTATTGAAACGCATTATGAGAAAGTATCACAATGAAATTCAATAAATTCAACATTGGAGATATCTTCAAATACCCCGATGAAGAGATGGATGATACCTATTGGCTTATCGTTGAGTTGGTACAGGATGAAGATGGAGAATACTATAAGATTATTCCTCTTGACGAATTCGATAGTGGATACTTCTATAATGAAATCCAATACACAGACAGGAATTATGTGAGGGTGTCATGAATAAGTTTAATGTTGGAGATATTCTCAGAAGCATAGAACCAAACATTACAGATAGTAGCAATTATGTTTACGTTCTTATTCTTGATTGGACAGACAGAAATGATTATGCTACGCCTACCTATACTGTTTTCAGTTTCGGTAGTGGTAATCAGTATTGTTGGAATTCCAATCATGTTGAGTATCATTATGAGAGAGCAGAATGAATCAATACATCGTTGACCTAAAGAACCTTTCTCAGAAACAAGCGAAGCACAATAATAACTTTGCTGTTGGAGACATTATCCAACACAAGGATAGCGATAACAATAACCCATACTATTACATTGTTCTTAATAGGTTCAACAAGTATCAATATGAATACTACAATTTATTCTGCTTTGTATTGGGAGAGCAAGTAACACTAAGAATGGATAATTCTAAACACTATAGAGTTGTATCAAGTGTCTTATAATTGATTTGGTTTGATGTAACATAGATTCAAACCTTTGGGAGACTATCTAATGGATTCAATAAGTTATCGGATACTTCATGAACCTTTATAGTTGTTGTCACTTAGTCCCAACTTCCTAGGAAAAATCAAGGATTATAATTAGTATCAAAAAAGAAAAAAGACTTGACATAATGAAAATAATTGTTATCATTTTTGATACACAATAAGAAATGTATTGATACTATTAGAATAAATAATAAATGATACTATGTATTAATGTATCTACCAAATGATACTGTATCGATACATCACGTTAACATGACACTTCTAGATTAGTTAACATGACACTTAGAAGATGTATTAAGATAGTATAGCGAGGAGCAATAGATTCAGAACTTCAACAATAGCAATAAGATAGATAACCAATACAATCCCAAACGTAAGTTAGAGAAAGCGAAGCAGAGAGTATTAGGAAGAAGGTGAAAGCCCTACAGAGATTGTTACAGTTCTTACAACCACTACAATACGATACGACCCTTCTCATAATGTTTAGATGAGCGGGGGCTTTGTTGTATCTGTATCAATACATTACGATACACTACAATGTATTACAACGATTACGATAGATACAATGATACAGTATCAATACATCCCTCACATTAGAATACTATTATAATTGTGCTAATAGACTTGACCCTACTTGTCAACCCCTTATAAGATAATAAAGATAAATAAATAATAAACCCTTGACAACATTCAATGTATTACAATGTATTATAACACATGTGAGAAACGCTAATGATTTGGGGGGGTTACCCCTCCCCCCTCCCTCCCCCCGCCCCCTACGGAATGTATCTCCCATACTTGACAGGGGTGTTAAATTGGACTTAGTGCTCACGTACAACCCACAGAAATTTTTGAAAACTTTTTGATCCCTTACAATACACTACAAAGTATCACAAGGTATTACATGTATTAGGGATGGTTAGAAAAAAAATTCCTATAGAAAATTCTGAAACTTTTGAAGAACTATTTAATACATGATGAAGTTATTATTAGAAAACTGGAGAAAATACCTCCTTTCCGAAATCGAAATTGTTGATGATGATGAACAAGATGTTCCTTATGATTATGATGAAGAAATGATAAAAGATAAGGAACAGTTAGAAAAAAAACATTTTGGTTTTGATAAAGAAGAATTAAACGATATTGCAAATAATGTTGCAAGTTTATTTACCAAATATAGTAGATATGATCCAGATGAACGTAAGCAATTAAATAAAGGATTATTAGATTTATCAATCAAATATGGTAAAGCTATCAATCATGTTGGTTCTGGTGCTTTCCGAACTGTTGTTTCGATTGGAAAAGATCTTATATTAAAAGTTGCAAGAGATCCTAGCTATAATTATATGAATATTACAGATCATAAATTAGGCACAGACTCAGAGCTTGAAGGTATTTTTCCTAGAGTTTATGCTTATGGTGGGAACAATAAACTTAACAGTAAAGGATTTGATTGGATTGTTATTGAGAAAACAACAACAATTGAAGATGACTTTGAAATTATTCCATTCTTTCCAAGCTCTTATTTGGGTTCTGCAAATAATTATGATTCAAATCAGCAACAAGCTTATGTTAAATTAATTGCTTATTGTCTTGAAACATATATAAATCCAAATGTTACAATGAGGTATGATTATGCATCAACAATAGATACTGTTTTGGAAATGTTAAAAGCAAAAGCAAAAGAAATGGGCTATCAAGAACCAGCTAATATAGAACTTAATAAATTGGCACAAGATTTTGAAAGAAATTCAAAGGCTTTTAGATTGATTGGAAAAATATTGAAAAAATATCCAAATGGAGTCCCTTCAGAAATGGTAAGAGGTGGTAATTGCGGAGTTGGATATGATGGAAGATTTGTTATTATAGATTCTTCCATTTTCTAATAAATTATCTATTTATTGTTGTTATTCTATTATTATTGGAAGGAGAATTAACATGGCAAAATTAACAGAATCATATCTTAGAAATATGATCAAACAAGTAATGAAAGAAATGCATCAACAATTACCATTACACGACAATGTAGCAGATGCTGTCGATGCATGGCGTATTGCTGGTGATTATACACTACAAGAATTCGCTGATGAACGCGGTGCTGAATTCGGTGGTGTTACAAAACAACAAATGCTCGATTACCTTGCTGAAGAAGATAGAGCTATGGCAGCAGAACCTGAATTTGATTATGATTTATTAGAGTCACGTAAACCAACCACAAAACGCAAATAATCTCTAAATTATTTTAATTTTATAAACCCCTCAAGAGCAATTTTGAGGGGTTTTTACTATTTATAAATAATCAAAAAGGAAATTAATAAAATGAAACTCTCAGAATCACAAATAAGACAAGTAATCAAAGAAGAATTGGAAGCTGTTTTGAGCGAAATGCATGGTCAAAAAGAACAAGATCCAAAAAGAGGATTTAATGCCAAAGAATTGATGGGCATGGCTGCTGTTGCTGTAGGTGGCAATGCAGGTTTTGCTGCTTTACAAAGCTTTTTTCACAAGCATCCACACATTCTACAAGCAATAAAAGCTTATCTTCGTAAAGAAGGAATGATGGAAAACAAATCTAATAAATAAAATTTATTATAAATTATGAAACTTTTACTTGAAAATTGGAAGAAATTTATTATCGAAGTATCTCAACAAGAACAATCTTACTTTGGTAATACAATTAAAATTGCAGATCAAATAATTGAAGAATTGGATAAATGGAAATCTGGTCTTCAAGATAAAAGTCATAAATTTTTAAAAGACAACATTGGTTCATTTGCTGATTTATTGAAACAGAGGATACCAAATTTAACTTTTATGGGTGTTGGAAAATTTCGTGCTGTGTTTTCAACCGATGAAGACATTATTATTAAAATTGATTACACAGACGGAAATGTTGCAAAAGAACAAAATGAATCTGACGCTAAAATGGGTCGTCTTGGTGACGATCCTAGATTTTCTTATTTATTTGCAAAATCTTTTTTGTCTCACGAAAATTCAAGATGGGTAATACTAGAAAAAGTAAAACCATTAACAGGAAATTACACTAAATTTAATGAATTTTTTAATACTCCAACAATAAATAAATTTACAAACAACCAACAACTAATAACATTATACATTCGTGCTTGTTTATTGTATGAAACAAAATACGATAATGCTCTTCGTGATTTGATGGTTTCTATAAATAAGTTAAAAACTTCAGAAAAAATAACCATACAAACACCTCCAGTAAGAATTTTAGTAGAAGATCTAAGAAAAAATAAATTATTTACAGATCTTGTGAGGGTTTGTCAAAAGTATAGCATCAGTCCTTGGGAAATAAAACCAGATAATGTTGGTATAACAGAAGATGGAAGATTTGTAATTATTGATTCATCAAAATTAGAAGAAATTAATAAAGGTATAGATGCTATAACTTCTTCTAATTTACAAAACAAATCTCAAACATCTCAACAAAGTGTACAAGACGCTACAGTTCCTTTAAAAAAATAAAACTAATTATTATGTGATCGTTCCAAAATTTGAAGTAGGCGACATTATAGTAACCAATTTGTTGGAATACGGTGTTGTTGAAAAAATCGAAGAACACATACTCATTAGTACCTATGAAGTAGTACATGTTTACTATCTTAGAATGTTTGAAAATACTAGTATAAGTACCGTAGTTTTTAATGAGGAAGTACTAACTAAGATCTCAAAATAAACTATTTATTAACATGAAACTATTAATAGAAAATTGGAAGAAATTCATCACAGAAGCAACTGATGAACAAGAAGAATATGATTATGACAAGGAAATGGCTGCTGAGGCTTCTGAGTTAGAGCAAAAACACTTTGGTTCTATCAGAGAGTTGGCTAAAATGGCTTATGATACATATCATAAAGAAATGCAAAGATTTGTTCCAAAAATTCATAGCAAAAATGAATTAACCCTTTATCATGACGCTATGGCTGGTGAGGTTTATCATAAAAGTGGAAAAGTTTTATTAGACGCTGGAAGAGGTTCGTTTAGAGCTACTTTTTCTTATGATAAAAATTATGTAATAAAAATTGATGCTACATTGGACGGATCTGGTAGCAATATGAATAGAGAAGATAAAGAGCTTGGAACAGATCCACAATATGAAGATTTATTTCCAAGATGTTATTTTTGGGACTCAGAATACAAATGGATTGTGTTGGAAAGTGTCAAAGAAATAACAAATTTAAATACATTAAATCAATTTTTTAAGTCCTCATTGATAAGAGACAATTCAATACCAGAATTTGTTGTCTTTTTAATTCAAGCTGCTGTTAAATACAAAGTTGGTGTTATCACAAAAGATCAAACGCTTATAGATGAAGCAAAAAAACAATTTGATAATTATAAATCTGGTGTCGTAATGAATAGCTATGTTACATTAGAAAGTCTTGTTAAAGATTTAGATAATAATAAAACATTTATAAGTGTTTGTAATGCTGTTGTTAGGTTCAACATAGACATTACTGAAGTTATAAAAAAATACAATAGTGGTGTTGGTGTTGATGGAAGATTTGTAATCCTTGATTCATCTATAAAAAAGACCCTTGAACAAGGTTTAAAAGCTTTAAAATAGGAATTTTATGAAACTAATACTAGAATCTTGGAATAAACATTTAAAAGAAAATATCTCCGAAGATCAAAAACAACAAACATTAAGAATTCTCAACAATTGGTTTGGCTATAAAGGTGTACCAGAAGAAGTATTTCAAAAAATTCCTATCTTTAGAGATACATTTATTAAAAAACGTATAGGTTCTGGTACAGCAGCAACTGCTTTTGAGTTGGGTAATGGAAATGTTTTGAGACTTTATAGTAATAATCGTTACATTGGCCACAGAAGTATAGAAGAAGAAGATGAACAATATGAAAAAGTAATGTCTCGCACTTTTGGTGGCTCTTCAAAAAAAGGTGATATTGTTGTTTATTCTCACGGAGTAATAGAAATTGAATCTGACATAGATGAACCAAAAAAAAAGGTTGGTTGGGTTGAGATGAATAAAGTATTGACTCTTCCAAACTATTACAGATACATGAATGTTCCTGCTTACATTTGGGAAGATAAAAGAGAATCATTTGATAATTTAGTTTATGACATTAAGAGTTTTCTAAGTGACTTTAGTTTAACAGAAGATGAAGATGAGTGGGAAGCAATAGAACAATTTGAAAATAGTTTTTACTTTAATAAGTATCGTTACGAACATTTAACAAAAAAAGAATTAGAAATTTTTGTTTCTGGTATTTTAAAACATTTTAAGATAAACAATTGGGATAGTTCATTAGGTGATGTACATTTTGATAATGTTGGATTCTTGTCTCTTTACGATCACACTCTTGTAGTATTTGATTATTAAAACTATTTAATACATGTTAAAAATAAAAATTAAAAATCTATTAAAAGAAGAATTAAGCTCCTCAGACAAATCAGAAATAAAAGATATGTTTAAAAAAGAGCTTGATAAATTTGTTAACAGCAGAGAACTTAAAAAAATTATTGAAGATGAAATACTTGATGCTGTTGGTAAAGATAAAAAAACAAGAGAAGAGATAGCTGATCTTTACAAAAAGATAACAAAAGAACTTTACAAAGATCTATCTATCAACAATGCTTACATTATTGACAGATTGAAGGTTTAGCATTATGCTGTAACCTCTATGGAGATAATATGTCTGTCCAAGTTGATTATTTTTCAACAACTAAATTTATTGTAAAAGCAGATAAAGTTCAAAAGTTAAAAGAACTAATTAATTTTTTGGAAGAGGAAGGTAATACTGGTACTGGTTATTACAGTAGTGACCATTATGTTGATTTGAGAGAATATGACAACAATGCTTTCTCTATTCATACTGGTGGCTATTGTGATGGTGGACCAGAACTTTGGGATACTGTTGTAAACGGATTTGATTCAGAAGAATACGAAAGCGAAGAACAACAAAACGACTATAATGGATCTCATAGTATTTTTAATTTAGTGCAAGATATGCTTATTGAAGATTCGTGGTTCTTTGTTGATTCTACAGGATTTGAAAAAGGTAGAATTTACAATAACACAACGTTTTATCACGCAAATGGAAAAGTAGATTCTATTGATGTGTGGGATTTAAAAAAGAAAATACTTGAATCTCATGGCATTGACAAAGGAAGTAAGCTGTATTAGCAACTAATTATTTGCATGATTACTTCAATTGGCGATGTTATGAGAAAATGTTACGACAAAGGTTGGATTACAACCAGAGATGGTAATGTTTCTTTAAGAAGAAAAGATTCTAAAATTCTTTACATTACTCCTTCTGGTTGGAGAAAGACGATTATTCATCCAGAACATATTGTAAAATGTAAAATTTTAGAAAACAAACGTTTAGTAACGCCAGAGGGTTGTAATCCTTCTGGCGAACTTTTTATGCATTATTTGATTCAAAAAAATGCTCAATCAACCAGAGCAGTTTTACATGTACATGCTACAAACATAGTTGCTGCTATGTATGCTGGTTTTAGCTTACCAGAAATAGCATCTCATTTTCCAGAAATCTATAGATACACAAGAGTAGGTGCTTCTGTTTCTTCTGTTCCTGCTTTATCAGAAGAGTTAGCAATAGAAACTTCCGATAACCTTGGTATTAAAGAAGATGGTTCTTATGATTTTGACATTGTTGGTCAAAAAAATCATGGTGTTTGTGCTATAGGAAAAAATCCTTGGGATGCTTACGAACACATTGAAAGATTAGATCACATTTGCGAAATAGTTTTAAAAGGTACAATGATAAGATGAATGTAACACCAGAACAAAAACACGTTATAGATTGTGTTTTATCTATTTTTGAAACAGGTAGAATTCCTTCAAAAGCTTCCTATTCAACATGCTCTATTTTAAATGATAATGCTGGTATTTCTTATGGAAAACACCAATGTACAGATGGTGGTGGTGCTTTAGATTTGGTTTGTAAACGATACATTGAATTAAAAGGTCAACAAGCAGAACCACTATCACATTACATGATTTATTTAATGACAAACGAAACAACTAAATTTAATTCTAATACATCAAATTATCCTTCTTGGCTTGTTTCATTGATAAATTTATTAAAATCTGCTGGTTCTGACCCTGTAATGCAGAAAGCCCAAGATGAAATTTTTGATAGTCACTATTGGAATCCAGCAGTTGCTCATGCTAACAACATTGGTTTAAAAACTGCTTTAGGACATTTAATAGTTTATGATAGTACAATCCATTCTGGTCCAAGAGGAGTTACAATTATTCGTAATCTATTTCCTCAAAAATCTCCTGCAAACGGTGGAGATGAAAAACAATGGTGTTTAGCATACATAAATGCTAGAAGAAATTGGCTTTTAAGTAGTCCAAACGATTTAGTTAAAAAAACAGTTTACAGAATGGATGCTTTAAAAGCTATAGCAGATTCTAATAATTGGGAATTAAAAACACCAATGACAGTAAGAAATGTAAAAATAATGTCTTGATAAACTAAAACAATAAGTTACAATCCCACGGAGAGGTGTTTTATGGAACGTCCTTCGTGGGATTTTATTTGGTCTTCTTTTGCGTCTACAATCGCTCAACGCTCAGCCGACCCAAACTTCAAGGTAGGTGCTGTAATCGTCCCAGAAGACAATACAGGTGTACTAGCAATTGGTTATAACGGTGATCAAAAGGGTGGTGAGAATTGCAGGGATAGTGAGGAGCCTGGAAGCTCTGGCTTTATCCATGCTGAGATAAACGCACTTATTAAAATGGACTTTAATAACCCAAAGAGAAAGAAAATGTATGTAACTCTTTCTCCTTGTAGAATGTGTGCAAAAGCAATTATTAATGCAGACATAAAAGAGGTTTATTACATACAAGAATACCGTGATGATGCAGGAATTAAATTACTACAAAATCACGGTATTAAAGTTTCTAAAGTTTAACGTTTTATTTTAATTCTTATCTTAGATTCAGAAATTGGAGTTTCTTTAGCTTTAGCTCTTCTCGCAGCATCAGAAGCTCTTCTTTTTGCTCTTTTTGCTTCTGCTTGTTCTGGATTTCTTATATCTTCTAGTTTGTCATTTAGACTTGATAGTTTTTTCTTTAATGCTGCTAATGGTTCATGTAACTTAGCATATTCAGCGTATTCTGGTGAATCTGGTTTTATAACATTTCCTTCCTTATCAGTATAGCCTTTACCTTCTGGCTTATCCATTGGGCTATCTCCACCAATGCCTTGTGCATTTAATTCTTCAATTTGTTTTTCAACTTGCTCAATTTGACTTAAAATTTCAGATTCGGTTTCTGTATAAGGACCAACGGGATCTTCATAACTTATGGTACTTGTTATTTCTTGTTTTTTTAGCAAATAGTTATTAATTGCTTTCATAACTTTTGCTGTCATCTTTACATCTGCCATAGCATTGTGCCAACCTTCATCTGGTATGCCAAAAGCTTTTGTTATTTCTCCCAACTTAATAGTAAAGCTTGGTTGGTTTGTATATTTATTATATCCTGTAGACAAAGTATTTATTATAAATTTTGTTTGTTCATCTAAAGTTTCTATAAAATTTGGATCTTGATCAATATCATTCTTAATTTTAACTAACACAGGAATTAAATATTTTCTAAAAATTACATCAGTATCCACTACAAAATCATCTGGTACTTTTATACCAGCTCTTCTAAATGCAACATTTAAGTATTTTACGTCAAATGGAGCATTTTTTGCTATTAATATACTTTTTTCTACTGGTGAGCAAAATTGTGCAAACCCATGTAATACTTCATCTGGAACTAAATATTTTCTTCCTTGTTCCTCGTATGCTGGATTTTCTTTTTTCATTTCTGGTGTAATTGATACTATCGTAAACCCAAGTTCATCTTGTAACTCTTCTAACGTCTTATAACCAGTCATATTAAAAGCCATTGCAATAGAAAATGGCTTTGGTTTACCAAACTTTTGTATTTGATATTTTGGATCTTGTTCTTTTCTTCTTTGTTGCTCTGCTTCAAACGCTTCTTTTTCTTGGTTATACATTTTAACTCTATATTCCCAAGTTTTTTCTTGTCTTTGAATTTCTGCTTTGGTTGTTGCAGCTAATTCTATTCTTTTATCAAATTCTTCTAGTATTTTTACATCACCGCCACCAAGTAATGATGAACCATCTACTTTAATAGCAGCTAATTGTGTTACTGCATTAAATTTTTTGTCCATCTCAAGACCAGTTGTTTCTGTATCAAAAAATATCAAAGTTTTTCCTTCAAATTCTTTAAATGCAGATTGTAAATCTTGAAATGTTCTTGGATAGTCTCTCTCTGGTATTGTTCTTTCATTTAATAATGTTTTAAAGCCTCTCCAAGACTCCATAATGGTTTTAAAATTACTCATATAACTTTCTTCCTTTTAACACTAATTAGTACATGAATTATAAAAAATGGTATTCTTTTTTAAAAGAACAGCAAGAAGAACAACAACTTTCTAAACCCCCAGAAGAGACTGCTTTAGTAAAAACTAATACAGCAGATAATGTACCAGAAAAAGATGAATTTGTCGATCCAATCGTAACTGATGATTTATCAGTATTTGAAATACAAATTAAAGTTGAAGTTCCTAAAAAAGCAGCAGTATTGCTAACACAAATCAAAGATAGAATTAGAGCAGTAGTTTCTGTAACAACTGTAGGTACTGAAGACTTGGAAGACATTTCTAAACTTTATGATCTTCGTTATCTTAATTTAAAATTTGCTTTATCTAAAGGTGAAAACGTTGACCATTACATACATCACGTTTTGACTCCAAAATTAAGATTAATAAGAAATTTAAAAGTTCTTCATTATGGTAAAGTAAGAAAAGTCAGATAATTTGACTTTATGAAGAAATCTATTATAATTATAATAAGGACTTTTTCATGAGCGACACTTTCGATGATGTTTCCGAAAAATTAAAACTAAGCCCTATTGAATTAGCTACTGCTGCTATGATAAAGGCTCTTTTAACAAATCAAAAAAAAATTAAAACTCTTTATGCTTACGAAAAAATAGAGGGAGAAGGTTATGGACATTATTACTGTCCAGATACTAAACTGTATGTTAAGATAAGAAAAGGCAGACTAATAAATAGATTATCTGAAGATACTGACAAGAAAGGTCGTTATCTTATACTTGCAGAAGAACAAAGAATTTTAGTTCCTGCCGAAGAAATAGTAGACATAGGATTTAACTAATGGAAAAAGAAGATCGGTGGATTACTGGTGATCATAAAGATACTAATTTAGAAACAATCTTATTAGACATAAAAAATCACAATAAAAATAATGGTAAAGTTTATGTGGGTTCTGATTCCTTTGTACATAAAAAGAATTGTGTTTTTTGTTGTGTAATCGTCCTGCACGGTGCCGATGGTCAAAATGGTGGGCGTTATTATTATAGAAAATTTAATAATAAAAGAAACGATTACCCAACAATGGTTACAAGACTTACAGAAGAAGTATCAAAATCTATTGAGATAGGTATGGCTATTGGTGAACATGTTCCAGATGTGAAAATAGAAATTCATCTAGACATTAACTCAGATAGACGCCAAACAAGTTCCAAAATGCTTGAGTCGATGACAGGATGGGTAAGGGCTACAGGATTTGATTGTAAAGTAAAACCTTATGCTTGGGCTTCTTCAACAATAGCCGACATACACACAAAATAATACTAAACCTCTCCTAATTATTTTAGGAGAGGTTTTTTTGTTTACTAAAGATACTGTTTTTGGAGAATCTGTAGCTAAAAAATTTGACATAGGCGACATAGTTTCATGGCCTTGTCTATCTAAAACGGATAACCATGAAAAAATTAAAAAATTAGGTATTATTTCAAGAATAGAAATACACAGACGCTCTGAGCGTCCTGTTGTTATTGCTAAAGTTATTGATTTTGAAAGTTCAAAAGAACTTGACATTTTAATTATTTCTTTATCTTTGATAGCAAAAGGAAGCAAAGAAATACAAAATTAAGGACTAATTAGTATTATGAAAAAATTAATAAAAGAATACCGTGAAGAAATTAACAATCTTCTCATTCCAAGTATGCAAAAGCATTTAAAATTTGATAGAATTCCAACTTTAAATTTTATTGAAGATGAAGAGAATGCAAAAGATATGTTTGGTAAGACAGCACACTATAATCCAAACACATCAGAAATCACCGTATACATAACTGGAAGGCATCCTAAAGACATAATGCGTTCTGTTGCTCACGAAGTTGTTCATCACGCTCAGAACTGTCGTGGTGAGTTTGATGATGCATTTAATTTAGGAGAAGAGGGGTACGCACAATCAAACGATCATCTAAGAAACATGGAAAAAGAAGCTTATTTATCTGGTAACATGCTATTTAGAGATTGGGAAGATAATTTTAAAAAACAAAGGAATTTTAACACCATGGTAAACGAAAAAGTATTGAGAAACAAAATTAGACAAATAATTTCTGAGGAAATGGAAACTCAAAACATGGCTGACGTTACTAACGAACCATTACAGCACGGAGAAGAATGTGATTGTAATGATTGTTTAAATTCTGAAAACCAACAAGTACTTCACAATAAAGGATTAGCTTCTTCTCCTATACAAGAGAGACTTAAAAAAATTGAAAATGAAACAATGCCTTTAAATGAGTGGAGAAGAATGGAATTAAATTCTCTTCTTATGTCTAAATTTGGTTTAGTAGTACCTCACGCCATTTTAGGTGAAAAGAAAAATAAGAAACCAGATGCAGATCGTGATGGTGTACCAGATTGGGCAGATAAAAAACCAAATGACCCAGAAGTTGGTGCAAAAGAAACAAAATCAAAAACTAAAGCTAAAAAAGGCAAAGTTCCTCCACAATTACAAGCTTATGTAAAAGGTAAAGGTAAAAAAGATGAAAGCAAGTAAATTTTTAAGACTTAAAGCAAGATTTGCACAAGCTTCAGAAGTTATTGTTGAAGCAGCAAAAGAGTTATCTGTTGTTGTAGAAAAAGCAGTAAAAGAAGTTGTTGAAGCAGAAGTAGCTGTAGAAAAAGCTGTTGAAGAAGTAAAAGAAGTAGTAGAAGAAGTAAAACCAATTGTAGATTCTATTACTGATGAAGTCAAGACAACCAAAAAGAAAGTAGTAAAAAATGCCTAATAACTTTCTAGATGCCATTACATGGAATTTTATTCATGAAAGTCAATCAGTAGATGGTATTGATAGATTAAAATCTACTATTACTAAATTAGAAGTTATCTTAACTAAGAGTATAAGTGATTCTGTTAAATCAAATTTAAAAACTTCTATTGAAGACTTGAGAAAAGTCAGCCTTAATGTTATAAGATTAAAAGGCAGATTAGAAGAATTAGAATCTGAGAATGCAGAGTTAAAAAGAAAATTAGAAAGATTGAAAGCAAAGAGTAAATCAACAAAGGAAGAATAACATGGGACTTGAACATCTACCACATTTGTATGATGATCGAGAACTTACATACAATGAAATACAAGAAATCCTTACTAAAGCAGCTAAAGGCGAAATAAAAGGAACCGAAAAGGTAGATGGTCTAAATTTATACCTTGGCTATAAAGATGGACAACCAAGAGCAGCAAGAAATAATTATGACATAAAAAACGGTGGTTTATCTGCTGATGAGTTAGCTCAAAGAGAGTTTAATGGTGAACAAATACAACAAGTATTTGATCTTGCATTTCAATCTTTTGCTAATTTAGTTTCAAAATTAGATAAAAAATTATTAAGCATTATTTTTGGTCAAACTGGTAACGTTTTTTTAAACTCAGAAATTTTAAATGGTAAAACCAATGTAATAAACTATGGTACAAGAACCATTCTTATTCATAGAAATGGTCATAAAAGATACAATGAGGAAACTGGTGAAGTAGAAAACATAAGAGAAGATACCTCAAAAGCTATTTCTCATATCATAAATAAAATGAATGATATGATGAATAAAGAAATGGAAGGAACTGAGTTTAAAATACAACAAGATCCTATTACTCAATTACCAACACTAGAAGATCAATCAGTATTAGCTGACACTTTACAAAGACTGAAAACAGCAGGATTTGAAGGTGATATGACAATTCACCAGTATTTATTTACTCAAATCAAAAAAATAGTTGTAGAAAAGTTACCTTCTTTAAATGAAAAAAATAGTAATGATGTTGTAAACAAAATAATTGGTGTCAAAGGTACTCCATCAATTACTGTATTAAAAAAGTACGTTGATGAAAATCCAAACTTTACTCAAGAATTACAAAATTTAGTATCTTCAAGAAAATCTCTTATAAATGATGTTATGTTTCCAATAGAAGATGCTATTCATGATTTTTCTGTTGAAGTATTAAAAAAATTAAATTCATCTTTTATTGATAATACAGAAGAAGAAGCACAAAGAATAAAACAAGAATTAAAAGATGAAGTTTTAAAACTTAAAAATTATGATGGTCCTTATAAAGACTATGTTGTAGATAACTTAAAGAGACAATTAAAGAAAATTAAACACATAGATAATGTACAAACTTCTTTAGAAGGATTTGTGTTTAATTATGGAAATAAGTATTATAAGTTTACTGGAAATTTTGCTCCTATTAATCAAATAATGGGATTGTATAAGTACAAACTTAACGAGAATCTTAGCGTTAGACAGAATGTAGGACTATTTCCAGGCTCGTTCAGACCACCACACAAAGGTCACTTAGACTTAATAAATCAAGCTTTAAAAGATTTTAATAAAATAACTATAATAATTTCACAACCAGAGAAGTATGCAAGATCAGAAATGTCAGCAGAAGAATCAAAAAGGTTGTTTGACATTTATACAAACGGATTACCTGTAGAAACTGTAATAGGTCAAGATTCTTCTCCATATGTTGAAGCAGCTAATTACATAAACCAAGGTCTAGGAGACTGTGTTTTAACATCTAACAAAGAACAAACAAAATTTGATTATTTTGATTTTCCAAAAAAAGTCTACGAAGCAAGAATGCCAGTAAGTGCAAGAGAGATGCGTGCAATAATTGATTCACCAAAGACTAGAGAAGAAAAAAAAGCAGAATTACTTGGGTATTTACCACAATTGCCAGAATCAAGTTTATCAGATGTTTATAGTATTTTATTGAAAGATGACAATACAGAATTGTTACAAGGAACACCAACCTCTCTTCAATTAACTGAGTTGTTTAGTATTATTGAAGAAGTATCTTTAAAAGAAAATAAAATCAGTAACATTGATTTGACAATTAAAGAAATTTTTGGTATTATAGATGAAATGACTGTTGGTAACGTTATGTCTGCTGGTGTGGCCGAAATAGGATCGTCCCCTTCCTTCAGTAAGAAAAATAAAAAGAAAGGAATACTTAAAAGATGATAAACGAAAAAGATGCTCTTAGACTTTACATAAGAAAAGCAATAAGACTTTATAAAGAAAACAAAAAACAACAAGAATTGCTTGAAGAACAAAAATTTAGACAACTAATAAGAGGTCTTATACTTCAAGAAAAAGCAGAAGAACAACCAAAACACGATTCTACTGGTATCAATGTACTTGAAGATCTATTAAAAAAGATAATTCCACAATTACAAGCAGATTTTAAAACTTTAACTACTGATAAATCTCAAAGAGATTCTTTTAGAGCACACATTCTAAATGCAGTACAAAATTCTCTATCTCCAGAACTAATGTATGCTTTATCTGATAAAGAAAAAGAACAACTAAAAGAACAAGCAACAATTAAAGTAGATAATCCAGATATGTCTAAATTTATAGACATTGAAGGAAAAGATGAAGAAGAGGAAGAATTATCACCAGCAGAACAATTTTCTAAAGGTCTTGAAGATCAAAATCTTGATTCTACTGGAAGAAACATGGCAATGGATTCTTTCAAAAAAATGGAAAATCAAGTAGTAGATGCATATGAACTGCTTGATAATGAAAAAGATAGAGGTTTGTTTTACGATTATCTGATTACAAACTTAAAACTTTACTTTGATAAGTTTGAAGAAGAAATGAATCCAACTGTTAACGAACCAACAACACCAGAGTACGAAGAAGAAAAAGATCGTAAGAATCAAGAAGATAAAGGCGGCGGAGAAAGTCCAACAGCTAAATTTGGTGTTTAGTGCATTGGAATAAAACTCAAAAAAAGAAAAAAGGTATAAATTCTCCTTTCTCAATTTCTTCCAAGTTAAGAAAGGAGAATAAATCTTCTGATGAGTTTGAGTTTATGTTAAATAAACTTTCTTTAGAAGAAATAATAGCTTTAAAACTTGAAGTTGCTTCACGAATACTCGGTGGAAAGTTCTACGGGTTTCAGTTGTGGTCAGCATTACCAAAGATAGCAAAAGAAGCATTAATGCTGTATGCAATTTCAGCATCTAATACCGATTCTGATGCAGCAGAGCTTTTAAACATGCCAACTTCAAGATTTATAATGTTAAAAAAAGCATTTATAACAAATAGGTACTTTTTAACAATGTTGGAAGATTATAAAAAATCTTCTTGACACAAATCAAACAAAGGTTACATTGATTGAGTTGATGGGGAGTCGCCAAATTGGTAAGGCCACAGACTTTGACTCTGTTTATTATGAAGGTTCGAGTCCTTCCTCCCCAATACTTTATTAAATTTATAATTTAATTATTTTAATTATCGAACCTATTTATTATTAAGTTCGATAATGGAGTATTTAAAAATGCCAAAATACAATAGACAAGAATTAGAAGAAATTGTAAAATTAAGTACAACCAATACTGAGGTTCTTCAAAAATTAAATTTAAGATGTGCTGGTGGTAATTACAAAGTGTTAAATTTTTATTTTAAAAAATGGAAAATAGATACTTCTCATTTTTTAACATCTACCGAGATAGCTAAAAGAAATTGGGATAACAATAAATTTGTTAAAACTCCAATTGAACAAATGTTAAAAGAAAATAGTTCATTTAATAGGACAAATTTAAAAAAACGACTTTACAAAGAAGGTTTAAAAAAACCTATTTGTGAGATGGAAGGATGCGGACAAGGAGAAATTTGGTTAGGAAAGAAACTTTCTTTAATTTTAGATCACATTAATGGTATTTGGAATGATAACAGAATAGAAAATCTTAGAATAATTTGTCCAATGTGTAATGCTACGTTACCAACACATGCTGGTCGAAATAAAAAAACTATACATAGAATAACACAAAAAAAAGAAAGAAAAACCAAGATTATTTGGCCGTCAATAGATTTGCTAATAGAAATGGTAGAATCTCTTGGTTATGTAGAAGTTGGAAAAACTCTTGGCGTGAGCGATAATGCAGTAAGAAAAAGAATCTTAACAAGAAATAACATTGACAAAGAAAATAGATAAGATAAGTTATAGCAACCTTGGAGGCCATATGGCTAAACAACTTGATAAAACTGCTTATAAAAATAAAATAGCAGAAAAAGAAGCTAATGATCAAATGGAAGATCTAGCTCACCTTCAAGAAAAAAAGAAACGTTTAGGACGTTCTGATTTATACAAGAGAGGAAGTGATGAGCCACAAAGCAGCACATAGTCATGGAAGACGTAGACGTAAACTTGGTTCTAAAAAACGTAGAGCAAAACGTCTTCGTAAACGATAATGCTTTTGTTTCTTCTATTTATTAGATGGAGGAAATAAAATGATTTATGAAATAGAAATTATAACTTCAAATAAAAAAATTATAAATGCCTACAAAAAAGATCAAGTAGGTATAGAGTATGGATGTGCTGATGACCTTCCAAGTTTAGAAGCAGCAATTTCCATAATAAGAAACAAGTGGAATCATCAAGGAACAATTTTTATTGTTCAAGATGGAGTACGTAAAATACTAGGAGATTAAATGGCTGATGCATATGCTACTGTAGCCGTATCGGGAGGATTTGACCCAATACATAAAGGTCACGTTAGAATGATTCTTGAGGCAGCACAGTATGGCGAAGTTATTATTATTGCAAATTCAGATGAATGGCTTATTCGTAAGAAAGGTAAATTTTTTATGTCTTGGGATGAGCGAGCAGAAATTCTTGCATCTATCAAAGGTGTTGTTAAGGTTATTAAAGCAAAAGATGATGATGGAACAGTTTGTGAATCATTAAGAGAATTGAAGCCAACTTATTTTGCTAATGGTGGAGATAGAAAAGACTTTAATACACCAGAAAGTGAAGTTTGTAAAGAACTAGGTATTACAATGGTATGGGGTGTAGGTGGAGATAAAATTCAATCATCATCATGGTTATTGGCAGAAGCATCAAAAAATTGATTAATTTACTAATTAGAACGACCGCATATGGTCAATGGAGATAAAATGATTACACTTATTCTTGCTCTTCTTATCGGCTGTGGCGCTGATAAGACAGATTCAGCAAATGATACGCACACCTCACAATCTGCCGATACAGCAGAGTGATAAATAAAAAAGGAATTAACAAAATGATTACAATGATTATTGCCGCACTTATCGGTTGTGCTGCACAAGAAGCTACACAAGCAACAACTACAGAAACTACAGTTGTAACAGAGTCTGCTCCACCAGCAGTAGAAGCAGCTCCAGCTCCAACAGAAACAGTAGCAGTACCTTCAACAGAAGCCACACCAGCTCCTGTTACAACAACACCAGCAGCAACAACTACTGGCGCATCTAAGTAAGACCTGTTAAGAAGTTTCTGTCGCTAAGGCTCCCATCCTTACAATCTGTGAAAGTCAGATCGACAGAATCTTTTTATTTTGGAGGTTTTATGCGAAAGACTCGTCGTGATCGGTATAATCAAAAGATTGCTAATGGAGAAGTTAAGAATTATCCATTTTCTATTTGTGCCGTAAATTTTCAATGTGACGAGAACATCGCTTATCTTATTCGTACTGCTGCCTGTTTTGGTCTACAGGATGTTCATGTGATTGGTTCTCTTCCTCATTATGAAGATGTTCGCCGTAAGTCTGGTACTCTTCATGATTTTGTGAACATTCATCAGTACAGTAACCCATCTCAATTTCTTGATTATGCTCGCCGTACAGGTATGCATGTTATTAGTGTAGAACTTACAGATAATGCTTTCAACATTCATGATGTTAATGTTCCAAAACTAGTAAATGAGTATGGTCATGTATGTTTTGTGGTAGGCAATGAGACTACAGGCGTTCCCGCCGAGATCTCACTATCAACTCCATCTGTGTTTATTCCAATGCCAGGTGTTGGTGCTTGTTTGAACACAAGTCAAGCAGCTAACATTATGGTATACGAAGCTGTAAAGCAGATGCAAAAAGTAACAACTTGACCTCCAAGAAAAAAGATACTATTTACTAGAACAACAAAAGGAGGTTTTCATAATGTTGTTTTTACTATTTTTAGCTTGCAAGGAGCCAAAACCAATAGAAGTTGACGTTTGCGAGGATGAAGTAAGCGTTACAGATGTTGCAGTAGGACTTACCGATGAGCAAAAAGAGGTTTCATACGTAATTGAACAAGAGTTTAACGAGATGGACATTCCTCAAAACATTACAGCCGCTGCTATTGTAAATGCTATTGCTGAAAGTCGTTTAAATACTGATGCTGTGGGAGATAATGGCAAAGCCGTTGGTGCTTTTCAATTACATAAAAACGGACTTGGTAAAAAGCTTTCAATTGATGATAGAAAAAATGTGTATACAAGTTCCAACATAATTGGTGTTCAAATACTTAAAAATAATAAACTATTTGAATTAGACCAAAACAATCAAGAAATAGCTGTACTGACTCAAGTAATAACTGAGGACATTATGCGACCAGCACATCTTGAAAAAGAAAAAACAAAAAGAAGTAAATTAGCAACTCAAATTTTTCCCAATAGAATTTGGTAATAATTGACCCCCCAAGAAGTAAAATCCTTGGGGGGTTTTTTGTTTGACACATGCTAAAAATAGGTTTATACTATTTACATTAGTACACATAGGAAACAAATGGCTAAAAAAACATACGTATTAGATACAAGCGCATTGATTACAGATACTGAGGCTGTAAACGCTTATGGTAATAACGACATTCTTATACCAATCAAAGTATTAGAAGAACTTGATAAACATAAAAAACGTCAAGATTTGGTTGGCGCAAGTGCAAGAACTGTTATTAGATTTTTAGATTCACTTCGCTCAAAAGGTTCTTTGTATGAAGGTGTTAGGTTAGGTAAAGGAAAAGGAATTCTTAGAGTAAAAGGTTACGATCCTTTAATGAATTTTCCAGCAGGTTTAGATTTATCTGTACCAGACCATCAAATTCTTGCTGTAGCTTTAAGTGAAAAAGTAGATAATAGAAAAGTTATTGTTGTATCTAATGACATTAACATGAGAGTTGTTTGTGATTCTATAGGTATGGAATCAGAAGACTGTAACCCAGAGAAAGTTGTAGAATCAAGCTCTAGTTTATTTCATGGATTTACAGATGTTTTGGTAGATGAAGAATTTGTTGATAGATTTTATGCCAATGAAAATCTTGAATTACCAGAACAAAAAGAAAAACTCTTTCCAAATCAATACTTAATGCTTACTTCTTCCGCAAACAATAAGAAAACAGCATTAGCCAAATACATAGGACCAAATCAACCATTAGCTAGATTAGCAAATTTTGGTAAAAAAGGTGTATTTAACATAAAACCAAAAAATAAAGAACAAAACTTTGCTCTTGATTTACTTATGAATCCAGATGTTCCTCTTGTTTCTATTGTAGGCAAAGCAGGCTGTGGTAAAACAATGCTTGCTATTGCTGCTGGATTAGAACAAACAATTGGTGTAGATAGCAAATACACACGTTTGATCGTTTCAAGACCAGTTCAGCCTTTAGGAAAAGACATAGGATTTTTACCAGGCACAATGGAAGAAAAAATGTCTCCTTGGCTTCGTCCAATTCAAGACAACTTGCAATTCCTTCTTGGAAATGATAAAGTAACACTTGAATTATACATGCAAAAAGGAGTTATTGAAGTTGAAGCAATTACTTACATTCGCGGACGCTCAATAGCCAACGCCTACATCATTATAGACGAGGCACAGAACTTATCCATGCATGAGATCAAAACTATTATTACTCGCGCTGGAGAGGGTTCTAAAGTGATTCTTACTGGTGACATTGACCAAATCGATAACGTCTATGTTGATGAACTAACAAATGGTTTAACAATTGCTGCTGAGAAATTTAAAAATTCAAATCTAGCAGGACACATTACTTTATTAAGCGGCGAACGCTCTGCTTTAGCTTCGCTTGCAGCAAAAATTTTATAAGAGGATAAAATGACTGATAACAATGATACTTTAATTGTAGTGAAAGACAACCCAATGAAAACATGGCTTGTTGATTATGTTGGTGAAAAGATGAATGCACAAAACGGAGAAGTAACTGTTGATATGATAGTTGAATCAATGGCGCAAGAATTTCCAGATTTTCTAATGTTAGTTGCACAAGAAAATTGGATTAGAGGCTATCAGCAGGCTTTACACGATGTTGATTATGGAGAATTATCTAAAAATGAACAAGAATCTTCTGGAATACATGAGTAAATCCTCTCAGAATGCCAAAAATACACACAAAGAAAGACTGTTTTTAAATAACATACACGTATTTGTAAAAGATCCTATTGTTGGAGATTCTAATTTAGATAATGTTCTAAATAAATTAAAAAAACACATACCTTTACATCTTTTTACTGGTATTGATGCAATTTACATTGGACAATTTAAAGAACTTCAACAAAAGAAAGTAAATGCTGCATACATGGATGGTGCTCTTTATGTTACAAACGTACAAGAAAGTGAACAATCAATGATGGAAGATATGGTTCATGAAATTGCTCATTCTGTAGAAGATTTTGCAGACTTTAACATGTATAATTCCGATTCAGTTCCTAATGAATTTTTAGTTAAGAGAATAAAATTAAAAAAGATTCTTGAGAGTAATGGTTATAATACAACAAAACAAGATTTTTCTAATCTAGAATACACATCTAAGTTTGATAAGTACTTGTACGAAGAAGTAGGATACCCAGCACTTAATACTATGGTTACTGGATTGTTTTGTTCCCCATATGGTGCAACATCTTTAAGAGAGTATTTTGCTAATGGATTTGAATACTTTTTTGTTAAAAATAGAGAATTAGTAAAGAAAGTATCTCCAAGACTCTACAAACTTTTATTAGAAGTAGAAAAGGGAGAATTTACAGACTATACAACTGAAGACTTATCCTATTGACTTTAAGAGTGGTGGGTGTTATTCTACATTCTCACAAGGATGAAGAATGTCACACATTTCTTATTCCGAACTAAAAGTTTGGAATGATTGCCCATTTAAACATAAATTACAATACATTGATAAAAATAAAGTATTTACATCAACTGAATACACTTGTTTCGGAATAGCGATACACGAAACTTGTGAAAAGTCTCTACTTAAAGAAATTACTGAGGAGCAACATGATGAATACTTTGAAAACAAATTCAAACAAGAACTTACACTCATGCAAGAACAAGTTGAAATTGACAATGTACTTGTTTCGGATATGGTTGCACAGGGTAAAACAATCCTCTCTGAGCTTTATGAAAGCATTACAGCGTATCTGGGTGAATACGAAGTAGTAGCAACAGAAGAACCTTTGTACGAAAGAATTGAAAAGCTAGACTTTGAGTACAACTTTAAAGGGTTTATTGATTTAGTCCTTAGAACTCCAGATGGAAAGACACACATAATTGATTTTAAAACTTGTTCTTTTGGATGGAAAGCAGATAAAAAATCAGATCCTATGACAATTTATCAATTAACTTATTATAAACATTTTTATTCTCAAAAATACAATATTGATCCTAATATGATTGAGACACATTTTGCTTTGCTTAAAAGAACAGTAAAAAAGAATAGAATTGAATTTTTTAGAGTTTCTAATGCAAAAGTAAGAACCGAAAATGCTATGGTATTAATTACTAAATCAATTTCTGCAATAGAAAATAAGAAGTATATTAAAAATCGCTTATCATGTAACGGTTGTGAATTTTATAAAACAGAATTATGTAAATAGTCATTAAACTTGCATTAGGGGATGGTATTTTTGATACTGTCCCCTATTTATTATAATAGGAGTTTGAATGACTAAAGGTTGTTTGTATTGTAATACAGAGTTTATTGTTCCAAAAAATAAAAGAAATGAAAAATCATTAGAAAAAATTAAATGTTGTAGTAGAAAATGCTTATATGAATATAATAGAATTATTAATAAAAAATCTTTCTCATATGAAATTGTTGAGTGTAGTATATGTAAAAATAAATATGAAAGACAAATTAACGGATATAGAAAAAAAGTATATTGTTCCAATATTTGTTCTAGAGTAGGAAGAAAAAACAATCCTTATATACCAACAGAAGAACATAAAAATAAAATTTCTTTATCAAGAATAAGAGATTGGTCAAATGGTGAAACATATAAAAATGCACAAGCTGGTAGAACAAAATGGATTGATTATAAAAATAGGAATGGAATAACCTATAGAGTTCAAGGAACATGGGAATATAAATTTCTCGAATGGTTAGATAAAAATTATTTTACATACGAAGTTCATAAAGGACATTTAAATTATGTTGATGAAAATAAAAACTCAAGAGTTTATCTACCAGATTTTTATGTAAAAGAATGGGAAAGTTATGTAGATGTAAAAAATTCTTATCTTTTTTCCTTGACTAAAGTTAAATTTGATTGTATTATTAGAGATAATCCAAATGTAAAAATAAAAATCTTACTAAAAGAAGATTTATTACAATTAGGAATAAGTTTATAGGATAATAAATGAAAAAAATTAAAGTATTAACGTTAAGTGATCATCCATTTTCACCTTCTGGAGTTGGTCATATGGCTAAGAATTTTATAGAAGGTTTGTTGGCTACGGGAAAGTACCAAATTATTTCTCTTGGTGGTGCAGTTAAACATCAAGATTATAGACCACAAAAGACCGAGCAATGGAAGGATGACTTGGTTGTCATACCAGTAGATGGTTATGGAACACAAGATATGATTCGTTCTATCATGCGTACTGAAAGACCAGACATTATTTGGTTTATGACCGATCCTCGTTTTTGGGGTTGGTTGTGGCAAATGGAAAATGAAATTCGCCCAAACATTCCAATGGTTTATTATCATGTTTGGGATAACTATCCTTATCCAACTTATAATCGTAAGTTTTATCTATCAAATGATCATATTGCAACAATTTCAAAACTAACAGATGACATTGTTAGAACTGTGGCACCAGAAGTACCAACAACATACGTACCACACGCAGTAGATACAGAAATCTTCAAGAGACTATCAGAAGCAGAAATAGCTAAATTTAAAAAAGAAAATCTTAAGATTGAAGATGATAGACTTATCTTTTTCTGGAACAATAGAAATGCAAGACGTAAACAATCTGGTTCACTTATTTGGTGGTTTGCACAATTCTTGAAGAAAACAGATAAAAAAGCAACTCTTATTATGCACACAGATCCAAGAGATGTACATGGTCAAGATTTACACGCAATTATTAAAGAACTTGGGCTTGTAAATAGAGAAGTGTTGCTATCAGAACAAAAGATTCCACCACAAAATCTTGCTTATTTTTATAACGCTGCTGATGCCACAATCAACATTTCCGATGCTGAAGGATTTGGTCTTGCAACGCTTGAATCTTTGGCTTGTGAGACACCAATTATAGTAAACAAAACAGGTGGATTACAAGATCAAGTTAGAAATGGTGACCAATTATTTGGTATTGAAATAATTCCATCTTCACAAGCAGTAATTGGCTCGCAAGAAGTCCCATTTATTTACGAAGATAGAATCTCAGAAGAACAAATGGTTGGCGCTTTAGAAACTTTTGCTAACATTCCAAAAGAAACAAGAAAATTAATTGGACAAGCAGGCAGACAACACGTTATAGATAATTTTAACTTTACAGATTTTATTAATCGTTGGGATAAAATTATGACCGATGTTTATGAAAAAGGTGTATGGTCTAATAGAAAACACAAAGGTTGGGAGCTTAAAGAAATCGCATGAAAAAGAAAATACTCGTAACAGGACCAGCATTAACAACTTCTGGTTATGGTGAACAATCAAGATTTGCTCTTAGAGCTTTACGTTCAAGAGAAGATCTCTTTGACATTTATCTTTCACCTACAAGCTGGGGTCAATGTGGATGGATTCATGAAGATAACGAGGAGCGTGCTTGGCTTGATTCATTAGTTGGTAAAACTGTTCAATACAATCAAATGTCTAATGGACAACCACAATACGATATGTCTCTCCAAATCACCATTCCAAATGAATGGAAGAAATTAGCACCAATCAATGTTGGCTATACAGCAGGAATCGAATCAAACAAAATCTCACCTCATTGGATTAATCCTTCTAATCAAATGGACAAGATTGTTGTTGTTTCAAACTTTGCTAAAAAAGGTTTTGAAAACGGAGTTTATACAGCAACTGACAACAAGACAGGTCAACAATTTCCTAACTATAAAGTCACAACGCCTATTGAAGTAGTAAATTACTCTATTAGAAAAGGTGATGCTGTTGAAATTGAACTACCTGTTACAACAGATTTTAATTTTCTTGTTGTTGCTCAAGCAGGACCAAGAAAAAACTTTGCAAATACTGTTAAATGGTTTGTAGAAGAATTTAAGAATGATGAAAATGTAGGTCTTATTTGCAAAACACATCTAGCTGGTGCTTCTCAAATTGATCGAGAAGCAATAACTAATAATCTTGAACAAATTCTTTCTGTACATAAAGATAGAAAATGTAAAGTATACCTCCTTCATGGTGATATGAGTGAACCAGAATTAGCCTCTCTTTATACTCATCCAAAAGTTAAAGCACTTGTATCACTTTCTCATGGGGAAGGCTTTGGTCTTCCACTCTTTGAAGCTGCTGGTTGGGGTCTTCCAGTAATTACAACTGAATGGTCTGGTCACACAGATTTCATGTATTGCCCAAACAAGGAAGGAAAAGTAAAGCCACATTTTGCTAGAGTAGATTTCACTCTTCAACAAGTGCAACCAGAAGCTGTATGGCAGGGTGTAATAGAAAAAGATACTATGTGGGCATTCCCTATTGGTACATCTGCCAAAGGTCAAATGAGAGCGGTTTACAAGGATCATGATAGATACCGTGGACAAGCAAAGCGTCTTGC
>VFQT010001054.1_pt1 | contig 35797 bp, 31 predicted proteins | sample 3512381 | NCBI WGS metagenome assembly VFQT01 (sample SAMN10412376, study PRJNA504923) | tailings metagenome | isolation source: Relicate 2 Philex TSF3 active mining site | place: Philippines: Tuba, Benguet | collected 2017-08-29 | reverse complement strand
TTCTTCTGGACCTGGCATGTGTTCCGTAACCAGTCTGATTCACCGGAGGTACTGCTTGATATGTGTCAGGGCATGTTCTTCGCCTCGAGTCTGGCGATCGTCCTGAATAATTTTTCGCTGGTGAGCATGCACGCCATTGGTTTTGGGGGCCTGCTGGGGCTGATGTACAACCTGATCGACCGTGGCGTGGCGGAATCTGCCCTGCCGATGATCCTGTCGGTCTTGTTGACCGGTCTGGTATGTACCGCGCGCCTCATCCTGGCCAGGCATACGCCGGCGGAGATCCTGTTGGGATTGCTGACGGGACTCGCCACCCAGCTGGTGGCGTATGCATTATAGCGTGTCTGCCCGGTTTTCTGAAGATCGAAGCATTTGGTCGGATCAGCCCTTCAGGAGGGTTGAATTCTCCAGATATTTCTGATCGGGATAGTAGATGAAGAGGACGTTTCCGTCTTTCAGCTTATCGATGATGGGTCGGTGCAGTGGAGCCGGAACGGCGGGGCATCCGAAACTTCTGCCGATGTAACCTCTTCCGTTTGCGATCTGCTCGCTTGCGTAGGCGGCTGCATGCATGACGATGGCCCTGGATAGCGCTTTGTCGTTCACTCCTTTCTCGCATCCGTCGAGTTGCAGTGAGTATCCGTTGGAACCCTGGTATGTCTTACGGGTGACATAGAACCCGAGGCTGCTCATGTGAGATGAGGGCTTATTGGAGAAGCGGGTGGCATATTCCAGTCCGCTGTTCTTTCCATGGGAAACGTATGTGTGATAGGCCAGTTTCTTAGCTTTCAGGTCGATCACAAAGAGTCTTTTCTGACGGGAGGGTTTGGTGAAATCTACGATGGCCAGCACGCTGTCGGAGCCCGTTCTGCCTTCGTTGCGCAGTTTTTCAAACCCTTTCAGCGCCATTTCGAAAACGTGCTGGTCGAGTCCTGCATCGCAGAGGTTCATTTCTTCATACACGGTTACTGCGGCTGACTTTTCCGTCGGATCTACGGTTGTGTTGGTATGGGTTGGGGTAGTGGTATTCGGTGAAGCCTGGGACCGGTTACCGGCGATCAGCAGGGTGCCGGCGATCAGGAGGGTAGCGGATGACATACCGAGGGCGCACTTGCGCAGGATGTTTACTTTTCCGGAGGGGTTCTTCTGGTTTTTCGGATTCATGTTCATCGTCTGTTTATGGTTTTCTTTCGGGGGGAACCCGGGTGGTTCAATAATCCGGCTCCCTTTACACGTGTAGTGTTCAACAAACCATGTGCCGAAGCATCGGAAAAATGACTTTTTTGACATAAAAACCAAATAGTATTGGATCATTTAATTCGTATTTAATTGTATAACAATTAATTATGAATGATCAATTGATTTGTTAAAACTCAGGACCGGATCGCGACCTACTGATCGGGCTTTGGTGGTCAATTGGCCGGCCGGGTTTACATTTGCAGGATGCGCAAACAAAAATTCCGGGTGATCGAGCAGGTATTGGTCACCGGTTATGCCGCGGAGGGTCGTTCTTTGGCGAGGCTTGACGGTAAGGTGTTATTTATCGAAGGGGCGGTCCCCGGAGACGTGGTGGATGTATCGGTCACCCGCAGCAAGAAGGATTGGGCGGAGGGTCGTGCCTTGCGGTTCCATTCCTTTTCGGAGGACAGGGTATCGGCATTTTGTGCTCATTTTGGTGTTTGCGGTGGCTGCAAGTGGCAGATGCTGCCCTACGAGCGTCAGTTGATGTACAAGCGTCAGGAGGTGGAGGACAATCTCCGCAGGATCGGAAGGATCGAGTTACCGGAAGTCCAACCGATCCTGGGGGCGGAGGCCACGCGTTTCTATCGGAACAAGCTGGAGTTCACTTTCAGCAGCAAGCGGTATCTGACGGATCAGGAGATGCGGGAAGTGACAATGGAGGAGCGGGATGTGTTGAAATCGAAGCCTGCCCTGGGTTTTCATGTTCCGAAACTGTTTGATAAGATCATAGACATTGATACCTGTCATCTGCAGGGTGGTCCGGTGAATGAGATCCGGAACTGGATCCGGGCAGAGGCACTGGCCCGTGGGCATGAGTTTTATGATATCCGCGCTCACAGCGGGTGGTTGCGGAACCTGGTATTCCGCCAATGTGAAACGGGGGAGTTGATGGTGAATCTAGTCATCGCTGCTCCCGAACCGGCGGACCGGGATGCTCTGTTGCGGGATCTGCATGCAGCGTTCCCGATGATCGACTCGCTGTATTACACGGTCAATGCAAAAATGAATGACAGCATTCATGACCTGACGCCTGTGTTGTTTGCCGGAAAGCCGTTTGTAACGGAGCAACTGGGTGGCTTAAAGTTTCGCATCGGTCCCAAGTCGTTCTTTCAAACCAACACCCGTCAGGCGGAGCGATTGTACGAGCAGACAAAGCTGCTGGCGGGTTTGACAGGTCGGGAGACGGTGTATGACCTCTATTGCGGAACGGGCAGCATCGGCTTGTTTGTCAGCGATAAGGCGGCCAGGGTGATCGGTGTAGAGGTGATTGCAGCGGCCGTAGAAGATGCCCGGGAGAATGCCCGGATCAACGGCATCGAGCATGCCGAGTTCTTTGCGGGTGATGTGATTGACGTATGTGACGATGCGTTCTTCGAGCGTCATGGACGACCGGATGTCATCATCACAGATCCTCCGCGCGCGGGTATGCACGAGCAACTGGTTCGGAAGATCCTGGACATCCGCGCACCGCGCGTCGTGTATGTAAGTTGCAATCCAGCCACTCAAGCCAGGGATCTGCAGTTATTGGACACTGCTTATGCTGTCACGGCAGTGCAGCCGGTAGATATGTTCCCGCATACCCATCACATCGAGAACATCGCACAATTGACCCTCAAAAATCTTTAAGAAGCCCTAGGTGCACAGACAGTAACTTTGTGCCATCAACACTTTCGATATGCGCACGGAATTCAGGCCAAGAGGATACAGCAATCTGCCCACGATCGTTAAAAATCTGTTGATCATCAATGGTTTGGTCTGGCTCGCCCAGATCACCATCGGAGAGCGGCTGATCGGTATGGAGGAGACCTTTGCCCTATTCTATGTGAAGTCATTCTATTTCAAGCCCTGGCAGGCTGTTACTTACATGTTCCTGCACTCTCCTGCGAATTTTTTTCACCTCTTGTTCAACATGTTCGCGTTATGGATGTTCGGAAGTACGTTGGAGAACCTTTGGGGCCCAACCCGCTTTCTGACCTTCTATCTGTTATGCGGGATCGGTGCTGCGGTGGTTCACATGGGTGCCTTGTGGTACGACATCTCACAACTTGAGCCGTTGTTCCGACAAGGGTTGATCAGTGCCGAGCAGTTTGAAATGGCCCTGAACGTGCCCACGATGGGTGCATCGGGTGCGGTGATGGGGATCTTTGCGGCCTTTGCCTATACCTTCCCCAACAGTGAGATGCTGATCCTGCCGATCCCTTTCCCGATCAAGGCCAAGTGGGCTTTGCTCGGATTGGCATTGATGGATCTCTTTGGTGGCATTTCAAGTCAGCAGTCCGGCATTGCACATTTTGCGCATCTGGGGGGTGCAGCCTTTGGCATCCTGCTGGTCATGATCTGGAATCGTGGTAACCGCAGGATGTTCTATTAAGGTGTTCCCGTGCGCCTGAATATTTTTTAATTTTAGGAGAGCTTAATCACATGGGGTACAGAGACTATCAGAAGCGCAGCTCTTCGAACTGGAGTGCGTCGAATCCATTGATCATGCTGGTCATCATCAATGTGCTATGCTTCATTCTGCTGCATTTCATTAAGAGCATTTACAACTTTTCCCGTTTGCCGGAATCGTTGTTCATGCAGCATGTCCATGACTGGTTTGTTGTGCCGGCCCGTGCCGGACAATTCCTGCAGCGTCCATGGGTGCTGTTCACAGCCATCTTTACCCAGATGAATCTGATCCTGATGATCAGTAACATGTTCTGGCTCTGGACCTTTGGTTACATCCTTCAGGATCTTACAGGAGAACGTCGGGTCTTCCCTTTGTATCTGTATTCGGGACTGACGGCCGTGTTGGTATTTCTGTTCATTTTCAATGCCGTCCCCCAGTATGCCGCGCTGGCTCAGTCGATCACCTATTCGGGGGCTACCGCTTCGATCCTGGGTGTGGCGGTGGCATCGACGGTCATCTCGCCTCAGTATCGTCTGTTCCCAATGATCGGAAACGGTATCCCGCTTTGGTTACTGACGCTGGCATTCATGATCATCGATCTTGCGTCCATTTCAGCCTCTTCCTACATGTTCTTTGTGCACGGTGCTGCGGGCCTGATGGGTTTCCTGTATGCGCGGGCATTGTTGAAAGGCAGCGATTGGTCAGCCTGGATGAACAACTTATACGATCGCATCACCCATCTGTTTCAGCCGAGGTCGTCAGCCAAGCGGCGAATGGTCCGCAAGGAAGAGGTATTTTACAATACCCGCGGAAAACAGCCATTCATCCGAAAGGTGAATGTTACCCAGCAGCGCATCGATGAAATTCTGGACAAGATCAACCAGAAGGGATATCAGAAGCTGACCGAGGAGGAACGGGATCTGTTGCGACGCGCCAGTGAAGGAGAAATCTAAAGAGCACAGATGGGTCGTCTGCTGGAGAAAATAACCCTCAGGTTCATACTGTCGACGAATGTCATCGCTGCCGTTCTGCTGGGCGTGAGTGCCCTGTTGACTGGTCTGGATCCGAGGAATTGGTTCATCAGTGGATTTCCATCTCTGCTCTTCCCGTATTTTGCCCTCGTTAATGTGCTATACGTGATTTGCTGGCTGCCAGTCAGGCCCCGCTGGTCGATCCTTTCCTTGTCGGTGTTGCTTCTTTGTTCCACACCGCTTCGTTCTGTGCTTCCGTTCAGGACATCAGAACCCTTTCAGACGGGGACTTCCGCTGACAGGCTCCGGGTCATGACCTGGAATATTCGTTTTTTCACCCCATTTCGCTCCTTGTATTACGATCCGAATTCGGCGACGAAGTATGAGCATATATTTCGGGAGATCGAAAGATTCCAGCCGGATGTCGTATGTTTTCAGGAGTTCACGAATAACGGCAGTCATCAGGGTTCCGATCCGGTGGACATTCTGAAGCGGAGGATGGGCTATGCCTACTTCTATTTCCCGGGTGATGATCTGAACTGGAATTCAGTTGCGAGTGGTACGGCCATTTTCTCCAGGCATCCGATCGTGGCAACGGAGAACATCCGTTATGAAAAGGACAGATACCGGGACGTGGAGCATACGGTGGCTGCAGATATCCGCTGGCGAGGGGACACGGTCAGGGTGTATTCCATCCATCTCAAATCCTTCGGATTTTTGCCGAGTGATTACAGTTCCTTTCAGAAGATCCGCAAAACGGAGGATACCGGACTGCACGCCTCGAAGAGCCTTTTTCGGAAAATGCGTCAAACCTTTTGGGATCACGCAGAGCAAGCGGACATGATCAGTGAGCGGATCGCCAACGCCCGATATCCGCAGATCATCTGTACAGACCTCAACGATGTAGCACATTCCTATGCCTACAATACGCTGAAGGGTGTCCGACAGGATGTATTCGCGGTCAAGGGCAGCGGATTGGGAAAGACCTATACCAGTCCATCCTCCCCGATCCTCGGTAAACTGCCCACACTCAGGATCGACCATATCTTCGTCAGCCCGTCCTTTGAAGTCGTACAGATGACGACCGGCCAGGCAAGGCTTTCAGACCATCAGGCCGTCGTAGCGGACCTCAGAATGGCTGAAAAGGAGTAATTTTGCACTCCCATATTCTTTTTTCATCACCAATCCCTCATCATGCCAACCTTGCGTTTCTTCAACTCGCTTACGCGACATAAAGAGGTGTTCGAGCCTGTCACTCCCGGACATGTCGGCATGTATGTCTGCGGCCCAACGGTGAGCGGAGAGAGTCATCTGGGTCATGCCCGACCTTTCATCACCTTTGACATCCTGTACCGTTACCTGATGCATCTGGGCCATAAGGTCAGGTATGTCAGGAACATCACGGATGCCGGGCATTTCGAGGAAGAGGGTCGTGCAGCGGAGGATAAGATCTCGTCAAAGGCGGTGCTCGAAAAGCTCGAACCAATGGAACTGGTGCAGAAGTACACCAATATGTTTCATTGGGCGATGCATCAATTCAACAATCTGGAACCGAGCATCGAACCGACAGCGACAGGCCATATTGTGGAGCAGATCGTGATGATCGAGCGGATCATTGCAGACGGATATGCCTATGTCGTTAACGGATCGGTCTATTTCGACGTGGAGAAATATCATCGGGATTTTGAGGACAAAGGCATGCCTTATGGTGTGTTGAGTGGTCGTGTGCTGGACGATCAACTGGAGACGACCAGGGCATTGTCAGCACAGGACGAAAAGCGCAACAAAAGCGACTTCGCGCTCTGGAAGCATGCCGCACCGGAACACATCATGCAATGGAAAAGTCCCTGGGGCATGGGTTTTCCTGGCTGGCACATCGAGTGCTCGGCCATGAGCACCAAGTATCTCGGAGAGCGGTTCGACATCCATGGCGGTGGCATGGACCTGCAGTTCCCGCATCATGAGTGTGAGATCGCGCAGAGTGCCGTGTGCAATCATCAGATCCCGGCGAGGTATTGGCTGCACAATAACATGATCACCATCAACGGCAAGAAGATGGGGAAGAGTTACAACAACGTCATCAAACTGAGTGAACTCTTCAGCGGGCATCATCCCATTCTTGAGCAGCCTTACAGTCCAATGACGGTGCGCTTCTTCATTCTTCAGACGCATTATCGCAGTACCCTGGATTTTAGCAATGAGGCTTTACAGGCAGCGGAACGTGGACTGAAGCGCATGTGGGAGGCTTTCGGTCATCTGGGAAAACTGGATGCCGCAGCCACCGGTGGTACATTGGCGGGAGATGCCGGACTGGATGCCCAGTGTCATCGTCTGCTGGATGAAGCAGAAGAATCGATGTCGGATGATCTGAACACGGCAAAAGTGATGGCCAACTTCTTCGAACTGGTGCCCGTTATCAACTCGTTCCGTGACGGGCATGTAGCGCTGTCATCCATTCGTGCGGACACCCTGGCCAGATTACAGCAGGTCTTCAAGACCTATCTGGTGGATATCTTCGGACTGCGGGATGAAAAGCCCTCTGATTCCGGCCGCCTGGATGCTGTCATGCAGTTATTGATCGATATCCGGCGTGAAGCGCGTTCCCGTAAGGATTTTGCGACGTCTGACAAGATCCGGAATCAATTGCAGACCATGGGCATCCAGTTGAAGGATGAGAAGGATGGTCGCGTCAGCTGGACGTATATGTGATCCTGGCATTATAATACAACGCCCGGCATCCAGGTAAAAGGATGCCGGGCGTTCTTTTTACAGACCTAATCTTATTGTTTTACAAGTTTCAATTCCTTGATCAGGTGACCGGCGCCGCCGAGTTTGTCGATGCACCAGAGGACATAGCGAACATCCACGCAGATCGTGCGGTTGAGATCCTTATCGAAGGCGATCTTGTGGCTCAGGGCCTCGTAGTTGCCGTCGAATGCCAGGCCGATGAGTTCACCGTTGCCATTCAGCACGGGTGATCCGGAGTTGCCACCGGTGATGTCATTGGTGGTGATGAAGGAAACGACCAGGTCATTGCGTTGTTTATCGATATACTGGCCGTAGTCTTTATTTTTTGCCAGTTCGATCAACCTGGCCGGCAGGTCGAATTCATAATCTCCGGGCTTGTATTTTTCCATCACCCCTTTCATGGTGCAGACGTAATCATACTTCACTGCATCGCGGGGCTGATAGCTTTTTACCTGTCCGTAGCTTACGCGCATGGTGAAGGTGGCATCGGGGTACATCACCTTGTTCGGATTCATGGCGCGAATGCCTTTCAGGTAGAGGCGGGACAGTTCGTCGTTGGCGGCCATAAACAGTTGGCGTGCCTGTCCGAAGCGGTTGCTGTAACTTTTGTAAAAAGTGGAGGCGGCGTAGTATGCCGGATCTTCCTGAAGTTTGATGGCATCCGGATTTTTCACGAATGCATTCCAGCGGGCATCATCGGTGATGATGGAACCCCCGAATACCTGAGCGGCGTATTTGCCATAGGTGGCATCTTCTTTCAGGCTTCCGAAGGTAGCAGAGACTTTCTCAAAGAATCCGGCGGGGTGCTGATCCTTGTCGATGTTCCGGTAGTACATCCGCATCACGTCAGCGAGGATCTTCCGGTCTGAGGGCATGTCGGCTTCCTGCAGGAAGGCAGTACGTGCACGTGTCGCCCCTTCGATCCCTCTTTTCACATCCGGGTGATCGATGCCTTTCTTCACCATGTCTGATTCGAGTGTCATGAGTGAGGCTGCAAAAGCCAGCAGCGGGGACCCGAGGATTCCTTCGTTGAGGTACATCCGGTGACGTGCGTAGGGTTCCCACGCTTTATAGGCTTTCTGCCATTCACTGAAGATGTTTTCGTATTCGGGTTTCCCCTTGGCCCAGGCAAGGAAGGCCTGTTCATCGGCCTGTTTACGTTCGTAGATGCGGTATTTGAGGAGTTGTTTGGATTCTCCGTCGAAGAATTTCCAGTAGTTGGCGATGCCTGCGTAGGAAGAGGCCAGTTTCAGTTTTACGGCCGGATCCTCGCGCATCTGTTCGAACATGTGCTTGAGGCGCATGTCGCGCAGTTCCACCAGTGCCGGGTTTTCGATGTCCGTCTTCAGTTTCACACCGAAGGAGGTTTCATAACGGTTGGTACCACCGGGATATCCGTAGGTCATGGCATAGTCACCGTCTTTCACACCCTTGATGGACACCGGCAGGAAATAGCGGGGCTTGAGCGGTACGTTAGACGGAGCGTAGTCGGCAGGTTTACCATCTTTTCCGGCATATACGCGGAAAACAGCGAAATCACCGGTATGGCGCGGCCATTCCCAGTTGTCTGTATCCCCGCCATATTTGCCCACGCTTTCGGGGGGCGTGCCTACCAGGCGTACATCCTTGTAGCGGTGATAGACGAATACAAGAAATTGATTGGCTTTGAAGAGTGCGTTGACCCGTGCTTCGATGTTGTTGGCGGGATCGGAGTATTGCTGATTGATGAGCGATGACATTTCTGCCACTTTTTTTGCACGATCCGCACCGGTGAGGCCTTCAGCGGCACTGTCAATGCGTTTGGTGACGTCTTCGATGCGCAGCAGGAATTGCACACTCAGACCGGCCGCGGGTATTTCATCTGCTTTGGTCTTGGCGTAGAAGCCGTCCCGCAGGTAATTGTTCTGCACGGAACTGGCGGCAGCGATGGCACCGTAACCGCAATGGTGGTTGGTGAAGATGAGTCCTTCACCACTTACGATCTCTCCGGTGCAACCTCCACCGAAGATGATGATGGCGTCCTTGATGGATGATTTGTTGATGCTGTACAACTGCTCCTTGCTGACCTTGAGGCCGCGTTTGACCATGTCGTTGTACACCTGCTGTCCGAGGAGCATGGGCAGCCACATGCCTTCGTCCGCCATCGCGGCCAGTCTGCAGACCAGGAAGGCAAAAATGATCGTTAACTTCTTCATCATGCAACTATTTTGATCTTCAAACCTACTTTACATTCACGAAAACATTACTGTTTTACATCATCATTGAACCAAATCAGTCAAAAAAGTCAACAAATGATCACAACCACCACCAACAGCGTTGAAGGACGGAGCATCCGCAGCTATCTGGGCGTCATCAGTTCTGAGACCATCATCGGCGCAAACGTCTTCAAGGACATCCTTGGCGGCCTGCGCGACTTCTTCGGGGGCCGCAGCGGCACCTATGAAAAGGTCATGGAAGAAGCGAAGGTGACGGCCCTGCGTGAACTGGAGGAGAAGGCACGCGCCATGGGTGCAGATGCCATTGTTGGCATTGACCTGGATTTCGAAACCATCGGTGCCAATGGCAGTATGTTGATGGTCAGTGCTTCCGGAACGGCTGTGAAGCTGGGTTAAAGTTAGCCAGCTTTACCATCAGTGGAGTTCAAGTTCCCTCTTCTGCGCCTGCCCCGAAATATGCGGGTGATGGCGGACATCCGGATTCAGCGTTCACCCTCTTCCATAGTTTGATGCAGGCCGATGCCCAATCCGTTGTTGGGCGCGTTCAATTTTTTGATGACGTTGTTCAGCGAAGAATCTGTCAGGATGCGTTCATCCATCCTGATCAGGTTTTCGCGTGAGATCACCCAGTTCATCGGAAAATTATCCTGTTCTCCGGGCCGGTAGAGGTTGAATGGAATATAGCCGGCTCCGCCGCCCGGCATGGTCTTCAGGAATCTGGTCAGTCGCAGATTGTTGACGTATGTCTGTGAGGAATATGCGCCCAGCAGTGTCTTTACGGGTGCAAAGAGATCATTGACGACGGGATGGACCTTACGAACGGCGGGTTCTTCCAGTGGTGCGTTGGTGGCATGCAGCACATAAAACTTCAGTTTACCCAGCCAGTGACCCGGTGTCTTTTTCACGCTGTCTTCAATGATCCCCTTAATTTCTATCAGGGTTTCGTGGACGACACCTGCCCCGGAATTATCGAAGTATCCGCCATCCACGAAGTAGTTGTCTTCGAGCCGGCCGGCGGGACTGATGTATGGAAACCTTGCACCCATTACAACGGCTGTACTCAGCCGAATATCGTCCTGTGACGGGACGGTGGCCAGCACGTCCAATCGTTTTCCATAGATCGAATCGTTGACCCTGATGTTGCTGATGACCGCGGGCCGACCATCCTGCATCCGGGTAGTATTGATGAAGAGGATGGGCAAAGAGGATCTCCCCGGTGTACATATCTCGGAAAAAGGCTGGGCCATTCGATCGGCGATCCGATTTGATAACGGAACCTCTTCCATGGCTTGTTCCAGGGCGGCTGCCCTGTCATAGATCAAATCAAACGGGAAGAGTGGTTTGAGCAGATCCGGTCCGAGGAGTCGGGCCATGGTATGACTCAGGAAATCCTGTGAGAGGTATTCGCTGCATACTTTCAGGTATTGTTTGTCTCCGTTTGCATCCGCCAGTAAGCTGAAAAAGGCAGCATTACCGAGACTTCCGCCGGATGTTCCCGACATACATAGCAGATGTTTGGAAAATCTCCCTCCTGTCTGTTCTTCGAGTCGGGACCAGACGCCCGCGGCCCAATAAGCAGACCTGGAGGCTCCCCCATCCGCCAGCAACAGGAATACCGGGTACTCTTTTACGTTCGTGTCCCTGATCTGATCCATCCGTGCTGTTGTCCAGTCCCTGAACCATGTTTTCAATTCAGGACGATGTGCATAGGTATTCCCGATGGAAGGATCAGCGGGCCACGTTTTTCGGACGTTGTGCGGTTCGAACATAGTACCGATCGCAAAGGTGGCAGCGATGAAGATCACATGCAGATTCAAGCCTGTTTTGACAGCAAACAAGGAGATCAGGTTTCCCATGCCGAGGAGCACGCCCAGTGCCAGCATGACAATGGGCAAGGTGCTGATCCACCTGGCCGTCGGTAGGTGAAAGATCGCCACAAACCAGATGGTGATCGAGATGATCGCAACCACATTGAATATTCTGAAGATCGCGATCTCTCCGTGCAACAACCTGTCGGTATGGTCGATCGATCGCTGATCACCCGGATTCGAAAGGATGTAACGCAGCCATCTGTAACTCTTTCCTGTCAATGGTTCGTTTCCTAATCCTTTGTGGAGTTCAGCTTCCCTGAGTTTACGTCGCACTATGACGAGGAAGAGCAATGCCAGTTGAAGAAAAGGCAAGGTGATGAGGTAGGTGATCAGATCATTGCGTATGGCAGCAATGGCAAAGAGCAAACCTGTAACCCCGATCACTCCGTTCCGCATGTTGATGAGTATGCGCTCTGAATAATGATCCCTGATGTTCTCAAAAAGCCCCGAGGCAATGGCGTATGTCAGGATCTGTAGAAGGATCAGTAGGATGGATCCGTTGTTTCCCCAATTGAGCGGTGGAAGCGCCAGCAGCGCGTAAATGACCACGGTGAAGCAGGCGAAGCCCAGGATCCTGGGTGCATGATACAATCCTTGGGGAATCTCATTGAACAGGTCATCCTGGTTGTAGCCGATGAGTCTGGATGAATACCATGTTACCGTGGCCCAGAAAAGCAGCCCTGTCATGAAGAAGAATCCGCGCCATTCGGATTCGAGGGTGATCATGATGACATCCCTGCCCTGTATAAAACGGGTCATAAGGATCCCTGTGCCCAGTACCACGATGATCCCGGGCAGGAAAACCCTACCCAGGCGCAGCAGTAAAGACAGATACCTGAACAGTACAATAAAATGGTCGTGAAGGGATTTGCCCATCTTCATCGGCGCAATCGGGGAACGTTCTTTGTAAAAGATACGAACAAAATTGGGCTTGCCCGGACTTTAGGCGTGTGTTGCTCATCATTCTTTCACGCTTTCCTGCAGGGTGTTCCACAGCAGGTCTTTCAAGGCCGGTAATCCTTCGCCGGTTTGAGCAGAAATGAAGACATGCGGTATTTCAGTGGGCAGTTCAGCGGCAATGGCTTCTTTCAGTTCAACATCGAGCAAGTCTGACTTACTTACGGCAATGATGAACTGCTTGTCCATCAACGTCTCATCATAACTTTCGAGTTCGTTGCAGAGGATATCCCATTCTTTACCGTGGTCCTTGCTATCTGACGGAATAACGAATAGTAGTACGGGATTCCGTTCGATATGCCGAAGGAAGCGATGTCCGAGACCTTTTCCTTCTGCAGCTCCTTCGATGATACCTGGGAGATCGGCTACGCAGAATGACCTGCCATCGCGGTATTCGACGATGCCAAGCTGGGGTGTTAGGGTAGTGAAGGCGTAGTCGGCGATCTTTGGTTTTGCGGCCGTGATGCGGGATAGCAGGGTTGATTTTCCTGCGTTAGGGAAGCCTACGAGTCCGACGTCGGCCAGCACTTTGAGTTCCAGTACCTTCCAGCCTTCGAGTCCGGGTTCGCCGGGTTGCGCGTAGTCGGGTGCCTGATTTGTTGGAGTGGCGAAATTTTTATTACCGAGACCACCCCGCCCCCCTTTTATCCAGACAAGTTCCTGTCCGTCTTCGAGGATCTCGATCTCCTGTAGTCCTGTTTCTTCGTCATATCCGACGGTCCCGAGCGGGACCTCCAAAATCACATCATCTCCATCTCTTCCGGTACAGTTATTCTTATCTCCGCCCTGGCCGTTCTGCGCATGTACATTTTTGTAGTAGCGCATGTGCAGCAGTGTCCAAAGGTTTCGGTTGCCCCTGAGGATGATGTGTCCGCCTCTGCCACCATCGCCGCCGTCCGGACCTGCCATGGGGTTGAACTTGGTGCGCATAAAATGCCGGCTGCCTGAACCTCCGTGTCCGCTTCGGCAGAAGATCCGGATCTGATCGACGAAATTTGATTTGTCCATGGAGGTTGCAAGTTACGACTTCACAATGAAGGGTCAACAGCGAAGGGGTCTATGAAGCGGGAGGAGTCCTTTAATGATGACATCTGCGAGTCCGATTTCGAGGGTTTCAGTGGAGATTTCCTTATAGTCGGATGTCAACATCCAAATATCCGGACGGTGGTTTTAATGCTCAGCATGTCGGAAAACGCTTCATGCAGTGCGTGGTAGGATCAATGGGGTGATGGTACCCACCGTAATTACAAACACGGATAATATTAATGTAACAATCTGCAAACCATCATACGTTCTAACGTATGTCAGTAACCGCGTACGTCCTTTCCTTCCATATAATTAAGGAAGGCCCGGTTAACGACCCGGTTACCGCCCGGTGTAGGGTAATTTCCGGTAAAGTACCAGTCGCCCGTGTTGGTAGGGCAGGCCCGGTGGAGGTCTTCGATGGTCTGGAATATCACCTGAACGGGGATGTTGACTTCTGCGGGCGTGATGAGTTCCGCGATCTTTGCAGAGATCTGCTCTGTGGAGAAGGGTTTATATATCTGGCGAACGAGGTTCTCAGTGTGGAGTTGACCGTTCCGCTGCATTTCTTTGCAACGTGCGTACAATTCATCGAGGAGGCTGTCTTGTCCGTGGTCTTTCAGCAGGGCGATGGCAGCGCGGAAAGCGATGAAATCTCCCAGTTTGCTCATATCTATTCCGTAGCAATCGGGATAGCGGATCTGCGGCGCCGAACTTACGATGATGATCTTCTTTGGCGAAAGTCTGGACAGCATCCTGACAATGCTTTCCTTCAGGGTGGTACCTCTCACGATGGAGTCATCTATTACAACGAGGCTGTCTGTATCTTTCCGGACGGTTCCGTAGGTGATATCATAAACGTGCTGCACCATTTCGGAACGGTTGGCATCTTCGGTGATGAAGGTGCGCATCTTCACATCCTTGATGGCGATCTTTTCTACCCGGATCTTCCGGTTGACCATTTCGGCGAGTTTTTCTTCGTCGAAATCACCTTCCCAGGCCATGATCCGCTGGATCTTCACCTTGTTCAGATAGTCTTCCATGCCTTTGAGCAGGCCATAGAATGCCACTTCCGCGGTGTTGGGGATAAAGGAGAAGATGGTATTTTTCAGGTCGTTATCAATTGCGCCCAATACAGGCGTACTCAGGCCATATCCGAGGGCGATCCGTTCGCGGTAGATCTTCTCGTCGCTGCCCCGGGAGAAATAGATCCGCTCGAAGCTGCAAGCCCTTCTTTCGAGTGGTTCAAGGATCTGTTCGATGGACCAGGTACCATCTGCTTTGACGATCAGCGCCTGTCCGGGCATGAGTTCCATCACTTCATTCTCACCTACATGGAAGGATGTCCGAATAGCGGCTCTTTCAGAAGCGCCGACGATCACTTCATCGTCAATATAGTAGTAAGCGGGGCGGATCCCATGGGGGTCACGGATCAGGAAAGCATCTCCGCTGCCCAGCAGTCCGGATACATGGTACCCTCCGTCGAAGAGTTTGAAGGATTTCTTCAGGATGGAGGAAACAGACAGTGCCCCGGGGTGGAGTTCGTCTTCCTTGACCTGGAAATGGTGGACCACTTCCATCATCGCGGCCAGATCACTCTGTTTCTGAAAGGGTCCCGGGTCGATGTTGACGATATCGAATAGTTCTTCGGTATTGACGAGGTTGAAGTTCCCGGCGAGTGCGAGGTTGCGGGCGGGAATGGTATCCCGTTTGATGAAGGGATGGCAGAATTCAACATTGTTCTTCCCCTGTGTGCCGTAGCGCAGGTGTCCGAGGAGCAGTTCTCCGAGAAAGTTGAAATGTCCCTTGAGGAGTCCCGGATGCCTTAGGATGTCCGGCTGATGTCTTTCCAGTTCTTTGATCTCTTTTCCTACCTGAGCAAAGAGATCTGCGATCGACTGGGTGGCCACGCTTCTGAGGCGGTGCATGAACGGATAACCGGGTTCCGTATTGAGTTTGATGGTGGCGATCCCTGCGCCATCCTGTCCCCGGTTATGCTGTTTTTCCATCAGGAGGTACAGCTTGTTCAGGCCGTAGAGCGCACTCCCCTTTTGTTGCATGTAGTAGGAGAATGGCTTCCGGAGGCGGATGAATGCGAGGCCGCATTCATGCTTGATGGCATCACTCATAATTGCTGCAAATGTATCGCCAATATGGATTGGCCGGACATTACCGCTTTACTGAATGCGGCCCTGTCACATATTTATTTTTTTACCATAGTTCCGAAGGAGCGCTGGATGCTTTCGCATGCCTGAAATTCCTTGTCAACCATGATGTAATAGGTCGGAAGTTTGTTGATGAACCAGCGTTCAACGGCCTTGTTCTTTTTTTCTTCGAGCGCACGAACGGAGATCTTGTTGTAATCATCCTTCATGTTTTCGCGGTGTGGTTCCGTTTTGCTGCGGAGGTTTACGATGCGTACACCGACCTTTTCCCGTTCATCCTTAAAGACGAGTGGTGCGGAGTATTCTCCGATCTTGAGTTTATTGAGATCATTCACGAGGTCCTTATCAAGTTCGTCGATGGTCACGAACGAGCCACCGGCCCCGCTGATCAGGCCTGCCGTGAATTTGCTGTTTTCGTCTTCGCTGTATTTGTCAACGGCTTCACCGAAAGAAAGTGTCCCTGCGATGAGTTTTGAGCGGACGCTGTCCAGTTTAACTCGAGCGGCTTCGATGTCTTCGTCTGTGATCTGCGGAACGCGAAGAATGTGTCTGATAACGGCATCATCCCCATTTCGACTGACCATCTGGATGATATGGTATCCGAATTTGGATTTGATCACCGGGGAGATCTGTCCTTCTTTCAGTCTGAATGCACCGTTCTTGAAGTTCGGGTCCCACTGTTTGTCATTCTTGTTGATCTCGTAACGGCCACCGCTTTGTTTGCTTCCGGGATCTTCCGTGTAGAGTCTGGCGAGGGTTTCGAAGGATTTCTGTCCTGATTCTACTTGTTTTTTGTAGTCCAGGAGTTCATCGATGGCGAATTTTTCGAGTTCACGTCCTGCTTTCGGGTATAGCACGATCTGGCCCACGACGAGTTCCATTTCGTAGAACATGAGGCTGTCTTTTGGTATTTTCTCATAGTAGTTGCGGACTTCGGTGGGGGTAATCCTGATGCCTTCCACTATACTTTTTTTCATGGCCTGGGCCAATCGTCCATCACGGATTGATTTTCTGAAATCCTCTTTTACCTGATAGATGGTACGTCCTGCTATTTGTTCAAAGGCTTCTTTACCACCGTATTGCATGATAAAGTATCGCACCCGTTGATCCAGTTCTGCTTCTACTTCTTCATCTGAAACGGGCAGTGAGTCTTTTTCTGCCTGCAAGATGAGGGCTTTGTCGGCCATCATTTTCTCCAGGAGGAAGCATTCGGCATCGGGGGGCACTTCTCCTCCCTGACGTTTGATGTCATCGATGTAGTTGACGATCTCAGATTTCAGGACGATCTTATCTCCCACGATGCCGGCGATCTTGTCGGCCAGTACCTTGGCGGATTGCGCCTTGGCGGACAGGAGGGAGCCCAGGAGCAGTGCGGAGCAGAGCAGCGCTTTTTTCATACGTAAATATCCACTTCAGGACCCGCCGATCACTGATCGGCGGGCCTAATGTTTTCTTAAAAATGCGTAGGTCTGGTTTCGGATCAGAGGGTACGGCGTACTTCCTCTTCTTCGAAGGCCTCGATCACGTCACCTACGCGGATATCGTTGAAGTTCTTGATGGTCAGACCGCACTCCATGTGGCTGGCAACTTCTTTCACATCATCCTTGTAGCGTTTCAGGCTGCCCAGTTCTGCGGCCTGGCCTTCGCCTTTGGGATATTCAACGATACCATCGCGTATGATCCTGATCTTGTTGTTCCGCATGATCTTACCATCCAATACATAACAACCGGCAACGGTTGCCTTGTCGAACTTGTACACTTCTCGAACTTCGACGTTTGCGACGATCTTTTCCTGGATCTTGGGTTCGAGCATCCCTTCCATCGCACTCTTGATCTCTTCGATCGCGTTGTAGATGATGGAGTAGAGCTTGATCTGTACCCCTTCAGATTCTGCGAGTTTGTTGGCCTGCATGCTGGGGCGCACGTTGAAGCCGAGGATGATCGCATCGGACGCGGTGGCGAGCAGTACGTCGCTTTCGGTGATCTGACCGACGGCTTTGTGTACGACGCGTACGGCGATCTCTTCTGTGGACAGCTTCTGGAGAGAGTCACTGAGTGCTTCGACGGAACCGTCCACGTCACCTTTGATGATGATGTTGAGTTCTTTGAAGTTACCGAGTGCGAGGCGGCGTCCGATCTCATCGAGGGTGATGTGTTTCTTCGTACGCATGCCCTGTTCGCGAAGGATCTGGGCGCGGCGGTTGGCCACTTCCTTGGCTTCGGCTTCGTCGGTGTACACGCGGAATTTCTCACCGGCCTGAGGTGCACCGTTCAGACCCAGGATAAGCACCGGGGTTGAGGGCGGGGCGGTGTCTTCGCGCTTGTTCCGTTCGTTCATCATCGCTTTTACACGACCATAATGCTGACCGGAGACGACCAGGTCGCCCTGATGGAGCGTACCGTTCTGCACGAGTACGGTGGCTACGTATCCGCGACCCTTATCGAGGGTGGCTTCAACGACGGTACCGAGTGCTTCACGATCCGGGTTGGCTTTGAGTTCGAGCATTTCTGCTTCCAGCAGGATCTTCTCAAGAAGTTTATCGACGTTGAGGCCTTGTTTGGCGGAGATCTCCTGGTTTTGGAATTTTCCGCCCCACTCTTCCACGAGGATGTTCATCTGGGAGAGTTGCTCATAGATCTTCTGCGGGTTGGCACCATCTTTATCGATCTTGTTGACGGCGAAGATCATAGGTACACCGGCAGCCTGGGCGTGGCTGATGGCCTCGCGTGTCTGCGGCATCACCGCGTCATCCGCGGCCACCACGATCACGGCGATATCGGTCACTTTTGCACCGCGTGCACGCATGGCGGTGAACGCTTCGTGACCGGGCGTATCAAGGAAGGTGATGGATTTACCGTTCGGGAGTGCCACCTGGTATGCACCGATGTGCTGGGTGATACCCCCTGCCTCACCGGCTACTACGTTCGCATTCCGGATGTAGTCAAGCAGCGAGGTCTTACCATGGTCAACGTGACCCATGATGGTGACGATGGGCGACCTGTGTTGCAGGTTATCTGCATCATCTTCTTCGTCCTGGTCTTCCATCTCCATTTGCTTCTCCATGTCGATGAACTCGACTTCGAAGCCGAATTCTCCGGCCACGAGTTCGATCACTTCCGCGTCGAGGCGCTGGTTGATGGATACCATGATGCCGAGGCTCATACACTTGCTGATGACTTCGGCGAAACTGACGTCCATCAGGTTGGCGAGTTCGCTCACGCTGATGAATTCTGTCAACTGGAGTTTGTTGTCCTCCATGCCTTCGCCCATGCCTTCGGACATCTCATCGCGTTTTGCGCGACGGTATTTGGCTTTCAGGCTCTTTCCGCGACCACCGGAACCGGCCAGTTTGGCCTGGGTTTCGCGGATCTTATTTTGGATCTCTTTAGAATCGATCTCTTTGGACTCGCGCTGATCTCCACGTTTTGAGGGGGTAAACCTGCCTCCACCGCCTTGTCCCTGACGTTGCGGTTGACCGGGGCGGTTTCCGCCTCCCTGTTGACCGCCGCCTGCCTGTTTCTGAATGGCGGGACGCGGTGCGTCTTTTTTCTCGATGGGGATGCGTTTCCGGCGGCGTTTTTCATCCGCGGCCCTGCCTCCTTTGTCTTCGACCGGGAGTTCGATCTTTCCGATGATCTTGGGACCTTCCAGTTCGGGAGCATTGAGCCTCACCGTTTCGGGTTGTGCAGCTGAAGCCTCTACCGGTTCTGTTTTTTCCCCGATGGCATGAGCAGCTTCTGCTGGTCTGGCTTCGGGCACGGGTTCCGGCTTCGATTGCGGGATGGCTTCTGGTACGGGAACCGGTGTTGGTGATTCTTCCCTGACCGGGGCTTTCTTTTCTGCTGATTTACGCGGTCTGGTGGAGGAATCTATGGCACTCAGGTCGATCTTATCGATGATCTTTGGTCCTTCGACTATAGGGGCATCGACTTTAGTTACGCCGGGTGTGGCTTCATCCACTGCGGGCGCCGGTAATGGTTCCTCAGGGGTTGATGGTGCCGGCGCAGGTGCTGGAGGCGGTGGTGGAGGAATTGGAAGAACGGGTTCTTCAACCACCGGTGCAGGCATGGGTGCCGGTGCGGGAGGTGTTTCCAACACGGGGGCTGCCTGGGGTGTCTCCACCTGGGTTTCCTCTGCGGCCTTCTTCTTCACATCTTTTCGGAAGAGTATTTCTTCCTCGTCCTTGCGCTTCTTGGCATCCAGCACAGTCCCTTTGGGGATCTCGATGGCGTCGCTTTTCGCTTTTGCTGCCTTGTCGGACGAGAATTCGGCCTGGAGCGCACGATACATATCCTCCGTGAGTTTGGAGGTAGGTTTAAGGTCGTCCCTGCTGAAGCCTTTGCCCGCCAGGTAGTCCACCAGCGTTTCCTTGCCGATGTTGAACTCTTTTGCGGCCGCCATGAGGCGTGGTGTATTGATCTCTGACATTTATCCTCCTACAGCTGCCTGCTGTGATTTAATTTAATGCTTGGTTGTCTTTGACTGCCTTTACTCGTTTGAGCGCGTAATCCGCGTTTTATCAGTTCCGGGAGAATTCTTCTTCCAGTACTTTTCTCAGGTCTTCGATGGTCTCTTTTTCCAGGTCTGTGCGACGTTCCAGTTCTGCGGCACTGAGGGCGAGCACGCTTCGGCCTGTATCGCAACCGATGCGCTTGAGTTCCTCGATGACCCAGGGTTCGATCTCATCGCTGAATTCATCGAGGTCGATATCGTATTCATCTCCTTCGCCTTCGTTGTCGCGATAGATATCGATATCGTATCCGGTCAGTTCTTCTGCGAGTTTGATGTTGACGCCGCGTTTGCCGATGGCCAGGGAAACCTGTTCGGGTGATACGAACACTTCTGCGGTCATCCGGTCGTTGTCGAGGTTCATCCGGCTGATCTTGGCGGGGGTGAGTGAGCGTTGGATCAGCAGCTGGGTGTTGGTTGTCCAGTTGATGACGTCAATGTTCTCGTTCTTCAATTCGCGTACGATGCCATGTATCCGGCTGCCCTTCATGCCCACGCATGCACCGACGGGGTCGATCCGGTCATCGTAACTTTCCACGGCCACTTTGGCACGCTCCCCAGGTTCGCGGACGATCTTCTTGATGCTGATCAGTCCATCGAAGATCTCGGGTACTTCGATCTCGAGGAGTTTGGCGAGGAAGGATGAGTGTGTGCGGGAGAGGATGATGACGGGGTTGTTGTTGCGCATCTCCACCTTCTTGATGACGGCGCGGATGTTCTCTCCTTTTTTGAAGTAGTCGGACGGTATCTGTTCTGATTTCGGCAGGATGATCTCGTTGCCGTCTTCATCCAGGAGGAGGACTTCCTTCTTCCACACCTGGTACACTTCTGCGCTGATGATCTCTCCGACGCGGTCTCCGTATTTTTTGATCAGGGCGTTCTTTTTCAGGTCGCCGATGCGGCTGGCCAGGGTTTGCTTGGCGGCGAGGATGGCACGGCGGCCGAAGTCGTGGATATCGACTTCTTCATAAAGGTCTTCACCGACTTCGAAGTCGGGGGCCAGTTTGATGGCTTCGCTGTACTCGATCTCTGCGAGGGGGTCTTCTACGGCACCGTCTTCGACGATGGTCCGGTGGCGCATGATCTCGAGGTCACCTTTTTCGGTATTTACGATGACGTCGAAGTTGTCATCCGATCCGTATTTCTTGCGGAGGAGGGTCTTGAAAACGTCTTCCAGCACTTTCATGAGGGTGGGCCGGTCGATATTCTCCGCTTCCTTGAAGTCCTGGAATGATTCGATGAGGTTGATGCTTGCCATAACGATGCTTTTGCTTCCTGCCGTCACTGCCCGGTATCGGAGTGGCGGGTTTTCTGTTTAAAAAACGATCTGAACGGTTGTTGTTTTTATGTTCGTGTACAATACCACGTGGGTAGAGATGGTTTTTTTCTTCCCTTTCCCCTCTTCTACTTCGAGGGTGATCGCGTCTTCGGTGGCATCCGTCAGTTTTCCGGTGAGGACGGGTCCTTCCGTCTGTACGACTTCTACGGTGCGGCCTATATTTTTCCGGTACTGGCGAAACGATCTGAGGGGTTCGTCCACACCGGGGGATGATACTTCCAGGGAAAATTCTCCATCGGGGAAGAGTCCGCTTTCAACGATGGCGCGGTAGAGTTTGCGATTGTAGGAGACGCATTTCTCGATGATCACACCGCCGTCTGCATCCAGGTAAACCTTTATATTATTTACCGGCTTGATGGAAACCTCCACCAGAAAATAGTCCTGATCCTCTGCCAGCAGCGAGCTGAGCAGGGCTTCGACCGCTTGAATCTGCGCTTCTTTCGTCATATCTGCCAAACAAAGAAGGGAACGACCCCGTTCCCTTCCTTTGCTTTCCAAGTGTAAAATTAGCATAATCGGCATACACAAAAAAATTTTTCATGACCCCGGTCATTCGCAGACATTCGGATGCATGCTACCTTGTGTTGAATTCAACGTACATGGAAGAGCGGGATGATCTCACGGGTTTTGTACATCGGATGCGCAGATTGTTGCGGGAGTATGCTGATCTCCGGCTGGGTCTGCTTCGTCTGCAGGCGATCCGGACCTTGTCGAGGTTCTTTAGCATGTTGATGGTCACACTGACGGGGATCCTCATGGGGATCTTCGTGCTGTTCTTTCTGGGGCTTGCCCTATCTGCCTGGGTGGCCGGTTTGACGGATAGTCCGGTCGCGGGTCATCTGACGGCAGCCGGCTTTTTTCTTATGCTGTTATTCCTGGGTATCCTGTTGCGTAAGCCACTGTTCCAGGCCCCACTGATCAGGATGTTCATCTCTGCTACGGCCGATGAACCGGAGGACATGGAAACTGAAGATGACGAACCTCTAACATAAATTATGGCCATGGCGAAAAAACGCATCCGCAGTGTTGAGCAGCTGGATCGTGAGATCTACCGGTACAAGTTGCGTGTGAAGGAGGTTGAGCATGAGTTCGACCGGAGCATCGATCATGTAAAGCATCATTTCCCGTCGATGGTGTTGAGATCGGTGTTGGGTCGGTCGAAGCCGGTGTCTGCAGTCGGCATCACGGTTGACGTGGCGTTGCGGTTGATCGAGAGCGAGCAGTTGCAGGATGGGTTGTTTTCGCTGATCGATAAAATATCTGCACGTGTAGGCAAGGTTTTTCGCCGGGGTCGCAAAGGGGAGGCGGAGTCCGGGGAGACGGAGCCGTCTGTGCCGGATGCCTGATGTTTTCCGCTACTTCCTACCTTTGTAATCCATGTTACGGTATATCCTCTACACGCTGGGTTTCTATTTCCTGTTCCGCTTTGTTGCGGGTTTTGTGGTCCCTGTGGTACGCACGACCTTGCAGTTGCGCAAGGGTTTCAAGGCCATGCGGGAACAGCAGGAAGCAGCGGCTTCTGCTGCTGATGTGCCACCGAAACGTCCGGCCAGGCCGGCTGCCGGGGATTATCTGGATTTCGAAGAAGTTAAATGAGGCTTTTTCGCGCCGGCGCGATATGAAAAGCAAGGCATTATTCCATCAGCCATGCCAGGGCGGTTTCGACGCGTTCTTCGGGTTGCAGATGGTGGGTTAGGAGACCTACGGCCTGAGCACCTGCAATGTTGTCTGCGTTATCATCCACAAACAAGGTTTCTGAGGCTGTAAGGCCCTGATCAGCGAGGATATGCAGGTATCCTTCGGGGTGCGGCTTGCGCATGCCCATCTCGTGGGAGTAATAGGCCCGGTGGAAGAGGTCGTTGAGGTGTAAGTAAGGCGTGGTTTCCGCGATCCGACGCTGGAAGACCTCATAATGAATGATGTTGGTATTGCTGTACAGAAAAGTAGGTGTGGTTTGGCGCAGCCGGTCGACGAAGGCGAGACTCTCCAACCGGAAGTCGGCAAGCATGGCGTTCCATGCGTCGAAGACCTCCTGATCGGGCAGCGGCCGTCCGATTTCTTTGGAGATACCCTCGGCGAAGGTTTTAGGATCGACCTTACCGATCTCCAGGTCGAGGAATACCGGACTGGCATGGTAAAGCGTGAAGAGCTTTTTGAAATCGGGGATACCCAGCCGGGCGAAGGCCTGCAGGGTGCTATCCAGGTCCAGGTTCAGGAGCACGCCGCCGAAGTCGAATATAACGGCTGATGGTTTCTGCTTCATAAGATAAAGATAGGGAACAGCTTGACTGCCCCGATGACCTTACATACCCTTAACTGTTCGGTTATCCTTTTTTTCGTAATTTTGCATTTCGCAATTCGGGTGACCGGATTGCACGGACCCATAGCTCAGTTGGTCAGAGCACCTGACTCATAATCAGGGAGTCCCAGGTTCAAGCCCTGGTGGGTCCACCAAGAGCCGGTAAGGATGGACGGTTCCTGCTCAGGCAGTAGCTGTCCGTTTTTGTTTAACGTTAACCTTTCTTTAACCCTCAGCGGGATAGATTTGTCCTTTCAATTCCACGTATGAAACAGTTCCTGACCGTCAGTCTTTTGCTCACGCTCATGACGCCGGCTTTTTCCCAGACGACGACGTCGCCTGCAGATCCCGGTAAGAAAGACTGGAAGAAGGCAGATTTATCGAACCGTTCCTCCGATCACCTGATGTTTCAGTTTGGGTACACGGGCTGGACAGGTGCTCCGGACAGCATCAACACTGGTGGTTTCTCCAGATCTTTCAATACCTATTTTTTATTTGATTTTCCGTTCAAGAGTGATCCACGACTGAGTGTGGGTGTCGGCGTCGGTGTTGGCACTGACAATGTCTTTTTTGAACAAACCACCATTGATCTCAAGAACAATCAGCAGATAAAATTCAGCCGCGATACCATTACACAGTATAAGCGCTACAAACTGGCCAGCGCCTACTTCGAGGCGCCGCTGGAACTGCGCTGGGCAAAGGATCCGGAGCACATGAACAAGAGTTTGAAATTTGCCGTAGGATTGAAGGTCGGGTTACCTGTCGACCTCCATTCCAAGGCCAGGGTCACCCGGGATGTGGCCGGTAATGTGGCCTATGTCCTGAAGGAAAAAGACCGCAAGTTTGCCAATAACTTTCGGGCCGTGGCTACTGCCCGCGTAGGTTTCGGAAACTTTTCGCTCTTCGGTACTTACTCATTGACGGGCATGTTCCGCGAAGGACAGGGCCCGACCGTTCGTCCGTACACTGTGGGTCTGTGTTTGAGCGGCCTGTAGATCTTATCAACCCGAAGGCGCGCAGAAACGAAGATCCTTTGTTTCTTCGCGTCTTTTTCATTTTATATACCCTTTCCGTTTGATTGACAAGAAGCAGATATTCCAGGATGAGGAGTCAGCCGTACTGGTGGGCGTTGTCCATCGGGGGCAGACAGATGTGCAGGTCACAGAATACCTGGATGAACTGGAATTCCTGGCGGAAACGGCCGGTGCCAAGCCGGTGAAGCGGTTCATGCAAAAGCTGGCGCATCCGGACAGCAAGACCTATGTCGGCAAGGGAAAGGTCGAAGAGATCCGTCAATACGTGTTGGGTAAAGGCATTCGGGTGGTCATTTTTGATGATGAGCTCACTGGTGCGCAGATCTCGAATCTGGAGAAGGAGTTGAACGTCAAGACGATCGACCGGAGTGATCTGATCCTGGATATTTTCGCCCGCCGTGCCAAGACGGCGCAGGCCCGCGCCCAGGTGGAGCTGGCGCAGTATCAATACATCCTCCCGCGTTTGCGTGGTATGTGGAAGCACCTCGAGCGTCTTGGCGGAGGTATCGGCACCAGGGGTCCGGGTGAATCAGAGATCGAAACCGACCGACGGATCGTACGTGAAAAGATCACCCTCCTGCGCAAGCGACTGGCGGAGATCGACAAACAGGCCCATACCCAGCGCAAGGAAAGGGGCGAGCTGATCCGTGTGGCATTGGTGGGATATACGAACGTGGGGAAATCGACGCTGATGAACACGCTCACCAAGAGCGACGTCCTGGCCGAGAACAAGTTGTTTGCCACGCTGGATACGACGACCCGAAAAGTTGTGTACGAGAATACACCCTTCCTGCTCAGCGATACGGTGGGTTTCATCCGAAAACTCCCCCATCATCTGGTCGAGAGTTTCAAGAGTACGCTCGATGAGGTGAAGGAAAGCGATATCCTGTTGCATGTGATCGATATTTCGCACCCGCGGTATGAGGAGCAGATGCAGGTGGTGCAGCAGACGCTCACGGAGATGGGCTGCCACGACAAGCCGGTGATCTGCATCTTCAATAAGATGGATCGGTATGAGGCCCTGGCTTTCGACGAGTGGCTGGAACCGGATGTGAAGGAGCAGATGCTGGAAGAACTGCACGGCCGATGGTCGGAGGAAACCCACGGCAACTGTGTATTCATTTCCGCCACGGAGCGCAGGAACCTCGACGGTCTCCGGAATACGATCCTCGACAAGGTGCGGGAGCTTTACAAGGTTCGCTATCCCTACAAGACAGATTTCTATTATTAATGGAAGATCCCAGGACCATCTGGCACCGGTTGGCGGGTCATCCCGACGAGCTCGCCTGGCGACCGAATGGTATGATGGTGGCGGAGGTTGGCGGCCGGAAGGTCACGCTGGCGATGCATCGGGGCACTGTCCATGCATTTGCGCATCTTTGTCCGCATGCCAGTGGCGTGATGGCCGATGGCTGGATCGATGCGCTGGGGAATGTCGTTTGTCCCCTGCATAAGTATCGGTTCGAACTGCAGCGCGGCCGGAATGTCAGTGGCGAGGGGTATAGGTTGAAGACCTACCCTGTCCGCCAGGATGCGGAGGGACTGCACATCGGGTTCATTCAATCTTTCTGAAAATATGACAGCAAGACAGTTGTACCGGGTCGTTTGGCTGATGGCCGGTATTGTGCTCGCCTGTGGCTGGCTGCTGCCGCCATTGATGGATTTTGATGCGGCGCAGATCGGGACGATCTCGATGGGCATGTTCCAGCGGGGCGACTGGCTGACGATCCTGAATCGCAGTTACACGGGTGGATACCTGTACGATTATCTCGACAAGCCGCATCTGGTGTATTGGTCGGCCATGCTGGGATATAAGATCTTCGGGATCGGCCATGCGGGCATGCGGTTCTTTTCGATCCTGGCTACGCTGGTAGCGGCCTGGGCAGTAGCGAAGCTGGCTATGCGATTGTACAGCGCGGAGGCGGGACGATGGGCGGCGCTTATCTTTCTGACCGCTCAGGCGATCATGCTCGCCAACCACGATGTGCGCACGGATTCTTTGTTGACGGCCTTCACGGCTTTGGCCGTCTGGCAGTTGGTGGTATGGGTGGAGACGCGTCGCTGGCTACCATTTCTCGCGGGCTTTCTGTTTTTGGCCTTGTCAGTGGGTTCGAAGGGACTGATCGGTCCGGTGGTGGCGGGTTGTGCGTTGTTTTTCTTTTTGCTCGGCCGGTGCGACTGGTCGGGGATTTTCAATGCCCGATGGCCGCTGGGTTTGCTGGTGTTTTTCGTCGGTTTATCTCCCTTTCTGTATGCCTACTATCTCCAGTTCGACATGCATCCGGAGAAGCTGGTCAACGGAGGTTATGGTCGGTCGGGGGTGAAGTTCCTATTGTGGTCGCATAGCATGGACCGGTTTGCGGGCAACCGCGACCTGGTGGCGAGTCCGGAATTCAGTTTCTTCTTCCACACGATCCTTTGGGCCTTTTTACCCTGGACGATCGTGTTGGTGACGGGTGTTTGGGAGCGGTTGCGGGGATTGTGGTCTTCACGGGGCGCGACCTTCTTCAGCCAGGAGCAGTTGAGTTTTGCGGGTGTCTGGGTGATGTTTTGTGTGATGTCGATGGCGCGGTTCAAGCTGCCGCATTATCTGAACATATTATTTCCGTTGCTGGCGGTTTCTGCTGCCGGTTGGTTGTGGCAGTTGCAATCGGCCGGCCGGGTGGGTTTTCTGAAAGGTTTATGGAAGGCACATGGTTGGCTGTCGGCTATTCTGCTGCTGGCGGTGGGCATCATTGTGGTATGGAGTTTTCCCTTGACGAATGTCTGGATCTGGCTGGGACTGATCGCGTTCGGCGGGGTGGCGTTGATGATCCGTCGCCGGACCGATCTGGCGGTTTCGGACCGGTTGGTATTATATACGGCTTCGGTCGCCTTGATGGTGAACCTGATCTTGAACGCGCATTTCTACCCGAATTTGCTGGCGTACCAGTCAGGGAACCGGATGCCGGCGATCCTGAAGGCGCAGGGTGTCGATCCGCAGGATCTTCGATTGTATGGCCGCGTGGTACGTTCTTTGGATTTCTATTTGCAGCGTGCTGTGCCGGTGGCGGACAGCACGGAGATCCGTCGGTTGGCGGAGGGTGGTTCCCAGGTGAAGTTGTTTGTATCTGCGGGTTCGCGAGACAGTTTGTTGTTGCAGTATCCTTCGGCGCGTTTGTTGGCGGAGGTGCCGGACATGCGGGTGACGCGACTGACGCTGCGTTTCATGAACCCGGCGAAGCGGATGGAGCGGATGCCGATGGGTGGTTTGTATGTGGTGGGTGCGGCGGACTTGCCCAAAAAATGAGGGGTGTCGTTCAGTCAGTCGGTCGGTTCATCTGACTGTTGATGAGAGGGTCACTGGTTCAAGTCCGGTCTGAGGAAACTGATAATGAGAGGGTTACATTCAGAAGTCTCCCTACTCATTGCGCGCGCACTCACAATATAAAACCATACAGAAAAGCATTACGTAATTTCTATTCCCGCTGTTAGCATCCTTTGAATTTTGTGTTCCTGAGAAATTTCTTTAAATTCCCATAAAACTTAACAACATGAAAACCAGCTTATTCACGTTTTTATTTTCAATGATTGCGATTATTTCGCATGCATCTGACAAGGGAACCTGGACCGGCTTCATCACGGATGAGCATTGTGGTGTAAAGTCGGCGAATGAGTCTCATGCTGAATGTGCGCGGAAATGTGTGGCGGGTGGAAAGACGGCCGTACTTGTGGTAGGGGATAAGATGTATAAGTTCTCCGATCCCAAGCGGGTAGCTGATTTTGTTGGCCAGAAGGTAACCATCAAGGGCGACTTGAATGGGGACGTGATCGAAGTCAAGAAGGTCAAAAAGGCTTAAGGGATAACAACCCCGGTGCATGTGGATGATGCGTGTGTCCTTGTACAGGTTTCCAGCCTTTGTTTCTCCGCTGAACTGTTTCTTATCAGCCGTTGGCCTGAAGTTATTTAGGGTTCAACGTGTGGTTTGAGAGACCTGGTATCATCGTTTTCGATCCGTCGCAGTGGATCTATCAGGTTGTTGGAGCGGATCTCGATGGTTGGGTTTGGATGAACCGGGTTCCTGAAAAAATGGGTATTTGTGTTTGTTTGATTTCTGGAATTTGCTTATTTTTGCAACCCCGAAAGGGGAGAAACTCCTCAGTAGCTCAGCTGGTTAGAGCATCTGACTGTTAATCAGAGGGTCACTGGTTCAAGTCCAGTCTGAGGAGCTTGTTAATCAAAGGGTTACACTTAGTGTAGCCCTTTTTCTTTTCCCATGTCATAACAACATCACTAACATTTTTCATCTCCCCGCTTTCTTTATTTCTTCTCCTGAAATTCCTTCTTTCGTTTTCATCAGTTTGCTCGCAGCGCAATACGACCTCCATTCAATTTTTGTGCTCATGAATCTGTTCGTCTTTTGGGCGAATTATATGATTTAAAGCAGCTATGACCGTATTTTGACTCTGCCTACATAACCCCTGGCACGATTCTGATCCAACCCTTCCCATCGATTCCGACGGAACCCCGGCGAGTGACCAGCGGTAAGCCCTGTAAATTTTTTTTCGGCAGACCCGGATGACGGATTGATCCAACTAAGTATTCCTTTATTGTTTTAAGTACTACGGTTTATGGGGAAGCTTTTAAATTCTGCTTACTATTTGCGTTGCATCCTTGCTATGACCGCTTTAAGTTCACCCACCATTTTCCTGGCTTCCGGCCCCAAATTCTCAGCTACCAGAATATTTTTTTCTTCGGGATCAATATCAATCTGATAAATTTCACCGGTTTCATATACTTTAAACGACTTATTGTGCGCGTATCTCGTGGCAATGAATCCTTTGTCAATGCCGTTATAGTCCCCAAATACCACATTGCGTATTGATGCATCTTGCCTTTGAAAAAGCTGCCCTAAGAAACTTGTTCCATCGAGTAATGTAGTATTTACGTTTCTGATACCTGCTGCCTCTGCTAGGGTCACATAAAAATCAGTAAAGTCTATAAGGTTTTCATTGGTTTGGGTGGATATATTTCTTTTCCATTTAACAATAAGTGGTACATGTGTACCTGCAGCCGTTGGATAGCCCTTGTTTCCTTTTATGGTTGATGATTCAAAATTGGAATAAATTTTTTGTGAAGTACCATTGTCTCCGGTAAATATTATCATTGTTTCTTCTGCCAAACCCAAATCATCAAGCTTAGCAATGATCTTACCCACAATCTTGTCCATGTACCCAACCATGTCTCTAAAGTAGCTTGTATCATTTACATTGTCCGGAGCTTTTGCATAATCCTGTCCGCCCGGTACAGGTTGGAACGGATCATGGGTAAGTGCCATCGGGTAATACAGAAAAAAGGGCTTTGTTTTATTGCGTGATATAAAGTCGGCAGCATATTCATAAAACAAATCTGGTCCGTATTCCTTGTTTGTGAATTTTTTTACAGAACCATTTTCGATGAGCGTTGGATTTCTGTAACGTAACCCCCTGCCATTCAAAAATAATTGCCATAGAAGATGTTCATCGAATCCAAAATGACCTGGCGTCGATTCATCACCGCCTAATTGCCATTTTCCCACGATGCATGTCGCATAACCCTTATCGCGCAGGAGGTTCCCAAATGTTTTTTCCTTTTGATCCAGTTCACCAAATTTTTTATAGTTACGAAACCCATATTTGCCCGTCATCAGCTGAACCCTGCTAGGAGTACACAGTGGCAAAGAGTAGCAATGCGTGAAACGTACACCATCAGCGGCCATTTTGTCCAGGTGAGGGGTGGAGTAAGACTTGCCCCCATTGCAACCCAAGGTTTCATATCCAAGATCATCTGCCATGATCAAAATAATGTTTGGCGGCCTATCCCGTGAAGTGGTGGAATGCTGCGCAACCACATAAATGGAGTTGATAAAAAATATCACTAGCAAGAAAGACAAACGTATAAACATGATTTGGAGCATAATTGAGCTGTTTTATCCTGGTATCGAGTAATACGTGTAACAGTTAAAAGTTACACGGGTCGTGGGTTTGATGATACAATATAATTTTAAAGATAAAGCTTACTGAGTTCAAGAAATTGTGGTCTTTTTTTGTAACTGTTGAATTGGTCATATATATTGCAATGATCTATTACTCTTTGATACATCTGATGGAGGCTCCGGTATTCGGTCCGACTTCTCTTTCAGTGACACCACCAAACATATAAGACAACATTACAGCAGGATAGTACACAGGTGGTGATGAACTCATCATGGGGTAAGTCCAATAGGTCCCTTCCTGGCACATTTTTCGATAAGTTCCTGGTTGTTCCCTGAAACCACCTGCAAGCATTGTCATACCTGATGCATTGTTGGTGGGCGGACCAATATATGTATATATACGTTTTGGGGCAGCTTCGCCTCTTGACCAGCTGTTGGCCAGTGGGGGACTTTGCCAGTGCAAACTTTTTTCAGACTTCAATTTAGCAGCAACCCAATTTCGGCCAAGAAATGACTGCAGATCATCCCAGTCCTTTTTTGAAGGGATACGCCAACCTGATGGACATATGCCTTTGGCATCAAGGATTACATATGCATTGTAGAGTTTTCCGTAGAGGGGATTGTAACTGGGCAGATCGTCATAATAACACCAGGCAGCTTTTTTAGTGTTGTACCATTCTCTGTCCTGCTCTGTGTATGTGATGGGAGATCCATCTCTAAAGGATGTTGTCCGTAGATTTTCTGCCATCCATTCCTGTTTTCCAACTTGAATGGTTTTATAACTGTTCCCCTCAACATCAGTAATGCTTTTAAAAGCATGTACTTTTTCCTGTGCGTTGGCGAACAACGAAAAAAACAAAATATATAACATTACTGTAAAATACTGCCTTATCATGTATTTTTTCATGGTCATTGGTCTTTGATGCAACGAACAGAAAATCCATGCGACTTGCTTCCTTTGCTTATTGAAGCTGAGGAATTTTCATGTGTCAAAATGATCACATTTATATTATCATCATTGAATGGTGTTGAAGTCCACCATTCTCCAGTCAAGCCAAGTGTAAGTTCATCGTATGAACTTAAAAAACTTTGGCCACCCAGGGCAGAAAACCCGCTTGTATTCGTGGCTCCTGAATTTGGTATCTTCCAATACCTGGAACCTCTTGCTTTAAGTTTACCTCCTGCGTGTTTGTATCCTCCTGAAAAGAGGATGAGATTATCGTATTCTTTTAATGAAGGGACATGCCATCCGGCCGGACACAGTCCTCTTGGGTCTGATACTGCAGCCCAGTTATAGAACTTCCCAAACGCTGAATCATAAACGGACTTATTCTGAAAATTTCTCCATGCATGCTCCTTGGTCTTGAACCATTGGATCGAATCTGCCACATGGTTGATGGCATGACCATCTCGAAACCTACTGACGCGGAGGTTTTGTGCAAGCCAGGTCTGATCTCCAATTTGTACGGTAAGGTAAATATTACCGTCAATATCTTTGACCGTCGAGAACTTGTTCGAAGATGATCGAGATAAGGATAGATCAGATGTTTTTGAAGTCGTTTGCGCACAGATCAATTTTACTGTCAGCACATCCATGATCATGAATAAAAAGCTCAAATACAAGCTTACTTTACAGAAAGTGATATTATGCGCTGATAAATAGTATTTTAGCATGTTCATAACTATAAATCGAAGTGTGATTCAAAGCTAATATAGTAGATGTGTAATGTACTTAACTAAAATAGTCATCTGTCTCTCCTGGTTCATATCAAGTAGTTTAAATGTGATAGCATCTTCATGAAGTAATGATTATAAGTAGAACCATTACCTGATCTAATTATGCGTTTACAGCTGTCAAGCGATATATATATCGATCATCAACGGTAATTTAATAAATATATCTTATATTCAGGCAAGAGGAATGTGTTTTCCCTGATCTGAATTACGCCAAAGTTTATATAAATGAAAAAATATCTTGCCCCTTATTCCATTTTTACATTGTTATCCTTTGCATTGGTCGTTCCGATATCCCTTAGTGCACAACGGACGGGAACGATAAAACCCAACGTCATTCTGATCCTAACAGATGACCAGGGCGACGGAGATCTGGAGTGCCATGGGAATCCGCATCTGAAGACGCCGGCCTTGAATGCACTGTACAACCAAAGCGTACGATTCACCGATTTTCATGTGGATCCCAGTTGTTCCCCTACCCGATCAGCCTTACTCACGGGGTCTTATTCGATGCGGGCAGGCGTATGGCATACCATTGGCGGAAGATCTCTTTTAAAAGAGGGTATGCCCACGGTTGCGGATATGTTTGCTGCCAATGGTTATGAAACGGCTGTCTTCGGAAAGTGGCATCTGGGTGAGAATTATCCCTTTCGCCCCATGGATCGGGGATTCAAAGAGTCGGTAGTTTTCGGGGGTGGTACCATTGGCTCCAATGCAGATCGTTGGGCCAACAGCTATGTCGATGGTACGTTCCTGCACAATGGGAAGTACCAAAAGTACCCGGGATATTGTAATACTGTATGGTTTCAGGAAGCGCTTCGTTACATAGAAAAGAATAAGGACAAGCCATTTTTCGTGTATCTGCCTACGAATGTTCCGCATGCTCCGCTGGAAGTTGATAAAAAATACAGTGACCCGTACAAGGGACTGGTATCCGATCGACTGGCGGGATACTATGGCATGATCAGCAAACTGGATGAGGATATGGGACATTTCCTGAACGGATTGAAAAGAATGGGGCTCGATAGTAATACCATTCTCATGTTCATGTCGGATAACGGTCCATGTCCATGGTTTGGCGGCATTGAGATCGACTGGGAAACAGGATCTGCCACAGCTGGATATTCAGGAGGCTTGCGCGGCGGAAAAATTTGGGGTTACGAAAATGCACATAAAGTGCCCTTTTTCATGCGTTGGCCTCAGGGAGGCATAGGCGGAGGGAAGAGCATCCCAGCTTTGAGTACTCACATGGATATCTTGCCCACCTTGATCGATCTGTGCGGTCTGACAGGACCCCCAACATTGAAATTTGATGGCCGCAGCCTCGCTCCTTTGTTACAAAACAGGATCCGGGAATGGCCAGACGACCGCACTGTTTTTGTACATAACCAGCGTGTTGAATACCCGGTCAAGGATAAGGAATACCAGGTACTGACAGAAAAGTGGAGGCTGGTAAAACGTGAAAAAGACGAGCTCTACAATATTCAGGAAGACCCCGGGCAAACCAGGGATCTGGCAGCCCAACATCCCCGGGTTGTAAAGGATCTATATCGGCGATACGAGCAATGGTGGAAGGACGTGTATCCCCGAACAGATGAATATGCTGCCATCCATATTGGCACTCCCTATGAACAACGTGTTACGCTGTTTCCCCATGATGCGCATAAGCGAGAGGGCAAGTCCATATGGGTTGTGCGGGTCGATCAGGAGGGCCGATACCGGATCAAATTCAACAGATGGCCTGAAGAATCCGGAAAAAAGATCATCGAAAATATCAAGGGCGACAAACAGGTATCCATACAATCCGGACACTTAAAGATTGGTAATTTAACTGTTAAAAAAGATGTCACCACAGATCTGTCTTCCATCTATTTTGATGTAGATCTATCCAAAGGGATCACCTGCCTTGAACTATATTTCAAGCAGGATGATATTGATAAGATCATGGGTTCGGGTTGGGCATATGTGGAAAGGATCGATGCGGCCGATCAACGAAATCTAAAGACGTATATCCCCTCTGTTCCGGATAAAGTGCTCAGAGACCAATTCCAGGAAAAAATTGAACCGTACAATTGATCAATGATGAATATTATACCTGCAACCTCCTGATTGCATTCTCCTTACATCCGCATTCATCAAAATATAATGCTTCAGTTTGTTGATTGTTTCCCAAGTCAATCGAATAACTATTCAAAAATTAGTGGCATTTCAGATGCGGTACATGCCTGATCGGATCCCTCATGCAAGTATATCTGATCTTTTAAAGTATTCTTAAAAATCACCTTACACCGATCCACTGGCGAAAATACGGTTTCGATCATCCTACCTTCAAGTAAATATTCAATAGATCACTTTCAGCTGACATCATGAAAACACTCACTTCTTTTGGTCTTTTTCTTTTTCTATTCTTCGCGGCTTGTAATGAATCACCCCGATATAGTCCGGACGGAAAAATATCAATCAATCTTTACGAGCCAAATGTATCCATTCCGGATATGCTGGAAGTGCTTCAGAAAGCGGATCCTTCCAAGATCTGTCTTTTTTCGATGGGTGATACCTCAACGGGTGATGATTTCATTTTTTCGATTGCCAGCTTGACAGGGGGAGATTCCATGTCGATACGAGAGGCTTTTGATGGATATGTCAGGCCCGTATTACCACCCATGACGGTATTAGTCAGTGCGGATGTCTATGAAAAGGGCGGGAAGGTCTTTTACCGAAAACTCACAGAGTCGGATCAAACAGAAAATAAGATTCGGAGTACTATGTTTTATGTGATGGAAAACGACCGGTCGAATGTGATGTATGAGTTAAAAGCGACGAGTCGGGCGAGTCAGGCGGATTTAGTACTGGAGAAAATGGAGGCGATGGCGGGGTCGGTGGAGTTCAATAATGATTGATGGTTGGATGGAAATTCCACGTATTGTCAGTTTTCCATGTCGCTTACCGTCCCTGGCTTATTGTCAGGTAGTGCCGATACATTTCATAATCCCTTTCATGTACACGCTCAATTTCATTTATCAGATCGGGTTCAATGGCAGGTGCGGTCGATGGATCTGAGAATCTGTTCTGCACGCATAAAGGAAGGGATAACTTCAGGAATTTTTGTGAAAAATACTCCAGGTCTTCACGGTAACGCTCAATGATTCCGACAAAGGAATACTGAAGATCATGGCAGAAAAACCGCTGCATGAAATTCCTGGTCATCGGATGCAGTGCAAAGCTCCTGAAGTTAAGTCCTTCGTTGAGGGTGCAATAACCAATCGTATCCGGCAGATATTCGAAGGTATTTGCCGTTCTCAGTATGTGATGATAATTTGAATACAGATGAGCGGCAGGCTCCCG
>VFQT010001052.1_pt1 | contig 35828 bp, 26 predicted proteins | sample 3512381 | NCBI WGS metagenome assembly VFQT01 (sample SAMN10412376, study PRJNA504923) | tailings metagenome | isolation source: Relicate 2 Philex TSF3 active mining site | place: Philippines: Tuba, Benguet | collected 2017-08-29 | reverse complement strand
ACAACTTGAACAGAGCCATGGGTGGACTCACTGCAGCATACCATAATTTTCAATCGGTCAACTTTACCAATCCAGCCTCTTATGCCAATCTGAAAATCACCACCTATGATATCGGATTGGATTACAGCTCCAGAACACTGAGTACCCTGAATCCGCCCAAAAGATTTACCTCAGCTTACCTGATTCCTTCCTATTTCCAATTGGGATTGCCACTGTCCAAGAAAAACAACTGGGGAATGAACATCGGACTGAGACCCATCAGCCGCATCAATTATGACATCACTATCAGAACACGCACAGCTATCGACAGCGTTCGCTATGGATATGTTGGAAACGGCGGAACCTACCAGGCCTTCACGGGCATGGGCTTTGGAACAAAAAATCTTACAGTTGGCTTCAATGTTGGATACATGTTCGGCAACAAGGAATACAATTCAAGGGTTTCATTCATCAATGACTCTGTTACCTACAAGACTTCCAATTCAACGGATACAACACGTTTCGGTGGACTCTTCTACAATGCAGGCATTCAATATAAACTCAATCTCAACAAAACAACTTCATTGAAACTGGGTGCTTTCTCAAATTTCAAAACCGAGATGAATGCCACCAAGACCATTTCCAGAGAGACCGTCAACTTCTCAACAACCAGTGGAATTCAAACAATTGACAGTGTGTACCGCGGAGTGGATGAAGAAGGCAAAATCATTTATCCTTCTTCATGGGGAGCCGGATTCATGATCGACAATGAAAATGTGTGGATGCTGGGTGTTGAATTCAATGCAGCGAAGTGGAATGAATACAGGTATTTCGGCACAAATGACAACATGGTCGACAGCTGGACTGCAAGGTTTGGCGGACAAATCATTCCCAACTACAAAGGGGAGGGTTACTGGTCGAGAGTAGCCTACAGATTTGGATTTTCATTTGGTCCGGATAACCTCAAAATCAACAAACCCATCAACCAAACCACCTTTAGTTTTGGAGCGGGACTTCCAGTAAGAAGAAACGTTTACACCAACCAATACACTGTCATCAATACATCATTTGAACTCTGCTACAGAGGCAACAATTCAAATGAGATCAAAGAAAGCCTGTTCAGGTTGTCGATCGGACTCAACCTGAGTGATATCTGGTTCAACAAACCGAAGTATCAATAAATTTTTTGCAAGTGGCCAAGAACATCTTTTTGCTGCTGCTCTCATCTGTTCTGATGATGGCATGTGAAAACGACGAGCAGAAAGTGAATGCATTCTTTCAAAAGAAATTGGGTGTTGATCAGGCAGATTCTATCGAAAGCTATATCAGTCAGTCAGGCAAAATGAAGGCGAAGTTGATTGCACCTGTTTTTCTCAGATACCAGGATACCTCCAACCGCATTGAATTGCCGAATACATTGCATGTTGACTTCTATGATTCATTGAAAAACATTGAAAGCAGGATGGATGCCATGCAGGCATATTACTATGAGAGTAAAAACATTGTATACCTGAAAGACAGCATCCGGGTGTACAATATCAAAGGAGATACGTTGTTCTGCAGAGAACTTACATGGGACCAAAACTTGGAGAAATTTTTCACTGAGAAATACGTCCGCATCCACACACCAGACATGATCATGCATGGCGAAGGACTATCCGCGCCGCAGGATTTCAAGACATTCGAAATCTACAAGATCACCAACAGCGAAATCAGGATCAATCAGTAAACAAATCATTGTACAGGGTTGCACCTGGAACAACAGAATAATGTGCAAGGTCTGTAATGCCCTCGGCTGCAAGGACCGCTTCATCAATGAAGAATTTGCCTGTGCACTGCGCTGATTGCTTTTGCAAAATATAATATGCAGCATCTGCCATGATATCTGGTGTTCTGCTCATGTTGATCAATGCTTGTCCACCGAGCAAATTCTGCACAGCTGCCGTTGCAATGGTAGTCTTGGGCCAAAGCGCATTGGAGGCAATCTGATATTTTTTTAATTCCTCTGAGAGTCCAAGCATGATCATGCTCATATCATATTTACTAATGGTATAAGCAACGTGTTGTCCAAACCATTTGGGATGCATATTGATGGGAGGAGACAAAAAGAGCATATGGGAATTCTTTCCTTTTTTAAGATGGGGAATGCAATGCTTAGAGACAAGGAAAGTCCCCCGCACATTGATATCATGCATCAGATCAAATTTCTTTGATTCGGTTTGTTCCGTATTGGTCAGCGAAATAGCAGATGCATTGTTTACGAGTATATCAATTCCTCCAAATGTTTCCACGGCTTTTTCCACTGCTGCAATAATTTGATCCTCAAAACGAATATCGCATTGAACAGCCAGTGCCTTTCCTCCGGCCTTTTCAACTTCTTCTGCAGCGGTATAAATGGTACCACCCAACTTTGGATTTTCTTCCACCGACTTTGCAGCAATGACAATGTTCGCACCTTCCTTTGCAAGTTTCAATGCGATTGCTTTTCCAATTCCTCTTGTTGCACCGGTGATAAAAACCGTTTTATTTGTGTAATGCATATTTATTTGATTGAACTGATATCCTCCATAACATACACACCTCTTCCATAGGTTGCAATGACCAGTTGTTTGTCGCGCGGATGGATGAACAAATCCTGCACCGACACCGTTGCAGGCAAATTGGCCTGCAGTGATTTCCAGGTGGCGCCGCCGTTGTTGCTGACGTAAATGCCCATATCGGTACCACAATACAGAATGGATGGATTTTGTAAATCCTCTCGAATGACGTTTACAGGAGACGCAGGCAAATTTCCAGCGATGCTCTTCCAAGTACTGCCATTGTCGTTGGAGACATATACATACGGACGATCATCGTCTTCTCTTCTGTTGCTCAAAGAAAGATATACACGGTTTTTATTGAACCTGGAAGCAACCAGTCTTGATACATGTGCATTCGATGGAATATTTTTCATGATGGGCTGGAATGCAGCACCAGCATTGCTTCTCACCCAAACCCTTCCATCATCTGTGCCAACATAGAGCAGTCCTTTTTGCAAAGGAGATTCATCGATGGCTGTGATGGCCTGGTGATTGATCGCATAGGGCGTTCTTCCCATTCTTGATTTGTCGTTGTAGGTAAGATCACCGCTGATTCTCTTCCATGAATTTCCTTGATCTGTTGATTCAAACAAATACTGAAATCCATGATAAATGGTTTTATTGTCATGCGGAGAAATCATGGTATATGCCAACCACTCACCGCGATGTACTTCTTCGTCATCAGCTTTCTTGGGATAAATATCTTTGGAACGAATGGAATCAGGATGCTCTTTCTTGCCCCATTCAACCCTGGGCATTCTCAAATCACTTCTCTGCAATCTTCCGTAGAAGGTACTCGCATACACAATATTGGGATCCGTTGGATCAACTGCAGTGATGGTGCCTTCTCCTCCCGGTGCATCCTGCCAAGGTTTGAAACCTTCCGGTTTTTTACCGAAAGTATTTTTGATGCTGGCCATAAAGCTTCCTTCATCTTGTACAGAACCAATGATATTGAAAGGAGTTGACATGTCGTAGGTGACATTGTAGAATTGCGTTGTTGGAATTTTTCTGAAGAAATTTTTCCAAGTGGCTCCACCGTCGTAACTCAACACCACACCTCCATCATTTCCGTTGATGATGTAATTGCTGTTGGTTGGATCTATCCACAACGCATGATGATCACCATGCAATGGGTCGCTTGATTTTTGATTGGGACGAATCGCGTTGAATGTTTTACCACCATCGGTTGACTTGGCAATGGGAACACCCATGATATAGACCAGGTCTGCATTGTTGGGATCCACCCTGATCTGTCCGAATACCCATCCATAAGTCCCGGCAAATCGCTCCAACTTCTCATCCTCTGTGCTTACTTTTTTCCATGACTCGCCTTTGTCTTCACTTCTGTAAACCTGCACACCAAAAGGAATCACTTGAATGGGACGACCATAAGGATCCAATTCACCCGGCTTGGGATCTCGCTTGGGAGTGTGATTGTCGACATAGGCATACACAATGTTTGGATTGCTTTTTGAAATACTCAATCCAATGCGACCGGTATATTTTGTTTCGGGCAAACCTTGTGTAAGTTGCTTCCATGTTTTTCCGCCGTCGGTTGTTTTGTACAAATGATCTCCGTCCTCAGGAACAGGATCGCTCCATCTTCTGCGGATGCGGTTCCATGTTGAAACCAAGATGATGTCCGGATTGGATGGATCAATGGCAATATCCACCACACCGGTTTTTTCATCATTGCCCAAGATTTTATTCCATGTCTTCCCCCCATCGGTTGTTTTGTACAAACCTCTGTCGTTGTTATAGCTCCACTCATTTCCGCCTGCCGCGACGTATACGATATCCGGATTGGTAGGATGAATGCGCACCCTTGCAATGGTTCCGGTATTGGTCAGTCCGATATGCTTCCATGACTTCCCTCCATCAATTGATTTATATGCACCCATTCCAGGCAGTGAAGCCCTGAAAATATTGGCCTCTCCAGTTCCTAGATAAATGATGTTTGGATTGGAGGATGCCACATCGAAGGAGCCGATGGACAAGGTTCCGATTTGATCTGACAAAGGCAGCCATGTTTCCCCTGCATCGGAAGTCTTCCAGAAACCACCTGAAGCAAACGAAGCATACATGATGTTTTTATTTCCTGGTACCCCCAGTACTTCTGTACAGCGGCCGCTGATCAGATCAGGACCTACATTCCTCCAGTTCAGGTTTTTGTATGGTGAGCTGGTTCTCAGCATCGAATGCATGCTGAATGCATTTTGCCTAAGTGAACCTTGGGTATTCCTGGTTTGAGCGATGATGGAGAAAGAGATAATCGTGAAAATCAAAGCGTAAAAGAAACGAAGCATAAGGATGATTTTAATTCAGGAGAGAGACGATAAAAATAAGGTTGTCTGTGTATAAATGTAAGGATTAGCCGTTAAATTGTGTACCTAAAATTCTTCGCATGAAAAGAACCAGTTTGATTGTTGCAGCGGGACTCCTGTTGCTGTCTTTGTCAGTAGTTGCACAAAAGAAAAAGCCAGCCCCTGCTCCTGAAGAAGGATGGAAAGCCACTGCGGTTCAGAACCTCCAAAACAACTATGATCAGTATAAAAAAATTGCCCTTCAAATATGGGGACATGCAGAGTTGGGATATAAGGAAGTGAAGAGCTCTGCACTCTTGCAGGAAACCTTGAAAAAAGAGGGATTCACGCTTGAAACAGGCGTTGCAGAAATTCCCACAGCGTTTGTGGCAACCTATGGATCCGGACAACCGGTGATTGGAATACTGGCTGAATTTGATGCCCTGCCCGGATTGGCGCAGGAAGCAGTTGCAGATAAGAAACCGATTGCAGGGCAGGCAGGCGGACATGGATGTGGACACCACCTGTTTGGTACAGCCTCCGTTGCAGCGGGCATTGAAATCAAAAAACTCATCGAAGAAAAAAAATTGACAGGAACAGTGAAGGTATATGGTTGTCCTGCTGAAGAGGGAGGCTCCGGAAAAGTATACATGGTGCGTGCGGGTTTGTTCAACAACGTAGATGCTGTCATCCATTGGCATCCGGGAAATGAGAACGGCGTTACCATGACAAGTGCATTGGCCAACAGCTCGGCCAAGTTCAGGTTCTACGGACTCTCTGCCCATGCAGCAGGTTCACCAGAAAATGGACGTTCTTCTCTTGATGCAGTTGAATCGATGAACTACATGGTCAACCTGATGAGGGAGCACGTTCCCCAAGAAACCAGGATTCACTATGTAATCACCAGTGGAGGAAAAGCTCCTAATGTGGTACCTGATTATGCTGAAGTATATTATTATGTACGTCATCCTAAACGCGACCAGGTAAAACAAATCTTCAACAGGGTGGTGAATGCCGCAAAGGCAGCTGCATTGGGCACAGAAACCAAGATGGAATATGAAATCATTGGTGGCACACATGATTTGTTGCTGAACAAATCGCTTGCTGAGGTTATGCAAAAAAATTTAGAGTCCGTCGGAGGCGTCAACTACACAGCAGAAGAAAAAGCATTTGCTGAAAAAATACAAAGCAGTTTCAATTTCAAATATCCCGCAGTGGATGAAGCTGCCAAGATCAAACCTTTGAAGGTCGAGACCGATGCAGGCGGAGGATCCACCGATGTAGGTGATGTGAGTTATGCAGTGCCGACCGTTGGATTGAGAGCTGCAACTTGGGCACCGGGAACGCCCGCACACAGCTGGCAGGCGGTTGCCTGTGGCGGAACAGAGATTGGAACAAAGGGCATGAATGTTGCGGCCAAAACCATGGCCATGACAGCGATTGATCTTTTCACAAAGCCGACATTGATTCAACAGGCAAAGGAGGAATTCAAAAAACTCAAAGGGGATTATCAATACGAAGCCTTGCTTGGAAACAGAAAACCTGCATTGAATTACAGAGACTGATTTAAATCAACTACATGAAAATTAAATTATTGGGCAGCTTGCTGCTCCTGACAACCATTGCTGCTGCACAGAAAAAAAATCTAACGGACAATCAAATGCTCCACGGTGATAAAATTCCCAACCTGCTGCAACCTCTCCCCCAAGTTGTGGGATGGGTAGATGATGAGCAGCTATTGTTCAGCAAAAAAGAAAACGGTGACACTGCCACACGTTATTTCATCATGAATGGAAAAACAGGCAAGGTTGTACCATCCTCCAAGGATGCACTGAAAGAAGAAAAGAGCGAAAATATTTCGGTGCGTTCCGTCAACAATGATGTGTTTCTGTACATCAATGGCAAACAGGACAAACAACTGACCAAAACAGCTGATCCGGAAATCAATCCTACTTTGTCACCCGATAAACAATGGGTTGCATTCACCAGAAAAAATGATTTGTATACAGTAGAAATCGCATCCGGCAAGGAATTCCGTCTAACAAAAGATGGCAGTGACCTGATTTTGAACGGCTATGCAAGCTGGGTGTATTTTGAAGAAATATTGGGCCGACCCAGCAGGTATAAATCTTACTGGTGGAGTCCCGACAGCAAATCCATATGCTTCATGCGCATGGACGACACCCATGTTCCTCTCTTTCCCATCGTAGGCGAAACAGGTCAGCATGGATATGTTGAAAACACCCGCTATCCAAAATCAGGCGATCCCAATCCCACCGTAAAAATTGGCATCACCAGCACGAATGGTTCATCATTGGTATGGGCGGATTTTGATGAAAAATACGATCAGTATTTCGGCATGCCTTACTGGACACCCAATGCATCAACCCTGCTTGTACAGTGGATGAACAGGGGACAAGACAGCCTGATCATTTATGCAGTCAATCCTGCCAATGGATCGAAAAAAGAATTTTACAAAGAAATACAAAAGACCTGGGTGGATTTGGATGACATGGGTTCAAGAATACATTTCCTTCCTTCCAACAAAGGCATCATCATCAAAAGTGACAAGGATGGTTGGGATCAATTGTACCTGCACAATGCCGATGGATCACTGAAAAATAAAATCACCAATGGCAATAACTGGAGTACTGATGTACAATGGATTGATACCGTTAAAAATGTTGTTTATTTTACCAGCAGACAACATGAATCAACCAGGACAGATTTATACAGGGTTGATTTGGATGGTAAAAATCAATTGCGCTTGACATTTGGTGACTTTACACATAATGTAGACCTCTCTCCACAAGGAAGTTATTTTGTCTCCAGATATTCCAATGCTTCAACACCTGATCGCCTCGCATTGGTGAACAACAAAGGAAAGATCGTCGGAGAAATCGGAAGCAGTGCAGGTAGCTCATTTGATGAATACGCACTGGCAAAAACAGCATTGATCCGCATACCTTCTGAAGATGGAAAATTTCAATTGCCTATTCGCATCACCTGGCCTTTGAATTATGATCCCTCAAAAAAATATCCGGTGATGATCAATATTTACGGCGGTCCCAATGCAGGCACCGTAAGAGATGGGTGGCAGTTCAGTCCACTGAGCCAATGGTGGGCAAAAGAGGGACTCATCCAGGTAGCAATGGATCACAGAGCGAGCGGACATTTCGGGAAAAACGGAGTGAACTATATGCACAGAAATCTCGGCAACTGGGAACTCAAGGATTGGATCACCATTGTGAAATGGTTGAGAAACAACGGTGCAGATTCCACGAGGATTGGCATCTCCGGATTCAGTTACGGAGGATACATGACATCGCTGGCACTTACAAAAGGGGCGGGATATTTTACACATGGTTTGGCAGGAGGAAGTGTTACCGATTGGCATTTGTATGACAGTCACTATACAGAACGATTCATGGACAGTCCCAAGGAAAATCCCCAAGGATATGCTGCGGGTTCGATCATGACATATGCAGACAGCTACAAAGGTTTACTCAGGATTTATCATGGAACCATGGACGACAACGTTCACATGCAAAACAGTTTGCAACTGGTGAAGAAATTGCAGGAATCCAAAAAGCATTTCGAATTCATGGTTTACCCAGGTGGCAGACATGGATGGGGTGGAAATCAATCTGCACATTCCACCAATGAAAACAACATGTTCATATACAAGAATTTGTTGAACAAGGAAATGCCTTCAGGGCTGATCAGATAAACAGTTGGCAGTTGACAGTTAACGGTTAACTGTCAACTGTTTTGAGTTGCAGGTTTTGTGTTTTGGGTTGAAAAAAGTTTTATCTTGAAAAGAGTTAACTGTAAATAGTTAGCTGTCAACGATCAACCCAAAACCTACCACTCAAAACCAACAACCCATATGAAGCCGACAAGACTATTTGACTGCCTCGATTGGCAACTCCAACGTTCTCCGCAGGAGGATATGTTTGCAGCCAAGGAAAATGGACATTGGAGAAAATACAGCACACAGGAAGTTAGAAAGCTGGTGGACAGTCTTAGCATGGGACTTCTTCATGCGGGAGTAGGGTATCAGGATGGATCTGTGGAGGGAAGAGATAAAATTGCCGTGCTCAGCAACAACCGTCCAGAGTGGTTGATCTTGGATCTCGCCATCCAACAGACAGGCGCAATCCTCACCCCCATTTACCCGACCATCAGTCCCAATGAACTGGAATTCATATTCAACGATGCATCCATCAAGATGGTTTTTGTGAGCGACCAGGATTTGTACAATAAAGTAAAGTCCGTCAGATCAAAAACCCCATCTGTTCAGGCGGTGTATTCTTTCAGTGAGCTCAACGGCGTATTGAATTGGAAAGAATTGCTGCACAATGGAACAGCAACAGATTTTGAAAAATTGACATCCATCAGAGATGCCATTCGTCCGGATGAACTCGCAACCATTTTATATACTTCTGGTACAACAGGATTCCCCAAGGGTGTCATGTTGAGCCACAAGAACATCATGGAGAATGTGCAAAATGTGGAAGAAATTGTTTCTGCAGTTGCCAATGCAAGTGACCGTTGCTTGAGCTTCCTTCCCCTCAATCATATTTTTGAGCGGATGGTAAGTTATATATATATGTACATCGGTGTTTCTATATATTATGCAGAGAGCATAGATACTGTAGGTGACAACCTCAAAGAGGTAAAACCTACACTCTTTACAACAGTACCAAGGTTGCTCGAAAAAGTATACGAAAAGATCATGGCCAAAGGAAGAGAACTCACGGGTGTAAAGAAAAATCTCTTTTTCTGGGCAGTGGGCGTGGCGAATAAATATGAATTGAATGAAAATCAAGGACTCGTTTATAACATTCAATTGGCCATTGCCAATAAATTGATTTTCTCCAAATGGAGAGAAGCACTTGGCGGAAATGTCAAAGCCATCGTAACAGGTGCCGCAGCTTGCCAAGTGCGACTGCTGCGCATTTTCACTGCAGCAAAACTTGTTGTAATGGAAGGATACGGACTCACCGAAACCTCACCCGTTATTTCTGTAAACAGATTTGATAAAAGCGGAAGAAGATTTGGAACAGTGGGACAAGGAATCAAAAATGTTGAAGTGAAACTTGCAGAAGACGGAGAAATATGCTGTAGAGGATCCAACGTGATGATGGGATATTATAAGCGTCCAGATCTTACCGCAGAATGCATCGACAGTGAAAATTGGTTCCATACGGGTGATATCGGCGCATGGGTGGAAGGAAATTTTCTTAAAATCACCGACAGAAAAAAAGAAATATTTAAAACAAGCGGCGGAAAATATGTTGCTCCTCAACCCATTGAAAATAAAATGAAAGAATCTCCTTTCATCGAGCAAATGATGGTGGTGGGTCCGGAGCGAAAATTCACTGCAGCGTTGATTGTTCCTGCATTTGCCAATTTGAAATCCTGGTGTGAGAAAAACGGCATTCCCCATCAGAGCAATGATGAGATGATCAGCCATCCGCGTGTGCAGGAACACTACAAATCCATCGTTGAAAAATTCAATGTACAGTTCAACCATATTGAGCAGGTCAAGAAATTTGAATTACTCAACGCAGAATGGACCATTGATGGTGGTGAACTTACGCCAACATTGAAACTGAAAAGAAAAGTGATCACTGAAAAATACGGAGAGGCCATTGAAAGGATCTACGCAGACGATCAATCATTCTAAATGAAATGCGTTAGGAGTCCGTCTCTGAGCTTGGGTTCAAACCAGGTGCTTTTCGGAGGCATCACGTTTCCACTGTCTGCGATGTCAAACAACTGTTCGATGCTGACGGGATAGAAACTGAAGGCGACTTTCATTTCACCGGAATCGACCCTCTTTTCCAATTCTTTCAATCCTCGAATACCTCCTACAAAATCAATTCGTTTGTCCGTGCGCTGATCTTTGATGTCCAAATGTTTCTCCAATACATTGTTGGAGAAAATGGTGATGTCCAACACACCAATGGGATCCTCTTCAAATGTTCCCTCAATGGCAGTCAGATGATACCATGATCCATTCAGGTACATGCCGAATTCATGCAAGGATGCGGGTTCAACAGGGATGTCATAATGAGAAAGCACAAAATCGTCCTGCAAAGCACTGAGAAAATCTTCATCGCTCATTCCATTCAGGTCTTTCACCACTCTGTTGTAAGGCAATATTTTTAATTCATTGGCAGGAAACAAGGTGGTGAGAAATTTGTCAGCCTCCGGTCCCGCCTGTTTACCAAGTGACTTGCGCACTTTGGCAGCACTGGCCGCACGGTGATGGCCATCTGCTATGTAAGTACAAGGAACATCGCTCTTAAATATATCGGTAATGGATTGGATGGCAGATGCATCTCCTACTATCCAGATGCGGTGAACAATGCCATCATCTGCAGTAAAATCATACACTGGCTGGTGATTTTTTTTCCAGTCAGCAATCAATTGATCAAGCACTGCATGATTGCGGTATGCGAGAAAAACATTTCCGGTTTGAGCACCTGTGATGCTGATGTGGTTGATGCGGTCTTTTTCTTTCTCGGGACGCGTAAACTCATGTTTCTTGATGATATCGTTTTCATAATCATCAACAGATGAGCAACAAACCAATCCGGTTTGACTTCTTCCATGCATCACCAACTCATAAATATAATAGCATTCCTGTTCTTCCATCAACAGCACCGCGTCAGACAGCATTTGATCAAGATTCGATTTGGCTTTCTGATAAACACTGTTGTCATAAATGCTCAAATCAGCCGGCATGTCGATTTCTGATTTGGTAACATGCAAAAAAGAATGGGGATGGGAAGCTGCAAGGTTGCGGGCTTCTTCACTCGACAAGACATCGTAAGGAGGCGACGCCAATGCCTTTGCAATGGCTGGCTGAGGTCTTACTGCTTTAAAAGGAAATATAATGGCCATGATAAAATTTCTATGCGTGTTCTTTTGCAAATTGATTGATCAGGTCCACCAATGCTTCGATGCTGCTCAGCGGCAGTGCATTGTACATGGATACCCGGAATCCACCCACACTTCGATGCCCCTTGATGCCTACCATATTGGCTTCTTTGCAACGCTGCAAAAATGCTTGTTCAAGTGCTTCACCTTTCATGGTGAAGACTGCATTCATATGGCTTCTGTCTTCCTTTGCAACAGGTAAATGAAACAAAGGAATCGACTCCAGTGTGTTGTAAAGAAGACTGGATTTTTGCTCATTGATTTTCTGAATGGCTGCAACACCGCCTGATTTTTTCAACCAACGGAGGGTCAGCAGACAAACATAAATGGCAAATACAGGAGGCGTATTCAACATCGATCCGTTGGCAACATGTTGCTTGTAATCCATCATGGATGGAATGGCCGATGAGGACTTATCCAAAAACTTTTTATCAATTACGACAAGGTTGACTCCTGCAGCTCCGATATTTTTTTGGGCTCCGGCATATATAAAAGAGAAGCGATTGAAATCCATTTCCCTGCTCAGGACATCACTGCTCATGTCGGCAACCAAGGGCATGGAAAGATTGGGAATTGAATGCATTTGAGTCCCCTCAATAGTATTGTTGGTGGTATAATGAAAGTATGCCGCCTCATGGGGAACTGCATAATCCTTGGGGATGTAGGTGTAATATTTATCCTTTGAACTTGCCACTACATCCACCTGACCAAAACGCTTTGCTTCTTTGATCGCTTTACTTCCCCATACACCTGCGTCAAGATAAGCTGCTTTTTTATCTTTGGAGAGATAGTTCATGGGCAATTGAAAAAATTGCGTCGATGCTCCTCCGTGCAGGAACAATACTTCTTTGTTCTGATCAAGTTTCATCAGTTCTTTTACCAATGAAACTGCTTCCTGCAATACCTCTTCAAACAGCGGAGTGCGGTGTCCTATTTCCAAGATGGAGAGTCCTGTGTTGTTGAAATTCAGGATAGCCTGACTGGCTTCTTCAAAAACTGTATGTGGGAGAATGCTGGGACCAGCATTGAAATTATGTACCATAAAATTGCGTGCCGAAGCAACGTTTAAACGTGTCGCGAAGATACTTATTTTGAGTGGGAGATTTCAGAAAGATTGGGCTGACCTGCATCCACCCATGCCGTATACCAAAAACTGGCAATGGCATGTGTGGAGGCTCTTATTCTGCGTTCTACCATTCCGTTCAGCGCCCGGTGGTATTGAGCTGCATAGTCAACTGCATAGATGCGCTCATATTTTCCATTGCGCTTTTCATAGGAGAAAATATGTTGATCATGGTTGGCAGTGGACAGATGTTTTTCGATGCTCAGCACGGTATCTGCTGCAGCTGCACTTTGATCAATCCTTTCCCATATGAATGCAAGTGGATCTCTGATATAAACCGCTCGATCGATCAGCATGTCATATTGTGCAGCAAACAACTCAGGAAGTCGGCTCTCCCAAAATCCGTGGATACCGATCTGATTGGTCATTTGCCCGTTGTGGTTGCTGCTGGCGTGCAACGGCACATGTGCATCTCCGATATAATGTCCGATGTCTGCCGAATATTTGAGGATGGCAATTCTATCTTTCTCAGCAAATGCCTTCGTGAGATTTGCTTTCACCACTTGAATCCACCAGGGAACAATACCATGTGCATGAAGTGTATCTGCTGAATATTGTTCCACTGCCTTCTCCCATTTTCTCGGCAACAACAGGGAATCATTTTTTTTAAATCGATCCAGATCAATGTAATGCCGAGGTGCTTCATCTGGAAGGATATACCTGCGTTTATCAGGGTCCACTGCATGTTCCGATAGATAATGAACATTGCTTTTATAAAAAGCAATCATTTCCGTAGGCAGTAGAAATACAGCATGAAAATTGATGAAACGGTGCGCAAAAAATCCCCAACTGTAAGTCCCTTTAGGTATTCCAAACAACAACCACAACAATACCCATCCCCTCCTCATAATACCTATCATTTTCTTTTGTCAATCCTCTCCCTCTGACCATTCCGTAACACCGCCGGATACGATGAACTTCATGGCGTCTGCAGAACGGACATCATCCAGTACTTTGATTCTGTCCTTTTGCACCATATAGGTGATACCTGAAAAAGCATAAGAGTGCGGTACGTAGACACAGTAATAATCCGTCAATCCAAATTGAGAAAGATCGGTTTGTGTGATGAAACCCATTCTCCAAACATCCTTGTCGTCTACCGCCACCAAAACAGGTTTGTTGAATTTTCTTTTATTGCCAGCAAATGCTTCGAGAAAATCCTTGACGGTTGTATATATCAATTTGATGCCCGGTGTTTTTTCCAGGACTGTGTCAAAGAGGTTGACCAAACGGGAAACAAAAAAGAGTGAGGATAAATAGCCAACAGTAAGCACAATCAAAACAACCGTGAGGAATCCGAGTCCGGGTATCTTAGCCGGATTCCCCTGGGCATCCAGTTTAACCATATCCGGCACCAGCACCCTGAGGACATTGGGCAGTATATCATCGACAAAATTGAAGAGAGAAACAACCGCCCAAGCAGTAATCACGATGGGAGCCAGGATGATCAATCCCTGAAAGAAATAATAGATCAGCTTACCCGGAGTGAAAGATTTCATTGAGCGCGGTTTTATCAAATATACACCTAAAAATGACCAATTTTGGGCGAAAATCACCCTATTTTATGCGAAAATCCCCGGTTTTTGACAAAAATCGATAAAAAAGCAGAAAACAACGTTCAAGATAACTTTAGAAAAGTTTAACATAGAAACCCAATTAACAAATAAAGTTTCCGTAGTTTTGCGCCCTCAAAATCATGGAAACAAAAGAACGAATCATACAGGAAGCCCGGAACCTCTTTTTGCGACTGGGAATCAGGTCGGTTTCCATGGATGATATTGCCACCCAACTGGGAATCTCCAAAAAAACAGTTTACCAGCATTTTCAGGACAAGGATGAGCTGGTTGATCGGGTGCTCCAAATGCAGATCAACAACATGCAGGTGGAAACGACCGAAACAGTACAATCCGCTTCCAATGCCATTGAAGAAATATTCAATACAATGGACATGATGGTGAAGCACTCCAGGAATATGAATCCCATGGTACTCTTCGACCTGCAGAAATACCATCTTTCCTCCTTTCAAAAATTTCATGCCTACAAAAATGATTTTCTGTTGAACATCATCTCCAACAATTTGAAAAAGGGAGTAGAGGAAGGTTTGTACCGGAGCGATATCAAGATTGAAATCCTTTCAAAATTTCGACTGGAAACCCTGATGATTGGATTCAACATGGATGCCTTTCCGGCTGACAAATACAACGTGACGGAAGTATCGCTTGTGATCATTGAGAACTTTCTGTACGGATTGGCAACAGAAAAAGGATTCAACATGATTGAATCATACAAAAACAAAAGAAAAGAACATAACAATATAAATCAATAACAAATGACACGTGTGCGTCTACTATGTGCAGTCATGCTTCTAATGTTTACAGGCTTCCTGCAAGCCCAGCAAACATTCAAACTGTCTGCAGAAGAAGCTACCAGCATGGCATTGAAAAATGCTACTGAGCTCAAAAACCTCCGGTTGGACAAAGAAATCCAAATCGCTAAAAACAAGGAATATATTGCACAGGCCACTCCCCAAGTGAACGGAAGTGTACAAATGCAACACTTTTTCAGCATTCCGGTAACACTGCTGCCGGATTTCATATCGCCTGCAGTATACGGCGTGCTGTCGAAAAACGGTGTGAAAGATGGAAGTGGAAATCCGATTACACAGCCAACCGGACCCGCACAGTTTTTTCCTGCTCAGTTTGGAGTACCCTGGCAATCCAATGCAGGTGTGCAATTCCAGCAACTTTTGTTTCAACCCGATCTTTTTATTGCCATCTCTGCAAGAAAAAAAGCAGTTGACTATACAGATGCCAACATCAGGGTGATGGAAGATTCTGTAAAGAGCAATGTGCTCCGGGCTTACTACAGCATCCTGATTGCAGAAAAAAGAAAACACTACTTGGATGAAAGCATCAAAAGGCTTGAAAAATTAAAACAGGACCAGGAAAAACTGTTTAAAAACGGTTTTGCTGAAAGGTTGGATATTGATAAAACACAGGTTACCCTGAATAATCTCATCACCACATCCACGCAAATCGAAAGATTGATAGAAATTGGATATGCCTCCATGAAATTTGTTTTGGCGGTTGATCAAAAAGATACGCTGCAGCTGACAGAAACTTTGACAGCAGATTTGGTAAAAAAGGGATTGCTGGAAATGGGCAATTTCAATTACAACGACAGAAAAGAAATACAACTGCTCAATGTGGTGAGAGATCTGCAGGGATTGGATCTAAAACGCCAAAAACTTTCATTCGTACCTACCCTCGCCAGCTATTGGAGCTACAGCAGAAATGCATTGAGGCAGGAATTCAATTTCTTTGATTTCAACCAGAAATGGTTCAAAGCTTCTGTATTGGGCATCAATCTGAGCGTACCCATTTTCGATGGAGGACAAAAAATACAACGCATCAAACAGGCCAATATGAATGTTGAGAAAATTGACAACACCATACAAAACCTGCAGCGTGCAATTGACCTGCAATTGAAAGCATCCTCTACCCAATTCAAAAATGCACTTTCCTCTCTCGATGTGCAGGAGAGAAATGTGCAACTGGCAGAGAAAGTGTACAATACCACCAAGAAGAAATACGAACAGGGACTCGGGTCGAGTTTTGAGCTTCTGCAAACTCAAACTGAACTTGAAAATGCACAGTCCAATTATTTCCAGGCATTGTTTGATGCTGTAAATGCAAAAATATCATTCACCAAGGCATTGGGTAAACTTTAAATTATACAACACATCAATATGAAAAAGCTATTCGTCATTGTCATCATCGCTGCACTGGTATCCTGCGGAAGCAAACAGGAAGGGAATCAGGATCTGGCCGGGAAAAAAGCTGCGTTGGAAAACCTTACCAAACAAAGAGATGCATTGAACAATCAAATCAATGCAATGCAGACAGAAATCAATCAACTTTCAGGTGGTACAGTTGCTGAAAAAATGAAGCTGGTGGAGGCCACTGCACTTGCAACACAGGATTTCAGTCACTACATCGAACTGCAGGGAAAAGTATCTACTGAAAACGTTTCCTATGTTACACCAAGAGGAATGGGTGGACAGGTCAAGCAGATTTATGTCAAGCAGGGCGATGTTGTCAAAAAAGGCCAGTTGCTCATGAAACTGGAAGACGGCATCGTGCAGCAAAACATCAAACAGGTGGAAAGCCAGCTTGCTTTTGCAAAAAATATTTTCAGCAGACAGGAAAATCTTTGGAAAGAAGGTATTGGTACCGAAGTACAATTCCTTTCAGCTAAAAACAACGTGGAGAGCTTGGAGAAACAACTGGGACTCGTAAAGGAACAACTCAGCACTACGCTTGTGACTGCTGAAGTCAGTGGCGTGATTGAAACTGTGGGCATCAAAGTAGGTGAAACATTTGTAGGCAATCCCATGGCTACCATCATCATTGTGAATCCCGGTAACCTGAAAGCAGTTGTCGATGTTCCTGAAAACTATATCAGCAAAGTAAAAAGGGGCATGCAAGCCATCATTACCATTCCAGATCTGAATGAATCATTCAATTCACAAATCAGTGTTGTTTCTGAAACAATCAATATCACTTCCAGAAGTTTTGTTGCAGAAAGCAAACTGCCCAGCAAATCCAATATCAAACCCAACCAGGTGGCACTGATCAAACTATTGGATCACCAAGCTAAAAATGCCATTGTTGTTCCTGTTGAAACTGTGCAGACAGATGAAAAAGGAAAATATGTATACGTAATGGTGGAAGAAAAAGGCAAGAAAATTGCCCGCAAGCGCAGCATCAACATCGGTGAATTCTATGATGAATTGATTGAGGTGAAATCCGGACTTGCAGTGAACGATCAATTGATCACCAAAGGATTCCAGGGATTGTATGAAGGCCAGCTGTTGACCACTGCAGGAAAATAAAACATCAAAAGAAATTATTAAACATACCAACATGGACAACCTGTCAAACAATAATCCCATTTTCAAATTGTTGCAGAATCCAAAAACATTTGGACCAACCAACTGGGCGATCAAAAACAAGACAGCTGTTTACCTGCTCACACTTATTATATCAGTATGGGGAATCGGACTTTTTCTTTCTTACCCCAAAGAGCAGTACCCGGATGTAGTCATCCCTAATATATTTGTTCAAACCGTATACGTAGGAAACTCTCCAAAGGAAATCGAGAGCCTCGTAACACGTCCCATTGAGAAACAATTGAAAGGCATCACGGGTGTCAAAATCAATAGTATCAAATCAACTTCCCTCCAAGATTTTTCCGCCATCATTGTGGAGTTCAGTACATCTGTAAAAACAGATGTGGCCTTGCAGAAAATGCGCGATGCAGTTGACAAGGCAAAAAAAGATCTTCCCACTGATCTCACCCAGGAACCTGTTGTACAAGAATTGTCATTGTCAGAGCTGCCTATCATGTCAGTGAACGTGAGCGGCGATTATGATGCTGTCAAACTGGGTGACTTTGCAGATCAACTCAAAGATAAAATCGAAGAGCTCAGCGAAATCAGTCGCGTTGATCTCATCGGTGCGCCTGAAAGAGAAATTCAAATCAACGTAGACCGCTTCAAAATGGAAGCTGCGAAAATTGGCTTCAGCGATATCGAGCAGGCCATACAACGTGAAAACCTTGATATATCAGGTGGATTGCTGGAAGTGGGTGAACAAAAAAGAGCATTGAGACTGAGCGGACAATTCAACTCCGCACTGGATCTGAACAACATGGTTGTAAAAAATATTTACGGCGCTCCTTTTTATCTGAAAGATTTCGCAAACATCGTTGATACCGTTAAAGAGAAAGAAAGCTATGCGCGTTTGAATGGAAAGAATGTGGTTACACTCAGCATCATCAAACGCTCTGGAGAAAACCTCATCAATGCATCCGAAAAGATCAATGCCATTGTCAAGGAGATGCAGCAGGATGTTTTTCCAAAAGACCTCAATGTCAATATCACAGGTGATCTTAGTATCAAAGCTGCTGCTGCATTCGACGAACTCGTGAACTCCATCATCATTGGATTCATACTTGTATTGATCATCTTGATGTTCTTCATGGGTGTAACAAATTCATTTTTTGTGGCATTGTCTGTTCCGCTGAGCATGTTCCTCGCATTCATATTTCTGCCAACGGCAGATTTCATCGTAGGATCCAATGTGACACTCAATTTTATTGTTTTGTTCGCACTCCTGTTTGGATTGGGAATTGTGGTAGACGACGCCATTGTTGTGATTGAAAATACCCACAGAATATTTTCCCGGGGCAAAGGAAAAATCTCTGCTGTAGATGCTGCCAAATATGCTGCAGGAGAGGTATTTGTTCCAGTATTGGCAGGTACGCTGACCACACTGGCACCGTTTGTGCCTCTTTTATTCTGGCCAGGCATCATCGGAAAATTCATGATTTACCTGCCAACCATGCTGATCTTTACGTTGACAGCATCCCTGATTGTGGCATACATCATGAACCCTGTATTTGCGGTGGATTTCATGGAACACGAAGCACATGAGAAACAAGCAAAATCATCTGTATTCAAAAAGCCCCTATTCCTCTTGTTCCTGATCATGGGTCTGCTTTTTGATCTGGCTGGTTACGGCGGAGATCAGTCCTCATTCAGATTCATAGGAAACATGTTGTTGTTCTTTGCAATTCTGATGGTATTGAACGCATATGTATTGACAGATGCCATTAACTTCTTCCAAAATAGATTGCTCCCGGGATTGATGAACAGGTATGAGGTATTGTTGCGATGGACAACCCAGGGATGGAGACCCGTAAAAATGCTGTTGGCAACTTTTGCCTTGCTCATTTTCTCCTTCTTCTTCTTTGGCATGAGAAATGTACCCATTGTACTTTTCCCTCAGGGAGATCCGAACACGATATACGTTTACATGAAACTTCCTGCTGGAACAGATGTGAAATACACTGATTCAATTACCCAATCACTCGAAAAGAAAATCAACCGGGTATTGGATATGGACAATGGCAAGAAAAACCCATTGGTAGAAAGTGTAATTGCGAATGTTGCTGTTGGAGCCAGTGATCCCAACAGTGGCGACAGAAGCACGCGTCCGGAACTGGGCAGAATTCAGATCAGTTTCGTTCCATTTGAAAAAAGAGAAGGTAAATCAACCACTCCATATTTAAATGCAGTAAGAGAAACCATCAAAGGGATTCCTTCGGCTGAGATCAGTGTTGCGCAAGAAAGCAATGGTCCACCCACCAAGAGTCCGGTTAACATTGAAGTTTCAGGCGAAAACTTTGAAGACCTCACCAGTACAGCCATCAAACTCAGAAATTATTTGAGTGATAAAAATATTCCCGGGGTGGAAGAATTGAAAATTGATGTGGACTTCAACAATCCGGAAATTGGATTGACGATTGACAGAGAAAGGGCCTTGATGCAAGGTATTTCTACAGCACAAGTGGGCTTGGAGATAAGAACAGCCTTGTTTGGAAAAGAAATATCCAAGTTGAAAATCGGAGAAGAAGAATACAAGATCACCGTTCGCAACGAAGCAACCCAGCGAAAAACATTGTCTGAGTTGCTGAATATGCGCATCACCTATAGAGATTTTACAACCGGCATGATCAAACAAGTACCGATCAGCTCAGTGGTGAAATCAGATATCAGCAACACCTACGGCAGCATCAAAAGAAGCAACCAAAAAAGGGTCATTACTATTTATTCAAATGTATTGACATCACAAGGATATACTCCACAAAGTGTGAATGCAGATATCAAAAAATACATAGACGCTTTCAATGACAAAGCGGAAGGTGTAGTTGTTGCACAAACAGGAGAAGAGGAACAATTGAGAGAGACAGCAGGCTTCCTCAGCAATGCACTTTTCATTGCAGTTGGATTTATTTTGCTGATCCTAATTTTACAATTTGGATCTTACAGCAGGACCATGATTGTATTGTCTGAAATCATGTTCAGCTTGATCGGTGTATTGTTAGGCTATGCAATTTTCCGTTCAACCTTTGCAGCTGTAACCAGCGGCATTGGAATTGTCGGATTATCGGGCATCGTTGTGAAAAATGGAATCCTGGTCATTGAATTTGCAGACGAACTCAGGTCCAGAGGAATGAAAACCAGAGAAGCAGTGATCGAAGCAGGTAAAACAAGGATTGTTCCGGTTTTGCTTACCGCACTTGCTGCGATCCTTGCTTTGATTCCGTTGGCGGTTGGTTTCAATATCAACTTCGTCACATTGTTTACAGATCTCAACCCGCATATCTTCTTTGGAGGTGACAACGTTGCGTTCTGGAAGCCGCTTTCGCTGACGATTATCTGGGGACTGATGTTCGCATTTTTCATGACTTTGTTGATTGTTCCTGCGATGTACCTCATTGCAGAAAGATTAAAACGTCCCATGCAACAGTTCTACAAAGGAAAATGGATATCAATCCTGGGATTGCTCGGACCATTGTTCTTTGTTTTCACCGCACTGATGTACCTGGTGAGAAAAATACAAGGGAAGAAAGTGTGGAATGGGAAAACAGTTAACGGATAACAGTTGACGGTTGACAGTTAACAGTTAACCGTCAACCGTTAACTATCAACTTTAAATAAAACTATAATTAGATGTCAAACTTTTCAAGCCGCTCCAACCACGAAATCGATTACAAGATCGTTGGAGAAGAAATGCAGTATGTTGAAATTGAATTGGACCCACAGGAAACAGCCATTGCAGAAGCAGGCAGTTTCATGATGATGGATGAGGGCATCCAAATGCAAACCATTTTCGGTGACGGTTCCAACCAAAATCAAGGCGTACTCGGAAAATTGTTCTCAGCCGGAAAGCGACTGCTGACGGGAGAAAGTCTGTTCATGACTGCGTTTACCAACATGGTGAACGGTAAAAAGAAAGTATCATTTGCATCACCCTATCCCGGAAAAATCATTCCATTGGATTTGCAACAACTCGATGGAAGAATCATTTGTCAGAAAGACTCCTTTCTCTGCGCAGCCAAGGGGGTTTCTGTTGGCATTGCATTCCAAAGAAAACTGGGAACCGGATTGTTCGGCGGTGAAGGATTCATCATGCAAAAACTGGAAGGTGATGGATTGGCTTTTGTGCATGCAGGCGGACACGTTTTCGAACGCTATCTCACCCCGGGTGAGGTGCTGAAAATAGATACCGGATGTCTGGTTGCGTTTTCACAAACAGTTGACTACGATATTGAATTTGTAGGCGGAATCAAGAATACAATATTCGGAGGAGAGGGACTCTTCTTTGCAACATTGAGGGGTCCGGGTAAGATTTGGATCCAAACCCTGCCCATCAGCAGATTGGCCAGCAGGATCATGTCTTATGGAACATTCAACAGAAAAGAGGAAGGAAGCATCTTGGGAGGTTTCGGCAATATGTTGGATGGTGATGGATATTGATTACAACGCAATTACTTAAAATAAAAATCCCACTCAGATGAGTGGGATTTTTTATTGATATTTTTCAATCGACTACTCTTTCCTTCCATAGAGATTGCCGAGCAGACGAAGGATTTCTACATACAACCAAACCATGGTTACCAGCAATCCAAATGCACAATACCATTCCATGTATTTGGGTGCCCCCATTGAAGCGCCCTGTTCGATGCGGTCGAAGTCAAGCAACAAACTCAATGCTGCAATGGCTGTGATGGCAATGGATATACCAATGCTCAACATACTGCCACCTTGGAGTCCCTGTACCTGTACACCAAAAAGAGAGAGCACAAAAGTGATCAGATAAAACAATGCAATACCGCCAATGGCTGCAAACATGATTGATTTGAAACGCTCTGTTACTCGTATGATTCTAAATGTATAAAGGACATACATGGCAATGGCAGTTCCAAATGTTAGGATAACAGCCTGCATCACGATGCCTGGAGCAACTTTGACAAATGCGTTGTTGTACATAGCTGAAATGGATCCAATGACCAGTCCCTCCAAGAGCGCATAGGCAGGAGCCAAGTATTGTGCCCATACGGGTTTGAACATAAGGATCAATGCAACGACCAATCCACCAATGGCACCACCCATGACATAGCCTTGAATACTGTTTCCTACAGCTGCCTCGTTCCATACGTAGAATGCAGTTGCCATGACCATGAGAAAAAGAAATCCAAACTTATTGAGTGTACCTCGGAAGGTCATGCTCCCTGATCCTGGGATGTTGATGACACGTCCGAATGATTTTTCCGAAAGAGTGGGATTACTTGAATTGAATAGAGCCATATTGGGTAATTTTGTAGTCTAAATTAATTAATTTCATCATAGTACATGAAACCCTTTCGTGTACTATGATGTTAAAGTTCAAACAAAAACCATGCCACAAAGGAAAGAAGAGCTCCTCAGTGATATCGTCATCAAGTTTGCAGGTGACAGTGGAGACGGTATGCAGCTGACGGGAAGTCAGTTTACCAACAATACCGCACTGTTGGGTATAGATCTGGCCACCTTCCCGGATTTCCCTGCCGAAATCAGGGCACCTCAGGGCACACTGCCGGGAGTGAGTGGTTATCAATTGAGGTTTTCAAGTGATGCCATTTATACACCAGGCGATCTCTGCGATGTTTTGGTTGCCATGAATGCTGCTGCGTTGAAAACCAATGTAAAATCCATCAAAAAAGGCGGAAAAATCATTGCAAATGTAGATGGATTTGATGCCAAAAATCTTCGCCTTGCCAATTACCCGGATGGTGTCAATCCTTTGGAAGATGATTCACTCGGGGGATTTGAAGTCATCAAAATGGATGTTACAAAAATGACCCGTGAGGCACTGAAAGACATCCAGATGGGAACCAAAGAAAAAGACCGTGCAAAAAACATGTTCGTATTGGGATTCCTTTACTGGATGTACAGCCGTGACATGGAGAGCACCCTCAATTTTCTGAAAGAAAAATTCGGAAAGAAAGATGAAATCCTGAATGCAAACCTGAAAGCTTTGCAAGCGGGATATAATTATGGTGATACAACCGAGACTTTCACAACCAGATACAAAGTTGAGAAAGCAAAAATGCAACCCGGAACCTATCGTTCCATCATGGGAAACCAGGCATTGGCAATGGGCTTGATCGCAGCATCTGAGAAAAGTGGATTGCCCATTTTTCTGGGTTCCTATCCCATCACTCCTGCTTCAGATATCTTACACGATCTGAGCAAGATGAAAAATTTTGGAGTGAAAACTTTTCAGGCCGAAGATGAAATTGCAGGCATCACCTCTGCCATCGGCGCCAGCTATGGAGGTGCGTTGGGTGTAACAACCACATCCGGACCGGGGATTGCGCTGAAAGGAGAAGCCATGGGATTGGCAGTGATGCTGGAAATTCCTTTGGTGATCATTGATGTGCAGAGAGGCGGACCATCAACGGGACTCCCAACAAAAACAGAACAGAGTGATTTGATGCAGGCATATTATGGAAGAAACGGTGAATGTCCCATGCCGGTCATTGCAGCTTCTACACCTAGCGATTGTTTCGATTCTATTTTTGAAGCAACCCGTATCGCATTGCAACACATGACTCCAGTGATGTATTTGAGTGATGGTTATATTGCAAATGGTGCCGAGCCTTGGAAATTTCCAAAGGCTGAAGATCTTCCAGAAATCAACGTACGTTTCAAAAAGGAGTTGGAAGAAGGCGAAGAAAAATTCTTGCCTTACAAGAGAGACGAAAAACTTGTTCGTCCATGGGCTGTCCCTGGTTCCAAAGGATTGGAACACAGGATTGGAGGCATTGAGAAACAGGACATCACAGGAAATGTGAGCTATGACCCGGAGAACCATCAGCACATGGTAAAAACAAGACAGGCCAAGGTTGATACTATTGCAAATTATATCCCAGAGCAAAAAATTGACAGCGGAGCCGACAAAGGCAAAGTATTGGTATTAGGATGGGGAAGCACTTTCGGTGCCATCAAAACTGCAGTGCAGGAATTGATCCATGAGGGACATGCAGTTTCACATGCTCATGTCAGATACCTTCGACCTTTCCCAAAGAACCTTGGTAACATACTTTCAAATTTTGATACCATATTGATACCTGAGATCAACAACGGCCAACTGATTAAAATCATCAGAGATGTTTATTTCGTTGATGCCAAAGGTTATAATAAAATAAAAGGGACTCCCATCACGAAAACAGAACTGATAGAAGAAATCAGAAAGTACCTATAATAAAAAACCGTTAACAGTTAACTGTTAACGGTTAACAAATGATGATTCATCATCAAATGATTCTCTCTACAATCTTACCAGTCGACTTCTCTTTCAAGATCAGCTTCTTGGTTCCAAAGTGAGTCATTTCTTCTTTGACCAGATAATGATCCTTGTCAAATTCTATCAAATGGCTGTCCTTGGTTACTCCCACCTTTCCTCTCCATTCATCCAACTTCACGGGTTCCCAAAGTTTTGATTTGGCACTTCTGTATGCAGCGTCCAGCACAGCATTCACCACATATCCATCATAAAACGTTTCTCTTGGCTGTGTTCCTTTTTCAAAGCAGGTAAACATTTCCGCAAACATGTGATTGTATCCAAGTTCGTTCAACTCATCTCCTACAGGGAACAACCAACCAGAATTTGATTCTGCCTTTTCTGCAACATAATCCGCTCCCTTGCCTGTGGTGAACATATCGAAACCGGTCCTCAAGAATCCGTTGATCCAAATGGTACCTTCGGTTCCCATCACTTCATCTCTCAAATCCAATCCACCTCTGAATGTCCAGCTTACTTCAAACTGAGCGATGGCTCCGTTCTCATATTTCACCAAGCCAATGGCATGATCCTCTGCATCGATGGGCTTCACTTGTGTATCTGCCCAGCACATCACCTCGACAGGTTTGATGTCCTTACCAATATAACTTCTGGTAATTTCCACGCAATGACAACCCAAATCCAAAATACATCCACCACCTGCTTGCTCAATGTCCCAGAACCAATCGCTGTGGGGACCAGGATGGGTTTCGCGTGACTTGGCCCAAAGGATTCTTCCCAATGCACCATTTCTCACGCTGTCATATGCTTTCAAAAATTTTGGAGTGTATACAAGATCTTCCAAATAACCGTTGAAAATACCGGCCTTCTCAACAGCATCCATCATGCGCTTTGCCTCTACAGCATTTCTGCCAAGTGGCTTCGTTGTGATGACAGCTTTTTTATGTTTGATACAGAGATTGACTGCTTCCTCATGAAGATTGTTGGGCAAAGAAATACAAACCATGTTTACATCAGGATGAGCAATAGACTCCTCCATTACGGTAGTATAATGATCACAACCATAATCAACCGCGAACTTTTTAGCCTGCTCTTCTCTTCTTGAATAAATGGAAACAATTCTGTCTTTGCTTCTGAGTCCTTGTATGGAATCAGCATAAAATCTTCCGATGAATCCGGAACCTAGCATTGCAATTTTCACCATATGTCGAGATTTAGTTTTTAGGGTTTAAGATGATTTTGCTGTTCTCGTATTGTCTTTGAAAAACAGGAGGAACAAAACTAATATAACTGCGGCAATACCAGCAGGTACCAGCCAAACATTTAGCCAGTTGGTAACTTCGTTCACCGTGTATTGATCTTTTACTTTCCCGGCAACAATAGAACCGATCAACATTCCGAGTCCATACGTTGCCAGCGAAATCAATCCCTGTGCCTGCGATTTGATCTTCTCCCCGGCTTTTGCATCGGTATAAATCATTCCGCTCACAAAAAAGAAGTCATAACAAACACCGTGCAGTAATATAGCTGCATAGAGCATCCATTCGCTGTTGGCCGGATTGCCATATCCGAAAAATGCAAAGCGGATGATCCAGGCAAGCAATCCCACAATCAGGATTTTCTTCACGCCCAATCTTGCATATGCCAATGGGAGAAGGAGCATGAACAACACCTCTGAAACCTGTCCGAGAGACATTTTATTTTCAATCTTGAAAGTAGAGGGATCAAGATTGGGAAAGGCCAACTTATATCCGTCTGTCAAAGATGGATTGGCCCAGGTATAATAAAAAGACAATGGAATACAAATCAGTACGGAAGAGAAAAAGAAAATCAGAAATGATTTGTCTTTGAAAAGCACAAATGCATCTTTTCCGATGATTTGTGAGAAGGTAGAAGGTCCGGTTGCAGTGGGTGGCGTCTTGGGCAGGAAGAATGACAGTATACCCAAGATCACAGCAGATACCATGGATATTTGAAAGATCATCACCTTATCACCCACGCCCATGAATCCGACCAGATTCACAACCGCAATCCAGGCAATGGTTCCAAACACACGAATGGCAGGGAATTCTTTTTCCGGGTTGCTCATGTTGCGCATGGAGATGGAACTTGTCAGAGAAATGGTAGGTGCAAACGTCAGGCAATAAAGCAACATCACCCAATAAAATGTATCAGGATCTTTGATATTGATCAGTACAAAAAGAATCGCAGCACCGACAAGGTTGAGCACTCCCAACACCTTCTGTGCCTGAAAAAATCGGTCAGCCAACATGCCCACAAAAAAGGGGGCAACGATCATGGCGATGGAAAATGCAGCATATGCATTTCCGACCTGATCACCTGTAGCATGCAACTGATCGGTCATGTATTTACTCATTTGTCCATACCACGCTCCCCATACAAAGAACTGCATGAACATCATCAAAGAAAGCTGAATGTTGATTTTAGATTTCATATGCAAGTTTGTGCTTCAAGATACTGAAAAAACTATTTTTTATCTCCTTTGTAGAGACATAGTTCCTGCAATCCGCATTGGCTGCACTTGGGACTCCTCGCGAGGCAGGTATATCTTCCATGCAGGATCAACCAATGATGTGCTTTGTGGATGAGCTCGTCCGGAATATTTTTGATCAGTTGCTTCTCAGCAGCAAGCGGTGTTTTGGCGTTTTTGGTGAGTCCCAATCGCGCTGAAACCCTGAAAACATGCGTATCCACTGCCATGTTGGGCTGCTTGTCAATCACAGAGGTGATGACATTCGCTGTTTTTCTGCCTACACCCGGTAACATTACCAGTTCCTCCACTGTCATCGGAACCTCTCCATTGAATTTTTCCAAAAGCATCTTGGCCATGCCAATCAGGTGCTTCGTTTTGTTATTGGGATATGAAATACTCCTGATCAAAGGAAACAATGTATCAAAATCAGTTGCTGCCAATGCAGTCGGATCAGGAAACTGCTGAAACAATTTCGGCGTGGTCAAGTTCACCCGCTTATCGGTGCACTGTGCAGACAAGATCACAGCAACCAATAACTGAAATGGATTGTCGTACATCAGCTCTGTTTCAGCTTCGGGAATTTGCTTGCTGAAGTAATCAATGATCAATTGGTAACGCTCCTTTAGCCTCATATAAATCGGCTTGGAAGTTACAACGAAAATGCATTAGCTGGCTGGAAGATGGCCCTCCTGGGCGTAAAACATGATCTTGTCTAAAGTAGACTGGAAAGGCGAAAAATGTCCGGTCGATAAATTGTGCAGTGTATATGTGTAGCTCTGGTAAATCTCCATCAAATAAGGATTGTCTTTCAAAAAATGTTCATAGTTGCCTGATTCCTCCTCAGAGAGTTCATGATAGAAATACCGCAGCATTTCTTGAATCATTACCTCGTTCATAATCAATCTTTTAGAAATTCGTTTTCAAAGGTATTCCTTACTATAACGGAGAAGCCATCCAATATATTGTGTGAATGTTTTGATCATTGCTCTTTGATCAAATAGAGATCTTCATTGTCCTTTTTCATCAGGTATTGCTCTCGTGCAACTTTTTCTTTCCAGGAAGGATTGGTCTTCATCATTTCAACATCTCTGCGCGTTTTTTCAATTTCCTCCAGATAATACTTTTTCTTTTGTTTCAATTCATTCAACTCTGATCGGTACTGCATATGAAGAAAAAGATTGTTGTGGTCGAAAAACAGCATCCAAACCATGAAAAACACAGAAACAACAATGTATTTATTCTTGAAAAATCGAACGAGTTTCATACCGGTAAAACAAAATTAGGAAAATTACCGCTGGCTAGGTAGGATGAGGTTAACTTTGTACACGCACCAGGTGGTGTCATCAACATGGAAAAATCAAATTTTGTAGATCAGATCAGGGTGTTTTGCAAAAGCGGACACGGCGGAGCGGGAAGCAAGCACTTTATGCGCACCAAATTCAATCCACAGGCTGGTCCGGATGGTGGTGATGGCGGCAGAGGCGGACACATCATTCTGAGAGGAAATAAAAACCTGTGGACACTCCTCCATCTGCGCTACTACAAAAATGTAGTGGCAGAAAACGGACAAGGGGGCAATAAAAACAACATGACGGGCAGGGATGGCAAAGACATTTTTATCGAAGTGCCGCTCGGGACTGTTGCAGTAGATGAAGAGTCGGGGCAAAAAGAAATAGAAATACTGGAAGACGGACAAGAATTTGTCTGGATAAAAGGTGGTAGAGGTGGACTCGGAAATAAAAACTTTGCCACTGCAACGCGACAAGCACCTGAATATGCACAACCAGGCGAACCTGGTATGGAAGGTTGGAAAATTTTAGAACTTAAAGTACTGGCAGATGTTGGATTGGTTGGATTTCCCAATGCCGGAAAATCAACATTGCTGTCAAGCATGACTGCAGCAAAACCAAAAATCGCAGATTATGCATTTACTACACTCACCCCACAACTGGGCATGGTGGAATACCGAGACGGCAGATCATTCTGTATAGCTGACCTGCCAGGCATCATTGAAGGCGCTGCAGAAGGCAAGGGTCTCGGTCACAGGTTTCTGCGACACATCGAAAGAAATCCTGTTCTGCTCTTCCTGATTCCCGCCGACAGCAAAGACCATAAGGAAGAATGGAACATCCTGCTCAACGAACTTGAACAATACAATCCTGAGCTGCTCGATAAAAAATTCATCATCGCCATCAGCAAGAGCGATATGCTGGATGATGAACTGAAACAGGCCATCAACAAAGAACTTCCATCCAATATCCCGCATGTGTTTATTTCTTCGGTTTCCAATACAGGTTTACAGGAATTGAAAGACCTGTTATGGAAAACCCTGAATCAGCAAGAGGGAACATGATTAAAAAACAACTGCAGCAACTGGCCATCGTAATACAATTGGGCAGAGCCTTCTTCCCGGGCATTTTGCTGATTGCGCTTGTGTATGTTTTCTTCACGGATTTTGTGCAGGGCAAAGACATTATTGTCACTGGACTTCAATCGCGTCAAACAGGATTTTTCTTTCTGGTGTCATTGCTTTTCTGGGTGCTGATTACATGGTATACATCAAGATTGATTGCATACAACCATGACAGACTCTTTCGCATTGCTAAAAAGGGGCTCCTCCATGCACCCAGGCTCTTGGGCTATACGTGTTTTACTGTTGTTTTTATGTCACTGATTTCATTGAACAGTGCATATGACAGATTTCTTACTCATTCGCTGATCTTCGTCTTGAATTTTGCACTCTACCTGCTGCTTCATGCAAGCATTCAACGACTCAACAACAGGGTCGATCCTTCGCTATTGATGAAGATCAGAATGGGCGTATGGATCATCCTTCTCTGCAGCATTGCCCAGATAGTCTACGTCAATTCTCTTTCTACCTACCTGGTATTATTGCCTGTCATGCAAATGGGATACCTATACCTGGTCATTACAAGAAGAAAAATCAGTACCGCCCATGGTAGAAATAAAGGAATGCCCGCCAATAAACAGCTTGAAAAAATAAATAAACGTTATGAAGCCCTGATCATATGGATCTTCACAGATCCAACCAAAGAAAAAGAATCGCTGAACAAGGCATTGACACTTCAAACAGAAAAAAATATTTTTCTGCTCTTTCTTTCTTTTTCAATATTCACCTTGCTGATATATTTCAATTTCATTTTCAATATTTCATTTGCAAGGTTTATCAGTCCCCTGCCCATCATCCTGATCTCCTTTGCTGTACTGTTGGGTGCAGGGAACATGCTGTCACTTTTCTCAATCAAATTGCAGATCAATTTCCACTTTCTGTTCTTGCTCTCTTTGATCTTCATTGGGTATTTTGTAGAGACACATTATGTGTCATTGCAAACAGTCAACAGCAATGCCATCCATCATGCAAGACCAACACTGAGAGAAAAATTCAATGCATGGTTTGACAATCTTTCACTGTCATCAGAAAAAACCCATACTGAAGAAATCCCCGTATATTTTATCATAGCAGATGGAGGAGCATCGAGGTCAGCCTATTGGACAGCATCTGTGTTGTCAGTGCTTGATGCAAGATCAAATGGCAAGTTCACAAAGCACCTGTTCTGTCTCTCTGGAGCTTCAGGTGGAAGTTTTGGCAACATGGTTTTCTATGGAAGCATGCGTCAAAAGGATGCAAACAAACTTGTACCCATTCAAGCTTACTTGTCAACTGACTTTTTGAGTTTTCCTCTGGCAAGGTTATTGGGACCCGATTTGGTGATTCCGTTTTTACCCGGACTCAAATCTGCTGATCGTGCAAATGCGTTGGAAAAATCGATGGAAACAACATCTGATGATGATTCCATCAGTGCTTTCATGCGAAAAGACCTCTCTGCGATCATGCCGTCAGATGATGCGACATTCAATCCCGTCATCGCCATCAATACAACCAGCATGCAGGATGGAGCACCGGGTTATATCAGCAACATACAATTGAAGAATGAGTTGTCAGGAAAGAGAATTGATGTCATCGACCAACTTGGCAAAAGTGAAACCATGAAACTTTCTACAGCAGTTGTGTTGGGGGCAAGATTTCCTTATTTCAGTCCCGCAGGCCGCATCAACAACCAATACTTTGTAGATGGAGGATATTTCGACAATTCAGGAGGAGGTATTGTACATGAGATGATTTTGGATCTCCATGCGATGATAGAAGACACCCTCCGCTCAAATCCCGATCATCCATTCAAAAATATCAGGTTTCATGTCATACACATCAGCAACCAGGCTGAAGGGAAAAATCGAATCAAAAAAATACATCCCCTTGTCAACGATCTGGCCGCACCGATCAAAACCATCATGGGATCCTATGAACGTCAGACCGATTTTAACAACATCAGACTCAGCAAATACCTATCAGAATTGTATAAAGATGAAACAACCTTTCACTCGATAAACCTATATAAGAAAGGAGAATCAGACATTTTTCCAATGAATTGGTCGATCTCGGCACAAACACTCGAAAAAATAAATCAACGTCTTCATGAACATGAAAATCTTGATAGCCTGACAAAAATGATGATGCGGCACTAAAGCAATTCCCAGCTCATGCCTCCATCTTTCTCATCTTTCAACTGAATACCTGCGGCCAACAATTGATTTCTGATTTTATCGGAGGTTGCAAAATCTTTTCTGGAGCGCGCATCTTTTCTGATATCGCCTATTAGATGAAGGACGGCAGCCAACTTGTCGTCATCTCTCTTGGACTCATCTGTGAGTCCGAATATATCGATCAAATACACATTGAACTGCTCTTGCATCAGCTTCAATGCATTGGAAGAAAGCGACGATAACTGTATTTTACCATCTTTGATCGAGTTGATCATAGGAACCAATTCAAACAATCCTGCCATCACCTTGGCTGTATTCAAATCATCGTTCATGTCTTGTTGGAGTCCACCGAGAATTTCCAACACCTTTGCATCCAAATGCTTATCAGCCGCATCATGATTCAATTGCGAAAAATCCATCTTGCGCAAATAGGAAAAAGCTTCCCACATCCTTTTCAACCCTTTTTCAGCTGCCTGCAGGGCCTCATTGCTGAAATCGAGTGTGCTCCTGTAATGGGTTTGTAAAATGAAGAAGCGGACTGTCATTGGAGAATAACCCTGGGTGAGGATTTCATGACTGCCCGAGAAGAGTTCACTCAACTTGATCACATTGTTGTAACTCTTTCCCATCTTTTTTCCGTTGATGGTAATCATGTTGTTGTGCAACCAGAACCTTGCAGGAATTTTGTGATTACAAACTGCACTCTGTGCAATTTCACATTCATGGTGTGGAAATTGGAGATCCATTCCTCCTCCATGAATATCAAATTCCTCACCCAGGTATTTGGTGCTCATGGCAGAACATTCAATATGCCAGCCGGGAAATCCGATACCCCATGGGCTTTGCCAGCGCATGATGTGTTCAGGTGCTGCATTTTTCCAAAGTGCGAAATCAATTTTATTTCTCTTCTCATCCTGTGACTCCAATGCACGGGTTGTTTCCAATTGCTCATCCAATACCCTGCCACTCAATATGCCATACTGCATGCCTTTCGCTCCAAAATCCTTGTGGTATTTATCAACATCAAAATAAACTGATCCGTTGACGACATATGCATATCCATCTTGGATGATTTTTTCAATCATCACAATTTGCTCAACTATATGGCCTGTTGCAGTTGGCTCAATGCTGGGTTCCAAATTATTGAATGCGCGCATGGCCCAATGAAAGAGATTGGTATACTTCTGCACCAATTCCATTGGTTCGAGTTTTTCCAATACGGCTTTTTTGGAAATTTTGTCCTCGCTTTCTCTCCCCTCTTCTTCAAAGTGCCCTGCATCTGTAATGTTTCTGACATACCGTACTTGATAACCCAAATGCTTCAAATAGCGGTATACGATGTCAAATGTGATAAATGGCCTTGCGTGTCCTAAGTGACTTTCCCCACTGACAGTAGGTCCGCATACGTACATGCCCACTTTACCAGGTATAATGGATGCAAACGGTTCTTTTTGACGGGTGAGGGAATTGTAAAATTGCAATGTCGACATAGGAATCAATATGGATGCAAAGATATATATTGATTGTCAGAAGCCTTCATTGTTGGGGAATTGGATATCAGCCAATAGAAAAAAGTGGTCTGAAATCCCCGCTCCTCCCCGTTTGAATTGAATGGTACTGAATGTTGCCGGATGAAAAATATAATCGATGCGTAGGGTGGGAATGGTCTTCAAGAGGAAAGAAAAAGAACTTGTAAACGTAGAGCCTAAAAAAAACCCTTTTTCAAGAAAAGCATCTTTGCGTTGTGCTCTAACGGATTTGTAAGCATATGACCCTGGAACATCATTCAGATCTCCAGCAACAATCGTGGGATGTGGAGATTCTTCCAAGATCTGGGACAAAAAATCAGCCTGTGCTCCGTGGGTTTCAAAAGTTTTTTTCATTTTTTTGATGAGATACTTCGACTCCCTTACATCCTCTCTGTCATTTTTTACAGTTCCCAATATCTTGTACTCTCTGTTGCCAAAACCAAATGATTGCAGATGAATGGAATATACCCTGACAGTATCTTTCCCTTTGACAATGTCAGCATAAACCGTTGCCTCTGTATTGTCAGCATCCTGATGCTGGAAAGGAACTGTTCCACCACGGATGATTGGATATTTGGAGAATATGGCTGTGCCGCTGTATTGATTGGATTGAAAAATATCTGAACCATCAAACTGATGAAAGGCATATTGAAACTTTTTTTTCAATGCCTGAAACGGATTTTTTTCTTTTTGATCAGGAAGTGAAATGAATTCCTGGAAGCAGATTACATCAGGTTCATAGGAAGAAATGGCTTCAAATACTTTTGCGATTTGATCATGGTTAACAGGCTTGAAACTGCTTTCGTTATAAGGAATGAAATGCCTGATGTTCCAACTCATCAAACGCAGGACCTCAGGCGACTTTTCTTTTTTGAACACCTCAGGTTGGTGCAACGCAAAATTGAATTGAAAGCTGTATAAACAAAGAGCAAGTGAAAGCAAAGGATAAATGAAAAAGATTGAGCGTTTAAAAACCCAATACAGCAAGAGCAAAAAAACGATGACAAAAGTGTAAGGGAACAAGAGACTGAGAAATCCCATGAACCAGAACTGTTTGGGATGAACAAAAGGCGCAGAAGCACAGAGCAGCATAAATACCATGAGCACCCAGCTGAGGAATTTCATGAAAATGGCAGTGCGACCGGAACTTTTGGATTTCATGGAGTGTCAAAGATCTTTTTTACTGGCCTGTTGCAAAAAAGCTTTCTCTTCATCCGTCAGCTGATCATACCCAAATTGATTGATTTTGTCCAGCAACTCATCCACTCTTTTTTGGGTAAGATTGGGTTTTTTGACAAATGGCTTTCGGCCGGATGAATCATAAAAGGAATGTTGCCTTGATGTTTTTTGTTTCTTTTTTCCGGGAGAAAAGAAATGAATGACTTGATTGTAAAAGGAAATCATCCACGAGCCTGGGTCCATTCCTTGTTGAAGCATTCTTACGTAGGCAAATCCAACGATCAATCCGGTTACCTGAGGAATGATGGCCAAGTACCCCTGTGCAGTACTGATGTTCAACAGAACATATACCAGGGAAATGATCCACAATGGAATGCCTCCGCCTACCATTGGAAATATTCGATACTTTGGTGACAGCGTTGTTGCCGCGCTTGCCAGTCCGAGGATGCCGGGAATCACCCCCGAAAAAAAAGAGTAGGCTGCTGCTTCTCGTTGAAATATCTGTACAGACAAAATGAATGCGCATCCTGCAATGAAACTGCTGTATATATATGTCGGGAATATTTTATCACCTCCCACCAAATCCTGAATCAGATAGCCAAACATCCAAGTCCAAATCAAATTGCCAATCACTACAATCAGCTTTACCTCGGAGAATTGCATGGTGATGAAAGTCCACGGTCTTGATAAAAATGTTGACGGATCAGCAGACAAAATAGACCAATAGTAAATATTGCGATAAAAAGCTTCTGGATCCATTCTTGAAAAAGTGTAGATACTCTTGATAAAATTGAGGGCAATGAAAAACATTGCCTGCACAATGATCATCATCAGCAATGGATTGCTTGAATCCCACTTGGTTGAAGGTGTGTAATATCTTGACCCTGTTGCCATATCAATAAAAATGTCTTCGGTTGTTTCTGTTCCAAAT
>VFQT010001051.1_pt1 | contig 35855 bp, 31 predicted proteins | sample 3512381 | NCBI WGS metagenome assembly VFQT01 (sample SAMN10412376, study PRJNA504923) | tailings metagenome | isolation source: Relicate 2 Philex TSF3 active mining site | place: Philippines: Tuba, Benguet | collected 2017-08-29 | reverse complement strand
TCGAATCCAATCCACGGTTATGGGATGAAGATGACGAGAACCCTGTCAATGTGAAGTAAAGGCACTGGGATGAATGTCCTAGTGTCTTTTGTTAACTCCAGCCATATCATGAGGCGAATAGGAGTGAATTCATGAAAATAAAAACATTGTCGCTATATTTGCTTGTTTGTCTCGTTGTTCTTTCCGCTTGCGCCCCTGCGGCGACCGCAGAACCGGCAGCCTCCACGTCCGTGCCAGCTGCGACAGAGAAACCGAACGTCCCTGCAACTTCTGTCCCGCCCACGGCAACGTCATCTGCCACCGAAGAACCGACCGTACCTGAGTCTTATCCGCTTTCCACAAGAACAGACATCGCAGATGTGGATGCGGTCCTTGCGGCTGTGGAGAGCGGCGATGCCCAGTCCTTGCGCGATCTGGTCCGTTTTACGTTGCTTGGTTGTACAAAAGCGGATGGGATGGGCGGTCCGCCGAAATGCCGGGAAGGTGAAGCGGAAGGCACACTGGTCAATGTGCTGCCGTTCCTTGGACCTGAGGGCAGCTTCATGCACGAATCGGATATGTTGAATTTCATTCCCATGCAGGCTCTTGGAATTTATGCAGTCTATTCCGTATCCGACTCCGCTTATGCTGAAGAGGCATATCCGGCAGGGGAATACGCTGTGATGTTCACCACTGCAGAAGACCAGGTATTTATCGTCTATCAAATTCGAGCAGGGATCGTGCGGGTTGACACCGTGTTTTCGTCATCAACACGGGACGCAGTCATTCAACGCGATGCATCGGAATTGATCCTTGCACCGAAATAAGAAACGAGAGAATACTGGGATGTTCATCTAATATGGACGGGTTGTTTCAGAGCCTCCCAGCCAGCCAATCTTTTATTCGCTTCATCATACACGCGCCACTTCAGGCATTTCAAACTGGATGCAAAGGTCAACGGTTTGATATGAAAGATGGGATTCTCTTTATAGGCCTTCGCAAGGTTGTAATTGGGGATCTTCGCGCCCAGATGGTGGATGTGATGGAAACCGATGTTCCCGCTGAACCACTGCAAGATGGCAGGCAGTTTATAAAAGGAACTGCCTTGCAAGCTGGCTTTGAAGTAATTCCACTGGCTGTGGCGCTCCCAATACACCCCCTCGAAATTATGCTGAACATAGAACAACCATACCCCCGCACCTGTTCCAAAGAAGAGCACCAGTAACTGCGTGATCAAGTAGGCCTTCCACCCGAAGGCAAACCCCATCACTGGAATGATGATCGCCAGGGCAAGATTGGTCCACCACACGCTGGCGATCTCGCGTTTGCCCTGCCTGGGTGGGATCCGCTCACCGATGACGAAGACCAGGGTCGGTCCGATCAGGAACATGGCAAAGGGATTGCGCATTACGCGATAACCCAATCTCTTCCACCAGGGTGAGGCGAGATATTCCTGCACTGTCATCGTGTACACATCGCCCACACCGCGCCGATCCAGGTCACCGCTGGTGGCATGGTGGATGGCGTGCTCATGTTTCCAGCGTTGGTAGGGGGTAAATGCTAAAAGCCCGGTAAACACCCCTACGATGTCGTTCGCCCGCTGTGATCTAAAGAAGGAACCGTGTCCACAGTCGTGGAAGATGATAAAGGTTCGGACCATGAATCCCGCCGTGAGGATCGAAAGAGGCAGGGTCAACCAAAGAGAAACATCCACGCTGCGCATTGTGAAATAGAACAACGCGAAGAATGGGATCAATGTATTGATGAGTTGCCAGATGCTTAGACGCAGGTCAGGTATGGAATAAGCAGAAACGATCTTCTGCCAGGAGACTTTCCCCCCTAAGTCAGTTGTTACGTTCATTGGAACTCCTTCCTATTTCATTGTACAGCGCGCGTTATTGCGCAATATTAAAAGCAGAAAAGTACATCTCAAAAGGGTGATATGTGAAGTGGCATGCAGGTGAGGAACGGCACTTACTGCCAACACCCACCCATGCTATCGTCAATTTGCACGCATCCTTTTGCAAGGAGGGTCTATGTTTCGCGATTTTGAAGAAGCGCAAAAATTCGTAGCTGAGCAAGGCATCCAAACCATCGACCTCAAGTTCTGCGACCTATGGGGGCGCTGGCATCACCTTACCATTCCCGCCAGTCAATTCGAGCCAAAATTAATGGAAGAAGGGATCGGCTTCGACGGTTCCTCCGTTGGATTGAAATCTGTCAAAGCCGGAGACATGGTTCTCGTCCCAGACTTGAACGCCTCTTTCCTCGACCCGTTCTGGGAGACGCCAACCCTGAGTTTTATCTGCCGCACACTTGAAGCCGACACCCTCGAGATCTTCACCAACGATCCGCGCAATATCGCCATCCGCGCCGAAGAATATATGCGCTCAACTGGCATTGCCGATCAAAGCCGCTGGGGACCTGAGTTCGAGTTCTATATCTTTGATCGTGTCAGCTTCGAGAATGGAGTCAACCGTTCTGGCTACACCATCGAAAGCGCCGAAGCCGATTGGAACAGCCACGCGGGCGGGCACGGACATTACATCCCCTTGCATGGCGGTTATCATGCCATTCCACCGAAAGACCAGTTATACAAGGTCCGTACCCGTATGATGGCGCATTTGGAAAAGCTGGGGGTACCCGTCAAATATCATCACCACGAGGTGGGCGGACCCGGTCAGTGCGAGATCGAAACGCCCATGATGGGTCTGCTGCAAGCCGGTGATGCGACCATGATCATCAAATACATCACCAAGATGACCGCGCACGAGAATGGTCAGACCGCCACCTTCATGCCCAAACCGCTCTTCGGTGAAGCAGGCAGCGGCATGCACTTTCATCAACATCTGTTCAAAGAAAAACAGAACGCCTTCTACGACCCGAATGGCTACGGCTGCTTAAGCAAAACAGGTTTGTATTACATCGGCGGCTTGCTCAAACATGGTCCAGCTTTGCTCGCCCTTACGAACCCATCTACCAATTCTTATCGCCGCCTGGTGCCCGGTTATGAAGCGCCTGTCAACGCCTTTTTCTCACTTGGCAATCGTAGTGCCGCGGTGCGCATTCCGAAATACGCCACTCAACCCGAAACCGCCCGAATGGAATTCCGTCCGCCCGATGCGACCGGCAACGTGTATCTCATGCTTGCCGCGCAATTAATGGCAGGGTTGGATGGGATCCAGAATCAGATCGACCCGACAGAAGCAGGCTTCGGTCCGTTCGATGCGAACATCTTCTCATGGACCGACGAGCAGCGCGCCAGGATCAAGCCGTTACCTGCATCCCTCAATGAAGCTTTATCTGCCCTTGAAGCCGATCATGCCTTTCTCACTGCGGGGGAGGTCTTTAGCGAAGAGATGCTCCAACAATGGGTCGATTACAAACGACAAAGTGAATACTTCGCTGTTCGCAACCGTCCGCATCCATTCGAAATGAGCTTGTACTTCGATGTATAGTTCAACAAAAAAGAACTCACCTGTGAAGGTGAGTTCTTTTTTGTTTATTTCCTTGCCCTGGCGGGGAACCAACGCCGCAAAGCTTTGATGCGAAAGAGGATTGCGATCACTACAAGCAATCCTCCCAAGACCAGGATCATGAACGGCAATACCGAGAACATGGCATCTGAGACAATGCCATACTTCAGGAAGATATCTGCCAGGTCTACGCCAAGGTCTGCCTGCCAGATGAAGAGGAACGACACAACACCGATCCCCAAAAAGAGAAGGAGCGGCGAAGAAAAAAGTCCGCGCCGTTCGGTGAGGGCTTGCACCATGAAATAAAGAAGCCAGCCAGAAAGCACCATGCAAAGCAATTGAAAGAAGATGATCTGAAGCACCCGCATGGTTTCGTACTCCACGATCAAACGGATGTTGAGGTTCGTCAGCTCCAGCATGTATGAGAAGAAGGAGCCAAGGTTCAACATGCCCATGATGATCAGAAAATCCACTAACACGATGACGATGTTGGGCATGGCGGCTTGTCCGCTGCTGGTGGGGCGGACGCCCAACGCCTTGAGCATCTTCTCGGGTTGAGGCAAAAGCTGGGCGATCGCTTCGAGGTTGCGCACTCCCTTGCGGAAGTCGATCCACTGCATCTTTGAAAGTTTTTCCGGCAGTTTCACCCGTTGAATGAGAATGGGATAGACCACCTGTGTTTCGGGGTCTGCCTCTGTATCCATTTTGAAGCGGGAGAGCAGTACCAACACTTCTTCAGCAGAAGCGATCCCTTCTGCCAGGCTGTGCCCATATTTTTTTAGTTCGGCTGCAAGGTCATGCGCAATGATGGCATCTTGCGGGGCATGGTCTATGTAATAGCGCACGGTCTTGGGCTGCAAAATATTGGGGTGATAGATGTTGGCAAATTTCGGAATGCTTGCCTCGGGTCTGCCCCAACGCTGCATGGCGGGTGAACGCAATAGTAGCAGCAACACAATGGAATTAATGGGGATCAGAAAGATCTGCAGGTAAAGCGTGAGCAGACCCAAATTGTAGAGCGAGAACATGTTGGTGTAATCAAAATCTGCTTCCCCGGTAAAGCCGAACTCCATTGCCAAACCCAGGCTGAAGAAAAGCGCCACAGTTAAGGTCCACAAGGCGGTTTGCGCCTGTGAAAGATTGAAGTTGCGTTTGAAGATGCGTACCGGCAGCGGGATCAATACCCAGGGGATCAGCACCGTCCAAAACGCGAAGATGGAATAGATGGCGGTAATGATGCTGAAAACGCTGGCAGCCCAAACCACAGCAGGCGCTTTGAACCCCGATTGCGGTGCCGGGGTTTCCGGCGGGGTGGGTGCTTCAATGCGTTGAAGCAGTTTTTTTACTGCGGGCGCAAAAGCACCTCGAAAATCCACCCATTCGAGCCCTGCCAGTTCCGGCGGCAGCGGCACAGCTTGAAAGACCAATAATATAATGCGCTTCTTGTTCTCAAGAAAATGCCGCCATTCTATTTCCACACTGCGTGATGAAGCCGACTCAGGAGAAACCACCAGAAGAAGCAAGTCTGCTTCTTGAAGCCCTTTCTCGATCTGCTCCGCCCATGGGCGCCCTGGCACAAGGTTGAGGTAATCCATCCATAAATTGAAACCTTGTTTTTGCAACTTGTGAGCAAGGTCATCTACAAAACCAATACATTGCCGCGAATAACTTATAAAGAGGTTGGGCATGGAATAAGTCTCCGCATAAATTATAAGCAAATTACCCCCGAATTTATATGGGAAACATCTCGCAATGATGGACGTTGTGATGTAGAGCGAAAGCCTTACCCGGGCGATGGAGCGTGCATCAATTCATCTGCCTCTGCGATAAAACGTTGATACTCATCCAGTGCGGAGGATTGGGTGAAACGCCGTATTTCATTGATGGATTCAAGATGATCATAAAGCGTGTTGACAACGTTTTGATCCAACCGATTCTGCGAAACAGCTTCGGACAAAACGCCGAACGCCTCTTTCCCGCTCATGCCTGTTCGGTAGGGGCGATCTTCGGTCAACGCTGTGAAGATGTCTGCCACTGAGACGATCCGCGACCCCAGCGGAAGTTCATTCTCCACCAGGTGGAATGGATAGCCATGTCCATCCATGCGTTCGTGATGGTAAGCGCCCCAAATGCGGATCAGGTCTAACACTTTGAGCGGTTCCAACAAATGGAAGGTGTAATAGGTATGCCGCCGGATCACGGCATACTCTTCTTTGGTCAGTTTGCCTGGCTTCTCCAATATCTCTGCGGGCACAGCCAGCTTGCCGAGGTCATGCAGCAGACCAGCAAGGTGGATCATGCGTTGGTCGGCGGGGGAAAAGCCGCAGTGGGCAGAGAGAGCTTGGGCAACTGCGGCAACTCCGGCAGAGTGTGAGGCGGTGAACTGCGAGCGGAAGTCTATGATGCGGCGGAAGAGATTCGTCAGCCCGAGGAAATCATCCTCGCTGATCTTCAGATCTTTCCATTTCATGCGGCGGTCTAACACGTTAAGATGCTGTAGATAGACCGCATCCAACCAGAATGCTTCTTTTTCGGCAAGGGCTTCGAATGCCTGCACTTGCTCAGGGATAAATCGGTCGCCTGTCTGTGCACGCACTTTTTCGAGAATGGCATCCACTTGTTCCAGAATGTCTTTGTTGACATCAAGCAGCACGGCGATCCGGTCTGCAAGCTGCAGAAGGTGACTGGCTCGCGGCACGTGTACGCCATCGAATACGGCGCCTTCTCCGTGCTTCCATGGCACATGATGAAAGCGGACAATATCGGCAGAGGCTTGGAACGGCGGGAATGTTTTGAGAAGCAGATAGCCCATCACGGCATGGCCATATGGGTCTTGATATTCGAAGTCGAGCGCAACCAGGCGGTCTTTGCGAGTGAGCCCGCCGACATCATGCAAAGCGGCGGCGATCACCAGGTCATGCAGTTCCTGCTCAGGAAGTTTCATTTGCATTCCCAAGCCATAGGCGATCTGCGCTGTCCGTTTGTGGTGGTCTGCCACCAGCGGGCTGACAAGGTCGACTGCCTGTGAAAGGCATAGCACAAGATCGAAAACAGGTATGACAAGCGGGGTTTTAGATGCCATGATATTTTCCTTGCTCAATATCATTATGGCTTAAAAGCGGGTCAAAACAAATACAGGTTTTCTGGTAGTGGGAATTAACCTTCGTTGTCGCGCATGTAGCCCAATGTGGTTTGTAATGTCTGATGTGCCCAAGCGGCGGCACGGCTCACATCGGAATGCGGGTCTTGCGCGGTCTGCTCGAGCGGAGTCAACGCTGAGGGGTCGGTGTACCAGACCAGGCTTAAGGAAGAGGCGATGCGTATGAGAGCAGAGTCCGCTTTGAGGAGGTCGATCAGCAATTTGACACGTTCCACTTTCGCGTCGCGCGCGTCGGCGAACATGGCGCCCATGCCCCAGGTCTGCCCGGCGATCTTTTCGATGGCGTCCGGCGGAAGGTTGAACTGCGAGCCCACCTCGCGGATCTGGGTTTCCATGTTGGCAAGCATGGTATTCAAGTCTGCCACTTGTTGGTTGTTGAGAATGCTCATGCCTTCGGCAAGCCCTAACACTGCGCCGCCCATGTTCAAGTTGAACTTATCACTTACAGGGAATGCGCTTGCGATCATCGGCTTGATACCGCTCATGGTTTGTATCGCGTCTGTGATGGCGCGATACAACATGGTGTGCTGCCCATATAGCGCGGTTTCGGTCAGCATATCGAGCAGTTGTGGCAGCACTTGCAGGGCTTTGAGTTCTCCGAGCGCTTGAATGATCGAGACTTGCGTCATCATGTCGCTCGTTGGCAATTGAGCAAGCAACGCTTCTGCGGCGTTGGCATCTCCCGATGCACCCAAAGCCTGAATGACTTTGCTTTTCATGTACACATCGGAGCTATTGATATGCGGCAAGAGCAGCCCGATCAATCCTTCTGCTTTGGCGGCGATGAGTAGATCGATCATGTATGGGTTGGGGCTTTGTTTGAAGGCTTCGACCAGTTGCGGCGCGGCTTTGCGCCCGTATTTCTTCAGCGCTCCCAAGGCGGCTGCGCCCACATGCAATTTGTCTTTGCGAAGAAAGGCTTCGAGCAGCACAGGGATGGAGGATGGGTCTTTGATGCGCCCCAGCCCCACTGCCGCCCGTTCGCGGACCGTTGCCACGCGGTCTTGCAGCGCTTCTGTCAACGGGACGAGGGCTTCTGGTGATTTGAGCGCTCCCAACGCCTGAGCCGCATTCCGCCGCACCTTCCAATCGGGGTCTTTTAGATCGGGGATGAGCAATGCCGCCGCACGCGGGTCTTTGCTCTGACCGAGCAAGCGTGCTGCATCACAGCGCTTGGTCCAATCGGAGCCATGCAAGTCAGCGGCTAAGGTTTCAAATGGGATGGTCTCATTGGGCATGGAGAACTCCTATCAATAAAAAGCGATTATGCCATACGATTTTTTAGAAACAGATTGCAAGTTGAAAAAACAGTCCTACAGTGGGGGCTGATTTTTTTTAGGAGATATGTAATTTTGTGTTGGGACGCTGATGAACGCTGAAAACGCTGATTAGGTTTGATCTTTAAATAATCTGCGTTTTTTTGCGTCTAAAAATAAACACACCCTGGAAATACCGAGGTGTGTCCTTTGAGCGAATTTTTACTGCAAGGGGATATTGAACGTGGTCACGCTGCCGTTGACGTTCACTTCATACGTCCCTTCGGGCAGGTTGACGGTGTTCAACGGCAGTTCCAGGCGGATCTTCAACGGGTCGTTGTTGCATTCGGTCTGTGCCGGGAGTTCAGCGATTAGACGTACGAAGAGGGCATTTCCATCGCGTTTGACCTGCACTTCACCGAGCTGACCACAACTCTTGGGCAATTCTGCCATCACCACCGCATGGACCGGGATGGGCGAACCCACACCAACCACGATGCTCACTTCGCTGACGGCGACATCATCCATGTAGTTGGGCATTTCGCCGGTGCGCAGATCCCCCGTAGATTCACTATCGGTCACTGAGAACGGTGCGCGGACTCCGTTCACATCCACTTCGTATTCGCCCACGGGCAGGTCCGCGATGTTGAGCGGGACGGTCACACGCTGAGGCAGGGTATCTTGTACACAACCTTCAGCATCTGCAGCAAGCGTGCCCAAGGTGATGAAGAAGACTGCACCATCTTGAATCGTGCGGACGTGTTCAAGTTGGGCACAAGTATCCGGCAAGTTGTAATTGATCACTGCATTGGCAACGATGGCATTTTCCGGTCCGATCTCAACGGTGACATCTACAACGTCAACAGGTTGGTATCCGGTCGTGTCTGCACCGCCCACTGAGGCAGGTTCACCTTCTTCTACAACGGCGGGTTGGGTTTCCACAACAGGTTCAAGCGGTTCACCCGATGAACTTGTGATGATAGGCGAACAAGCGCTCAATGCCAAAATCGCCATCAAGGACAATAAAGTTAAGATTTTGGTGTATTTCAACATAGGTAAATCTCCTTTTTCTAAGCCCACATTGGACGGAGATCCCTTGCGAAATGTTCCCAACAAAACATGTAAATCCATTTCCCACTCTCCCAATTCCTAATTTACTAATTTACAATTCATGTATGCCCTCCACTTTACCCATCCTTCGTGCGCGCAGAGAGCGCAGACTTGAAAAACAAAAACGGAACGAGAATCGTTCACGCGGCACGATTCTGAGTTTGGGTCTCATCCTTTCGCTTGTGCTTGGCTCGCTCATCATTCTCGGCGCATTCGCCTATTCGGATGTGACGCGCGACCTGCCTTCCACCGAGATCCTTCCACGCCTGCTCAACCTGCCCGATGGACTCCTGCTGCAACCTACTCGCGTTTATGATCGCACAGGTCTGCAGCTGCTGGCTACCTTTGCACCAAGTGAATCGCCGCGTCGCTATATTCCCATCAGCGAACAGAACGCGCAGCATGTTCCCGCTGAAATGGTCAACGCGCTCATTGCTGTTGCCGACCCAAGTTTTAACGATCATTCTGGTTATTCACTTGAAGGCTTCGACAATTACGACCTTCATCCCACCCTTGCACAAAAACTGGTCAGTGCGCTCATGTTGTATAACGAGCCGCCCACGTTAAAACGCGCCATCCGCGAACGCTTGCTTGCGGTGCAAATCACATCGCAGTTCGGTCGCACACAGATCATGGAGTGGTATCTCAACAGTGCCGATTTCGGCAATTATGCTTATGGCATCGAAGCTGCCTCTCAACTTTATTTCGGTAAATCAGCCGATGAACTGACTCTCGCCGAGTCCGCAATCCTGGCGGCGACCAGTGAAACGCCCGCGCTCAATCCGCATGACGCGCCGCAAGTTGCCATTCAACGCGGGCGCGAAATTTTATATGTGATGAACGACCTCGGACTTGTGACGACCGAAGAAGTGACCCCTGCGCTGGCAGAGACTCCGCCCTTCGCAGAAGCGCCTCAACCTTCCGCGGAAGTTGCTCCAGCGTTTCTGAATTTACTCCTCGCCCAGATCGACTCTCAAATTCCGCGTGACCGCATCGAACGCGGCGGCATTACCGTCATCTCCACTTTAGATTATGGCTTGCAAAAGAATGCCGCTTGCGTAACAGAACTATACGCGCTCCGTCTTGCGAACCTGCCCGAAACCGAAATAGACTGTGACGCTGCTCGTCTGCTTCCATCCCTGCCGCCCGATGCCATCTACGTGGATTCATCTGCCAGTGCCGTCATCCTTGACCCAAACACGGGACAGGTCCTCGCGATGGCGGGGGAGACAAATCAAGGCGTGGAAACACCTTTGGTCAGTGCGCACCCAGCCGGGTCTGGATTTGATGCGTTTGTCTATCTCACAGGTTTCACTCGTGGTTTGAGTCCAGCCACACTCACGTGGGATATTCCGCTTGATGATGTCAACCCGAATTTCGATGGTAATTATCACGGCGCGATGCGTTTGCGAATTGCATTGGCGAATGATTATCAAGTGCCCGTTGAAACGCTGAAGGAGCAGATGGGTATTGAGAATGTCGTGAAGATCGCTTCCTCATTTGGCGTGGATATCAATAATGAAGCTGCCATGCTTGACCTTGCCAGTGCCTACGGAGTCTTTGGCGCACAGGGTGTGAAGTTTGGTCAATATGTGAACGACGAATTTACACCGGTCACGGTTTTACGCGTGGAAAGCATTGACCGCGGCGTGATGCTCGATTGGTCCCTGCCTGATGCGCAGACGGTGGTGACCCCGGCAATGGCATATTTGATGACGAATGTGCTAAGCGACGAGCCTGCGCGCTGGAATACATGGGGTAGAGAAAATGTGTTGGACATCGGCAGACCCGCTGGCGTAAAGCCCGGGCAGACATCGGATGGGAAAGATGCATGGATGATCGGATACACCCCTTATGTTTCCGTCGCCGTGTGGACGGGCGTGCGCGGAGAAAATGAATTCATCACACCCCGCTTTCCTGCTGCCTTGTGGAATGCGTTGATGAACGCAGCTTCTGAGACTCGCCCTGTGGATGGATGGACTACGCCGCAGGGTATTACCCCCATGACCGTTTGCGATCCCTCAGGCATGCTGCCAACTCGCGAGTGTCCGAACCTGGTGACGGAGTTTTTCTTGAACGGCAGTGAACCGACCCAAGCTGATAATTTGTTTCGTGAGTTTGCCGTCAATCGAGAAACGGGTTTGCTTGCCACCGTGTTCACTCCGCCTGAATTGGTGGACAATCGCGTTTATATGATCGTCCCAGATGAAGCACGTGAGTGGGCAGTAAGTGAAGGATTGGGCATCCCGCCGATAACATATGATGCCATTCAAGCACCGCCTGTGAACCCCAATGCCAATATCACCGCCCCGCAACTCTTCGCCGATGTAGATGGCAAGGTCCTCATCCTTGGCGCAGCGACGGGTGAAGACTTCATGTATTACCGTGTACAAGTGGGTAAAGGCTTGAATCCGCAAGAGTGGATTCAACTCGGCGAAGATAATTACACTCCCGTCGATGGCGGCATATTAGCCGAGTGGGACACGACCGATCTGAGTGGACTTTATGCTGTGCAGTTGATCGTAGTCCGGAATGAGCAGAAGGTGGATACTGCCGTCATTCAAGTGACGGTCAAGTAGGAACGACTTGAATAGAAAACAAAAGAAGACCCGGTGATGAGCCGGGTCTTCTTCATTTCTTATTACTCGTTACTTCTTTTTCTTCCCCTTCGAGGACTTTGTCGCAACTTTCTTTGCTGTCGCTTTCTTGGCAGGCTTCTTCGCAGCAACTTTCTTGACCACTTTCTTTGCAGCAGGCTTTGCTTTCTTTGCCGCAGGTTTCTTGGCTTTTGCCACTGGCAGTTTCTCCAACTCGCTCACCAGTTTCTCCAGCACATCGAAACCACCCTGCCAGAATTTCGGGTCACGGATGTTGATGCCTGCTTCGCTCAAAATGCGTTCCGGGGCTTCCGAACCGCCTGCAGAGAGAATCTTGAGATACTTCGGTTTGAACGATTCACCTTCTGCTTTGAACTGCTGATACAGAGCCAGCACCAGCAATTGACCGAAGGCGTAGGCATACACATAGAACGGCACCTGATAAATGTGCGGGATGCCGACCCATTCCCATTTGAATTCGTCGCTTACGTCAAGCGAGTCGCCGAATTGTTCCTTGAGGTTTTCAAGGTAGGCAGCGCTCAGGTCATCCACCGAGGCGTTTTTCTGCACCATCTCATGTGCGGTCTTCTCGAACAGTGCAAAATATGATTGGCGCATGATGGTGGCATAGGCATCATCCATTTGCTTGAAGAGGATGTCGCGGCGTACAGTTTCATCGGTCTCTTCAGCGAGGAGTTTGTCGATCAAGACCATTTCTGCAAACGTAGAAGCGGTCTCTGCCAGCGGCAGGGATGAATGGAAGGTGAAGGTGCTGTGGTGTTCTGCCAGCATGGCATGAATGGCATGACCCAGCTCGTGGGCGAGGGTTGCCACTTCGCGACCGGTGCCCTGATAGTTGACCAGCACGAACGGCGTCATATCCGGTAATACAGACCAACAGAATGCGCCGCCGCGTTTGCCCTTGCGGATCTCGCTGTCAATGCGGTTTTGGTCAAAGACGCGCTTGGCAAGTTCCGCCACCTTGGGCGAGAAGTTGTTAAAGGCATCCAACACCATGTTGACGGCTTCATCCCATTCATAGGTTTTCTTTGAAGCGGCAATGGGAGCGTAAATGTCATAGCGGCGGATCTTGTTCATGCCAAGATGTTTCGCCTTCATCTTGAAATAGCGCTGGAAGATGCCCACATTCTTGCGAGCCACGCCAAGCAAAGCTTCCACGGCTTCATCAGGAACGTCATTGTTCAAGTTGCGCGGCGCGATCGAATTCTTGAACTTGCGCAGGTTGACATTCTCATTGTGCCAATCGCGTAAAATGGTTTGATAGATCTGCCCAAGGATGGGACCATCTTCGGCATAGACTTTGAACTGTGATTGATAGCTTGCAGCGCGTACCGCCGGATCCGTGCTGTAACGATATGAGAAAAGTTCCGCGGCGGTCATTTCTTTTTCCTTGCCGCCGACCTTCATCTTGAACATATAGCGGTTCGTGATGGAGTCATACAAATTGCCGAGTGCGCTCACTCCGGTCACATTCTTGAGATTGATGATCTTCTCTTCGGGTTCGCTAAGAGTATGCGGTTTGAAGTTACGCATTGCTTCGAGATAATAGCGATAATCGCCCGAAGCGCCCATCAGGCGTTTGGCATTCTCTTCATCCAGGTCCTTCCACCACAAGCTGAAGAACAGGGTGCGGTTTTCGATCTCTGCTAGAAATTGCATGGCACGTGCCTGCAATGCCTGTGCCTTCTGATCCTGTGTATCGGCAGTGAACGATAGACCCGCGAACGAATAAAGTTTGTTGCCAATGCGCGTCATCGACTCGCTGGCTTTCAATACGTTTACGAATTGCTCAGTGGACATATCCGGGGCAAGCTTATTACGCACGCCTTCAAAAGATGCTACTTGCTCTTCGATCATGTCGAATGCATTTTGCAGTTCCGGGCTGTCGTAGCCAGGATAAAGTGCAGAAAGGTCCCACTTGGAAAGTTTATACGCCATGGTATCTCCTTTAATATTGGATGGACTGTTGTCCATATTTTTTATCATAAACGAAATATCTTCAACCCATTCTACAGAATGGATTCTAAAAGGTGACAACCATTTTGAAAATGACTGTCACCTTTGTGATTACAAACTGGACCGGACGTGCACGATATCGCCTTCCTTGACGATATATTCCTTACCTTCGAGACGAAACTTACCTTTTGCCTTCGCCTCATTCATGGACCCGAGGCTGATCAGGTCTTCATAAGCCACCACCTCGGCGCGAACGAATCCACGCGAAAGATCGGTGTGAATTTCTCCAGCCGCTTCCTGTGCTGTCGCCCCGCGATGAGTGACCCATGCACGCACTTCGTCTTCACCAACGGTGAAGAAGGTCAATTCCTGTAGTAACTCATACGACAGGTTGATCATGCGGTTGAGGCTCAGTTCCTTAATGCCGTATTCTTCCATGAACACAGATGCATCCTCCGCAGAGAGTTGGACGATCTCCATTTCGAGTTTGCCCATCAGCGCCACAGAGGGATGATCGAGCCCACTCGCATCTGGCGCGGATTGTCCTTCACCAAGGTTGAACACAGTCAACAGACGTTTGCGGGTCAGCAACCCAAAACTGGAAAGTTCTTTTTCCTCTTCAGGGGTGTATTCGAGGTTGCGCAAAGGCTTGCTATCAGAAAGTGCCTTGTGCATTTTTTCGAACAACTCGGTTTGACGGGCATTGAGGGTCTTATCCGTGCCGCCTTTTTTACGTTCCTCGGTAAGGCGTTCCAACTTGCGCTCAACGGCGATGAGATCGTTCAACAGCAATTCGCTTGTCATCGTATCCACATCGCGTAATGGATTAATACTTCCATTCGGGTGGGCGACATTATCGTTCTCAAACGCGCGGACGACAAGGATGAGTGCGTCCATTTGGTTGAGGTGATTCAACAGTTGACCGGAAATCCCGCTCTTGGCAGAACCGCTGTCCAAACCTGCGATATCGGCATATGTGATCTTGGTGTAGATCGTCTTTCGAGGGTTGAACATTTTGGAAAGAAGATCCACCCGTGGGTCGGGTACATCCACCACAGACTGGTGTACTTCAATACGTCCGGCAGAGGCGTTGGTGGGGGCATTTCCGCGGGTGAGGGCGTTGAAAATCGTTGTTTTTCCTGATTGGGGGAGTCCAATAATTCCTAGCTTCATCTTGACCTTATCAATGGGAGTGGTATACTTGCGTTCGCTCAAGCCGAAGTGGCGGAATAGGCAGACGCGCACGACTCAAAATCGTGTTCCCTCCGGGAATGAGGGTTCGATTCCCTCCTTCGGCACACGGATTATACCGCAAGGGTACTTACCCCCAGGTTAATCCACTGGTAGCGTCCTCCATACTCTGGAGGACGTTTGATTTTTATATATTTCCTCCACCATAAGGTTGACCAAGGCATTCTGGAATTGTAGAATGAAATAGGAAACAGAATTGCTGGTAATCCGTATCTAAAATGAAAACATTCCGACGGTTCAGATAGGAGCTGCCGATATGAAACTTTCTCTCTTCTTCATCCTCTTCGACCTTATCGTGATTTTGGCATATCCAATTGCCTATATATTTCATCGCCTCCGCAGGTTGAAGGGTGTAAAATAAGGGGCACTGCTAGACATCCTGAACAAAATTCCAGGAGGCTCCTTATGCCGTCGTACAATGAAGTCCTGGCTGTGATCCTTGGGGGTGGCCGCGGGGCGCGCCTTTACCCGCTCACGCAAATGCGATCAAAGCCTGCCGTCCCCATCGCGGGAAAATACCGTCTCATTGATATACCCATCAGCAATTGCATCAACTCAGAGATCTTTCGTATTGCGATCCTGACCCAGTTCAACTCGGTCTCGCTGCATCGCCACATCACCCGCACCTATAATTTCGACTCCTTTCACCAAGGCTGGGTGCAGATCTGGGCAGCCGAACAGACCATGGAAAGCGCCGACTGGTATCAGGGTACGGCTGATGCTGTCCGCAAACAGATGTTGGAGATCCAAGCCACTGGCGCCAAGTATGTACTTATCCTAGCGGGAGATCACCTCTACCGTATGGATTACAAAGCAATGGCGGAATATCATTGGCAAAATAAGGCGGATATCACTGTCGCTGTGCAGCCAGTTGCGAAGGATGAAGCAGGCCGTTTCGGAGTCTTGAAGCGTGAATCCGACGGGATAATCTCCGATTTCTTTGAAAAGCCGAAAGACCCTGATATCCAAAAACGATTTGTAAGCCGCAATGATCCGGAACGTCCCTTCCTTGGTTCGATGGGAATTTACATGTTCAACACGAAGGTGCTGGTGGATTTCATCAATAACTTTCCGGATTATGATGATTTTGGCGGCGATATCATTCCATCTGCGATCAAGACTCATAAAGTATTTGGTTTTGATTTCGAAGGGTACTGGCAGGACATTGGAACGATCCGCTCTTTCTATGAAACGAATTTGATGCTCACCACATCAAAATCACCGTTCGATTTTTACGACGCCAAACTGCCCATTTATACCGATACTCGTTATTTGCCTTCTTCAATTGTGGAAGATAGTAAGTTGAAAGATGTATTGATCGCAGAAGGCAGCCGGGTTTTGAAATGTGACATTACCCACTCCATCATTGGTATTCGCAGCCAGATCGCATCAGGTTGTGTTATCAAGGATAGCATTGTGATGGGTTCGGATTATTTCGAGCGCAACACAGGCGAAGTGCCGATCGGGATTGGTGCGAACTGTCATATCGAAGGCGCCATTCTCGATAAGAACGTGCGTATTGGTGAGAACGTCACCATCCGTCCTTTCCCACGCAATACGGATATCGATAGCGAAAAATGGTATGTGCGCGATGGCATCGTCATCTTACCGAAAGATGTAGAGATACCTTCTGGCACGGTGATCGCTCCCTAAAGCATGAGACCCTGAAGAAAACATCTTCAGGGTCTTTTTCTTGAAATATTCACAAAACTGTAACATTTCTTGTTCCGATGCGGCGGGGACAACATTAAAATTATGCTATACTCGCCTTAACTATGAAGTCAACGCGCGAATTCTGGCAACGCTGGGCTGAGTCCTTGCGCCGTTATCAACTTCACGATCTTGTCGCCTCGTTCCTCGAAGCAGGAAGCCCGCTTGCCCTGCTCGGTGCACAGGCGATTTATTTTAGTGGGGGCTTTGTCAAGAACGAACAACTCAATGCTCTTGCTACCCTGCTTGAAGATGATAATGAAACGCGAGCCTTTGCCGCCTTTTTGAATCGCAATGGAGCGAGTTCATGACCGCCTTAGCCATCCTTGTCGTCGCTGCATTTTTACTGTTCGTCATCACGCTTTGGAAGCGACGATCTCCCACCCCGCTGCGTGAGATCGCTGCATTCACCCAACTTGCTCGTACCCTTGGATTGAGTATCGAAGATGGAAAACGTCTTCATATATCCCTTGGACATGGCAGCTTGCTTGATGCTCGTGGAGGAGCAGCCTTTGCCGGGCTCTCCTTGTTGCGAAACATTGCCGAGAGTACCTCTGTCAGTGACATGCCTACTGTCGCCTCAGCAGGGGACCCGGTTCTTGGTCTGTTGACCCAAGATACCCTTCAAGCCGGATACCAAGCCGCCGGAGTTGAAGATGCTTACGTTCACACCATGGGGCGCGTTACCGGGCTTTCTCCTTTCAGTTATGCTGCTGGAGCGATGCAAATTCCGCAGAACGAAAACGTTTCAACAAATATTGTTATTGGTCATCTTGGACCTGAAGCCGGCTTGATCACTGAAGCCGCCGATCGCAACAACATCAATTTGATCGGCTCCTCCGATAATCTCACCGGTCAATCCATTCTCTTTGCAAATACACAAGAACCTTTGATCGGTGAAGAGCTATTTGCAGCCGGGGCATACCTCAATTCAGATCCTGCTCATGTTGCCAGCCTGACCGTACAGGATATCTTCCGCTGGGTGATCATCCTTATCTTGTTGGGCGGAGCTGCGATGAAATTTGTGGGGGCTCTCTAATGCGTGTCTTCACCGCCATTATTGCTATTACTGTTGGAATCCTTGTCCTGCTTGGATATTTCCTCCCGCAGGCGGCGATATTTCAGGTCATCCTGCTTGATTGGGCGATCATCCTTGCGGGTTCAGCCGCACTGATCGGTATCTTTAATCTCTTGAATGTTCACGCCGATAAGGTTCGCCGCCGAGCCAAGGATGGAGTGTACAGCGCCATCCTCATCCTTGGATTGTTCGCTACATTTATTTTTGCCCTGTTCCTCAAACCTCAGAATATATATGTACAAGCCTTTATCTTAAAAGGCATCATCATTCCCGTTGAAGCTTCATTGATGGCGTTGTTGACGGTCTCTTTGCTTTATGCCGCAGTTCGTCTCCTGCGCCGTCGTACCGACTTGATGAGTATTGTCTTCATTGTGGTTGCAGCTCTGATCTTCCTTGGTTCGGCAACCCTGCCTTTCGGCGATATCCCTCTTTTTGGAACATTGGTCCGACCGTGGGTTTCGCAAGTTTTGGCTCTTGGTGGAGCACGTGGTATTTTGATAGGCGTGGCGCTTGGCACACTGACCACCGGTTTGCGCGTGCTCTTTGGTGTGGACCGTCCATACGGGGGTAAATAATGGCAGATATGATCCAATGCCCTGTATGTGGTGCGGAAAACCCGTCTAAGCAAAAGACTTGTCAACGCTGTCAATCTCCTTTGACGAGCGATGCTGTATTTAAACCGGGGCAAGCCCCCGTGCAAAAAGATACCGGTGAGTTAGAGTCACTCCTGCCGCAATGGTTAAAGGATGCGCGTCAATCAGCAAAAGCGGAAGCACCCGCTGAACCACCACAGCCTCAACAGCCTAAAAGGGAAGATGCACCGACTGTCAAACCTGCTGCCTCAAGTATGGACTTTTTAGCTGGGTTGCAATCTCAAGCTGGGGACGAAGACGATGAAGAAGTGCCAGACTGGCTTGCCAGCATTACCGGCACAGCTTCATCCAAACCGAAGACAGACGAAACAGAATCCGGTGGTGTTCGTTGGGTGGAGACCGGTAATAAAGATGACTTCCAGCAAGATCCCGCTGAAGAGGAAGTACCAAGTTGGCTGGCTGGATTACAAACTCAGCAGCCGGTTGCGGACGAAAAAGATGAGTTGGCTGACTGGTTCCGCGATTCTGGTACAGAGGCGCAAAGTTCTCAACCCTCCTTTGAACAACCTCAACAACCTCCAGCCTTCGACTCGGCTTCATTTGCTCCACCACCATCATCTGATGAAACGCCGGATTGGTTAAAACAAATGGCTGCGGACGCCGGAGAAAAAGAACCTGAGCCCGCTTCTGACTCGTCCTTCGGTTCTTCCGACTGGTTCAGCCAAACACCTGCAGAAGGAAGCTTCAATTCACAAGCTCAGCCTGCGGAACCGTTTAGCGGAACTTCTGATACACCAGATTGGCTTAAGCAAATGCAAGCCGACTCTAACTCGGCTGCACAGGAAAAACCTGCAGCTGAACCCTTTTCTTTTTCATCTGATTCTGATGTGCCTGATTGGCTGAACCAGATGCAGGCACATGCTGCTCCGGCTGAATCTGCTCAACCCCCTGCGCCTTTCAATCTTCCCAGCGAAACGCCAGATTGGTTAAGTCAGATGCAGGCAGATAACTCTGCATCTCAAGCACAGACACCCGAGCCATTTAGTGCAGCAACTTCTGAAACGCCTGATTGGCTGAGTAGTTTGGGATCTGTTCCCGGCGGAGAATCAGCTTCTTTCGCTGAATCAACTCCGGCTGAGTCTGAGCCGTTAGAGTCCAGTGCAGATATCCCTTCTTGGTTGGCTCCCGAACAGGATGCGACCAAGAAGACCGATTCCAAGCCTCGTTGGTTGCAAAGTCAGGAAGAAATTGCAGCAGGTACACCTGCCTGGTTGGCCTCGGATGAAAATGCATTGGCATCTGAGGAACAAGCTGCTTCTGAAACGCCAGCAAACGATATCTTTGGTGATGTGCCAGATTGGTTGAAGTCTGCTGCACCTGAAACTACGATCTTTGACGAACCTGCACAAGTTGTTGAAACCCCGAAGCCCGAGGAACCTAAACAACAACCGAGTTCACCGTTCGAAAGTACTCCGGCATTTGCAGAAGATGCCTTCCCTGCTCAAGGAGATGCGCTCTTTGCCGAAATGCCCGATTGGCTTTCGAGTGCCATGGAAGAACAACCCGCCGCAGGTAGGGTCCCTGAACCGATCACGGGTTCCGATGCACTTGCTCCAGATGTACTGCCCTCATGGGTTGAAGCCATGCGCCCTTCTGATCAGGGCATGTCGAATATCGTTGCAGCCTCAAATGATGCAACCCTTGAATCACGTGGTGCATTGGCTGGGCTTTCTGGTGTGTTGCCGATGGGGGCGGGCTTTACACCCACCAGCAAACCAAAGGCATATTCCATCAAACTCAATGCCAGCGAAGAACAGTTGAGGCATGCTGATATCCTCGAACAGATCCTTGCTGCTGAAACCTCGCCAGTCTCGCTTTCTTCTGAAAAGGTTCTTGGTACATCAAAAATATTGAAATGGGTGATCGCTGCCATTTTATTTGCCGTGACCTTGCTTACTACTTTCATGAACACTCGAATTTTTTCCACACCCACTGGTGTTCCAAATGAATTGAGTTATGCAGTTGCTGTTGCACAAGAAATTCCAGAAAATTCGCCGGTGTTGGTGGCTGTGGATTATGAGGCATCTCTTGCAGGTGAAATGGAAGTCGCTGCCGCACCTTTATTTGATAATCTGCTTTTATTGAAACATCCACGCCTGACCTTTGTTGCCAGCAATGAGTCTGGAGCGATCCTTGCTGAACGCTTCATTGCCGGACCTCTGGCTGTTCACAACTACCAGAGCGAAGTGACCTACCTGAACTTGGGTTACCTCTCTGGCGGGCAGATGGGCATTCGTGCCTTTGCACAAAACCCGGCATTGGCTGCTCCGTTGGATATCAACAGTCAAGCTGCATGGGCGTTACCTCCGCTTCAGGGTGTGACTGCACTCAATCAATTCGCTGCCATCATTCTCATTGTCGATGACGCCGATGCTGCCCGCTCCTGGGTCGAACAAACCGAAGGGACACGCGGCGCTACCCCCATTATTGTTGTATCCAGCGCACAGTCTGCACCGATGATCCAGCCGTATTACAACTCAGGTCAGGTGGCAGGTATCGTATCTGGTTTGTATGGCGGAGCAATCTTTGAAACTCAATACAATAACGGTCGCCCCGGTGCGGCGCGCAACTATTGGGATGCCTACAGTATTGGCATGTTATTTGCCTTGGTGCTTGTGCTTGGCGGAGGGTTTGTCAATTTGGGTCTAAATATGCGTGAACGCGCTGCGTTGAGAGAGGGGAAATAATATGTCATTCATATCTCTCGACTTGATCACTGGTGCGTTGAGTTTCTTGTTCACGCTTATGGTCTTGAGTTATTTGATTGGTGACAATCCGCTTTTCAAGGTGGCTGTGTATCTCTTTATAGGTGTTGCATCTGGCTACGGTGCAGCTGTTGTTTTTTGGCAGGTGCTGTATCCGAAATTGTTGCTGCCTACCGGGCAAGCCCTGTTTTCTGGAGCATACACTCAGGGACTTTTGCTGGTTGTGCCATGGCTGGGTTTTGCTTTTATTTTTATGAAAGTCTCGCCGCGCTTTTCGGGGATTGCCCGCATTACCATGGCATTTCTTGTTGGTGCAGGCGCAGCTGTCACCCTTGCAGGCGCGTTGACAGGTACGATCATCCCGCAGGTCAATGCCACCATCAATATCTTTCAAGGTGCCATCAGTAAACCTGCAGGTGAAATGATCGAAACCAGTTTCAGTGGAGGCGTAATTCTTTTGGGCTTGGTCACATCATTGGCGTACTTCCACTTTGGTGCAAGACAAAAACCCGATGGCTCAACCAAACGCTTTGCCCTCATCAATATCCTTGCTCTGTTGGGTCGTATCTTCATCAGTATCACCTTGGGTGTGATCTTCGCGGGTGTTTATGCCGCCGCGTTGACCGCCTTTATTGAACGCATTTCCTCACTCGTCATCTTTATCAAAACCTTACTTGGGATCCCCTAGGTATTATGCCCACTTCACTGGTTACCAGTAACTCCCTGCTTGCCATCGATGTCGGCGCGGCGAACACCCGCGCAGTTCTGTTCGACGTGATCGAAGGCGAATACCGTTTCGTTGCTTCTGGTGTTGCACCAAGCACTGCCGAAGCGCCTTACAAAGATGTCTCAGAAGGCGCACGTAATGCTATTGATGCCCTTCAAAAGATTCTGCAAAAGACTCTCCTTGAACCTGCTGGGCGCAGTCTCATCATGCCCAGCCAGCCAGATGGCTCCGGCGTGGACTCGCTTGTGCTGACCATCTCAGCTGGTCCAGCGGTGCGAACGCTTGTCGTTGGCTTGCTCAAAGATGTCTCACTCGAAAGCGCCCGCCGGCTGACCGAATCCACTTATGCACGCATCCTTGATACACTCAGCCTTGGAGACCAGCGCAAGCCCGACCAACAGATCGACAGCATCCTGCGTATCCGTCCAGATATGGTCGTCATCGCTGGCGGCACCGATGGAGGCGCTTCACGCTCCGTTCAGAAATTGCTCGAACCCATTGGGCTTGCCAGCTACCTGATGCCCGATGAAAAACGCCCGGCAGTTCTATATGCTGGCAATGAAAAACTAGTGGAGGAAGTCAAGTCACTGGTGGGCTCGCTTGCGACAACCCTGCATTTTAGTTCGAACATTCGCCCTACGCTCGAAGTCGAAGATATCGACCCCGCCGAACTTGAACTGGCGCAAATGTTCGTAACCATTCGCAAGAAACAACTCAAAGGGCTGGATGTGCTCGACCTGTGGGCGGGTGGTCATACACTTCCCACCTCCTATGCAACCGGGCGCATGGTGCGCTTCCTCTCGAATGTGTATGGCTTCAATAAAGGACTGCTCAGTGTGGATTTGGGCGCGTCATCCGCGGTCATTGCGGCAGGCTTCTCGAAAAAATCTGTATTGAAGACCTACCCTCAATTTGGTCTTGGCGAAAATCTTGTGGGGTTATTAAACTTCACAACCGTTGACGATATTCTGCGCTGGTCTACCCTTGATATTCCCCCCAGCGTCATTGTTGATTATCTGCATCAAAAATCCCTTTACCCCGGCACGATTCCTGCAACAAAAGAAGATCTTGTCATTGTTCAATCGGTGGCAAAACAGGCGTTATATCTTGCCATGCAGGCTGCACGAAAAGATTTTCCGAAGGATGCCGCCTTTATCAAACCGACTCTCACTCCGCTCTTTGACCCCATCATTGCCGGAGGTGCCACCTTAAGTGACGCTTCACGTCCCGGTCAGAGCCTGCTCCTGCTATTAGACTCGGTACAACCCGTAGGCATCTCCACTGTTATCCTCGACCAAAACAACCTGATGCCCATGTTGGGCGCCGCGGCATCGCAGAACAACATCCTGCCGGTGCAGGTGCTTGAGTCGGGCGCATTCCTGAGTGTGGGTACGGTCATCTCACCGGTGGTCACTACAAAGTACGGTGCATCGATCTTAAAAGCGAAGGTCACCTATGGGAACGGCACCGAAGCGAATGTAAATCTGAAATATGGTTTTCTTGAAATGCTTCCGCTTGCCAGTGGTGAAACGGCTCGGATCACCATTCAAGTTTCCCGCGGTGTGGATATTGGTTTTGGTCCTGGAAGTGGTACGAAGAACATGCCTATTACAGGTGGTGCATTGGGTATCGTCTTCGACGGGCGTGGACGTCCGCTCGATCTACCTGCCGACCCGGTCCGCAGACGCGAACTCATCAAAAAATGGAACTGGACTTTGGGAGGCGGATAAATGTTGGCACCTGTACACCATGTTATTGGTCTCACTACCATCGTCCGTGAACGGCTTTTACCGATCTCGGGGGATGTCATTGCACGTTTGCAGCAAAAAGTAACTGCAAGTGAAGTGGTTGCTGAAACTCGTTGGTCGCGTGAACATGCCCTTTTGGACGTAGCCCGCATTCTGGGTGTTTCACCGGCAGCCGCCGATAAACTGATCAAATGTAAAGTGGACGATCAAGTCACAGCCTCTGCGGAGATTGCGGTTGGACGCGGTATGTTCCCGAAGTCTGTCCGTGCGCCGAAAGATGGGCGTGTGGTCGCTGTTGGTGGTGGACAAGTTCTATTGGAAGTTGGCGAAACCAAAATAGAATTGAGAGCCGGTATTCCAGGCACAGTAGTTGAGGTCATCCCGAACCGGGGCGTGGTCATCCAAACCTCTGGTGGCTTGGTTCAAGGTGTGTGGGGGAATGGTCGTGTTGATGCGGGTTTGTTGATCAACTTGATGGAAGGTCCTGAAACGGTCCTTGTTCCAGGGCGTATCGATGTAAGTTTACGTGGTTCCATTATTCTTGGTGGCATGATCCGAACGGCAGAAACATTGCAAGCTCTTGCTGAATTGCCTGCGCGTGGTCTGATCGCTTCCAGTATTCAGCCATCATTATTGTCCAAGGCGCGAGAGATGCGTTTCCCCATTCTCGTTACTGATGGGGTAGGTGCTTTTCCCATGAACACTGCTGCATACAAATTACTTAGTACCAATGCCAAACGTGAAGTTGCTTTGAACGCCGAAGTATTTGACCGTTATACTGGCGCACGCCCGGAAGTTTTTATTCCCCTGCCTATATCATCTGAACCTCCCTTGCCAAATGAAGTGGAAGTCTTTGCACCAGGTCTACAAGTGCGGATGCGCCGTCCGCCTGCCATGGGAATGATCGGTTCCATTGTGTCCATTAAACCTGGGTTGACCATACTCCCCAGTGGGTTGCGCGCCCAAGCAGCTGAAGTTAAACTGGAGAATAACGAGACGGTGATCGTTCCACTCGTTAACATGGAAGTTGTGGGATAATTACCCAGATCGATTGACCACCTAATAATCAGGAGAGTGCTCCATGTCGTACGAAGAACCCAATTTTGATGAAAATATTCCCGATGACGGTCAACTGCCGGAAGAGTCGAACAACAATCGCACATTCCTGATCGCTGCCGGCATCCTCGGGGGGATCATCTTGATTTCCATTGCTTGTCTTGTTGGCGTTTATCTCTTCACACAAAATTCCAACAACCAAACTGCTTCACAGAATCAAGCTATTACCCAGACTGCGCAAGCATCCAATAATTTCATAAATGATGCACTCACTGCAACAGCGAATGCAATGTTATTGCCCACTGCTACAGAACCGCCTACAGCCACGGCTGTTGTGAATGTAGCCACAGCCACGCAAGCCACCAATCCGAACACAACCAGTGTTGCCAATGCGGGCACCCCTGCAGCAGCAACTGCCACTGTTGGCGCAGCGTTGACCCAGGCAGCCGTTGCGCAATTGACGATTGTTCCCACCACCACTGCTCTACCGCAAACCGGGTTTGTGGAAGACGTTGGAGTCCCCGGACTGGTTGTAATGGCATTGGCATTTATTATCGTCATACTGATGGCTCGCCGTTTACGCGCTGTTTCTGTGCGATAATCGCTCACCAACACAATAAAAAAACAGACACCAGTTCCGGTGTCTGTTTTTTTATTGTGAACTTTACATCTCCACCACTGCTGCTTCTACAGACTGAATGGGCGGCAGGAAGTCAGTCAGCAGATCCCAGTTATCTCCAGAGTCGCGGGAATAAAATAGTTGACCGGTATTGCTTCCAATGTAAATACCAGCATCGTCAAATGAATCTGTTGCCATCGCTTCACGCAGGATATCCAAATGTGCACGTTCCGGCAGTCCATTGGACATTCTCTGCCATGACTCGCCTGCATCGCGGCTGCGCCAGACCGAAAACTTACCGTCCACGCTCATGCGAAATTCATCGCTTTCCTCTAAAACGACGTAGATGGTCTTCGGGTCGGTAGGATGAACCGCAATGGGGAAACCAAAACGGGCAGGCAATTTTCCTTCGCCAATGTCGATCCAATCATCACCGCCATTGTCGCTGCGATATACGCCGCAGTGATTTTGTTGGTACAACAAATTTGGCACAGATGGATGCATCGCCATCTTGTGCACACACTGACCAAATTCAGGGAATTTCTCAGGATGAAAATCGGCACGTACATTTTTATTCTGTGGGATCCACGTCTGCCCGCCGTCGTCTGTGCGATAACAACCGCCAGCCGAAATGGCGATATACATGCGGTTCCGATCTGATGGATCTAATAAGATGGTGTGTAACGCGAAACCGCCATTACCTGGAAAAAATTTTCCCCGATGGGGGTGATCAAACAGCCCTTCGTTAATGGACCAAGTCTCACCACGGTCACGCGAAACGAACAGGGATGCAGGTTGTGCCCCCGCATAAAGGACATCCGGTTCATCCTTCCGCCCAGGCGTGATATTCCAAACCTTGATCATTTTCTCCGGGGTGGTAATGATCTCTCCGCCCTCACTGCGGAATGCCTCTTCCACTGTGCTGGGTGGACGCCCCGAAGCGGATGGACGTGGAATGGCAGGCTCTTGTTTTGCCTGTGTCCACGTTTTTCCTAAATCATCCGAATATTGGGTGACTGGTCCATAAACGTTATGGTTGAGAGCGGCATGCAGACGATTATCGCGTTTGTCCAACTGCATGTGCATGACATTCCAGCTTTTGAAAAGAATGTCGCTCATTTCCCATTTTTTGCGTTTAGGATCGCTCGTAAATACAAAACCGCCCTTTGTTGTACCGACAAAGACCATTACTTTTTTAGCCATCACATTCTCCTTCCAAACAGTCAGTAAAATAGAAAATATGTTCTAAATATTATACACCTTGTCGATACCTTTTCAAGCATCAATTGGTCTGGTTTAACAGCGCTTTCAACTCGCCTTCGTACTTCTCACGCATCCGAACCGCAAGTGGTGAATTGAGATGCTTCCGAAGTACCGCTTCACTTCTTCCCTCTTTGTCGTAATGATCGCGATAGACTTGAACAAGTGAAATCGTTTCGCCAGCGTATTTCTCAACACGGACGTCCTGCCCTGCTGTAAGCACACCCTCCCGAAGCACGCGGACATAAAAGCCAGGTCGATCCGCAGCACTGAACTTCTTCACCCACTGCGAATCCCCCATCTTTGTTGCAAATGTCGAGCAAGGGATGCGGGGTGCGGTCACTTGAAGGGTCACATCACCAATATAGAGAATATCGCCAATATTCAATTCATTACAATCCAATTCGCTGATGGTGAGATTCTCACCAAACATACCGGGCAGCATTTCCTTGCCGGTCTCACTTGCCCACCATTGATAATCCGTTTCGCCATAGACATAAAGCGCCTGATCGGGTCCGCCATGATGTTTGGAGCTGCCGATAAAATCTTCTGCGATGCCAAGTTTGGTGATCTTCACAGATCCGTCCAACTGATTCTTGTAGATCCCCGTGATCTCAGTTCTACCTTTATTGATCTGCGTTTGTTCTTTTCCTGCATTGATACTGATGAGTTTCATGTTTATCCTCTTAAAAAATACATCGCGCCGAACAGATGGATTTTATCTCATCCAGCCCAGCGCGATGTGACCGTACTTTTGCGTTTCTAATAATTGGTCGTACGATCGATCAGGCCTTTTTCGCGGGCAATCCCATCACACCAGCGGAAAACATACACACTAATCACGCCGAAAAAGAGACTCAATCCCAGCATGATGCCAAGGATCTGTATATTACTGAAATTTGCGAGGGTCGGGAAAGCCTGTGCGACGTTTCCAACCAGAGAACGGCGCAATAATTCCAGCCAATAGGTGGTCGGCATGAAGTATCCGATCGGACGCAGCCATGCAGGTAACACGTCCAGCGGGAAGATGGCGCCGCTGAAGATATACAACGCGCCTGCCGTCGCTTCGCCGATAAAGCCTTCGTGGCGAGCCAGCGTCAAGGTAAGACCCGCCAACAGCAGACCCAGAAGCGCAAGCATCACCACGCCAACAATAAGTGTGGTGAGGAATAAAATCCAGTTTACTTCCGCGAGGTTGATATCCACATTCAAGAACAAAACCCCAGCCAAAATGGTGATGAACACAGCAATCGACCCCGTAACAAAACGAGCGACGCCGCGCCCAAGCAAGTAAAGCGGAATATGGATCGGCGCAATGTACATATATTTGAGCGTCTTGTAATGCTCGCGGTCATCGACCACCGCCCAGGACACGCCAGTCATCACTGCGCCAACGTAAATATAAAAGGCATTACCCAGATAAATGTAAGGGAACAAGGCGCTATCGAAATTACCCTGTGAGATGATGCCATACATAATGACCAATATCGCCGCGCCTGAGATCGGCTTGACGATGGAATACACCGCGAACAAGAACGGGTCGGTCCAGTTGGATTCGATCACCCAGCCTAACCACGCCGCCATGCGGAACGAACGCCATGAAGTTGAAGTTTGCATAAAATCTCCGTGTAAAAAGTGTCAGGTTCAAGTGTCACGTGTCGGGTTTTGCCTGGCACATAACACATCGCACTTGACACTCTCTATCTCCGACTCTCCGTAATTCTTCCCTCGCGCACTGCCAGCTTTTCGACATATGCCAGCAGGACTTTTGCCGTTACAACAAACACCACCGAAAGTACAGCAAGGATAGCAATTTCAAGTTGCACGGTTAGAAAGCCAAACTTGACACCGGTTGGGAAGATCAATTGCCGCATGGCATCCATGCCGAGTGTAAGCGGAATGATCGAAGCACCAGCCGCAACCCAGAAAGGCAGCGAATTGATTGGGAAGTAAAAGCCCGACGCAAGGAAGATCGGTTCTTGAGCGAGGTTCGCAATATGCCAGGCTTCACGCCCGAACATCAGGAATGCCGAAGCCATCATCATGCCCATGCCATACAAAGCGATCATCGCCAGCATGAACACAAGGAACAGCTGCAAATAACTCGACACAGTGAACGTCACACCAAACAACCAAATGCCAAGCAACGTCACCGCAATGGCACGCATTGCCGTTGCCAACATGCCGCCCAACGCCATGCCCAGCAGGATCGCCATCATCGAATTCGGCGCCATGATGTAAAGCGCAAGGTTGCCCTGTTCCTTCTCCCAATACAACTGGCTGGACATGCTCCACAAAATATTCATCCAAAACGCCGTCATTGCGCCGCCCATCACCACGAAACCGATATATTCTTCTGGGGCATTCAACGCGCGATAAACGAACACATAGGCGATCACTGCCAACATCGGCATGACCACTTCGAACACCATCCATGAGATCTCGCGTTGCTGCCCAATAATGCGCGGATATGCCCGTGCGATGATGGTTGAAAGGAACAACCGCCAGCCGGTGTTCTTGTGCGAATATTTTTTACTCACTACTTCCATTGGTTTCCTCCTCCGCCATGCTGCGACCCACCAGGTCCACAAACACATCTTCGAGGGTTGGCTCACGCTTGCTCAGGTTCATCACCTTCACATCTTTTTGAGTGAACAGATTGATAACCCGTGCCAGAGCAGATTCTTCGACCAGACCGATGCTCAACTTCGCGCCTGTCTCTGTCTCAGTCACCGCCGCTTTCGTGACTTCGGGCTGGTCCACCAACATTTGCTGGGTCAACCCGTTGAGCGGACTCACTTCGATCTCGAACAACGCATCCTTCTGCAATCTCTGCTTCAACACAGACGGTTTATCGCAAGCCAGGACTTTCCCTTTATTGATGATGGCAACGCGGTCACATAACTCATCGGCTTCTGCCATGTAATGAGTAGTTAAAAGAAGAGTGCGTTCTTTATCAGCTTTCAGCCATTCAAGAATAAAGCGACGGACATCGCGCATCGCGCCTACGTCCAAGCCAAGTGTGGGTTCATCAAGGAAGAGAACTTCTGGCTCGGTGAGGAATCCGCGCACGATATTCATCTTCTGACGCAGACCGGTCGAAAGGTCAGATGACTTGGTGTGCATACGATCTTTCATGCCGACCATTTCAAGCAGGGCTTCGATCCGTTCGTTGGCTTCTTTAGAAGGCACGCCATAGAACTGCGAGAACATCCACAGATTCTCGCGCACGGTCAGCAAACCATAGCCCGAAGACTCGCCGCCTGATACCATGTTGATGCGCGGACGCACGGACTCGGGTGCAGCGTGGACGTCAGCTCCTGCAACGCGTGCCCAGCCCGAGGTCGGGGAGAGAAGCGTGGTGAGGATCTTGATCAGAGTCGTCTTGCCTGCGCCGTTCGGTCCCAAGAGTCCGAACAGTTCACCGCGTTCTACTGTTAAATTAACGTCTTGTAAGGCGACCAATTCTTTGCGTGTTTCTTTCTTGCTGCCACGCAGTTTGTAGATGCGACCGAGGTCTCGAGTTTCGATTGCAAGTGAAGCGGACATGATTCTCCTTAAAATTTTGTAATCTTTATCGTTGCTTTTCCGTTTATCAAGCGTAGGGGATGCGTCAAGCGCCTTTTGACCATGCGTGATAAATTTGCATTTGTAACAAATTCTCTTCTCCTCCTTTGTAAGAGAGCCAGGGTAAGGCGACCCTGGCTCTCGCACATTAAGGGTGAGAGTGCAGGGAGGATTTCGCACCAAACATTTAAGTGAGGCTGGTTAACTTGACTTAGTTTATGGGTGGAGGAGTACCGTTAAGTCTAGTGCGATGCATACGAGGCGGGAAGAAAATAGAATATAAGTTCTATTTTACTACTACTCCGATTTGTGATGTAAAATGCGAAACACAAATTCAGTTCAGGAGAGAGAATTTTATGAGTAATGAATACCTTCCCAAGGTTGCCATGACCATCCATGCCCACCCCGATGACCAGGCATTTTCGATCGGTGGCACCATCGCAAAATCGGCAAAGGCTCGTTGTGAAGTGATCTGTGTGGTTATCACCAGCGGCGATTCCGGTTCGAACGACCCAAGCAAAGGCGCAGAATATAAACCTGTGTTGGCTGAACTGCGTGAAAAAGAACAGCTTACTGCCAATGAAGTGCTGGGTGTGAAAGAAACGGTTTTCATGCGCAAGCCAGACGGGGAATTGGAACCGACCATTGAATTGCGTAAGGAAATCACTCGCCTCATCCGTAAATATAAACCGGATGTCGTTTTAGCGGGTAATCCTGAAGCATGGTTTTATGGAAATGAATATTTGAACCACGCCGACCATCGTGCCGCCGCCCGCGCTGCCTGTGAAGCGGTTTTTCCATCGGCAGGGTCACGCCTGATCTTCGCCGACCTGCTCGCAAAGGGATATGAGCCGCATGAAGTGAAGCGACTTTACATCCACGGTACCGACAAACCCGATACCTGGGTGGATATTACCGAGACCATCGACATCAAGGTGAGGGCGTTACAGCAGCATGCAAGTCAGGTACCGGTGGATGAAGTTGAAAAATGGATGAAGGATTGGGCGAAGGAAGACGCGAAAGATAAAGAGTTCGAGTATGCTGAGTAGTAAAGGGTGATGATCTTAAAGAAGGAAGACGAGCACGAGAAGTGATTTGGACGATGGACGATAGACCGCAGACGATGGAAGGTTGTCTATGGTCTATCGTCCATCTTTTGCTTTAAAAGAACCAATGCCCAACCAGGGCAGATGCCAGCGTCATGCTGATGTTGTCGATATCCTTGTAGTGCAGAGACTCAACTGCTGACCCAACCAGGGAGATAACCGTAATGGGTAACAGGTAATTGGTGAATGGCGCTGCAAAAACACCCGCACTCACATAAATATACAGAAGCACAGCAGACATAACCCATCCGCCCACAAACACACTCACCATTCCCGCTACAGATTTTTCCTTGCTCCACGGCAGTTTAGGCGAAGGGATGCGCCGACCGAAAATATCGGCAATGCCGTCGCCGCCGCACATCATCATCAAGGCGATGATGCCAATCGGGGATTCGCGCCAGTAAACCAACGTCAACCCCACGAACATGATGCCATAATAAAGCGGACCACGCAGAATCTCCTTCGGGTCGCCGGTGCGAGACATGGCGTCTACTGAGGCTTTGTCTTTCAAAATTCCAAAACCGATCAACGCAAACTGAACTGTGATCGCAAACGGAACGAGCGCAGCCAGCCAGCGGGCGGAGGGAGCGTCGTCGAAAAAGAACCAGCACAACACAAAGATCGGACCCGTGCCTATATGGATCAACTTGCGGCTGAGCTTGCTTTCGATCCAACCGCGATGGGCGAAGAAATCCATCAGGCGCAAAAATCCGAGCGCGATGGCGAAGGTAAGGGCGAGGGCGATGTAGTTGTTCAAAGGGGAAACTCCTGAAGAAAATTGACGATGGACGGTAGACCATTGACGATGGAAAAGATCGTCTATCGTCCGCGGTCTATTGTCCATCGTCGCCATTTATAACCCCGCACCTGCTATCAAAGACTCCCAATTTTCAAAATACGGCACATCGGCTTTGCGGAACGCCTCTGCTTTTTGTTCAATGCCCGAGGTCAGCCCCAGCGTATGCACATTCACCCCAAAGCCCGCCTCGCGCAAAATTTCTCCCGCTGCCCGTGTGGCGCGGACTCCACCCATCGTATCTTCGATGACGTACAGCTCAAATGACTTCGGCAGCTCGCTAAAGTATCCATTCAACTTGCCCGAGGTGTGCCACTCATACGCCGCATTCAATGCCGCCAACTCATCACCCGTCCACGCCGCGAGGATTCCCGCCAGCGCATGGAACGGCGATGGCTTCATCAATGTCGCCGGGTTCAAGCCGTGCTGCGCCGAAATGAATTCCAATTTTCCAAACGACATCAACGGGATATCCGCCAGCCCTGCCAACTCCAAGCCCAACTCCGCTTCGGGTGCGTAGCCCACACGCGAACCGTCCCACTCGCGCGGCGGCTTGGAAGGTCGGGCAGTAAAGCCTGCGATGGAATTCCGCTCGTGCCTTAACTTCTCGCGGACTTCTGCACTGATGTTAGCCTTATCCTCCGTCAGCAAAAGGGATTGCGCTTCAAACTCCGCCAATAGCTGATACGTGGACCCAAACGTTTCGCTCCCGAGAGTGAAGTGCTGAAACGTGCGAAACGTATGCGACTTATACACATCCCGCGACTCGGTCATCAAATTCTTACGCAACTGACTCGGTATGGACGCGAAGCATCTCTGCTCATATGCCGCATCCACAGGATATTGTCCATCCATCAAATCAAACGTAGGGATGGATAAATGCTTTGGTTCCTCAACCTTGCGTTGACGTTGAATCTGCTCCCCAGCAAGGACAGGGTCATCCGATAAATTCTCCATCGGCTGACGCGAAAGCACATCCTCCCAATATGCGGCAATGATGAGCGGCGACATATCCCACTCGCTTGAAATACCGCGCTTCTCCATGCTGACGGGTACATCTTCTTCAATAACATAATCGCCGATGAAGCGTTCCACTGTTGCCCGCAACGCCGCTCGATACCCACCAGGTTGAACCAGCACGCCATCAATATCCAATAAGATGATGCGCTTCATTTATGCCGCTTCTCCAACTCGGCAATGACATGCGCAGGGGTCAGTCCGCGCGCAGCAAGCAGAACCAGCGTGTGATAAGTCAAATCCGCAACTTCTTCAATTAATCGCTGGTCTTCCTGCGCCAACGCGGCGACAACTACCTCTGTCCCTTCTTCGCCCACCTTCTGCGCGATCTTCGGCAAGCCTTCATTAAAGAGACTCGTCGTATACGACTTCTCGTTGGGATTCTTTTTCCGTTCTTCGATTACATCAAATAACCATTGAATGCTCATAATTTCTCCTTTTTGGACGATAGACCATAGACGATTGACGATGGTTTTCCATGGTCCGTCGTCAATCGTCCATCGTCATATTTCGATAAAAACACGTCCACTCGCCCGTATGGCACGCCGGACCCGCAGGCTCGACCAGCACCAGCAGCGTATCCGCATCACAATCCACGCGGATCTCGACCAACTTCTGCACATTGCCCGATGTCGCGCCCTTATGCCAAATCTCCTGCCGACTGCGTGACCAGAACACTGCTTCGCTTTTTTCAAGAGTCAACCGCAAAGACTCGGCATTCATCCATGCCATCATCAGGACATCCTTAGTCACTATATCCTGCACAATTGCAGGGACAAGTCCATTGGCATCATATTTTATTTCCGACAACAACTCTTCTTTCATCTTTCCTCTTCTGCTTAGACCATAGACGATAGACCACAGACCATAAAACCTTATTCACTCACCACTTTCTACTCACAACCTGACAGGCACGCCCCACCTCGCCAACTCTTCTTTCAACTCAGGGATTCTCAACTTCCCATCATGGAACAACGACGCCGCCAAAGCCGCATCTGCCATGCCTTTGGTTAGCACATCCGCAAAGTGACTGGGAGTCCCCGCCCCGCCCGAAGCAATGACAGGCACAGAGACCATGTTCGAGATGATACTCGTCAGTTCAAGATCATAACCCGCGAGTGTGCCATCAGCATCCATGCTGGTGAGCAGGATCTCGCCCGCACCCAACTCTACGCCGCGCACTGCCCACTCGACAGCGTCAATGCCTGTGGGGGTCCGTCCGCCCGCCACATACACTTCCCAACTTGAACCGTTGCGACGTGCATCAATCGCCAGCACGATGCACTGCGCCCCGAATCGACTCGCACCTTCAGAAAGTAACTCAGGTCGCTTTACTGCCGCCGAGTTGACACTGACCTTGTCCGCGCCAGCCAACAGCAGATTACGCATATCGTCCACTTCACGGATTCCGCCGCCGACTGTCAACGGCATGAAGACCGTCTCTGCTACACGGCTCACCAACTCCAAGGTCGTCTTGCGTCCTTCGTGGGTTGCGGAAATATCGAGAAAGACCAACTCGTCCGCGCCTTGCTCGTCGTACAGACGCGCCTGCTCCACGGGGTCACCCGCATCGCGCAGGTTCACAAAGTTCACGCCCTTCACCACACGCCCGTCTTTGATATCCAAACAAGGGATGATTCGTTTTGCTAACATTTCAAATTCCTTTTTAAACACTAAGGGCACAAAGTACACAAAGGAGAAAAGGTCTTAGAAGGTTTTCCTTCGTGACCTTAGTGTCCTTTGTGTTTAAAGATTTAACGCCTTTTCTAAATCAACCGTCCCATCATACAACGCCCGCCCGATGATACAGCCTGCCAGCCCCGCATCCTTCGCCGCTTTCACATCATCGATCGTATGCACGCCGCCTGAAGCGATCACATCCAGCCCGCTCTTCTCGGATAGCTCTCGCGTCGCAGGGATGTTCAACCCACTGCCCAAACCGTCGCGGCTGACATCGGTAAAGATAACGGTAGCAAGCCCAAAGGTCCGCATTTGAAGCGCGAGGTCAAGCGCAGGCACGCCACTGTTATCCTTCCATCCGCGAGTTCGCACGAGTCCATCGCGCGCATCGATTCCAACAGCAATTTGTTTCTCGCCGAAACGAGTCAATGCATCACGTACGATTTCGGGTTGTTCAATTGCAATTGTTCCAAGAATCACGCGGCTCACACCCAACGACAACGCCGATTCAATAGACTCAAGTGAACGCATCCCGCCGCCGAATTGCACGGGCGCACCGAGTTTCAAAATTGCTTCAAGCGCAGCGCGATTTGCATTATCACTTTCACCGAACGCGCCATCGAGATTCACCACATGCAACCAGGCAGCGCCAGCATCGATCCAACGCTTCGCCGTCTCGGCAGGGTCATCACTGTACGACGTCATCCGCGCGGGGTCACCTTCTTTCAATCGCACCACTTTGCCGCCGCGCAGATCGATCGCGGGATAGATCGTAAACATCACGCCTCCACAAAATTTTTCAAAATGCGCAGCCCCACCGCCTGACTTTTCTCAGGGTGAAACTGCACGCCAAACACATTCTCGCGCCGCACCGCGCACGCATAGCGAATGCCATAATCCACTTCCGCGATCACATCGGATGGATCGCCCGCCTGACAGTAAAACGAGTGATTGAAATAGACATACGCCCCATCTTGGATTTGATCGAAGAGCGCTGCCTCTTTCTTAACTGTGAGTTGATTCCACCCCGTATGCGGAATCTTCACCGATAGCGTATCTGCAAACTTCACCACCGTGCCGCGCAGCAGACCCAAGCCTTCGTGCTCACCCATCTCTTCACCAATCTCGAACAAGGCTTGCATGCCGACACAAATTCCCAGCATTGGCACACCGCGTGAAACGACTTGCTTCACAGCGTCATCGAGTCCTTTGGCTTTCATGCCATCCATAAAATCACCGAACGCACCCACGCCAGGTAACACAACTTTCTTTGCATTCAAAACTTTCTGCGGGTCGTCTGTTCGCTCCACGCTCGCACCTACGTTTT